>Ga0181532_10002164_pt1 | contig 18417 bp, 14 predicted proteins | sample PEATcosm2014_Bin_33_FD_119768 | JGI IMG/M metagenome (GOLD analysis project Ga0181532, IMG submission 119768) | Peatland microbial communities from MTU Mesocosm Facility, Houghton, MI, USA - PEATcosm2014_Bin11_30_metaG | ecosystem: Environmental > Terrestrial > Soil > Wetlands > Peat | place...
CTGGCCATTGACCCGCAATACTGGCCAGCACACGACAAGCTTGGCAGGCTGTACGTAATTCTCCATGAGTATGATCGGGCAGTGGAAGAGTTTAAGAAGGCCTCGGCCAGTGAGCCGCTCTCTGCAAAGCCGCTGAACCATCTGAGTGCGACTCTGTTTCTGATGGGAAGATATTCGGAGGTCGAAAGCGTGGCGCGCGCTGCGCTGGAAGTAGACCCGGCGCAGCCAGAAATTCGGTACATCCTTGGATGTGCGCTGGTCGCCCAAGGGCGCTTCACTGCCGAAACTGTGGAGCAGTTCAGGCTGAGCGGTTCGCAGACCCCAACCGCAAGGCTCGTGTTAGCCGACGTTCTCTACAGGAGGGGAGCGTTGCCGGAAGCGGCAGCGGAATTGCGCGCTTACTTGGAGGTTCCCGGTGCCCCTGAAAAGGAGCAAGTACAATCGTGGCTAGTTCGGCTGACACGAAAAATCGATGACCCGAACAACGGTGATGACTCAACTCCATCTGATTAACGCAGCCCTTACCGGAGAAGTGCGTACCGGTACGGTAGAAGTAAGGCGAACTACCCCAGTAGCTTAAAACTGTGATTTGACTCCGCTTTCTTCGATGGCTTCAAACGTTCTTGGGCGTTATCCGCAAGATGGCGAAACGATTGAACAACTCTTGAGCCACGCTGATTCGGCGCTTTACTCGATGAAGGAAGGAAGATTGGCGTTACAAAATCCAAGCAAACCGCCGCTGGGCGGTAAATTCATTTCATCAAACCCAAGCGGCTTTACCACATTCCACCGATGCTCGAGGCCTCGAATCGCGTCGTGCAATATTTCCAAGAGGCCAGTCTCGCTTTTCGGCAATCTGGCCGGGAAATGTCTGCAGAAGTTATCGCCAAGATAATTTGAAATCTGTTCAATATGAGACAGTTTTCAAGAATTGAATGGTTGCATACTTTGCCCATTATCACTGATTAGCACGGGCCCCCGGGCTAATCCCAATTCCCCTGATGGGGGAATAAGGGGGAGGCGGGCGCAGACCCGACTGGCTTGCCTCCCCTAGCTGTTCCAAAACCGAAAAAGACCCGTGAAGAGAAACAGTAAGCCCTCTACGGCCGAACGCATTAACCGCTAAAATCAAATACCGGGATTCCCCGCAAATTGGGCCACGACGCGACGCGAAAAATGTGCTTCAAATGGAAAGAGAGTCTCGCTGCACTCTCTCATTGAAGAGACCACTTTTCCTGGGACGTTAACTACGGATAGACAACGCAATGCCCGAGAAAAAGGCCTTTTTCCACTCTTATTCGTTCTTTTTTCTTATTCCTTGTGAGAATTCCGGGTTAGTCGGCAGTCAGCACGCGTGACATTACGCGAACTGGTTAGCTGAAAAGTATCAGGGGAGGAACGGACTCTCAGTCCGTTGCCGCGTAACGCCGGAAAAACGAGTCCTTGTTCCACTGTGGCGACACAGCTGCATTTGCGGTGTCCGAGAGCAGCCGCAAGACGATTTCTTCAAACAGTGCGGCAGCTTGCAAATCGATCGGTTGGTTCACATCATCTGAAGGCGCGTGATACCGCGTCCTAAGCCAGGTTTCGAGCACCTTCTCCTCGGGCGTTCCTGGTTCGGCCCAGACGCTCATCATCACGGAAGGAACGCCGTGCAGAACAAAACTGTACTGATCGCTGCGTATGAAAATATTGCGTAGAGGCATTGGGTCCGGAATCGAATGCACGTCCAACGACTGCGCGACAGCGGCAGCACGTGCTCCCAGTGTCGACTCGTCGATCCCCAGGACGAGCAGCGTTTTCAACGGAACAATAGGTAGAAACATATCCGTATTGATGTCCGCGACGATGGATCGAGCGTCAACTGTCGGATGTGCAGCGAAATAGCGTGAACCAAGTAGGCCCTTTTCCTCTGCGGTAACAAAAACAAAGAGTACAGACCTCCGAAGTTTCTCCGGATGCGCCTTCAGGCCGGCGGCGATGTCCAGCAGTAACGCGGTACCAGATGCGTTGTCCAGGGCGCCGTTGTAGATACTGTCTCCGTTGATCGGAGCTCCGATCCCAAGGTGATCGATGTGTGCAGAGAGCACCACATACTCATTCTTGAGCACTGGATCGCTGCCTGGAAGCTTTGCGATGACGTTGTCCGATAGAACCGTGTTGCTCTCAATGGCGGCATGAGCCATCAACGTGGTTGCGAGTGGGAAACGTGGGAGCTGCTTCCGGTCCTTCACCAGCGCTACGATTCCGGCAAAGGTATGCCCGGAGCCCGCGAACAGTTTTTCTGCCTGCGCGGGGTTGAACGTAAGCGCCACCTTGATTCCCGCAAAATCCTGCATTCTTGGGTCAGCGAGCTGCATCGCCGGAGCCGTTCGATTCAACGCGATGCGGTCCCATGGGGCATCCATCGCCATGGGGTTGAAGATGCGAATCACGCCTACCGCCCCCGCTTCGCGCAAAGATTTTCCTCGCTCCATTGCCGTTTGGGAATGTGCGGAAAGGGTCGAAGGAATATTCTTTGGAGAGCCGCTGATGTAAACCACCACTTTGCCTTTCAAATTGAGTCCTGCGTAGTCGTCGTCATTTTTCTCTGGAATTTTCAACCCGTAGCCGATAAACACCAGAGGGGCAGTTACTTCTTCCGACGGCATGTCGACCGTGCTGGAAAAGTAGGCGTCCTCGCCCAGAACAATGGGGACCTCATTTCCGTCTCGAATCAGTTCGGCAAAAGATGCTTTCTCGTCCACGCGCCGTTGGTCGAATTTCACGGTTTGATAGAAGCCGTGCTCTCCGGCAGGTTTGAGCCCTGATTTCTGCAACTGTTCGACGGTGTATGCTTCCGCTTTGCGTAGTCCTTCGCTGCCGGTTTCGCGTCCTTCCATGTTGTCGTCCGACAGGACCTTCACGTAGTCCCACCACGAAGACCCGTCGAATCGGATCGTCGACGTTTGGCGCGCGCCCGTGGCGGCGGCGAGAGCTAACGCACCGATCAGAATGATTCTTCGAAGCTGCATCAGAGATCAACTCCTCTCTTGTTAGTCTAAAAGCGCAAACTCTGTCCCGAGTGAGTCAGGGTACCTCGGAAGGAGCAGGTTAAGTGCCGCCGCACCGGACAGTAGAATTGCGAGGGAAATCAGCAAGGAGGAATAAGATCCCGTCTTGTCGAATGCGCGGCCAAGTATCACCGGACCGGCGGCCCCCGCGGCAGCATAAAAAGTCCATGTGAATCCGTACAATGTGGAGAGAGCCCGGAGCCCAAAGTAACGAGTCAGCAAGTAAGGGGTGATCGCGGCTTCTCCACCAGCTCCGATACCAAGAAGCGCAGCCGCCAGCGCGCCCGCTGCAAAACTATTCGCTTCTGCCAGTACGACAACTCCCGCAGCAGTAATTAAGTTCACGACCAGGGCGACGCGCGCCCCGAAAAACCGATCGAGCAACCACCCCGTGCCGATTCTGCCAAGCACGCTCAAACCACCCAGAATGGACGCGCACAATGCGGCATTCCCAGGCGTGATTCCGCGATCGGTTAACAATGCCGACAACTGCGTGATCGCCCCGTTCATGCTGATCGAACTCACAAATAGAACGGCGACGATGATCCAGAAGGCAGGCGAACGCGTGCCTTGCTGCCAGGTCAGCCCAGAGTGAACAACCGGCGCGGAATGTTTTTGCCTTGCACTACGATCAACGATATACCGCCAACTGAGCGGCAAACCGAGCAGCAGTGAAATCGCGCCGAGCGAAAGGAACGCCGCCCTCCAACCAAATCGAGTGACAACGGATTGCGCAATGACTGGCAGGATCATGGCACCTAAGCCGGCTCCGACCATTACGAAGGCCAGAGCCATGCCCAATCGCCGCTGAAACCACGTCGAAATCGAGCGCGCATACGCCAAGTGCGCTGCTCCATTGCCAACCACGCCGATCACAAAGCAGGTCAAATAAAACTGCCACAACCCGGAGCCCAGAAGGGCCAGCGAAGCAATGCTGCAACCAAACACCGTCATGCAGGGAAGAATAATGCGACGAGGACCGAAGCGATCAATCAATCGGCCGATCAACGGGGAGGACAACCCTACGGTCATGGCAGCGATCGCGAAGCCCAGCGAAACCGATTCGCGATTCCAGCCGAATGTCGCGCCTAGTGGTTTCACAAAGAGTGTGAACGTATATACGAACAGCGAGCCAAACCCTGCCATCACTCCCAGACATGCCGCCAGCACCACACGCCAGCCGTAATAGCTGTGATTCGATTCGCTCTGGCTGGAAACCAGTTCGGCGTTTTCTTTTGATTGCTCGTCGACGATCACTAGCCGACGACTTTCTTGACGGGGAATTCCTGCTTTGCCGCGATTGCTTCGAGCGGCTCCGTGTAGTCTCGGCCCACGTATCCCAGCCGGGCTGTGTGCTGGCCAATTTCCCGGTAAACATCGGGATCGTGTGGCTGCCATGTAGCCAAACCATCCACATATCGATTAAACATGCAGAATGCTGCAGCAATCAGGACCGTATCGTGAATTTCTTTGTCGGTCACGCCTTCTTGTCGCGCTCGTTCCACATCGGCCGTGGTCACTTGCTTTCCGCCCTTTTGTACCTTTCCTGCCATGTTCAGCAGGGCCTTCATTTTCGGTGACAGGGTGGTTGACTCGAAGTCGCGCTTCATTTCGGCTATGAATTCGTACTCTGTTTCACTTCCACCTAGGTGCTGTGCTGCCGTCGAACCATGGCAGTGTTGGCAGTAATAGCAATCATTCACCGAAGAAACGTAAGTTGCGATCATTTCGCGCTCCGCCGGAGTCAGCGAATGTGGCCCAGTCAGGAGCACTTGCGCGAGCTCACAAAGGGGTTTTGTGGTTTCCGGGCTGAATACCATCGGGCCCCGAATTCCGGGCAATCCTCCCCTTAGACCGATGTGCGCCATTGCATTCTCCGTTACGCCTGAGCCGCTTTTGGCGCTCCCGGGAACCGGTCCCGAGTGTAGCCCTGATGCGCAAGTTGCTGGCCCATCTCGCGATAAGCCTCGCGTTCACGCGGCTGCCATGTCGCTAGGCCGTCGACGTACCGGTTGTACATGCAGAATGCCGCAGCGATAAGAACCGTGTCGTGTATTTCCTTATCGGTCGCGCCGCGGTCCCGTGCTCGCGCGACGTCCGCGGCCGTTACTTGCTTTCCGCCTTGCTGTACCTTTCCCGCGATATTCAGTAATGCCTTTAGTTTGTCCGAGACGCCGGTATCTTCCGGATTCACTTTCACCTGTTCCACGAAGTCATAGTCTCCATTCAGATGGGCGGCTGCGGCCGCACTGTGCGAAAGTTGACAAAAGTGGCACTCGTTGCGATACGAGACGTGCGCGGCAATCATTTCGCGTTCCGCGGAAGTCAGTGTGTTGGGTGCGCGTAGCAAAACCTCCGCCAATTCGAGCAGTGGCTTGGCGGTCTCCGGGCTGAAGGCGAGCGGACCAACGATTCCTGGCATTCCGTCGGGAAGTTGGATGTGAGCCATCGTATCTCCTCGTTTTACGTCAGAAAGATTCCCAGGAGTCTTAAGGATCGTTGAACACTGGACAATACTGCGAAAATACTATGGAATGGGATCCACTCGAGAATAAAGCATGCCTAACGATCATACTTGGCATAGTTGTTTTGTATTATTGAGGCTTTTCTGAAGCGGGTGATAACCTCCCGGCGTGTCGAAGGCGGAAGGGATACGTCTGAGTTCTCAAGTCGGCCAGTCGACCTGTTCGGGCCATTGGCCCCAGTATCCCCATCCCCTTCACTTGAATACGCCAACTTGATCGAGTAAGGCGTGCTGCCATTGACAAGAAACGAAGGGGACTAAGACCGTCAGTAGGAATAACAAGAGCGAGAAGAGGTAGGCGGTCTTGAAACTGATGGTGCGGCTTCGGCCCATTGTTTTCATCGCGGTTTTGCTGGTTGCGTGGCAGGTGGCCGTTAGTCGGCACCCTGCGTATATCTTGCCAGGGCCTTGGGGTGTCGTCGGTGGAATGGCCGACCTGGTTCGCCACGGATTCCTGTTTAAGTATGTGGTGGCATCACTCTTTCGCGTGACTTGGGGTTTCAGCCTCGCGACTCTTCTTGCGATTCCCCTGGGACTTACGATTGGTTGGTATCGCCGTGCGCAGATGGCCCTGAATCCCTTGGTGCAGGTATTTCGCCCAATTTCTCCCTTGGCCTGGATCCCGCTGGCTATTCTGTGGTTTGGGGTGGGAGATGCTTCCTCGATTTTTCTGATTTTCCTGGGGTGCTTTTTCCCATTACTTCTGACGTCCATCAACGCGGTTCGGAACATTCCCTCCGTGTATATCAACGCGGGACGCAATTTTGGGTTGCGTCCGGCCGAACTCGTTTATCGGGTGTTGTATCCTGCGGTGGTTCCGCAGTTGCTCGTCGGTTTACGAATCACGCTGGGCGTAGCTTGGCTGGTGGTGGTGGCGGCGGAGATGATCGCGGTGGATTCGGGGCTGGGCTTCCTGATTGTAGATGCGCGCAACGCGGGCAATCGGTATGACCTAGTGGTGGCAGGCATGGTGATCATAGGTCTCATTGGGTTGCTGCTCGATACCGCCATGCGTTCGTTGGAAAAAGTCAGATCCTTCCGGTGGGCATATTCGGAGGATTAGGAATGACGACGAGTGAAACTATAAGCGCACTTCCGGCGGCGGGAACGAAACTGAAGGTGGAAAACCTGAATATCGTTTTCACCCGCGACGGCAAGACCACGCCTGTGCTTCAGGACATAAACCTGGTCGTGTCCGGCGGGGAGTTTGTCTGCGTAGTTGGACCTTCGGGGTGCGGGAAATCGACGCTTCTGAACGTGATGGGCGGATTTCTTTCTCCTACGAGTGGATCGGTCAAAATCGACGGCGAGGTTGTGCGTGGTCCCGATCCTCGCCGCGTTTTCGTTTTCCAGGAGCGCGGCGTTTTTCCCTGGCTGACGGTTGAAGGCAACATCGGTTTCGGACTTTTCAAGCTGCCGGCCGCGGAACGCAAACAGCGGGTCGCACACTATATCAAGATGGTAGGTTTGGAGGGTTTTGAGGAATCCTATCCCGCGGAGCTTTCAGGTGGAATGAAACAGCGGCTCGAAGTGGCACGGGCCCTGGCGGTGAATCCCGACATGCTGTATCTCGACGAACCGTTCGGAGCATTGGATTCCATCACGCGCCACATCATGCGGGGAGAATTGCTGAGCATTTGGGAGGCGGAGCGCAAAACGATTGTGTTCGTGACGCACGATATCGACGAAGCCGTGCAGATGGCGGATCGCGTGGTTGTGCTTAGCGCGCGGCCGGCCGTTGTTCAGGAAATCGTGAATATTGATATCCCGCACCCACGGGACATCAGCTCGTCGCGTTATTTGGAACTTCGCGACGGCATCCTCCAACAGATCGGGTTGGCCTGCAAAATATGAGCACAATTGCCGAACCAAATAAATGGGAACGGCTGGTCTGGCCTCTGGTGGCATTCGTTGTTTTACTGGGCGTCTGGCACTACCTGGTCGCGTGGTCGGGAACCAAGGTCTTCCCCACGCCGGCTCAGGTGGAACGAGGCATCGTTGAGCTCTTCCACAAGAAGGTGCTCTGGCCAGACATTGCGAACTCCCTCCGCCGCGTGGCGATAGGTTTTGGCGCCGCAGTGGCGTTGGGCGTTCCTCTAGGATTGAGTCTTGGCTGGTATCCCGCGGCAAATCAGGTCGTGAATCCAGTAATGCAAATCCTCAGGCCGATCAGCCCGATCGCGTGGATTCCTGTGGCGATAATCTTGTTTGGCGTGGGCGATCCGGCCGCGATTTTCCTGATTTTTCTGGGGGCGTTTTTCCCCATTGTAGTTTCGTGCGTTGACGGCGTTTCGAATGTGCCGTCTGTATATCGTCGCGCGGGCCGCAATTTTGGCCTTTCTCCGCGCCAACTTCTCGCTAGGGTGGTCTTTCCCGCAGCACTCCCACAGATCATCGTGGGACTGCGATTGGCGCTCGGAATCGCCTGGCTGGTGGTAGTCGCAGCAGAAATGGTCGCAGTGGATTCCGGGCTTGGATATCTGGTAATCGATTCTCGGAATTCAGGAAAACGATACGACCTTGTTGTCGCGGCCATGCTCATGATCGGAGTGATCGGTCTGATTTTGGATATTGGTGTTCGCCGGCTCGAACGGTTCCAATCGATCCGTTGGGGATTCCGCAATGAGTTTTAAGAAAAAAGCTCTGATCTTCGGGGTGGGATGGCTGGCGTTAATTTCCACGCTGCATGGCTACCTTAATGTGAATTGGCCGGCGGTTCTGAATGATCATCTGCCTGTCTCGAAGAGGAAGATTACCGTCGCCTACATTCCGGTAACCTGTCAGCTCACCTGTCCCGTGACCGACTACATATCCAAATTCTCCGACAACGGTGAAATTTTTCTGCCGCGTTTGTTCCAGGGCTTTCCGGAGATCAAGGAAGCACTCATCTCTAATAAAGTTCAGGCGGCATTCATCGTGGCTCCTCTTGCGATCGCGCTTGTATCGCAGGGAGTTCCGATCAAGGTGGTCTATCTTGGGCATCGGTACGGGAGCGCTGTGGTTGTGCGCAAGGACGGCCCGGTCAAGGCCATTCCCGATCTGCGCGGGCGCACAATTGCCATTCCCAGTCGATTTTCCGATGAGCGCCTACTTCTGTTCCGCGCTATGAAAGTCTGGGGACTGAAACCAGGCGAAGTGAAGATGGTGGAAATGGCGCCGCCTGATGTTTCAGGCGCCCTGGCCGCGAATGCGATAGACGGCTTCTCCATGGGCGAACCTTTCCCTTCGCAAGCTGAAATGGCGGGCTATGGACGGATCTTGTTTCAGGCGCGGGAGTATTGGCCGGATTACATGTCCTGCATTCTGGTGGTCAGGCAGGACCTGATCGATTCGCGGCCGGATATCGTGCAGACTCTCGTTGACGGCATCGCGCGTTCCGGCTTGTGGCTGGACCAAGGCAAGCCGAATCGCGAAGACGCCGCCGATTTCGTGGGCCGTTTTTACTATCATCAAAAGCCTGCGCTGCTGCGGTGGGCTCTGACGAAACCTCTGGATCGTGTTGTTTATAGCCCACTCGCTCCCCGCAAGGACGATTTCGATATGGTTCGCGATCTGATGATGGAAACCGGGGTGCTGAACAAGAAGATTGAATTCAGCGAGTATACCGATACGCGTTTTTCCGACGCCGCGTCAACGCAGGCTCCGTGGAGGTATGAGGCGGGAATTGCGTCGGCGAATTGAACGAGTTCGTTGGGTGTTCGCCCATGTTCGATAAATAGGAGGACGAAAATGTTTCGCAGACAATTTGTGCAGTTCGTAGCCACGCTCGGCGCAAGCAGCATGGCTACCATCGCGACAGCCGACGCGAAGGGAATGAAGACAGTGACCTATCTAGTGAAGGGATTCAGCTGTGTTACTTGCGCTGTCGGACTGGATACCATGCTTGGAAGGCAGAAAGGGATCGCGTGGTCCAAATCCACCTATCCGGACGGAATCGCAAAAATCCAGTTCGATCCGAAGGAAGTCACAGAGGCCCAGCTCAAAGCTTTCATAAGCGAAATGGGCTTTACAGTAACGGAAGAGCGGACAGTCTGACCTCCTCGATTGGCTTGGATGCGGCTGCTCGTCGAATTATTTCTTGAGCAACGCGAGGATTTGTTCCTGGTTCTTAATGATGGTCTTCAGGCTAGTCTGATTTTTGAGGATGGACGCCTGGTTTTTCTTAATCGTTTCCTGGTTAGTTTTGATCTGACTCTGGTTCGAAAGGATGGTTTTCTGATTCTTCAGAATTTGCTTCTGATTGTTGACAACTTGGCGTTCGGACATTTGCTGGCAACCTCCTGCGTTCAAGTAGACGTTTTGAGGGCAACCCGGACACGCGGCGGTCCTCGTAGTGAGGGGACATCTTGTCTATGAGGCCGGGTTTCGTCAATAGTTATTTGAGGTTAGCCATTCCACTGTCCGAGAGCGGTGGGACAGGATCGCGGACCGTTGCTGTTAGGTTTCTCCGGAGTGACTGAAAACATCGTGTTATTTACAAATTGTCACGGATCAAGACAAAGAATGCTCACGGGTGGCAGCGAATCCGAATCACAGCAGACCGCACGTTCGTTCAAGTACTTTCTTCTCTGTCTTGCTTTTTCTGTTGGTTTGTCGGCCTGTGGCAATCGCAACAGACTTCCGGATAAGTCTTCGAGGGAATATGCACAAGCCGTTTCGGCCTTTTACATAGGGCTAGGAGCGCTCCAGGTGGGCGACGATGTTCGCGCCGACAGCAAACTCTCCGAGTTGACCACTCTGGTGCCGGGAGAACCCGCGGGTTGGGCAAACTGGGGAGTGCTCGCGTTGCGTCAGCGGAAATTGGATGTCGCCGCTGAGCGATTGGAGAAGGCCCGCAGCCTCGCGCCCGACAACGATCACATTTATCAACTACTGGGGCTTCTGGAAAGCAGCCGGGGAAATTCGGCAGCGGCCCTGGCAGATTGGCGGAAGGCGATCGAGATTAACCCTGGCAACTACCGCGCCGCTTACCAACTTGCTGAAGAAGTGGAGCGCCAGGGCGGCGCCAATAGTGATGCGGACTATAAACAATTGATCCAGAAGATTCTCGCAGCGCAGCCCGACAATTTGGCCGCGCAACTAGAACTCGCGCGTGTTGCTGCTAAGAGTGGAGACACCACGACTCTTAAATCCACGCTTGCTCAAATCAGCGCACGCTCCGGTAATTGGCCCAGCGAAGTGAAGGATCAATTGACAGCTCTGCAAGCCGCCGCCGATGGCTCCGATCCCCGCGCAGCAGCCACGCGAACCACGTTCTTGCACAACGCGTTGATGCGCGTGCCGGAATTTCGCGAATGCCTCGCGGTCTTGAAAGCGCCCCCAGGTGATGAAGCGGAACCCTTCACCCATTTTCTTCGATTGCCAATTCCGGAATTCGCCCCAGCTCCTCCGGACACCGCTCTGGCCTTTAGCACCAAGCCGGTTGCGAATGGAAACGCGGCGACGTGGTCCTGGGTTGGGGCCATTGCTCTGGGCAGCGCGGGATCTCCTGTGACTGCCTTGGCGAACGGCCGCGAGGTGCGCCTGGCTACTGGCGCGAGTTTTCCGTTTCCCGGCGGGCCTTCCGCGGTCGTGCCCCTGCCGGAAGGAATTTTACAAATTGATTTTAATTACGATTTCAAGACCGACCTTGTGCTTGCTGGCGCCGGCGGTTTGCGCTTCATGCGGCAGGACTCACCGGAGAAGTTCACGGACGTGACCGCGAATACAAAGTTGCCGAACAACCTTGTCAGGGCGACTTACACCGGTGCGTGGGCTGTAGACATCGAGGCCGACGGAGATTTGGATGTGGTCCTCGGGAAAAAACAGGGTTTGCCGCAGGTGCTTCGAAATAACGGCGACGACACCTTCACGGCGATCCAGCCATTTCCCGGCATCTCGGGAGTGCAAGCGTTTGCCTGGGCGGATTTCGATTCGGATGGCAATGCGGACGCAGCCATTGTCGATGGTTCCGGTCGCCTGCACATCTTTCACAACGAGCGCCAAGGCCAGTTCAGTGAAGTCAGACTGCCTGCGGGCCTTTCTTCCATAAAAGCGATCGGCGTTGCCGACACGAATAACGATGGCGTATTGGATCTAGTGGCAGTCGAATCCAGCGGCACGATTTCCAGCGTTTCCTACTCCGAGAAGAGCGGTTGGAGTGTCACGCCGCTTGTACAAATCCCGAACCCAAATGCGATTCTGGCCGGTGAAGTCCGACTGCAGATCGCCGATCTGGACAATAACGGGGCCATGGATCTGATCCTCAGCTCCGTCGGGCCGCTGGCCGGGCAGAATTCGAATTCACCTCTCATTTGGTTAGGAGATGCGATCTCGAAGTTTACGCTTCTAACTGGTGCATGGGGGCTGAACACCATTTTTGACGTAGCGAATTTAAGCGCCAACGGCAGGCTTGATTTGCTTGGCTTTGATGCGAGTGGCAAGCCTGCCGAGGCGGTGAGCCGAGGCTCGAAGAATTACCATTGGCAGATCGTGCGGCCCCATGCGAAACAGGCTGTCGGCGACCAGCGCATCAATCCTTTCGGCGTGGGCGGCGAAATTGAGATTCGCTCCGGGCTGCTCGTCCAGAAGCAGCCTATCAACGGGCCACAGCTTCATTTCGGCCTTGGCAATCAAACCAGCGCCGAGGTCGTGCGCGTCGTCTGGCCGAATGGTACGGTGCGCGCGGAATTTGATGTGCAGGCGGACCAGGACGTCGTCACCGAACAGCGGCTGAAGGCGTCCTGTCCATTTCTGTTCACTTGGAACGGTTCGCGGATGGAGTTCATTAAGGACGCTGTTCCATGGGGCTCGGCCATCGGTTTGCGCATCAACACTCTTGGTTCCGCGAAAATTGCGGCCACCGGTGAATGGTACAAAATTGGTCGCAACCAACTGGTACCGCGCGATGGCTATTACGATCTGCGCATCACCGCCGAACTTTGGGAAGTCTATTATTACGATCGTATCGCGCTGATGACGGTCGATCATCCGGCCGGAACAGAAATTTACGTGGACGAACGGTTCGTGATTCCGCCCGCGAAGCTGGGCTTTACCACGGTAGCGACACCGCATCACATCGCTCGCGCCACCGATGACAATGGTAACGATGTCACGGAGATTGTCAGCACGCTCGATGGACATGCTCTGGATAACTTTGGCCGCGGGCAGTATCAGGGAATTACGCGCGATCATTATGTTGAAATCGACCTTGGAGATGACGCGCCCGAGAGCGGCCCACTATATCTCATCGCCCAGGGTTCCATTCACGACACGGAATCCTCGCTCAATGTCGCCATTACCCAAGGAAATCGCTGGCGCGCTCACGGTATGAGCGTCGAGGTCCCGGACGGTCACGGCGGCTGGATTACCGCCCAAGGGAATCTTGGCTTTCCGGCGGGGCGGAAGAAGACTGTTCTCTTTAACCTTACTGATATTTTTCGCCCTGGCACTCCCCGTCGCGTGCGGTTGCGCACAAATCTGGAAATTTATTGGGATTGCATCGAGTGGGCGCAGGGGGATCGAGAAGCTGCCGTGAAAACGCAAACGCTGGATGCTTCAGTGGCGGACCTGCATTATCGCGGCTATTCGGTCATCGACCGGCCGGACGCGGGAGCCCCGGAAATCCCCGACTATTATCAGATTCTAGGCACAAAACAGCGCTGGCGCGATTTGATTGGCTACTACACCCGCTACGGAGACGTGCGCGAGCTTCTGAACCGCATCGATGATCGCTACGTCATCGTCGATTCTGGCGACGAACTTTCGCTGCGTTTCTCGGAACAATCGCCACCGCCAGGCGGCTGGTTGCGCGATTTCATCCTTGTGGGCGATGGATGGATCAAAGATGGCGATTTCAACTCTACATTTTCGAAGACAGTATTGCCGCTGCCGTACCACGCCAAGGATGACTATGTCGATCGGCCCGGCCGGCTCGAAGATGAGTACGTTTACCGCAAGCATCCGGAAGACTGGCAGAACTACCACACGCGCTACGTCACGCCCTACGTGTTTCAGAATTCGCTGAGGAGTATGTCACCCGAATGATGCGAGGCCCTGCGGGAAGAATCGCTCTTGCGATCGTGTTCGCCATCCTGGTGGTGTCTCCGCTCATTATCAAGCGAGTGATCTCTCGCGATGAAGGTGCGAAAACGCGCCTCAATGCCCAGGCCGCTTTGGCACGCCATGGATTTTATTTGCAGGAAGTGTCGCACGCCGCGGGAGTAAACTTTGTTCACCAAGGGCCTACACTCGATCCTCAGTTGAATCACATAATGCCCGAAGTCGCCTCCATGGGAGCTTCCGTATCCATCGTCGACTTTGATCGCGATGGCTGGCCGGATATTTATGTGACCAGTAGCAAGGAAGGAGCAAGGAACGCGCTTTATCGCAACATGCACGACGGCACATTTAAAGATGTTGCTGAAGAAATGGGCGTCGCTGACGTCAACCGCCCCGGCACCGGCGTCTCCATGGGTGCCGTCTGGGGAGACTATGACAACGATGGTTACGAGGATCTGCTGTTGATCAAGTGGGGAAAGCCGGAGCTTTTTCACAATGATGGAGGACACGGATTTACCCGCGTTACGGATCAGGTCGGCCTGCCACCCTGGATCAACGCAAACACGGCACTGTGGTTCGACTACGATGGCGATGGCTTGTTGGATCTTTTCATAGGCGGCTACTATTCCGAGGACGTCGATCTGTGGCACCTCAAGAACACGAAGATGATGCCGGATAGTTTCGAGTATGCGAAGAACGGTGGCCGCAAATACTTGTTTCACAATCTAGGAAACGGAAAATTCGAGGAAGTCAGCGAAAAAATGGGGATAAACAGTCGCCGTTGGGCCTTGGCCGCTGCGGCGGCCGATCTTCGGGGCACGGGCCATCCCGATCTCTTCATTGCAAATGACTACGGCGTGTCCGAGCTCTATTTCAACGACGGGAAGCGGTTTCTTGAAGTGGGCGAGCAGACCGGTGTTGGATTTGCCCCCAAAAGCGGGATGAACGCAAGTTTTGGCGATATTCTCAATCAAGGCCGCTACGCCGTGTATGTCTCTAACATTTCGGAAGAGGGCGTGTTGATTCAGGGAAATAATTTGTGGATACCGAAGGAAGGCACGGACGGCGGCAACCTGCAGTATGAAAACCTGGCGCGGGATTTTGGCGTCGAAATCGGCGGATGGAGCTTCGGGGCCCAGTTCGGCGATTTGAACAACGATGGCACGCTGGATTTGTATTTGACCAACGGGTACGTTTCCCTCGATCGCGACCGCAGCTATTGGTACGATTTTTCCGAGATCGCCGGCGGTCATAGCGCTATCATCAGCGACGCAAAGAACTGGCCGTCGATGGAAGGACGCAGTTTGTCGGGGTATCAAACAAAGCACGTTTGGCTGAACGACGGCAGCGGAAAATTCGTCGATGTCGCGCAAGCTATCGGCGTTACGGATACGTATGACGGACGAGCAGTGGCCTTTGCGGATTTATGGAATCAAGGCGTACTCGATGTGATTGTGGCCAACCAGCGCGGGCCTTTGCTGATTTACAAGAACACCGTAACGCCGGAGAACACGTGGATCGAGTTTGCGCTGGAAGGAACAAAGAGCAATCGAAGCGCAATCGGAGCGGAAGTCACTGTGTTTTGGAATGGACAGCGGCAAGTGCAGGAAGTTTCCGGCGGCAGTGGCTTTGCGGCACAAAACCAGCGACGCCTGCATTTCGGGCTGGGAAAAGTTTCTCGAATTGAGAGGGTCGTGATTCGCTGGCCCTCCGGCGCAACCCAGACCATTGAGAATCCTGCCGTGAACCAGATTCATGAGGTCAAGGAACCCTCATGAACCAGCAGAGCATTCCAATGCGGCTGCCACCAGCGGTACAACCCGCCGCATGGAAACGATTTTTCAGTCCGGAGAATCGTTATCTGGCGCCGATGTTCATTACCTGCATTCTCCTTGTAGGCCATTTTTCATTCGGCATTCTGGAGAGCTACAAGAAAACGGGGCTCGCCATTGTCGCAAGTTTGCTTACGGAATTGATTCTAGGTCGACTGTTCGTCGGCAAGTGGCCCAACCTGTCGAGCGCATACATTACGGGTATCAGCGTGGGCATTCTTGTTCGCTCACCCGCTTTCTGGCCTTACGCCCTCTGTTCCATCGTTTCCGTCATGTCGAAGTATGTCCTCCGCGTGAAAGGCCGCCACATCTGGAATCCTTCGAACTTCGGTATTTCGGTGCTGTTGTTTCTGGCGCCGGAGACGGCGGCAACTTTAAGCATTCAGTGGGGCAACTACCTTCTCCCGATGGTAGTAATCTGGATTCTGGGGTCCATCATTATCTGGCGGGTCCGCCGTTTCCACATTACCGGGACCTACGTCGCCTGCTTCATTGCTTTTGCTTTTCTGCGGAGTTTTTTGACTGGGAGTCCGTGGCAGTCGGAGATTGCACCGCTGACCGGGCCGATGTACCAACTCTTTATTTTTTTCATGATTACGGATCCGAAAACCACAGTGCGCTCGAAAAAGTGGCAGTGCATCGTGGTTGCCATTATCGCACTGGTGGAAATGATTCTGCGGTTGACGCAGGTAGTTTACGCGCCATTCTACGCGTTGTTTCTTGTCGGTCCCGCGGCGCTACTCATCCAGATGTGGTGGGATTCGCGGCGAACCGTTCCGGCGCGTGTCGCAACATGAATTCGCCTCAGTTCCCACGACGACCCTTGTTTGTAAGATCGCGGCGCTATTTCGCTTCGTTATTGCCACTGGTCTTGTTGGCGATTGGCTGTAAGCACAAGCCTTCGGATGAAACGAGCCAGCGTTCGTCAACGGAGAGCCCTCGGTCGACAACGCCCTCACCATCGTCGTCAAGCAAGCCATCCTTGAATACCGCTTCGCCGGCGATGCCCGGAGGAAGCAGGCCGTCCGGTCCGATCGAATTTGTGGACGTAACCGCACAGGCGGGCATCCATTTCAAACACAGCACCGGCGCATTCGGGGGAAAGTATCTGCCGGAAACAATGGGAAGTGGCGTCTGCATCATTGATTATGACAACGACGGTTGGCCGGATATTTTCTTTGTCAATTCGATGGACTGGCCGAAGCACAAAACTGGCAAATCGTACCCTGCCTTGTACCACAACAATCACGACGGCACTTTCACGGATGTGACGCGGCAGGCTGGTCTGGCGATCGAATCGTATGGGCTGGGCTGCGCCGTGGGCGATTACGACAACGACGGATACGACGATCTGTACTTAACCACGGTCGGGTCCAACCATCTGTTCCACAATCTGGGCAATGGTAAGTTCGTAGATGTTACCGTTACAGCGGGCGTGGCGAGCCCCGGATTTTCTGCAAGCGCGATTTGGTTTGACTATGATAACGATGGGAAACTTGACCTGTTTGTCACACACTACATCGAATGGTCCATCGAGAAAGACCAGTACTGCTCGCTCGACAACAAAAACAAGTCGTACTGTACACCGCAAACGTATAAAGGCGAGAGTTCCCATCTATACCATAACAAGGGTAATGGTGTGTTCGAGGACGTCACGAAAAAAGCCGGGCTCTTCGACCCCACGAGCAAGGCGCTCGGCGTTGCCTTGATCGACTATGACAACGACGGTTGGATGGATCTGTTCGTTTCCAACGATACCGAGCCCAACAAGCTCTATCGCAACAACCATGATGGGACGTTCTCCGATGTGGCCGTAAATGTCGGCGTCGCCTTCAGTGATTCTGGTAGGGTGCGCGCCGGGATGGGCACGGATGCCGGGGACTTCGATGGTTCCGGCTTCCCCAGTCTTGTCATCGGGAATTTCACGAATGAAAGCATGTCGCTGTATAAGAACGACAGTTCCGGCTTGTTTACCGATGAATCGATGCAGTCCGGCTTAGCGCAGATGACCGCACAGTCGCTGACGTTTGGCTGTTTGTTCTTGGACTACGATCTGGACGGCTGGCTCGACATTGTCGCAGCCAACGGTCATGTGTCGGACGACATTGTAGTCGTGCAACCAACCTTGCGATACGCACAGCCAATGGGAATCTACAGGAATACCGGTAATCGCAAATTTGAAAATGCTTCCGGGAAACTGGGATCGGCAATTCAAAATCCCGTGGTCGGCCGCGGGTTGGCGTACGCCGACTTCGACAATGACGGCGACCTGGACCTGGTCGTCACCTCGAACCATGGTTCTGCGCGGCTTCTCCGCAACGACAACGCCAATCAAAATGACGTCCTGCGAGTTAAGCTCGTCGGTACGAAATCCAATCGCGACGCTATCGGCGCTAAAATCATGCTTACGACGAACACGGGTAGGACCTTGGAGCGCATGGTGAAAGGAGGCTCGAGCTACTTATCGCAAAGTGAGTTGCCCTTGACGTTCGGATTGGGCAAGCCCGGCAACGTCACGAGCGCTCGGCTACAGATCGTTTGGCCGAGTGGCCGCAAGGATGTACTCGTGGGCGTGCGGCCTAACCTCTCGCTCACCATTCAAGAAGGGCGGGGAATCGTCTCTACCGTCCCAATCGATTTCGTGGCAGCTTCCGCCTTGCCACGATAGTGGCTAGCTTCCCGCATTCATTGACAGTCGATCATGGTTCGCGTTGGCCTCTATGCTCGCGTCTCCACTCAAGATCAACAGACGGCGGAGTCTTGGGCAGCCATCTGGAAAGCACTTTCCTAAAGTGCGCACGGAATTCTCACCTGTGGTTGTCCCACGAAAAAGGTCAGTCCCAATACAAATCAGATGGGATGAGAAGGCCGGTCTCCTGCGGGATGCGATACGCTCCCAATGATCGACGTGCTCAAGGCACAAAGAAAAGGAGACCGGCAATGCAGAAGATTAGCACTATGCGGACGA
>Ga0181532_10002166_pt1 | contig 18415 bp, 11 predicted proteins | sample PEATcosm2014_Bin_33_FD_119768 | JGI IMG/M metagenome (GOLD analysis project Ga0181532, IMG submission 119768) | Peatland microbial communities from MTU Mesocosm Facility, Houghton, MI, USA - PEATcosm2014_Bin11_30_metaG | ecosystem: Environmental > Terrestrial > Soil > Wetlands > Peat | place...
ATCCACTTCTTCGTTGTAGGTGCCCGCTTCAACCTGGATAAGATCGTTGGCAGAGGCATGGTTGACGGCGGTTTGGATGCTCTTGAAGCAGTTGTGGGAACCGGCCGGATTGACGCAAAGGGTGCCAGCCACGGCAGTCTGGCAGATGGCGACGAACACCACCGCAGAACAGAGAATTAGCATTCGGCTCAATCGTGTTGGTTGCATGGATACTCTCCTCAAGTACAGCAATGATTCCGAGGTTTGCGAGCCGGGTACGCAGCGCCGGTCGCGGGTTCGAGATGATAACGTTGGAAGTCTGGCAGGAACGCGGCGGATTGCGCCCGCGGGCCTCGCACACAGGCTAGCTGTAAAACCGCGCACGAAAGCCGAGCGGTTCTTCATGGACAACCTTAGGGAGCGGAATCGGACCAGAGGTGAAAGTCTCGGGATCCTAGCACTTCTAGGTTTTCAGATCAAGGAAGAATCGTGGCTGTTGTAATCACGCCATTACACTCAAAACCCGCTTCCCCATCCCCGCGCCCCCCTGTTTACTCATGAGTATTATGGAGGGCAATTTCGAAACCTCCTACCTCTATCCCGTCAACGAATGCAGGCTCTGAAACCGTGGCGTCGACCTACGAACATTTGCGTTTGAAGTCGGGTATTCGCGGCGCTGGCAGATTGGTGGACTTGCCAGTCGTCGGCAGCGGTTCGTGCTCCCGCCCCAAGAGTACGGGCCCGTCGGCGAATGGAGCGTAGGATGTAGATATGTAGATGAGATCTACATATGCAACGGTGCCGCCGGCCCGGCACAACGAGCGCCGCGATGTCCTACATAGGTATCAATATCGGAGCATTGACGGTGAAAGTGGTGGCGGTGCGAGCCGATGCCACAACTGCCAAAGTGATGGCCCATCAGGGACGCCCCTCGGAGGTTCTTCAGGAACTGCTGGCGATACCAGAGTTTGCGGACGCCGAATATTTCGGCGTAACCGGTCATCTGGGCCACATCCCGGAGTTTGTCGCAATCCAGCGTGCGCTGCGAGAGGTGCGAAGCGAGTTTGACGCTGTGGCTTCGCTGGGGGGCGAATCCTTTCTGGTGTACATGTTTACAGACGGAACGATCACTCATGTTCTGTCTCACAACAAATGTGCGGCGGGGAGCGGTGAGTTCTTCGTGCAACAGATCCACCGGATGGGACTCGGGATCGACGAGGCGATCGAGCTCTCGTTCTCCGGGAAAGTCGTGCCGTTAGCCTCGCGTTGCTCGGTACACTGCAAGTCCGACATCACCCACAAGCTCAACCGCCACGAAGCCATGGCTGCCGACATCCTGCACACGCTGCACGACAGCATGGCCAACAAAGTCGTCGCGCTGCTGGAGCAAGGGCAACGCCCACTGCGACGAGTGTTGCTGATCGGAGGCGTGACGCGTAACGCTTCAGTGTTGGCGGCATTGCGCGCGAAGCTTGCCGGTACCGAGTTGATCGTGCTACCCGAGAGTCCGTGGTTTGAAGCTTGGGGCAGTGCATTGCTTACGCGCGACAAACCCCTCCACAAATCCCCGAGAATCTCCCGTCAGCCAGCCTTCGGCAGCCTCCCGCCGCTTCATCTCTATGCCGACCGGGTACAGGTGATCACAGAGCCGCCTCGGCCGCCGCCACCCGACGGTCCGCTGGTTTTGGGAGTGGACGCAGGGTCGACCACCACCAAGACGATCCTGCTTGATCCATTGACGCGCAGCATTCTCGCCTCACATTACACGCGTACGCACGGCGATCCCCTGACGGCGGTTCGAGAATGTCTGAGGGCGCTCATCAGTCGGGTGGGCAATCGCCCCGTGGGTCTGACCAGCACGACAGGCTCAGCCCGAGAACTCGTCGGTGCCTTCCTCGGCACCGAGCATGTGTACAACGAGATTTCATCCCATGCCGCTGGTGCAACCCACTTTGCATCCGACGTGGACACGATTTTTGAGATCGGCGGCCAGGACGCCAAGTACATCAACCTGCGCAATGGCGTTCCCATAGACTACGCGATGAACAACGCCTGCTCGGCGGGCACCGGCTCTTTTCTCGAGGAGAGCGCCCAGAGTGATCTGGGGATAAGTGTGTCGGACATCGCAGACGTCGCCTTGGCGGCCGAATCTCCAGTGCAATTCAAGACGACTTGCGCGGCGTTCATCAATTCCGACATCCGGATGGCCCAACAGCAGGGCCACGGGCACGACGATATTCTGGCCGGCTTGGTCTACGCGATCGCCGAGAACTACCTCACCAAGGTGAAAGGGCAACGCTCGGTCGGCAAGAAGGTACTCCTGCAAGGCGGGGTAGCCCTGAACCGGGCGGTCGGCTATGCGTTCGCTCATAGTGTTGGGCGTCCGGTTGTGATTCCGCCCAATCCGGAGTTGCTTGGAGCTCTTGGGGTAGGACTGCTCGCCCTCGAAAGGTCAGGAAAGCTCGAGGGTATTGCCACGGATTTGCAGACTCTGGCAGCGGCAGACATGAAAATGGTAGGTCGATTTGCATGTCGGGCGTGCAAGATGTACTGCAGCATTGACCGTTTCGAGGTGGCTGAGCGGCGCTTCCCGTTCGGTGGCCGCTGCAGCTTGTTCGAGAATGTCTGGAAGAGGAAGGCCCGCGTCGCCGCAGCACCCGATTTGGTCGAACAACGGGCCGCGATACTTTTTGGTGTTAGGACACCGATCGACACGGGCCCGAGGGGCGAACCGAAGGAACGCGCCCATTGGGGGGTCGGACCGGCGTACGAAGCTGCGAAGTCGTTCCTGGAGGAGTCCTTCGGATACGTCACTGCGGAAATGTCGGTTGACGGAACTCGCATCGGTATTCCGCGCGCGTTGACGACGCACTCCCTGTTTCCTCTCTACTCCACTTTTTTCTCCATACTGGGAATGGTGGTCGTGTTGTCCGACGTGGACCCACGGGGCGACCTGAGATCGCATTCTGGTTTTTGTCTCCCGGCACAGATTGCTCACGGCGCGGTGTTGGACTTGGCGCAGCGGGGCGTGCGCCAGGTCTTCTTGCCGCACGTGGTGCGCATGCCTCAGCACAACCCTTGCAAGGATTCGTACCTCTGCCCGATTACGCAAGCTGGCCCTTATTTCGTGGCTAAGGCTTTTCCGGACATTCGCTTGCTTTCGCCCGTGCTGGATTTCACGGACGGATACACGGCCAGTACTGCGCTGACGGAAATGGCTGTACGCGAGTTAGGAGTCGATCGGGAACTGGCCGACAAAGCTTGGGCGGCGGCCGTCCGCAGCCAGACGGAAGCGGAGTGCGCTCTGACCGAACTGGGGCGGAAGGCACTTGCTCAGGTACTGGCGTCAGGCAAGCCGGCAGTCTTATTGGCGGGCCATAGCTACAACGCCTACACTCCGGAGGCCTCGCAGTCGGTGGGCAAGAAACTGTCCAGCATGGGAGTCACGGTAATTCCCGCGGACTGCCTTGTGCCCGTCGGAGCAGGACCCACAGTCTGGCATTTCGCAAACCAGATCTTGAATGCGGTATCCCTTGCCAAGCAGCACCCCAATCTTTTCCTGCTCAGCGTGAGCAACTTCAGCTGCACGATCGATGCCTTCACCCATTCGATGCTTGCGTCGGAGTTGGGGTCGAAACCGTATCTCATCCTCGAAATCGATGCCCATACCGCCGACGCTGGTGTGCAAACGCGGCTGGAGGCTTTCCTTGATATCGTGCAAAACTACCACTCAGGGCAGACCATCCTCGCCAGGTCGTTCACTCCCTGCCGACTCATCAAAGGCGGCAGTGTCATCGGTTCGAGCGGCCAGCGGGTGCAGCTCACCGATCCACGGGTAAAGCTCTATTTTCTCAACTTTTCCCAATACCACGCGGAGGCTATGGCGATGGCGGCCGGCTGGCTTGGCCTTCACGCTGGCGACGTGGTTGCGATTGACCGGAGCCAACTCGACCTGGGCCTGCAATTTACCTCCGGCCGTGAGTGCCTCCCGCTACCGCTCTGCATCGGACAACTCCTCCGAATTCATCAGAATCGCCAACCGGAAGAAATCGTGGGTTTCTACATGGTGCGCGGTGGCGCTCCTTGCGTGAGCGAATCGTATATCGGCTATTTCGAAAGGTTCATCGCCGAGCATCAGTTGACCGACGTATTCCTGCTCGATCCCGGACCGGAGAATGATTATCTGGGATTCGACGGGGCCACTCTGGCAAAGCATCTGGAGCCAGCCATTCTCACAGCGGACATCCTGGTCGAGATCGACTATGTTCTCCGCGTGGTAGGCGCCTCGGGCAGCATCGAGCAATTGCAGCAGGAGTGGCAACGATTTGCCGCCGTAGCTCACACACTCGACGAATTCCATTCTGAACTGCCCGCATTTGTAGAGCGCCTGGCGGCGCTGCCGCGGACCCGAGATCCCCTGACCTGCCCGCGAGCCTTGGTTACGGGTGACTTCTTTACGCGCTTCAGCCCGTTCTTCATGGACGATGTCCGCAACCTCTACGCGCAACGGGGAATAATTCTTAAGCCTGTCGACCTCAGTGACCTCTTTATGTACGTCGCGTATGACGGGTTGACAGGGATGGCCAACGACTGGGGCATGAAGCCGGGCGGCTTGGCCTTGGCCAAGGCTTGCACGAGGGTGTTCGAACCCGATGGGCAGCAGTACTTGCAACAATGGTGGAGTTATCAGGCTGGACTGAAGACCGCGGAGTATTATCGCGGACTCTTCGCCAAGACCGGACTACTGGTCTCCAAACCCAACGATGTGCCTGCTATGTTCGAGAAGAGCTCAGAACACGTCTCCCCCAAGATTTTCGGCGAAGTCACTCCCACCGTAGGCAAGAGCCTGAATGCTGAACACGAGGGCTATGACGGCATCATCCTGATCGGGCCATTCAACTGTCTGCCATTTCGTATCTCGGAGGCGATCCTCAAGCCGGTCAGCATTCAACAAGGCATGCCACTTCTAAGCTACGAAACCGACGGCTACCCCGTTGCGCCTGCTGTGCTCCGACAGGTGCACGTGCACATTCAGCAGATTCTGGAGCACTTCAGCAAAACCCGCGGCTCATCAACAAACATGAGCGGAGGGCCTCCGGGTTCGCTCCCGTCCGTACTTGACATGTTGCACCAGAACACTCGCCGAAACTGATCACGCAATCTCCTGAGCCCGCTTGTCACCAGGAGCTTTTGCAGTGACAAGAATGTTTGCGGGAGCATGTTCGCTAGCCTTGATCGGAAACGCCTCGGGCAGGACTGTTGAAGAAAGCGAGAAGAGTTGAACCGAGGCGTTTTCGATGAGGAGACTAGGAGGAAGCCGCTGGCGTTTGCGGCGGACGCGGTGCGCTATGGGATTTGAACGGCAGCGTGGATCGGAGCAGAGCTTGGGGAGAGCGGCGAGGCATGGTGGGAATTCGGTTCGGATGGTCGGAGTGGCGGCCGAGATGAGCAAGAGCACATGCGGAAAGTTGCGTGAGAGGATCGCGTTCGCGAGCCAGCCAGCGCTGGCGCGCTTGCGTCTGGCACTTGGGGCAGTGCCGGTTTCGGCACGTAATGGTGAGCTCACCATTGTCGCCATTTCACTCAGTGACCTCCAACCGGATCTGTCCCCGCGCAATATTATTATCGCGTTCTTGGGAACCAATCCTGATCTGTTCAAAAGTGAACACTTCCAGAGCGCTGTGCGGGATATTCTGCGGTCAGGTGCAGTCACGACCTTATTGTTCTAGTGCAGGGGATTAGGGTCCATGTGATTCCTGCCTCTCGCGCTGTCGAATCGGACCGGGATATTTGTACCCGCAGCGGCCCGCGATTCGTATCGTAGGCAATTCGCGAAAGAACATGAATGCTCTTCTCGTATATCCGGAATGGCCCGACACGTACTGGAGCTTCAGGCATGCTTTGCCGTTTCAGGGTAAACGTTCTTCGTATCCTCCACTGGGGCTGCTCACGATTGCTGCCCTACTGCCTGCCAACTGGGCAAAGCGCCTCGTTGACATGAACGTGCGCGCGCTGACGGATTCCGACCTGGCATGGGCTGACGTCGCACTGGTCAGCGGCATGCTGGTGCAAACGGACAATCTACTCGTCATCCTGGCTCGTTGCCGGGCTCGCGGAATACGTACAGTCGTGGGTGGACCGATCGCCAGCGGTTTCGCGGAACTGCATCGTTACGCCGATCACGTCGTGATTGGGGAGGCCGAGGACCTTATTGCGCCACTTGCCGAAGACCTGGAACGGGGTGCAGCAAAGCCGCAATACAAGGCTAGCGAGATGCCGTCCCTTGATCGCAGTCCGTTGCCTGACCTGAGCTTGATCAATACCCGGCATTACTGCTCGATGGCCATCCAATATTCACGTGGGTGTCCGTACAACTGCGAGTTCTGCGACATTATTGAGATCTACGGGCGCAAGCCTAGGACGAAGTCCGTGGCTCAAGTCATCGCTGAACTGGAGCAACTGTATCGCCGCAAATGGAGAGGGGCGGTGTTTCTGGCGGACGACAACTTCATCGGAAACAAGAAGAACGTTAAGCAACTGCTGCTCGCACTGGTCGAATGGAACGACCGACATCGCCGGCCATTTACATTCTTCACAGAGGCGTCCATGAACTTAGCAGATGACGCTGAGCTTCTGGCGTTGATGAAAGCCGCTGGTTTCATCCGAGTGTTCCTTGGCATTGAGACTCCGGTAGAAGCGAGCTTGAAAGAAGCTCACAAGCTACAGAACACCCAGCGGAGTTTGCTTGACAGCGTACGCTGCATTCAGCAACACGGTATCGAGGTCATGGCTGGATTCATCGTAGGCTTCGATAGTGATCCGGATGATGTATTCGACAGGCAGGTTGAGTTCATCGAGGAGAGCGCCATCCCGATCGCAATGGTAGGGCTTCTCCAGGCACTTCCAGGCACGCAGCTATACCGGCGCCTGGAGCGCGAAGGACGCCTTGTCAGCGACGCAAATGGAAACAACATCGACTGCAATCTGAGTTTCATTCCGACAATGTCCGCACAGCGCTTGCTGGACGGATATCGGTCTATCTTGAAGCGCATTTACGCCCCGGACGTCTACTATGATCGGGTCCGTCGGTTTCTGGAGCGCTATCAACCCACCCGTACGCGCAGGTCGCTCTCGGAGTACATCGCGTTGTGTCGTTCCATTGTGAAGCAAGGCATTCTCGGCGACGCACGCGCAAGCTACTGGAAGTTGCTCATTGATGCCGCCACACGGTACCGCCATGCCTTCGGCACTGCGGTGACCTTGGCGATCCTGGGTTATCACTTCAAGGCAGTGACCGAGGAAGCGTGCCGAACCGACTAGGGTCATTTCCAACTTGTGTAATCACCTCCATATCACTCATCAACCGGGAGCCAAAATAGTTTTCTCGGTGCTCACGTCTGAAATCACCTTGGTTACAGCAGCTAGGGCTGTCGGCTCGCATCTACGGAGGGAAAGCACGTCAGGCCGCACGAGTTTTCTGCTCGAGTGCGATCTGCAACGCACTCAGAGCATACATCGCGTCATCCATAGCTTCTCTCTCCTCTTCAACATCAGCTCCGGTCTCGCGAAAGAGTTCACGCATGCGCTGAACGATTGCATCTTCCGCGTCGGAGAGTCTCTTTATCAATTCGGGGCTCTTGGCTTCGAAAATGGCTGCTCGATACTTCACTCTCCATTGTCTCGGATAGGGATTCTCAGGGTCAGAGTTCGCCATGGGGGTGGCCTCCGAAAGAGAGTACAAGGGGCGACCCGTCACCGGAGCGTCGTCGCCCCCTGCCGCCGTCTCCCCTGCCGTGGTAGGTTTTCCCACAGGAGCGTGGCGTCGTGCTCCGGTCGAAACCGCAGTAAGAATATAGCTGACACAAACCAAGTTGTCCGTTTCAGGTACCGGGGAGATCGACTGTACGTGTCAGAGGAAACACATGGTTGGCAGATTGAATCCGCAGCCGGTGTGACTTCGCCACTTGGATCAACAAATTCTCAGCCCGCCGGGGTTACTACGGGTTATGCCCGTTATCCTCCAAGAACGACGCCAGTGGCGCAGTAATCATTGTTCTGCAAGAGCACTACTGCAACCGCCGCGCGCGCTGGGGCGACTAGCCCCACCGGGGTTGCTCATCGAGGGTGATACCAAGCGCGGTCTTGCCGACCACTTCGTGCGTAAGAAAAGCGTTGGCGGGATGAATCCTGCCGAGACGCGCATCGCGCAGCAAGCGCTCGTATCCCGCCGAGCGAAAAATACCATGGCCGCCGGCAATATCGAGGCCGAGATCGACAACCCGCCAGGATCCCTCAACCGCGTGGTATTTGGCGGCGAAGATTTTTGACGGCCATTCCTGGCCGTAATCCACGCCATTCGACCAATCGTCTGCGATCCGGTCCAGATGCGGCCCGATCGATTCAAGCGCGATCACCATTTGTGCAATGGCGTGCTGAATTTCGGGATGGTAAGCCATCGACCGGGAGAGCGCAAGCGAACTCTTGCTCTTCGCGGCAGCAATGCTTCTGTCCAGAGCGCGTTTGGCCAGGCCGTAATAAACATTGGCGAAGCCCATCAGAGCCCAGGCAAACACGGAGAGGACAAACGCATCGATTCCAGCGCCCCCGGCCGGAACGACACGCGCAACGTATCGGTCTGGAATGAAAGCGTTCTCCAGGACCGTGTCATCGCTGCGCGTGGCGCGCATGCCGAGAACGTCCCAGGTTTCCTTAATGATGTAGCCCCTGCTGTCGCGCGGCATAAACGCGTGGACGATCTTCGGATGGCTGGGGTCGCTAGTATCCATTCCGTGCAGGCCGAAACGCGTCCAGACCGGTGTCAAGCTGCCGAAATGCTTGCGGCCCGTGAAACGATAGCCGCCGTCGACACGTTCTGCTTTCGCGGTGGAGAGCAGCACTGGGATATCGTTGCCGCTCTCGGCGTGACCGGCGGCAAAGATTTCGCCGGCGGCAGCCTCGCGCAGCATCCATTCGAGCGAGACATCTCCTCGGCGCGAAAGATCGGCGGCAACGCCGACCCAATAGAGATGCATATTCACTGCGAGTGCCGTTGCTGGCGCGTAATATGCGAGCCGGCGCAGCTCGCGGCACACTTCGCCGAGACTCAAACCAGGGCCGCCAAATTTCTCCGGAAGCGGCATGACGAGATATTTCGCGGCGCGGAGTTCTTCGAAATCTTGATCGAAGAAGCGATTTTCCCGGTCGTAGGTAGCGGCGCGGGAATCGAAACGGGCCAGCATCTCCTCCGTGAGACCAGGCACTGCGGACAGCCGTGCCGCGGTGCTTCCTGTTTTTGTGGAGCCCCGACCATCGCTTGATGGGCTAGGGAGAGTCGCTTCAGGAATTGTCGCCATGCGTTTTCCTCGCACTCGGAATTCAAGTTTTCCGCTATTCTACAGTGCAAACCGACCGAGCAGCCGGCCTCCGGGCCGGCCGCTCAGTCCCAGTTCCCCCACTAAGGCCGCGCTTCGTACACGATGTTGAAGGGTGTCTCAGTCGCCCGGCGAAAGCGAGTAAAACCGGCCGAGGTCACGACCTCCCGAATGCGTTTCTCGCCAGCCTGCGCGCCCAGACAGAGTGCCACTTCCTGCGACCTCGAGCAAGGGGTACACAGCAAGGTTGAGAAGGAGTAGTAAACGCGCCCTACTGGATTTAGGTTGTCTTTCAACTGATCGTTGGCGAAGGGCTCGACGATCATCCAGGTGCCGTCTTTGGCCAGGGAGCGCCGAACGTGCGCAGCCGCGCCCACCGGATCTCCCATGTCATGCAGGCAATCGAAGACCGCTACGAAATCGTAGTCTTGGCCCGGAAAATTCTTGGCTTTCGAGATCTCAAAGCTGACCCGGTCGGCAACTCCTTGCCGTTTGGCAGATTCGCGTGCCGCCTCGATGGACTTGTCGTGGTAGTCGAATCCGAAAAATCGTGAGTTGGGAAACGCTTTTGCCATGAGCACGGTCGATGCGCCTTTCCCGCAGCCGACGTCGGCCACGCGGGCACCCGCTTCGAGCTTCTGTCTTACGTCGTTGAGCGAAGGTATCCACGTGCTGACAAGGTTGGCAGCGTAGCCCGGGCGGAAAAATTTTTCGCAACCGTGAAAGACGCCGTCATCGTGTTCGTGCCAGCCCATTCCGGCACCCGTACGAAAGGACTCTGCGATGCGAGGCACAGCAGCCAGAGAGCCCAGGGCGAGTTCGAAGGCTCCCGGCAGATAAGCCGGGCTGTCATCTTGGGCAAGCGTGAAGGCCTGTTCTTCAGTCAGGCTGAATTTGTTCGTCAATTCGTCGTAAGTGATGTAGCCTCCCGCCGCCTGCGAAGCCAGCCATTCGCGCAGATAGCGCTCATCGGTCCCGGTCTTCGCGGCGAGCTCTGCCGGACCCATGGGGCCGGCAGCCAGCGCCTTGTAAAGACCGAGCTTCTCGCCGATCACCACCATCCCGGCGTGTACCGAGGCCCCGAGATCAGTGACGAATTGTCCAATAAAAGCGTTCAGTTTGTTCATGTCCAGAGCGGGAACTTGCGCTGTAGTCATTTGCGATATCTCCTTTTCGCGGAAAGGATCTGGTCCGTTCCTGCGGTTGATGGCGACTTCTTGTCGCCGGGGCGGCTTTGCTAGAATCCGCACTAAGAGGTCATTTCCGGCCCGGTGGCAGCTGCCAGAAACTCGCGGAAAGTGCCGGATCTCGCGTGCCACCGTGAAATTAGCAAGCGTGGGTAAGCGGCGTAACGAAGGAACGCCGAAGAAACGCCAAAATATTCAGGAAGCCTTACCTTTGCGGGAGCGTGAGACGCTTGGAGATCAACCCCTCAACCTATCAGTTCGGCGAGTTCACGCTGGACATGGCCAAAGGCTGCCTTCTCAAGGCCGGAGAGGAAATCAGGCTCCGCCCCAAGGTTTACGAAGCGCTCAAATACCTGTTGCAAAACCCCGGCCGGCTGATCACGAAACAGGAGTTGATCCAAGCGGTATGGCCGGACAGCTTCGTTACCGATGACTCGTTGGTGCAGTGCACCGTTGAATTGCGGCGCGCCCTCGATGATCGAGACCAGCAATTGCTCAAAACCATCCCGCGGAGGGGATATCTTTTCACTCCATCCGTCACGCAAAAAATCATCCAATCGGCAAAGGCCGCCGCGCCTTTCGAGCTTGATGCTCTTGGGCCAACGGAGAGAAGGAAATCCGCGGTTGCGAAGCCTGCGCGAAAGTTGGTTGATCTGCCGACGCCGCGTACTTCCCTCATCGGTCGAGATCGGGAGGTTCAGGAGGCCGCGGAGGTTCTTCTTCAGCCAAACGTTCGTCTCTTGAGCCTGACGGGAGCAGGAGGAGCAGGCAAAACACGATTGGCCATTTCAGTAGCTTCCGCGATCGCCCACAAGTTCACGGCCGGAGTCCAATTTGTTGGACTGGCGTCCATCACGCATCCGGATTTGGTGACGACAGCTCTCGCGAAATCTCTTGATCTCCAGCAGGTCGCGGGCCGCACCCTGGCGCAACTCATCAGCGATTACTTGCAGGATTCAGGGCCATTCTTGTTCGTCCTGGACAACTTCGAGCAGGTGCTCCGGGCTGCGACCGTCCTGGCCGAAATACTGGCTGCTTGCCCAATGCTCAAAGTACTCGTTACCAGCCGTGCCTGTCTGCGGATCTACGGCGAGCACGAATTTCCCGTTGCGCCCTTGGAGCAGGATTCAGCCGTTCAGTTATTCGTGCAGCGGGCAACGGCAGTTCGTCGTAACTTCGCCGTGACTGCCGAGAACTCGGCTGCCATTCGCGAAATCTGTCTGCGCCTGGATGGCCTCCCATTAGCGATTGAACTGGCAGCGGCCCGAACCAAGCTTCTCTCGCCCAGTGCAATAGTCGAGCGTCTGCAGAGCCGTCTGCAATTGCTCACCGGCGGTGCGCTCGATCTGCCAGAGCGACAACAAACCCTCCGCAATACCATTGACTGGAGCCACGATCTGTTGAATGAAGCCGAGCAGAAACTGTTCCGGCGGTTTTCCGTCTTCGTCGGCGGCTGCACGTTGGAGGCTGCCGAAGCCGTCTGCAACACCGGCCGTGATCTCGGCATCGATTTATTCGACGGCCTGACGTCATTGGTTGATAAGAACCTGGTCCAGCGCATCGACCAACACGAACCGGAAACCCGTTTCACGATGTTAGAAACGATTCGTGAATACGCACTGGAACGTCTCGTTTCTTGTGGTGAAGATGCCGCAACGCGACGAGCACATGCCGCGTATTGCCTGGTGCTCGCGGAGGAAGGCAATCCTGAACTGAGCCCGGACGAACGGGCGGCATGGCTGGAGCGATGCGATCTCGAGATCGACAACTTCCGTTCGGCTCTCGACTATCTCTTTGATCATCACGATCTCGACTGGGGCTTGCGGCTCTGCATGGCGTTGTTCCGATTCTGGGACATGCGGGAACATCTGACCGAAGGCCGCGCCCGGCTTGAGACTTTCCTGCGCCTGGCGGATTCGGGATATGCAAAACAACGTGCGCGGATCTGCATTTTTCTAGGTGCGCTATCGACCGCCCAAAGAGACTTTGCCGCTGCGGAGCGATTCGTACGACAGAGTCTTTCGCTGTATGAGGAGTTGAACGACCGTTGGGGAATCGCAGCATCGCTAAACGCCCTTGGAATCGGAGCTCGAGATAGCGGCGATTGCCAGGCGGCACAAATTCATTTCGAGCGCAGTCTGGCGCATTGGCGCACCCTGTCCGATCGTTTGTCGACCGCTCGCTGTCTGCACAATCTGGCGAATGTCGCAAAGATCCAGGGCGACTATTCGCGCGCGCAAATGGGGCTCAGCGAAGCGACGCAAATCTTTCAGGAAGTCGGAGATGCCAGTGGGGCTGCCTGGTCCATCAATCAGCAAGGCGACATAGCGCGGGAACAGGGTGACCTGAAGATCGCTCGGGACTTCTACGAACGCGCGCTCAAGGCCTTTCGTGCGGCCGGGGACCGCTGGGGCTCCGCCCGCTCCCTCGCAGACTTGGGCTCCGTTTACTGCGAACATAGAGACTATGAGGAGGCACATGCCGCGTACCGGGAAGCGCTTGAACTATTCTCGGAGTTGGGGCACAAGCGTGGCATAGCACGTGCGCTGGAAGGTTCCGCGTGTTTGGCTGCGGCCCGAGGCCGCGCGGCACGCGCGCTGAAGTTGGCGGGAGCGGCCACGCGCCTGCGACAGCTGATTAGCGCTCCGCTGCCTCAGGCGGAGCAATCCAAGCTCGAGCAAACCTTGTCATCTGCATGGGCATCCCTGAGCGAGACTGAAGGGAAAGATGCGTGGGCAGAGGGATCCGCAATGAGCATCGAGAGGGCCATTCATTGCTCGCTGCACGAGCCTCAGTCGACTATTTCAGGTTGACTGGGTCTATGAGCCGGCGCACGGCTGATACCCGATCCGCCGGAATGCCTACGCGGCGAGCGTGCTCCCTTATGCTGTTCTCGTCTGGTGCCAGATACACGCAATAGACCTTATCCTCTGTCACGTAACTATGAAGCCACTGGATCTGCGGGCCCATCCCCTCCAATGTCTCCAAAGAGCGTAGGGATATCTCACGGAGCTCTGCGTCCGAAAGTGCTCCGGCCCCCCGAATCTCGCGTTCGATTACGAACTGCGGCATGATTGGGAGCAGTGTACCATGGGCCAACGTCTACTCTAAACAGCAGCAGTAGTGAAGTTGAACTCACAAAATCCTTCACACTCCTGGATGGTCGGCGAACCTTACCTTAGGATTACTTCCCGTTTGCCGTCATCCACTCAGAATTGCGGGTATGGATAAAGTGCAAGAGGAGGCCAATCGCCTGATGATGCAGGCGCAGGTGCGAATGTAGAATTCCGGGAAAGGTACAGCTATGGTATGGCGGCGGCTAAGAACGTCCTTCTGTTGCCAGATACTTCTCTTCAATGTAATCCGCAACCGCATCAAGAAGCGGTTCCGACTGGAGCATGCGGAACTCAGGAGATTCCGGTTGAAACGGCTGCTCTCGTAGTATGTTTGATGCCAAACATGGCGACATATGCAATGGCCATGGCAGTGATTTCAAAGACGGACGTCATTGCTTCAGACGCTGATCTCGCGGCTGTCTGGGAAAAGGAAACAGCACAATGGCGAAGCGGCCAATCTCACGTCGCAAGTTCCTATTGCATTCATCGGGCGCGGCGGGCCTGATGCTGGCAGGAGGGCCCCTCGCGGCCACAGCCGCCCCGGTTGCGGCTGAAGCGCAGGCTAAGTCAGGGGAGCGATCGCAAACCTCAACCGAGGGGGCTCGGGCGATTCCGTCCTGCGCCTGGAAGCGAAGCCTGGGTGATTTGCCCAAGATCGCGCTGATGCCGGAAGACGGCGTGCCGCCGCAGGATCGGGCCGGACTGAATACGCTGGCGCGGGTCAAGAAGGGAGTTCCTCTGGGTGGAATTGGCGCGGGAAATCTCATGTACAACATCTGCGGCACATTCGGTCCGTGGCAGATGAAAGTGGGAAGGTACGAGGAGCGCTTTCTCCCTCAGGGCGCGTTTCATATCCGAGAACAGGTGAAGGGAAAAGGCGCAACTGCGCGGACTCTTGCCACCGATGACGTGCTCGCTGCCTGGCCGCGACTTCAGCCCGGCGAAGCCGAATACCACGCTCTGTTCCCGCGCGGATGGTGCACTTACAGGCCTTTCGAGACCAATATCGCTCTGGAGTTTTTCACCCCGATCATCAAAGACAACTACCGGGAAACGTCTCTCCCCGCCTCGCTCTTTCAGTTCAGGATTCATAACCCGTTGTCATCGCCCGTCGAAGTCTCAGTCATGTTCACTTTTCCGAATGCGCCCTACACCGGACCTCAGAACACACCCATGGGGAAGCCAAAGGGGGCCGACGTTGATGAAACGGCGAGGGAACGCACGGGACTGACCAACGAATTGACCCGCGACGCGCATCTCGGGATCACTGCCATCCTGATGAAAGCCCACCATCCAACGAATCCGCCGGAAACGGAAGACTCCGAATGGTGCATCGCCACCAATGCCGCGGCATCGCATACCACGAGTTGGAATGGCGAAGGTGACGGAGCAGAGATTTGGCAGGATTTCTCTGCCGACGGAGAACTGGGCGACAAGCCCGTGAGGCCGGCCAGCCAACGCCCCTCGGGGGCGCTCTGCGTAAAGGTTAAGGTTGCTCCGGGCTCAGAAGCGACTGTTCCCTTCGCACTTACCTGGTATTTCCCGCAGATTGAATTTGGCCAAGGCACGCGCTGGTGGCGCCGCTTCACTGAGTACTATCCGGCCAAACCCGGGCAAGCTTTTGCAATCGCCAGGGAAGCCCTGCTCAAAGCCGCGGAGTGGCTGAAGGCTGTCGAGACCTGGCAAACCCCTATCGTTCAGGATCCAGCTTACCCGGAGTGGCTCAAGCAGAGCGTTCTGAATGAGCTGTACTACGCTACGTTCGGTGGCTCGTTTTGGGAAAATGGCTGCATTACCAAACCCAAGAAGTTCGGCAAGCGTCCCGGTCAGCACCTCGCGTCGGTGATGGAGTGCCAGGAGTACGCCTTTGCGGAAACCTTCGACGTCCGCCATCATGCTTCCCGCAGCAACCGGGATCTCTGGCCGCAAATCGAGCGCGACATCCTGCTGGCTTTCTCAGATTTCATCAGGGATTCCCCGGACGGAAGTTGTCCCCACGACGCAGGCTCCATCGCCGGGGACCCGTTTTTTGAATACGACGGCTATGGCCGCTGGTACAACACTTCCCCCATGGGAATCCAGGGTCGGATTACTACCCCCTGGTCCGAATTCTCGCCCAAGTTCATCCAGCAGTGCCATGCCTACTGGCACAAGACCAGGGACGGCAAGTTCCTGGATGATGTCTGGCCGGCGCTGGTGCGAACGTACCGTTACCAAAAGACGACCGACACCGACGGCGACGGCTTGAGCGAAATGAAGAGCTCCGAATACAAGGACAACAAGCTGTTCAATGCCATCCTCTGGCTCGGCGCCCTGGAAGCGCTCGAAGCGATTGCTGCGCACAAAAAGGATAAAGCCCTGCTCGAGGAATTCATTGCAGAACGGAAGAAGGCTCAAGCTAGCACGGAAGCTCAGTTCTGGAACCAGGAGCTCGGCTACTATCAGTACAACGCCCAGAACACCGACATCATGGCCGACGCCACAGTGGGCGAACGTTACGTCGATGTGACCGGTCTCCCGCCGGTGGTAAATGCTGACCGCCTCACGTCGCATTACCGGCAACTGTTCCGGCGCGCTGTGTTGCCGCTCAGGGATTTCAACGGCGATGGGGTTGGCGACATGGGCGCGGCGAATGCGCTTCACCCTGACTCGACCCCCGGGGTCGGCGACAGTGAGTATGCGCATCAATTCGAGGTCTGGACAGGAGTCAGCTATTGCGCAGCCGCGAACCTCTACCACTGGGGGAAGCGCGTTCAAGATGGGTCCCTGCAAGCCGACGCCTTGCTGCTTGCATGGGGCTTGTACTACCAGACCTGGGTGAACGAACAGACAGCCTACTGGTTCAGCACGCCGGAGGCTTGGAGACTTGAGGATCCCAGAAAGTTTCGCGCCTTGATGTACCAGCGGGCGCGGGGAATCTGGGAACTGGCGATGGAACTAAGTGATCCTTATCGCTCGTGAGCGGGTGATCTTCACACCCGGAGCCTCTGTGTTGTAGCGGCCAGTCTGCTGAGTCGCACGACCCTGAATTGCGATTCGGGAGAAGACGGAATCGCTCCCGGTTTGTCTACTCTTCCATAACTTCAATAAGGGAAGAGTCGCCGTCACACGGGCGTGACGAACAAAACGATTCTCCCAATGCGTGCTTGGCCCGTTGTTTCGCGGTGGTGAACAGAACGACGTCGCTTTGGGCGGAGCCGCGCGTCATTTCCATCAACTTGCCGTCCGCGGAGTATTGGCAGTTCCAGATGACGCCCGAGGTGAAGTGGGTCAACTGGTTCGGCTCGCCGCCTCCGAGAAGAGGCCATACCCAGAGGTTGGGAGTGCCGGTACGAATGTGGACGAGGGCGACGGACCGCACACACCACTACAGTTACTCTCGCTAGCCGCCGTAGCGGAGCGAAGCCCTACACAGCGCAGCGCAGCGGAGGCGGCGCCACAACTGGCTGCGACCTTCGGAAACGGGGCGCTCTTTCATAATGCATTGACCCCGGTCCCAAATTGTCAATGAGCAAGCAGTCCGCTAATGATGTTAACTGGGCACGTCATTTCAAGCATTCCCGGCTTCTGCCACAGATAAGGCGAGCTGAGACAGCTCGCTTCGAGTACGATGACAACCGATGCGGCTCTCGCGGCCATCTGCAATCTGTGGAATCGTTGGCCTCGCCCTTTTTGTAGCCGGATTTTTCCTCCCTGCTGTCCGGTTTCCGCCTGACCCTCGACCGGAAGCTCACTGGGGCCCCGGAACGATGAGCCATGAATTCCCAGGCTACGTGTGCGCAGAGATCACTCTCATTGGTGCAGCTGGCTTCTTTCGGCATCCGAGTGTAGAGACTGTCCTCACCGCCCTCATTGGCTGGATCAACCCGCTGGGGTTGCTCTATCTGCTCTCCTGCGCAGCGAACAGACTGGATCGGACCCGTCCCTTCATCGCAGGGGCTATTGTGGTGTGTTGCCTTGCAATGTGGATTCAGCTAGCGGCAGAGCATGTCGCCTTACTGGTCGGCCACTACTTTTGGATTGCCGGGATCGCATTGTTACTGTTTACGCCCTTAGTAAATCACCACTCGCAGCGCAACGCTTCAAAAGCTGAATCGGTTCAATCCTCTTCTCACCAGTGTTGATCAGCTGTTGTAATCAGATTAAGCTCAAAAACCCCCACCTCAGGGTCATTGAGTGAGGCGATTTAACATCAACTGAAACGAGTGCCTGCCGGCCCGAAGGCTGGGATAGATTCCGGTTTATCGACAACACGGCAGGTAACCGGCGGGGTTGGACTGGCGCTTTTGCTGGATCAGTCAAAGCGATAACGGAGAGCCTCTGCTACGGCCTTATATCCGATTCGCCGGTAAATGGAATTCGATGTAGGGTTGCCCAAGTCAGTGTAGAGAATGCACCGATACCCACGGCCGTGAAGATGTTTCGACAGCGCATGAACGCAGGCTGCCGCGTATCCGTGCTTTCGCTTCTCGGGTGGCGTATAGACCCCAGACAAACGAACTACGCCTTGCGCCGGTTCACGGCCAACAGCCATAGAAGTTGTCTCTCCGTTTTGATCCCACAGCCAGATCTGTCCGGCGGCCAACGCCCGGTCTATGCGAAGCTCGGTGTCGTTTGCAGACTCCCCAATTTCATCCTGAAACGCACGGGTCCAGAGAATCATCAAACTGCGATCTCTCGGACCTGCTTGGCGTAAATGACCCTCGGTGCGGGGAACTTCTCCCAGTTCCAAGAGTTCGTAGAGACGCGTTCCCTGGAACGG
>Ga0181532_10002171_pt1 | contig 18409 bp, 15 predicted proteins | sample PEATcosm2014_Bin_33_FD_119768 | JGI IMG/M metagenome (GOLD analysis project Ga0181532, IMG submission 119768) | Peatland microbial communities from MTU Mesocosm Facility, Houghton, MI, USA - PEATcosm2014_Bin11_30_metaG | ecosystem: Environmental > Terrestrial > Soil > Wetlands > Peat | place...
ACCACATATCTCCCGATCGGTAACTGACCAGGAGATCGTAAACGCCCTCCCGGCTGGTAATCTTGACTCCCTTGTCATAGACCTTCACTTTTTCGTCGGCCTCAAGATCGTTCCAGACGATCATTCGCTTTTCGCCGCCAATCAGCGTGGTCCTGACCTTGACCGGGGACAACCAGTTCACATTGATGTGGGCGATGACGTTGTCGGGAAAGTAGAGCGTCATGAAGGCTACGTCCTCATGTCCGTTCAAATGGCCTTGACCGGTGGCCACGACCGCTTCAGGGCTGGCCTTGATGAGATGATCCATGATCGAAAGATCATGCGGCGCCAGGTCCCAGAGCACGTTGACGTCGTGCTGAAAGAGACCAAGATTAACGCGAGTCGAGTCGTAGTAATAGAGATTCCCCAATGCGCCTTCGCTGATTAGCTGTCCAATCCTCTTGACCGCGCCCGTGAAAAGAAAGGTATGGTCAACCATCAATTTCAGATTCTTCTGCTCCGCGAGGTTGACGAGTTCCTCTCCTTGAGCGACCGTGCTGGTAAACGGCTTCTCGACAAAGACGTGTTTTCCATTGTTCAGCGCAGCTTTGGTCAATTCGTAATGAGTCCAGACAGGCGAAACGATGGCCACAGCATCGATGTGAGGCGAGGTGATCACTTCCATCGCGTTGGCTGTCACGGTCACACCGGGATAAGCCTTGCGGGCGCGCGCCTGCGCCGCGGGGCTCAGGTCCGAGATGGCGCGCACCACGGCGCCTTCAAGGCCGGCAAGATTTCTGACAATGTTCGGACCCCAGTAGCCGTATCCGATTACGCCGAAGTCCATAAGTTCTTCTCTCCTACCCAGCGATCCGCGCAGCCAGACTCATCCTGCGGGCACAGGAATTGTTCCCGCTCTGAGTGCAGCCAGAGTCACGTCGCGAAAGTCTTGTTTGTGAGTGAACGAGTGCTCGAAAGCATCTCGTCGATGGGGTCCCGCCGATGCGACAGCTACAAGAGAGCGGCGCATTGACTCCCCAAGCGCGCGGCCGGGGAAGATTGCGGGATTCTGAGTTCAATACGCTCCGGTACCTTTAATAACCGCCCCCGGAGTGCGCAGCAGGATCTTAAGGTCCAGCCATGGTGTCCAGGTTGATGCGTAGCGCAGATCAAGGCGCACCATCTCGTCAAACCGGATGCTGCTTCGGCCCATCACTTGCCACAGGCCAGTGATCCCCGGCTTCACCGCCAGGAGTCGCTGCCGGTGCCATGTCTGATAGGCAGCCAACTCGTAGGGAATCGGGGGGCGCGGGCCGACAAGCGACATTTCTCCCTTGAGCACATTGAGAAACTGAGGAAGCTCGTCGAGACTCGTTCTGCGCAGAACCCCGCCCACGCGCGTGATTCTCTTGTCGTTGGTAAGTTTGTAGACGCTGCCGCCACATTCGCTTTGCTTTGCTTCACGAGGATTGCTGGCGATGAGCCGCGTGACATACTCCTTATGCACGTTGCTGTCGTTGTTTGCAAACATGGAGCGGAATTTCAGGAACGTGAAGGTCTGACCGTAACGCCCGACTCTTTGCTGGCGATAGAAAACCGGGCCCCTGGAAGTAAGTTTGATAGCCAGAGCGATGAAAAGAAATAGGGGCGCCAACAGGATAAGCATCGTTGCGCTTCCAGCAATGTCAAATCCGCGCTTGACGATGAGCACCGTGCGGCGCCCTTTGTCATCGCTCACCAGGTCGGGATACAGAGCTGCGTTGGTCGGCCGGCCCGGCTTTTCATGATCCCAATCATCCGGGAACAGGTGAAAGGATATGCGCACCTGATTGAACTCGTCGGCGGTCAGCTCCTCCTGGAGCGTGGCGCTGACTTTGGCGAGAAATGTGTCGAGGAGGGCCCGTTTGTCATTCACGATGAGACCCGTGAACATTGTGCCGACGATGGCGTTGTCCTTGTACCAGCCGACCAAGTCTGTGTCTCTGCTGGAGGCAAGCAAAGCGGTGGCAATGCGCCGGAGTGTAACACTGCTGCTCTTCTGGCCGCGATCGCTGACCGCTTCGAGCAACATGAGGATAAATGGAGCCTTGGAGCGCTCCGTGCGCTTACGCTCGATCGCAATCATGCGCTGGAAGGTCGTCTCGTCGAGAGGCGTGCGATTCATTGCAGGCGCACCCTCCAGCAGTGGATCAGGGGAATTCGAAGGTTTAGGTTGATGCAATCGTGTCACGATAGACTCCTCTGGTGTCATTAACGTATATGTTCGTTGTAGCCAATGGGCAGGACGAAAAACCACTGCGCGTCTTGCCGATCCCGGATCCCGGTTAAGGAAGGTTTGCGAACGAGGCGGGAGCCAACCGGCTGCAAACGCGTTCTGCGCTTGCCGCGGGGGTTCTATCACAGAAACGTGGACAAATGGAACCCGCCAGATTGGATAATCACTTCGCGCTCAAAGAGTATTTGCTAATCGGAAATCGACGGGGTGCCATAGTAACTACTGTAGGCAGAGGCTATGGCGCCGTTCAGGATTGTGCCGAGCAACTTTTTCTGATCCAGCGCTTCGAGCCCCTTTTGCAATTGGTGTTTCTGCGTCGTCCCCTGGCGTGTAACGAGAAGAACCCCGTCGGCCATGCGCATCCAGATGCTTGTATCTGCCAGTGGCAAAACGGGTGGCGAGTCAATGATGATCCAATCGAAATACGCAGCAAGCTGATCCATCAGCGCACGCATTCTTTGTGATTGCAGGAGTTCGAGAGGGTTACTTGGTGATCGTCCAGCGGGAAGGACCCAGCAGCCCGCGCTTTCGAGATGGTAAATACCATCAAGCAGGCGCCCATCCTCCCTTACGCATTCAGAGATACCCCGGACCCTTTGAATGCCAAACATCGGCATCAGCGATGGGCGCCGCAAGTCTCCTTCGATGAGCAAAGTCTTTTCGTCGGGCGCCTGCGCAAGGGCACATGCAAGATTGGCAGAAATCGTGCTCTTGCCTTCTTGCGGGATTGTGCTCGTAATGAGCACTTTCTTCAATGGGCGCGTTCGCCGGAGATCTCTTAAACGGACCCCCAGCAGTCGAATCGCCTCGGCAGTCGGGCTTTCCTTATCAGTAAGGCACACTAACCGGCTCTGCGGGGTGAGCGAAAGCTCCAGCGATGGGAGTCGTTCGAGAACTTCTGAGCGGCTTGAGGTCGACGGGCCTTGCGCAACACTGGCCGCTGGCTTGGCGTGAACCGGCGAAGACACAGCAATTCCGCCGAGTTTATCCTCTCGACTGTCTTCTATCACATCGGGTTTCGAGGGTGGATCGGAGCTTCCCCACTTATCCGAAACCCGGCGTTCCGCGCGCCGCAACAGTTCAGGCCCCTGAGGCAGCGCAGAGGAGTCACCTCCGGACCGCTCGGTTTCCATCCGCTGCAAGGCATCAAAGATTCGGCTCACTATTGTTCCCCTTCACGGCAATACTGTGAATTGAGTCGCCTATGGATTTTGCGGCACAGGCGCAAAAGCTTCGAGACGGAATTCGGTGGCAACGTCTTCGATGATTCGGCCTGTTACTGTCGACGACTGCCGGGCATAGGCACTAATCAACGCGTTTTCGCAGATTGTGTTGATGAGGCGTGGAAAACCACGCGAATAGGAGTACACCTGATCAACGGCTTGCGCGGAAAAGATCGGCGGTTGACTTGAGTCCACGCCGGCGATCCGCAGGCGCTGCTCGATGTACTCCTGAGTCTGCTTGGCATTGAGGGCTCCAAGTTGCGTCCTGAGAGCAATGCGCTGTTTGAGCTGCCGAAGTTCGACAGAATCGAGTTTCTTGTCAAGCTCCGGCTGTCCCGCCAGAATAATCTGGACCAGTTTGTCTTCCGCCGTCTCCAGGTTAGAAAGGAGACGAAGCTCTTCCAAAGTGTCCGCAGACAAATCGTGCGCCTCATCAACAATCACGACACTTGTCAAGCCATTTGAGCCGCGGTTTACAAGGAACTTGCTGAGGTCGAGCAAGAGCTCGCACTTGTTTTTTCCCGAGGCGGGCAGCCCGAAATCAGAGAGAACGTATTGCAGAAAGTCCGTCGGCTCGAGACGGCTATTGAACAGGTACGCGTAGGCAATATCCTTGCTGTTCTCGAGGAGGCGAAGGAGGCAGCGCAGGAGCAATGTCTTTCCCGTGCCGACTTCTCCGGTAACGACGACGAAGCCCTTGTGTCGCCGAACGCCGTAGTACAGCGCCGCGAGCGCCTCGTTGTGCCGGGGAGTCGGCACGAAGCAATGCGGATCGGGGGTAAGATCGAACGGGTTACGTTTGAGATGAAAATGGGCTTTGTACATCGTCAATGGGAACTAGCGTCGGAGAAAGCTAAAGGCAGAACCGGCGAGAATTGTGACCACGACGAATGCCGTTGTGGCCCAGCTCAAGACCAACTTCCTTTTTGTACTTTGTTCATCGAACGGACTTACAACTTCTGGAATCTCGGAAAAGACCGCGATCGGCAAAAGCGACTTGATTTCCCGTTCACTGTACAGGCGATCGTCCATGAACTCAAGCCCGGCCACCACGAACAACCCCAACGCCAGCCCCGCTGCCAGACCGAACGCGCAGAACTTGAGGCGATCGGGAAAATCCGGCTTTGAAGGCAAACTCGGGGGATCGAGCATCGTGAACCGCTCGCCCTGCTGCATGTGTTCCATGCTTGTGGCCATCTCGGAATCGTCTTTCTTTTTCAGAAGGTCGTCATAATTGGCCTTGGACTGCTCATAACCGCGGGTCAGCTCTTCCAACTGCTGCTCAGTCGAGGGCTCAAGGTTGAGGCGCCCCTGGTAGTCGTTGATCCTGCCTTTCAGGCTCTGGATCGAACTTTCCCGGTTCGCGATTTCCAACTGATTCGCCTGCAACTGTCCCTGCAATTGTCGCCCCGTATTCAACGATGGATCTGAAGCGCCGTCGACCGGCTGTCTGGAGCCCGGCCCTGGGGACTTGGAGGCTGTGATGAGTTGTTGTTTCATAGCCTCGGTCTTCGCTATTTCGTCTTTCAGCCTTTGAACGTCAGGATAGCGGTCGGTGTACTTTGAACTCAGCTCCGCAAGTTGCCCTCGCAATGTGTCGAGCTGCTTGTCGATCGTGGCCAAATCTGTCTGCGTCGATGATTCTGTTCCATCCGCGCCCAACCGAGACTTCGGCTGTGAACTTTGCTCCTGAGCCAGCAAAGTTTCCAGGTAGACACGCTGCTGCTTTGCCGTATTCAGGGCGTCCTGCTCGCCCTGGAGCTGGGAATTCAATTCTGCCAAAATCTGAAGATTGCTCTGTTCCTGTGTCGGCAGCGCACCGATGTGTTGTGATTCAAATTGCTGGACTTTGGATTCCTGCTCAGTCAGGTTTTCGCGAGCGTCCTCAAGTTGCTGCTCGAGGAAGGTCGTGGTGCCTTGCGACTCCTCTTCGCGTACCTTCAAATTCTCGCTGATAAACAGACTGGTGAGTTCAGTGGTAACCTGCTGCGCCAGGTGCGGGTTGCCCGCCAAATAGGAAATTCGAAATGCCGTGACGTCGCCCTTTTGCGGGTCCCTCACCAGATCAATTCCAATATCCTTTCGCATCTTGTCGACTTTTTGATCGTCGGTCGCCTTTCCCTTGTTGCCGTCATACAGGTGAAGCCGCTGGATGATCACAAGCAAGCGAGTTCGGCTGAGGATCTGCTCGGTCATGCTCTGCAGCCTTGCCTGCAGATCATCGGTGATATTCGGCGCGACATAATTCTGGGGCATTGTTGGCTGCTGGACCAGGATCAAGGTGCTGGATTTGAAGCGCGGAGAGAACACCCAGCTCGATCCCCACACCAGGAGCCAGCCGAAAAACAGCGGCACGAGGAACTGTAAGTACCGGCGCCGGAGGATTCCCTGGATACGCTGGATGTCGAGGCCTTCGGTTTTTTTCTCTTCTAACTCGACTGCCATGTTCATTTCCCCAGTGGCTTGCTGAATTGGTAAGTGATCGTACCATACACTTGGCTAGTGTCAGGAATCGCGGAAACAATCGTAGTAACGGGATAGTCCTGATGCAGGCGCTCATAACCAGCCCTGACAATCAGCGACTCACGGAACGTATGGGTTATCGATGCCTGTCCCGAAACCGTATTCCCGCCGGCGAACGTAGAGATCTGAGGCGTAGCGTTGCTTGTACTCGCATAAGACAACGATAGGCTGGCAATCCAGGTGCGAAAGAGATTCCAGCCTCCAGCGAGGCTTGCAGCGTTCGTATTGAAGGCGCCAAGCAAGCCCTGCCCGGACGTAATTGTGCGGGAGTAACTGGCGGCAAGATTGCCGCGCTTGCCTTGGTAGCCGACGCTGACGTCGGCTTCGGGCAGCCACGAATTCGAGGCCGGCAAGCCAGGCGAATCAGGCGAAGTGACGCTGACATGCTGTGCGCCTCCGGAGATCGAGACCGAGGCTGTCTTTGTAAAATAGAACGAGTAGAAGGGAAGCAGCGAGTTGATTTGGGTATCCCTTCGTTGACCCGTGGCTTGTTGTTGACTCGTGGCTTGTGCAGCGGTTCGCGTCCACTGATAAGAGAATCCCATATATTGCGTTCGGGAAATACGCCGGTTGTAGAAAGCCCAAGCGCCCGTTTCGTTCGAATTTGCAAGCCCTGTGTTCGAATTTGTAAGCCCAGCGGAGGAGGAGGGAGCGGGAAAGTCGACTACTTGATCGGATCCCCCGCCACCGATCATCCCGTCTCTCGCGAATTGATAGCTGAAGAACGCGTGGGCCAGGTTAGTCAACTGTTGCGCGAAAGGGGCGATTATCGTTGTCGCAGAAGTCTGCGATGAACCGCTGACTCCGCCACCGGAAAAGACAGAGGACTGGTCGAAAACATCGGATGTTCGATAGAAGAAGTCTTCCGCGTTGAAGGTAACGTGTGGACTGAGGCGATCCTGATAGGTCAGCGACGCACCGTGATTTATGGTATCCAGGGCAGTCGTATGTTGATAGAACACAAAGCTCGGGCTGTACGTAGCGATCGCTTGCTGGCGAAGTGTGGATCGAGCAAACGTGAAAGTCGGATACAGGGAAAACGTGTCGTCATTTACAGGTGACGCGGGTGGTGCGGGGGGCGCGGTTTGGGTTTGAACGACGTTTTTGATATACGCTGCGTTGGCGCTCACTCTAGCAGAAAGGACATTCGGGGCTTCGTCCGAGGCGGCGGCGTTCGCATACGGTATACCGCTCACGGGAGGTGGAGTCATCATTTGGGTGTCGTCCACTGGAGTCGGGCCACCCTCAGCCTCCGGCTCCACTTGAGACCAGGCGGGAACAGCCAGCAGAAATGCAAATAGGAGATAAGTTCGTGCAAGCATAGGCGCCTTTTACGGCACGACGATTGTGTCATGTGGTTTAAGTTGGATGTTATGGGCCGCGTTCTTTCCTTTAATGAAGCTCAGATAGTTGAAAGGCAGCCGGGTCTCTTCGCCGCTGGCGCTTTGGCGGATGACATAAATGGACTTCTCTTTTGCGAATTCCTTGAATCCGCCGGCCAAAGCAATCGCGTCAACGATTGTTGTATCGGCGGTGAGCGGGTAGGAGCCGGGTTTTGTCACTTGTCCGAGGATGTTAAAATTCCGGCTCTTGATTTCCTGCACGATCACCGTCACTTGCGGGTCAGTGATGTATCCGCGGAGGGCGACCGTAAGCTCTTGCTCGAGCTGGGCCGGGGTTTGTCCCGCAGCTTGCACATCACCGACGAGCGGCAATGAGATTCTCCCATCTGATCGCACGGGAATCACTTTGGTAAGGTCCGGGTCCTTCCAGACATTGATCGACAGGACGTCATTATCGCCGATGATGTAGGTATCATCGGCACGAGAGCTTTTGGCGGTCGAATCGGGCTGTTGCGAAGAGGCGGCCGTCGCAGCTTGATCGGGTCCGGCACTGGACGCGTTCGAATCACCGGCCTGCCCCCACAATGCTGCGGAGAACGCCATAAAGCTTAGAATGCTGAATTTAAGCGTCAGATTGCCCCAGCGTCTCGCGACAGTTTTTCCTAGCCACGTAGGACGGAGTGAATTTGCTTCTGTTGCAGAATTTCCCATTGAAGACTTCCTGGTTACACAGATTTTCGAAGAGTGATGCCCGGATGCTCGCCAGGCTTTTTAGCGCAAACCGATCGGTTCGCAGAATAGATTCTGCCAGTCATTAAGACGCAGTCACCCGCAGCGGGATTGCCGTTTGTGTCCGGTTCTGGCCCGGATAGAGCGACGAACTTCGCAACTCGCTTGGTTGTTGAACGGGAGCGCATCGTTCCACATCAGAGGCGTGGACCTCAACGGCCACGGACTGCGCCAGCATGTCAACGGAGAGAATCAGACGAAAGAGATTCTTTTTCCGAATCAGAATTCCCTCGACACCTTCGAGTGCTCCCCTAATGACGCGAACCCTTGTGCCGCACTTGAGAAACGGATACGGCTCGACATTGCAAGGCCCATTAATAGCCCTTCGAATCGCTTCCATCTCCCGGTCCGGAATGATTGCCACCTGTTCTCCGCGATAGAGAATCGTGTAGATCCCCGGAGTTGTCACGACCTGCAGTTTGCGATCGAGGCCGCCGCGAACGAAGAGGTAGCAAGGAAACAAGGGCAGAGAAAGCACCATTTTCCTGTCTTTCCAGCGACGGATCGATTCATAGAGCGGCAAGAAGACCTTAAAGCCCTTCGCGGTGAGCATGTCCGCAATCGCCTTCTCATGGTGGTGGCGAGTATAGACGGCCCACCAGGGTGAGGCATCAAGAACTCCGGATTCGAAGGTTTCAACGGCGGGCATTTCGAATTCCCTTGTTTTGGAGAGCGGCAGTCCCAAGCTAGGCGCATCAAAACGTAGCTTCGCCCTGTGAGTCACATTTCGTGGCCCTTACTTGGTTCCCCGAGGGGTTCTTTAGCCTCAACGTCTGTTCACAAGACTTGCGTGCTAAAGATTTCGGCACAGAGGAGTTGCAAGTGTCTTAATCATCAGGGGCTGCCATCTGTGTGACAATACCCGTATTGTGCTAGTCACTAAGGCTCCCGGTAACCAAGTTCCGTGATCTCGAGTAACCCCGCGTGCTGAATTCCCAACTTCAATCGGCGCGCAATTTTGGAGCCTCTCCGGCCCCATTTCCGCGCTGACAACTCCGGAGAACATGATGGATTCAACCCGGAAACCCTCTTGCCAGTCTCAGAACTCATCCTCCAACCTGGGCACTTATCACTGCTCAAATCGTCCCGCCTGATCGTCGAGACCTTCCTGGCGCGAAATCGGCGGCTCGATCATTGCAAGTACGGAAAATCCCGGTTTCCTTTGGGTCGCCGGCTTACTCCGATGTCGCGTAATTCATCGAGCAAAGCTCGATAGCTCACCTTCAAGTCTTTGGCAGTCTTGCGCTTATCCCAGTTATTAGCCTGCAAAACCTGCAAGATCGCGGACGCCGCTGCCGTCGAAGCTGCTTGAGACGAGAGATCCTTTGATTGGAGGAAATCCGCTGGCCTGATGTCATTCTTTCCGGCCGACTTCACTTGCCGCTGCAGCTCTGCGCTCAAGGCTTCGTCATCGCCAAGAATGACAGCTCGCGCAACCCAGTTTTCCAATTCGCGGAGATTGCCTGGCCAGTCCCACTGCTTGAGGAGGTGCGGCGTAACCGGATTGAGCTGAGGTATGCGCCGCCGGAATTGACGGGACAATTTCCGAAGCAGGTACCCGCAAAGCTGCGGGATATCGCTCTTGCGGTCGCGGAGAGCCGACAGGTGCAAGGTGACGACTTCAATACGATAGAAGAGGTCCTCGCGAAGGGCGCCCGAATCGACCGCCTTCCGGAGGTCAGTATTTGACGCACAGATGACTCGAATGCGCCCACGCCGCTCTTCGCTGCCGCCCAAGCGCGTGAAGGAGCCATCCTGCAAGAATCGAAGCAGCTTTCCTTGCAGTTCCCAACTCATGTCGGCGATTTCGTCGAGGAAGAGGGTACCGCCGTCCGCCATCTCAATTAGTCCAAGCCGATCCCCTTCAGCTCCATCGCGGGAGCCTCTTTCATGGCCGAAGAGCTCGCTTTCGAGCAGGCTGGCCGGGATTGCTGCGCAGTTCAGCTTGACGAACGGAGCATCGTGCCGGTTGGATCGCGTATGCAAAAACCTTGCGACAACCTCTTTGCCGGTTCCACTCTCTCCTTGAATCAACACGGGAAGATCGCTGGAAAGAACGCAGTCGATCTTGCTCCGAATCTCGCGCATGGCGGGAGTAGAGCCAAAAATGATCGCCTCACCCGGCAAATCCGCGGGGTCAATGCGATAGTTCCGATCTAAATCTGCAGGCATTATCCTTTTCGAGACCAAAGACCCTTTTCAGAAGTACTCTGCATTTGGGCAGCCAATATCCGGCCCAAGCGCCAGTGATGGGGGTGAACCCTTGCGGCTGATTCCATGGGCTATCCGGATCAAATGGTGGAAGTGAGGCATCTACATGGTTTCCGATAGTTGCAAAACTTTGCACACTTAGTACGATTTGCTTGCAGCACAGTCCTTGCTATAGCGAGTGGTTAAAGCGATGGCGAACGTGGGGTAATTTGCTGAACGATTGAGCTGGCTCTCTCTATATGGCATTCTGACGCGGGGAGCCGCTGTTCGGAACCGACTGTTTCGTATCCATAGCTGACCAGGGCTGAAGGTGATGCTGCTGGATCTTGTAAAGCAACGCGCGGTAGCTCATGTTGAGGTACTGCGCGGTGCGCCGGCGATTCCAGCCGAAGGTCTCCAGCGCACTCTGGATCATTTTCGACTCGGTGCGTGCTTTTACATCGCGAACGACCGATCGTATTCCCAAGAATGGCGCCGGTGGATCGGTCAACTGATCCTGGGGATCTGGCGTGGCCGATGCGGCTACCTTAGCTTCCAATTCACGCGTAGCCGCGTCTGTGTCGCGCATGACGATGGTGCGTGTAACGAAATTCCGGAGTTCCCTCAGGTTTCCCTTCCATTCGCAAAGGAGAGCCGCATCCATCAACCGGGAGGGAAGGCTGCTTCCAAATCCGCTCTTCAATTCCGCGGGTGAGCGGCGAATAAACTCCTCAATAAGATAGGGAATCTCCTCGCGCCGTTCGCGGAGGGCCGGAACCTTGATCGTGAAGACGCTCAGCCGGTAATAAAGATCCTCGCGGAACGTTTTGGTGAAAAGCGCGTCTTCCATCAGAACATTCGTGGCCGCAAGAACTCTGACATCGACTTTGGTGGTTTCCTGGGCTCCAAGTCGGGCAAACTGCCCATCCTGAAGAACATGGAGGAGTTTCGCTTGCATCTGCACGCCAATCTCACCAATTTCGTCAAGAAGCAGCGTGCCACGATTGGCTTGTTCGAACTTGCCCGCCCTGTCGCTGATGGCACCCGTGAAGGCGCCCTGGCGATGACCGAAGAGCTCACTCTCAAGCAGGTCCGCCGGCAGGGCCGCGCAATTCACTTTCAGAAATCTCTCCCTGGATCGCCGCGAATTCTTATGAATCAGTTGCGCGATCATCTCCTTGCCGGTGCCGCTTTCGCCCAGGATCAGCACGTTGACGTCGATATCCGCGAGCAATTTGACTTGACGACGGATTTCCAGCATTTGCGGAGACGCAGCCAGAAAGAAATTTCTGTCACCGAGCTCTTCCACATAGGGAAGGACGGGCGTGTCTTCGGGATAATGCGCAGAATTCGCAGGACTGCGCGTCGTAGCGGCAAGATCTTCACCATGGGAAGGCAGGACGTGCGCCAAACAGATCTGCGCCTTGGCGGGAGTCAACGATTGAATGACCGACTCGACGTCTTCACGTGTCACCGGCAGGCTCAGGGTGCGCTCAATGCCGAGCTCAGCAGCTTCTTTGCGCAGCCCATGTTCGCTCAATCTCGTAATCACGCAGATCTTGAAGGCGGGCGCAAACTCCAGCAACCGACGGAACTGAGGGGTCTGCGATGATTTGACCGGCGAAGCCTCACACAGCAACAGGTCGGGATCAAGGCCATTGGTGAGGAGGGCCTCGACTTGTGCACTTCCGGCCGCCTCGACCACTCTGTGGCCCGCACCTTCAAGAACCATCTTGACGGTGGCGCGCGCTTTGGCGTTTTGAATGTGAGTCAAAACCAGGAGGAGTTGTTTCACCAAGGCCTCTTTCTTTGAGTGCAGTGTTACAAGAGAATCCTTACGAGCCTGAACCGCTGCATGCCCACACCCGGCCATAAAAACACAAGGTCTTCCGCATCCACAGGATGCGATGGGTGCATGGCCGCTTGAGCCAAAGAACAAAACGACCCAGCAGCTGGACTGATTCCCGAGAAGTGGTCAGCCGGTGGGGTGATGGAGCTCTTATGCGGCTTTTATTCTACGAACCGTTTGAAGTGTTCTTGTTTATCGTAGCGTCCAATAATCCATTACAGCACGTTCGTCCGATGCCCATCGGCAAAACCCACGGGAAGCGGGGACCTCATTCAACATTCCCAGGAGCATTAATCAACGCCCCCAAAAAGCATTGCTAACACCCGACGCTCACGATTTCGGAATTTACCTTTGTGGATCGAAGATAGGAGAGAAGCAGTGGAGTGTCAACGGAATAATGGTCATGACCGATGCGCCCCGGTAATGCGCGAACGTAACCGGAGGGGATTAACTTTTCTGACAACATCGGTATCCGACAGATAAAGCGGCTCTTGCTGATTGACTATTGCGATCGTCGAGAGATTCTCGGCCACGGTCTTCAGAGTGAATTGTATCGCACTGGCTTTAAATCGATGCACTTATCCACAGAGGCCGGGCGTTATCCACAGGGTTGATACGCTGGTACCCTCTTTGCGACCCGCTTGATCGGGGCACGCAGACCCACTGAGTTCCGACGAACCGTCCCCTCGGCACTTTCGCCGGTTCACTGTTTTTGGGCAAATCGTCGTATGCTGTAACAAAAAGGATTGAGCCGATGAAGACTTTCACTCTCGACGAAGCGCAATCGCTGCTCCCGGTGCTTGAGTCGCTGCTCAAGCGCGCCATGGAAGACAGGCGTTCCGCGCAATCAGTCGAATCTGATCTCACCGGCCTGGCGCAGCGCATCTATCTCTCGGGAGGAATGAAGGTAAACACCGCCAATGTCTCGAAGCAGCGCGCGGAGGTGGAAGAGCATCTCAAGCGGGCCCGCGAAAACGTTGCTGAAATCGATGCGATTGGCGTCCAAGTGAAGGATCTCGATTCCGGCCTGCTTGACTTCCCCTGCCGCGTCGACGACGAGGTGGTTCTGCTTTGCTGGCGCATGGGCGAGCCGGCGATCGAACACTGGCACACTGTTGAATCCGGTTTTCAAGGGCGCCAGCCTGTCGATGAGCGCTTCCGGCGCCGCGCCGCATCCGGCGGCCGTCCCAACTAGCGCTTATGTGCGGACGATTCGCGCGGAGGTCTACCCGAGAGGTTCTTGCCGACTGGTTCGGCGTGGATCTGGAAGATTTGCCCGCCTTCTCAGCCAGTTACAACATTGCACCACAAAGTGTGCAGCCGGTGGTGCGTCAAGGCCAGGAAACAGGAGCGAGAGAATTCGCGCTGCTGCGGTGGGGCCTGGTCCCCTTCTGGGCCAAGGACGCAAAGATCGGTTATTCGACGATCAATGCCCGGGCGGAGGAGGTAGCGACCAAGCCCGCGTTTCGCGAGGCACTGCGCAAGCGGCGCTGCCTGATTCCCGCCGATGCCTTTTATGAATGGGCGCGCGTCGACGCTAAAACCAAACAGCCATTTGCCATTGCATTGAAGAGCGGCGAGCCCTACGCTTTTGCTGGGCTCTGGGAGCGATGGCGCCCCAAAGAGGGCGAAGCTCCCGGGACATTTCTCGAAACATTCACCATTCTGACGACCGACGCCAACGAGGTCCTCGAGCCCATCCACAATCGCATGCCGGTAATTCTGGAGCCGAAGGATTACAACCGCTGGCTGGAGCCTGCCGCCGTGGAGCGGCTCCCGGTGGACCTGCTGAGGCCTTTTCCGGCGGAGCGAATGACCGCGTGGCGTGTGAGCGACCGTGTGGGAAATGTGCGCAACAACGATGCGGAGCTTCTGGTTCCTTGCGCGTAATCGGGGCAGCGGCTTCGACGAGGAGCGAAATCCCCCAAAATCGCGTCTATTCACTGATCACTGCGATTGCAGACGGCGCCGTACGCGCGCGTTCAATCGGGCGACAAGACAAACCGCGCAATCAAGCAGTACCCTTTGAGCTGAATCCTTTTGTGCGGTTCGCCTCCACGAATTGGGTTTGGAAGGTCAACGCACGAGGAGTGAAGATGAAGATCAGGTATTGGGCAGCACTTGGAGTGGTTGTCGCAGCATTCGTGGTTGTCGCTGCATTTCTGGGCGGATGCAAGGGCTTTTGGGACCTTCCTGCATCGACCGGCGGCGGCGGTGGCGCCACGACAACGACGCTTTCGAGTGGCTATTTTTACGTTCTGGATAAATCGACCAGCCAAGTGATCTCTTATGACATCAGCTCCGGGACGTTGACCCTTGTCGGTACCCCCGTCACCGTGCCTGCCCCGCCCATTGCAATCACGGTTGCCCCGAATGACCAATTTCTGTACGTCAGCACGATCACCGGCGGCATTTACCTTTACACGATCTCCAATGGCGTTTTGACCCTGGGCAACTCGTCGCAGGATATCTCACCTGATCCTGCATTGGCGATGCAAGTGGATTCGACAAACTCCTGGCTCGTGGAAACGTCAGGGCAGGGCGTACTGAACGCGGTCCCGATTGTGAGCACAGGTTCTAAGGCGGGCGAGCTCAACACTTCTGCCCCTAACTGCAGCACTCAGAACAGCGCTCCGAGCATCATTTGTACCGTTCCCCTTACTGGCGCCACCATTCATCAATTGACGATCGCACCCAACAATCAATACGTATTTGTTGCGTCCGCCACAAATGGAACAGAGGCGTTCACCTTCTCTGCGGGGAGCAGCAACAGTAGCAACCCATTTGGATCAGGGGCCTACCAAACGGTAGGGCCAGTTACGAACGGCACCGGATCCGCGCTCTCTGTGGCTGTCGACCCCAGCAACCGTGCACTGTACGTCGGAGAAGAGGGCGCGACTGGCTCCGGTACCAGCGGAGGGTTGCGAGTCTTCACTATTGGCACAGGCGGCGCGCTGGCTGAGGTGTCGTCAGGCTCTCCGTATGCGAGTGGCGGCACTGGCCCATACGCGGTCCTACCCGAATCCAGCGGCGATTATGTTTACGTTGCAAGTTGGAATGGGACTTCTGCGGGTATTATCACGGGCTTTTCCGTCTCCGGCAACAATTCCACGTTCTCACTCACCAAGCTCAGCAGCACGGCCTCGACCGGCGTTGAGCCGATGTCCCTAGCCGAGGATAGCGACGATCACTTCGTCCTGGTGGAGAGTCAAGGCGGCAATCCGAGTTTCGACGCTTACATCTTTGATACAACGACCGCCGGACAACTGGATTTGACCAACACGTCTAGCACCTACGCCGGATTCTCCCTCGCCGCCAACCACTAGTGGACTTCAGGTACTGCCCAATGAATTCGTAGTAAGTGCTATCCTCAACTTGAACGCCACGAGCTGTGCTCACTCGTCTGCCAATCCTCCCTGTTCGCTCTGTTCGGCGCAAATCAGTTGCTCTTGCGCTGCCTTTGGCAGCGCTGTGCTGTGTTGTTTTCGCTGTTGGGTGCGCGCGATTTCGGCACGAGCATCATGAAATGGTCTATGTTTCCGTCCGCACAACCTACCTGCACGACCGTGTAGCTCCGGTCTCAAATCGCGTGTGCGAGGTGGTCAACGGGCAGCCGCTTGAAGTGCTGGAGCATGGCAAACGCTTTCTGCGGGTTAAGACCGACAAGAACGAGACCGGCTGGATTGAAGAGCGCGCCGTGATCGACGAGAAGACTTACGACGGGTTTGCGCAACTCAGCAAGCAACATAAGGATGATCCAGCAGCGGCCACAGCGACTTTGCGCGACGACCTCGCCATGCATTTACTTCCCGGCCGCGAGACGCCGCGCTTCTACCTGCTTGCCGCGAACGACAAGGTGCAGCTTTTGGCGCGGGCGTCGGCTCTGAAAAACCCCGCAGAGACGCTGGTAGTAGTGCTTCCGCCAGCAAGAACCTCAAAACCCGGGGATGCCGGCAAGGCGCCGCCAGCCGCAAATCCAAAAACGGCAACGCCGGCAAAGCCCGCTTCCGGCGTAGCGCCGGCGAAATCAAATTCTGGCGCAACGCCGCAAAACGCCGCCGGCGCGGAACCAGCGGCGCCGCCCGTTATGGAAGACTGGTGGCTGGCGCGCGATCGAGAGGGGCGCGTGGGCTGGCTGCTCGCGAGCCGCCTGGACGTGGATGGGCCGGATGAGATTGCGCAGTACGCCGAGGACAAGCGCATCGTTGCCGCGTGGGTGCTGACCAGGGTGACTGACTCCGAGTCCGACACGGCCGACCACCAGGTTCCGGAATATCTGACCGTGCTTGATCCGCTGCAAGCGGGGCTGCCTTTCGACTTTGATGAAGTACGCGTGTTTACGTGGAGCATCAAGCACCACCGCTACGAGACGGGTTTCCGGCTGCATCCCATTCAGGGCTACCTGCCGGTGCGCGTGTTTACCGAGAACACGGCGAAGGGAAACTTTCCCGCGTTCAGCTTTCAGATCGCGGGCAACAACGACGTGAGGACCGATCCCGCAAGCGGGATCACGCGGCCAGTGACAGCGCGAACCATCAGCTACGAAATGATCGATACGCAAGTGAAGCGCATCGGGCCGGATATGGCGCCGCTTCCCATCACGCATGAGCCGGGAGAGAAGAAGCCGGCAGCGAAAAAAGAGGGACATAAGCACTAGAGACTTAGGGACCAGCGCGAGCAAGTCAGCAAGTCAGCGAGTCAGCGGTGTTGGCGGAGCTAGCGGAGCCACCCTAACAAGCTTCGATGGGCCGCACAGCGGTTGAGGGACTCATGGCGGAAAGTGTTCTGGAATTGCTATCGGCGAGGAGCGGCCACTTCCTTCTGGAGTCGGGACACCACGGCGACTTCTGGCTCGATCTGGAGGCTCTGGCCTACCAACCGCATCGCCTGCGGGCAATGGCGGGCGACCTGGCCAAGGCGATTTCGGGATGGGGAGTGGATGCGGTTTGCGGGCCTCTGATTGAAGGAGCGTTCGTGGGACTATTTGTCGCGTTGGAACTGAAGGTTGACTTCACCTACAGTGAGCGCTTTGCCCGCCCGTCGCACGAGGGATTGTTTCCGGCGGGGTACAGGATTCCAGCCGCGCTTCGCGAGAAGGCCCGAGGGCGGCGAGTCGCCATCGTCAATGACGTGATCAGTGCGGGATCGGCGGTGCGCGGGACTTTTCAAGATCTGGAGAGCTGCGGCGCGAAGGTGGTTGGGATTTCCGCGCTGCTTGTGCTGGGTACCGCGATCGAGGAATACTCGGCGGCGAAATCGGTTCCGCTGATCAGCTTGGCCCAGGCTCCGAATCACCTGTGGGCTCCATCAGAGTGTCCTCTTTGCGTGACAGGCGTTCCACTAGTGGGTGTCGAGGATCTTCACAGGACTCTTTCGGCTTGATGGGGAAAACAAGACTCGTAGATTTGGGTTCGTGCTTTCCCACCCTTCCGCAGAAAAAAACGGAAGGATGGGGCACCCGCCTCTTGTGCCTTGTAATGGTCACGAAAAGCAACCGCAGGTCCTTCGACTTCGCTCAGGATGACAAATACCGTGGTGGGCCGGCGATCAGGATGCACCGGCGAACAGGAAGCGGCGTTTTGGCGCGGCTGGCTCACGCTGGCTTGACGGGTGTGGAGCTGGCGTAGCCGGAGTCCGCTGTGCTTCCAGAATCCGCGGTGCTCGTGTCGAGCTTGTCCATCAGCAGCGAGCCGAGGCTCTCGAGAATCCCTTGATTGCCATTGCCGCCGACGACAAGAATTTTGGGCACGAACGCGACGTTGCCGACCGAGAGCGCCTTGATGGCGTTGACGAGAGCAGTGGGCCCCTTGCCGAGCGCTCCGACCTGGCGCTCATAGGCCTCGGCGTTGGCAAGGCCGACCGCGCGAACTTCGGCTCCGCGGGCGGTTCCGGTCTGCTCAATGAAGGCGGCTTCGCCCTGGGCCTCCTTCATCCTGGCCTCGGTACGGTTGGTTTGAATGTCGACGCCGACCTTTGACTTGGCGAGATCGACCTGCATGTCGGCAGTGCCGCGCGCCTTCTCCGTCTCGATGCGCTGGTCCTGCGCCTGGCGCTGCATCTTGAAGGTTTCCACTTCCTGATGCGCGACTTCGCGCTGGGTGAGAACGGTGACCAACTGCTCGGGGTATACGACGTCCTGGATATAGACTCCGCGCGTCTCGATTTCATACTCGGCGAGCTTGCTCTGGATGTAGTTGAAGGCCTGTTCCTGGACGCTCTGGCGCGTCTGGATGAAGGT
>Ga0181532_10002172_pt1 | contig 18401 bp, 20 predicted proteins | sample PEATcosm2014_Bin_33_FD_119768 | JGI IMG/M metagenome (GOLD analysis project Ga0181532, IMG submission 119768) | Peatland microbial communities from MTU Mesocosm Facility, Houghton, MI, USA - PEATcosm2014_Bin11_30_metaG | ecosystem: Environmental > Terrestrial > Soil > Wetlands > Peat | place...
AGTCATAGGCCCCGCCAAAGTACGTTGTCCCGTAAAAATTTCCGTCTGTGCCTTGCGCTAGCCCAGCTTCAATACTTTCGCCGTCTGTGCCGTCGAAGCTCGCCAGCGTCGTGAAGGAAACGCCCTGTGCTGGCGCGGCAATTACTGCTGCGGCACAGAACAAAACGACGATGCAGATCATCGCCGGCAAGCTGAGTTTGTCCAGCCTGCCTCCGTTCCGGCTTTGCGGCGGTACGAGGGTAAACAATCTATGAGTCCGTAGTTTCGTCATTGGAAGTTCCTCCGTGGTGCCAACCGCTTTCCCCGACGATCAAGAGGAGCGGGGCTGGAGCCGTGTGGGGCTCAACGTTCGGGGACGGTGGGCCGGCGACAGATTGATCTCGCCTGCCGTAGCTTTGCCCACTCGTCAAGCGCACAGGCGGGCGCCGACGTTAATCAGAGGTTGTGCGCTCTATCTCGAACTCTAACGCGAGGTTTGGAAAGGTCAACTACTAAGGGGCAGCGACATCCTTGTTTTGAGCGCAGATTCCCGAATTGGAAACAAGCTCGCGCGGCTGCCCCGTCCAAGCCGGTTTTGCTTGGGGGATTTTTCCTTCATTTCGTTCGAAGCCCTGCCTAAACCTATCGGATTCCCACCTGGCCGCGTACGCTCTCAATGAGCTTCTGCGAGTCGTAGCCGACTCCGTCCTTGAAAACCGTCTCCACGTTTTCAATCTCTTCGATCTTCTTCGAGGGATCGCCTTTGATGAGCACCAGGTCCGCCTGTTTGCCGGGAGCAATCGAGCCGATGTGGTCCTGCTGGCCGAGATAGGTTGCGCCGTTCAGGATCGCGATCTGGATGGCCTGGACGGGCGTGAATCCCGCCTCCACCAGCAACTCGACGCCACGCTGGTCGCCAAATCCCGGCAGCACGCCGCCATTGCCCGTGGGATCAGGGCCAGTCAGCAGCAGTCCCCCAGCCTTCACGAAGGCAAACTCAAATTCCAGCCCCTTCTTGTACAAAGGTGCGTAGGGCGAATCCATCGGAATGCGCGCTCGCTGGGTTAAGTAGCTCTGGGCCGACTCAGCACACATGGCATGCAGGCTCTCTGCTCCATCGGCGGACGTCCCGGCAGAAACGCCTCGAACACCGGCAGGGTCGAGGTGACGGCAACATGATGCGAGACCAGGTCTTGAATGAGCTCCTGCACTTGTGGGCCGTTGATGTCCAGCGTCGTCCAACTCTGCCTGCCAGTCTGAGCGCGGACATCCGGCTTTTTGTCAGCGACAAATTCCGTATCGGTGAAGACCGGGCCATGCTCCAGATCGTCAATGCCCAGCGCGATGGCTTCGTGCCATGTCACTGAGCAGAGGTGGCCGGTCAGCTTGAGTGGCGGGCATGCGCCTCCCTGGATCGCCGCGCCCAACTCCTCGCGCGTGAGGTTCATGTAGGCCTTGTAGGAGGTCACGCCCTCATCGGCCCAGTAGTCCACGCGTTGCTTGGCATCGTCGGGACCGGTCAATTCATGCATCTGGGCAAAGTGGCCCAGCTTGCCCTCCAGATAAGGAGAGGTCACGTCGATCTTGGGGCCGGGCATCAGGCCGGCATCGATGCGCTGTTTGATTTTGATATTGGTGTACGGCTCCACGCTTCCCGTGGTGCGCATGGTGGTAACGCCGGAAGCCAGATACAACCTTGGCCCGGTATAGGCCAGCTCCACAGCCATCAGGCCGGGCTCGTCGACGTCGCCCTTGGGAGTGCCCTGTAAGGAAATCGAGCCGGCGTAGAAAAGGTGATTGTGCATTCCGACCAGGCCGGGGATGACAGTGTATCCGGTGCGATCCAGTTGCTGAGCATTGGCGGGGACGGTGACCGTCCCGAACGCTCCCGCCGTCTGAATCTTCCCGTCGGCGATGACGATGGTCTGGTTTTCCTTCGCCGCGCCGCCGGTGCCATCGATCACACGCACGTGGTTCAACATCACAACCGGAGCATGCACGCTGATGTAGGGAGTGACTTCGTTAGGAGTTGGAGTTTGCGCAGCGGCAACGCCCACCAGCAACGTCGCCGCGAGAAGGCCATCGGCCCATGTTCAAGACCTCAGGGAATGAATTGGAAATGGCTTTCCACTATATATCCGCCTGGGTGGTGTGTGGATGAGATTCTCACTTCGGAGCGCTCTCCTGCGCCGGAGAACCGAAACCGCATCGCCCGCGCATGCCCTGCCGGAATTTTTCGCGCTCTTCGGGAGTCATGTGCTCCCAGCGCTCGTCCATGCGGCGGCGAAAGTTGGAGCGCCACATCGGACGTCCGCCAAACTTGCCGAAGAGAATGCGGCACAGGACAAGTATGCCGACCGCCTGCCAGTAGGTGATCTGCCGCCAGCCGAAGAGCGACGGCAGTAGCCAGTTCCACAGTTGCAGCACCGCCTCGCCAAGAGCGCCAATGATCACCACCATGATGAAGATTGCCAGAACAACCTTCAGCCCTCGAGTAATCCATCTCGTTATCATGTTCATGTCCCTCATGCTTTCGTGAGCTCGTCATAAATCTCTTGCAATCGTTCGCGCAGATGCAGCACCGCATACCGTTTCCGCGAGAGCAGTGTATTCATGCTGACGCCCGTGTCGGCGGCGATCTCTTTGAAGCTCAGCCCTTCCAACTCATGCGCCACAAACACCTCGCGCTGCTCGTCGGGCAACTCGTCGAGCGCGAGCTCCAGTTCGTCCAACAGCACCCCGCGGGCATAAAGAGCGTCCGGCCCAGCGTCGGGGGAAGGCAGCAAGTCCTCCAGCCGCAGCAGCTCGCCGTCGTCGTCCTCCACGGCGGCATCGCTGAAGCTCTCCGGCTTTTTCTTGCGGAAGAGGTCGGTGATGCGGTTGCGCGCCACGCGAAACAGCCAGCCCGTCACGTGGTCGATCGGCATCAGCAGCCGGTTCGCCTCCACCAGTTCGTAGAACACTTCCTGCAGGATGTCTTCGGCATCGCGCGGGTCAGGCACACGGCGGCGAATGAAGTTGCCCAGCCGGGACCGCTCCCGCTTGACCACCTCGGAGATCCGCTGGTCCTGTTCGAGTGCCATCCGCTCCAGGCTCGCCGCTTCGTTCATCCACTGCTGTAGACGGATGAGGGGGTAGGAATATTGTAGGGTTTCCCACAAGCCGCCATCCCATGCCAGGAAATGTAACTTCTGCGTGTTTTTGTCACAGTTTTGTTAACAGGCCGTTGACTGCCACTTTGAACTGTTATTAGCTGTAGATAAGGCACTCACGGATGGCGAATATGGAGAAAATACTAGTTATCGAGGACGATGCGGCGGTCCAGCGCGCTTTGCGGCGAACTTTCGAATCTGCTGGATTCGATGTGTCCATTGCTTCCGATGGCATGATGGCGATGGAAACTTTCCGCGCTACGATGCCTCGGCTGGTGATTCTGGACCTGCGACTGCCCGGCAAGTCAGGCCAGGACCTGTGTCGCGAAATTAAGCACGAAAGTTCCAACGTTCCAATTCTCGTTTTGAGCGCGGCCAGCGATGTCCTCGACAAAGTACTACTGCTGGAGCTTGGCGCTGATGACTATGTCACCAAACCCTTTAGTCCGCGTGAGCTGCTGGCGCGCGTGCGGGCGGCCTTGCGCCGTTTGAACCAGGCGTCCGATAAGTTGGAGGCGTTCAGCTTTGACGATGTGGAGGTGAATTTCTCCAGGATGGAATTGCACCGCAGCGGACAGCTTATCCCGCTTACGCCCCAGGAATTCAAGATGCTGCGCTTCTTTCTGAACAATCAGGAACGTGCTATCTCCCGTACCGAGTTGCTGAATGAGGTGTGGGGCTACCATAACTATCCCACCACGCGGACCGTCGATACCCATATACTGCGCCTGCGGCAGAAGCTGGAACAGGATCCAACCGATCCGGTGCATTTCCGTACCGTCCATGGGACGGGCTACAAGTTTGTTCGTTGATCGAGTTGAGGGAGGAAACGGCGATGGGTAGATTACGGCTGCGCACCAAGTTCCTCATCGCCATGTTGCTGACTTCGGCCGGACTCACCGCGGTATCGCTCCTGATTGTCCAGCACACGGTCGCCAATCATGTCCGCGGCGGATTGAGCAGCGATCTGGCCGATTCGGTTGAGAGCTTCCGCAATCTGCAACGCGAGCGCGAGGCAGACTTGGCGCGCCTGGCCGAATTGATGGCCGACCTTCCCAGCCTTAAGGCGCTCATGACATCGCGCCACGCTCCCACCATCCAGGACGGCTCGCGAGAAATGTTTTATCTCTCCGGCGGCGATCTCTTTGCGCTGCTGGATCCTGCTAACCAGTTCGTCGGCTTCCATACCAAGGCTCCCGGCATTTCGCGCGAACAGGCACAGCGTCTGCTGAACAGCCGCGGCTCTCTCGACGAACCCCAGCAGTGGTGGTTTGCTGGCGGTCATCTCTATGAAGTCGTCCTGGCGCCAATCTACTTTGGCCCGAAGTCAGACAACGCTCTGCTGGGTGTTGTGGCCGTAGGTTACGAGATGAACGCAGCCGTGGCTCGCCAGGTGAGTCAGGTAGCCGCAAGTCAGGTGGCAATCCTGAGTGGCGACACGGTGGTTGTAAGCACGCTGAATCCTGAACAGAGCGGCGAATTGAAGTCGCAACTGGCGGCTACTCCAGCGCTGGATGGAAAGGCTAATTGGAAACTCGGGAAGGAAAGTTTTGTAGTTTCAGCCTTGACCTTGAACCCGGACGAATCGCCGGAAGTAACCATCATCGTAATGAAGTCTTACGATCAGGCCACCGCCTTTCTAAACCATCTTCGCCATCTGCTGCTGGCGGTTGGTCTGGGAGCTGTCCTTGGCGGCAGCCTGCTGGTGTATCTCATCGCCGGCACCTTCACACGACCGCTGGAGAAGCTGGTGGACGGCGTACGGGCGCTGGGCGGCGGAGATTTCGTTTATCCATTGCAGGCTCCTGCGGTCAGCGAGGTGGCCGAACTCACCGAAACCTTCTCCCGCATGCGCGACAGCCTTCGCCAGGCGCAACAACGACTGCTCGACTCCGAGCGACTGGCCACGATCGGCAGAATGGCCAGCTCCATTTCGCATGACTTGAGGCATCCCCTCACCGCGGTACTGGCGAATGCCGAATTTCTGGCGGACGCCGACTTGAGCCCCGTGCAGCGGGAGGAACTGTATCTGGAGATTCGTGTCGCCGTAAATCGGCTGACCGATTTGGTGGACTCACTGCTGGAGCTATCGCGTCCCGCCGAGTCTCTCAGCGTGATAGAAACGCCGGTGGAGAGAACCATCAGCCGGGCCATCGAACTGGTGCGGTCGCACCGCCAATTCCAGCGAATCACCGTCGCCATCGACTCTCCCGGCCTGCACAACGCGCAGTTCGATCCGCGTAAGATGGAACGCGTCTTCTACAACCTGCTGCTGAACGGCTGTCAGGCTGCGCAGGTCTGCGGGGGTCACGTTGGCGTTACGGTAGCAGACCAGAACGGAGACTTAAGAATTCAAGTGACCGACGACGGTCCCGGAGTAGAATCCTCTATCCGCGACAAACTGTTCGATCCCTTCGTCAGCCACGGCAAAGAGAATGGCACGGGATTGGGTCTCACGATCGCTCAGAAGATCGTGCAGGACCACAATGGCAGCCTGTACCTGGAAAGCTCCATGCCGGGGCGCACGGTGATGGAAATTGTATTGCCGCGGCTTTGCAACAAGAAAACGGCTGTGGGAAATGGCCGTTTAGCCGACGCTTCGCAACCATTCACCGCCTGAAGATTTTTGTTCGCCACTTCTGAGGGCCCGGGTAACTTGGTTGCAGGGAGGTGCGACATGAACGATTTCTGTGCCCGACTCTTCCGCCGCAATGCGAGCCAAGTCAAACCTTATTCTTTGACAGCAGCGCCGCGAATGCTCTGGCTTGGATTGATGCTGGCATGTTCCTGCGCTGCGCAGACTCCACCGCAGAACAGCAGCGACACCGCTGCCCTGCAGGAGCTGCAGAGCCAGGTCCATGAGCTAAAGAACATGGTGTTGCAATTGCAGCAGCAGACGGTTGCCAGCCGCGCCGAGATCACGCGCCTGCGCGAGGAACTGGAAGCGCGGCACAGCGCCGCTGAGAACGCGACCGTCGATGAGCAATCGCCGGCTTACGGTGGTTCCACCACCGCGCAATTAGACCAGCGCCTGGACCACCTTGAGGAAGACCAGCAACTGCTTTCTGGAAAGATCGACGACCAATATCCAACCAAAGTCGAAAGCGCTTCGAAGTACCGAGTGCGGCTGTCGGGCATCGTGCTGTTCAATCTCTTCGACAACAGCGGTACGGTGGACAACCAGGATGTGCCCACCTGGGCCGAGCCACCTAATCCGGGTACCTCGTCGGGATCGGTTGGCGGGACGCTTCGGCAATCGATCATCGGCCTCGAGGCTTTCGGCCCCGATATCTGGGGCGCGCGCACCAGCGCCAGCATCAACTTCGATTTCGGCGGCGGATTCCCGGCTACCGACAACGGCGTGAATGACGGCATGGTGCAGCTGCGCACCGCCGCGGTTCGGCTTGACTGGAAGACCACGTCGGTGATCGCAGGCCAGGACGAGTTGTTCCTCTCTCCGCTCAGCCCCACTTCGTTTGCCTCGGTCATCGTTCCCCCGCTCTCTTATGCGGGCAATCTCTGGGCGTGGACACCGCAACTGCGCGTGGAGCATCGTTTCGCGCTGAGCGGCGATTCCACGGTAACGCTCCAGGGCGGATTTCTCGATCCCTTGACCGGAGAGATCCCTGGTGGCGGTTACTACACTTGGTATCGAACCCCGACCGCCGGCGAGCAATCGCGACAGCCGGGGTATGCGGCTCGGGCAGCTTACTCCCATCCAGTATTCGGCCAGACTTTTACCATCGGCACAGGTGCGTACTACAGCCGTCAAAACTGGGGCTATGGCCGAATGGTAGATGGCTGGGCGGCCACGCTGGATCTCAATCTGCCCCTCGGCCGGCGATTCGCGCTGAGCGGCGCCTTCTATCGTGGACAAGCCATTGGTGGATTAAACGCTGCGCTCGGACGCAGTGTTCTCTTCAATGGGATGCTCTCCGATCCGGCCACCGAGGTTGATCCGTTGAATGTTGTCGGCGGTTGGGGACAACTGAAGTTTCGCGCTACTCCGAAGCTGGAGTTCAATGGCGCCTTCGGGCAGGACAGCCCGTTCGCCGCCGACGTTCGTTATTTCGGCGAGCAGGTCAACAGCTACGCTGCACCATACTTCACTGCGAACCGCGGGGCCTTCGGCAATGTAATCTACCGGCCGCGTTCTGACTTGCTCTTATCGATGGAGTATCGCCGCCTCCGCACGTTTACCATTTACGACAACAGCTATCAGGCTGATCAGGTCAATATGTCGGTGGGGGTATTATTCTGAGAACTCCGATGAGGGTCGCAAGGCCATGGGCCCCGCTGTTGGCGATGGCGTGTTGCCTGGCGACAGCGCGAATCTGCTGCGCGCAGGAGCTGATGGTTACGGGCAAAGTGGCTCTTGATGGAGGCGCAAACCCATCCACGGCCGTCGCGACCGTCGTCTGGCTTGCGCCCATGACCGACCACGCGCCGGTTGCACCAATGCACGCCGTCCTGGCGCAGAAGAACAAAACCTTCGAACCCCACCTGCTAGTCGTGACGCGAGGCTCGACCGTCGAGTTTCCCAATCACGATCCCTGGTTCCACAACGTGTTTTCGCTGTTTAACGGCAAGCGCTTCGACCTGGGGCTTTATGACGCAGGTACGTCACGCACCGTGCACTTCGACCGCGAAGGAGTTTCGTTCATCTTCTGCAACATTCATCCCGAGATGAGCGCTGTCGTGGTCGTACTCGGCAGCTCTTACTTCGCGACCACGAATAAGCAAGGGGACTTCACGATTCCAGACGTTCCTGCCGGCCGTTACATGCTCCACGTCTGGAACGAGAGTGCCCAGCCTGCGACGCTGCAAGCGTTGTCGCGCGAAGTGCAGCTCAGCGAAAGCTCCCACTCACTGGGGACGATCCGCGTAGAAGTAACCAGGGCCGCTTCCATTCCACATAAGAACAAGTATGGCCAGGACTACGAACCGCCTTCGCCTAACAATCCGGTTTACGTTCAGCCGCAATGATGACGCCCGGCCCATCCTGCCGGAACTGCGTGGTGGTAGTCTTAGCTTGCGGAGACGCCCATGGAAACGCTGTACTACTCGCGTATGCCCTCGCCCGTTGGGCCGCTGCTGATTGGAACATCGGCGTCGGCGCTGGTGATCCTGGAATTCGATCGCGGGCTGCCGGAAGCAATCAATGGCCAGCAAGTCGCGTGGCAGGAGTCGGAAGCGCGCACGCGCCATGTCCGCAAACAACTGGAAGAATATTTTGCCGGCAAGCGCCGCGACTTCGATCTCGAACTCGATCTTCGCGGTACGGAGTTCCGTGCGCGTTGCTGGCATGAGCTGCTAAGAATTCCGTACGGCGAAACGCGCTCCTACGCCCAGATCGCCCTCGCCGTGGGCAACCCAAACGGCTATCGCGCTGTAGGGCAGGCGAATCATTACAATCCCATCGCCATCATTGTTCCCTGCCATCGCGTGCTGGCCGCGGGGTGTTACCTGGGCGGCTATGGAGGCGGGCTGCCGGTTAAGGCGTTTCTCTTGCGGCTGGAAGGCGCTGCGTTCCGTGAGGAGCCAGTCGCTTCGGAAGAGAACCAGCTCGCCTTCACGGCGGACTAGAAGCGGGCACTCGTGGCGTAGAGAAACAGGACCTGGTGTCGCCGGCTGAAGCCGGCTCAGGCTGAGAGACAAAGGGCACTTAGACGCTGGCCTGAAGGCCAGCTCTACCTGCGCCGCGCGCTATTCTTCCGCGTCCCGCCACTGGTATCCGCACATCAGGCATTTCCAGCGGCGGCTGACCTGGGTTGGCGGTTCGGGAAGTGGAATGGCCGACGACCACAGCGTGATCTGGCGCGGGTTGGAGCTGCCTACTTCCCGTATCTCCAGCGACTCGCACTCCGGGCAGCACGCAACTTCCTCTTCCATCTCGCCGTCATCTTCGTCTTCCACTTGCAGCGCATCGGAGTCTTCGGGGTCGAAGTCCTCCAACACTTCCAGCGCGCGCACCACCTGGCTGTCAGGCACTTGCAATCGGATGCCACCCAGCGCCATGCCCATATGCCAGTTCATGGCATGCATGTTCTCGTCGCACACGAAGGCGCAGATGCCGACGGAAACCAGCTTGCCTTGCGCGAGCTTGGCTTCGCCCAGGCTCAGGAACTTCGTGATGGTCACCAGTTCTTCCAGCATTACCGATTCCAAGAGCGTAGGCCAGCTTTCAGTCCCGAGTCAATTCCATTAATTTGGCACGCCGGCTGTGTTCGGCGATGGCGTCGACAACTTGCATCACTGCCTCCAAAGCGCGCCTGCCGTCTTCCAGCGTCACCTCCGGCGCAGAGCGCTCGCGCACCGCGCGGAGGAAGCTGCTCAGCTCCGCACGCAGCGGCTCCTGCTGCTCAACCTTCGGCTTGAATGGTGTGATGCCGGGAAAGGCGCTGGCGGCCACACTTGCCGGATTGAAGGGATCGAGAGCGGCAGCATCGGGATCCGGCTCCTCCACTGAAAGCACGAGCACGTCCTGGCGCGAATAGTCGAGCGAGACATACTGGTGCGGTTGGAAGAAGCGCAGCTTGCGGATGCGCTCGGTGCTGACCCGGCTGGCGGTGAAGTTGGCGACACAGCCCGATTCGAATTCCATGCGCACATTCGCGATGTCGATCTTCTGCGACAGGATCGGCAAGCCAACGGCGCGGATTTCCTTCACTGGCGACTTGACGAAGGACAGCACGACATCCAGGTCGTGGATCATCAGGTCGAGAATGACGTCCACGTCGAGCGAGCGCGGCGTGAACACGCTGAGCCGGTGGACCTCGAAGAACATGGGTTGGGTGAGCAGTGGGACCGTCGCCCGCACCGCTGGATTGAAGCGCTCCAGGTGTCCGGCCTGAGCGATGCGGCCATGCCGTTGGGCGAGCTCGATCAGCTCGTCGGCTTCGGCGACCGTGGTGGCGAGCGGCTTCTCAATCAGGACATCAACGCCGCTCTCAATCAATTGCCGGGCGACTGCGAGATGGCTGACAGTGGGAACCGCGACCGAGGCAACGTTTATTCCGGCTGCGACGAACTCATCGAGCGAGCGAAAGGCCTGCGCCCCGAATTCTTTGGCGACGGCCTGTGCGCGGTCGAAGTCGAGGTCCGCGACGCCGGCGAATTGGACATTCTGCGAAGGGTCGGCTTCGAGGTCGTGATAGACGCGCGCGTGATTGCGTCCGAAAGCGCCACAGCCAACAACTCCAACGCGCAGGGCGTCGCTGCTAGGAGGCATTCTGCGATTGTCGCCCATCGGCGCGCCAGGAGGCAAAGAGACGCTGGCGATTTGCGGGCCATTCGTCGCTCAGGATGGCCCAGCGATCGTGATCGCGCCAGTCGCCGTCAATCTGCAAATAGCGTGGCGAGAAGCCTTCCTTGCGAAAGCCTAATCGCGACACTAGAGCGCTGGAAGCCGCGTTAAGCGGCTGAATGTTGGCCTCCAGGCGATGGAATCCGAGTAGCTCGAAGGCGCGGTCGAGAACCAGAGCCAATCCTTCGGTCATGTAGCCCTGCCGCTCGAATCCGGCAAAGGCATAGAAGCCGAGATAGGCACTCTGCAATGCGCCCATCACAGGCTCGCTGACATTGATGACGCCGGCGAGCTGCTGGTCTGAACTGCGACGAACGAAGAAGCCGATTGTCCGCCCGCTGCGGATGCGCTCCAGATATGAGTCGTATTGCTCGTGAGTTCTTGGGGGTAAGGCCCACGGCCGATGCAGGCCTTCGCTGCGAGCGACGGCGGCGAGGAACTCCTGTTCATGATCAGGCGCTGGATCGGAAAGGAACAGACGCGGAGACATTTATGCGGGAAGGGCTTCGGCGGGCGCATGGTCGCGCAATGCAAGCGATGCACTCGCGTCTGGGCCGTTCAGCAGTGCTTCGAAGAAGCGATCCACCGCGTCGAGGATTTCCGCACTCGTCTTCGCTTCATAAACCGCTTTACGCAATTGCGCGCCGTGCGGCACACCGTGGGTGAACCACGAGGCGAACTGCTTCATCTTGCCTTCGGCGCCGCCCACACGCTCCTCCACCAGCATGGCGAAGTAGGTGCGAATCATGTCGTAGCGGTCGGCATCGCTGGGCAGATCGTACGCGCCGGTCGTGGTGTACTGCTCGATCTGGCGGAAGATCCACGGATTCGAGGCAGCGCTGCGGCCAATCATCACCGCGTCACAGCCGGTCTGCGCAACCATGGCGGCGGCGCCCTCAGACGAGCGCACATCTCCGTTGCCGATGACGGGAATCGTCAGCGCATCCTTAACCGCGGCGATCCACTCCCAGCGCGCCTGTCCGCTGTAGCCCTGCTCGCGCGTGCGAGCGTGCAAGGCGACCGCAGCCAGCCCGCAGTCCTCGGCCATCTTCGCCAGGTTGATGTGGACCACTTCCTTGTCGCTCCAGCCGGCGCGGAACTTCACCGTGAAGGGGATGGTCACGGCCGAGCGAACCGACTCGAAGATGTTGCGGATGAGCGGCAGGTCGCGCAACAGTCCCGACCCGCCATTGCACTTCACAACCTTCTTTGCGGGGCAGCCCAGGTTCAGGTCGACCACGTCAAAGCCGAGGTCCTGGACCACGCGCGCCGCGTCAGCCAGCGTCGCCGGATCGCTGCCGAACAGTTGCGCCGAGATGGGATGTTCGTTGCCGTAAAACGTGAGGTACTGTTTCGCCTTCTTGTCTTTGTGCCGAACGATGCCGTCGGCGGAGGTGAACTCGGTCATCATCAGGCCGCAGCCTCCGAGGTTGCGAATGAAGCGGCGAAAGACGGTGTCGGTAATGCCTGCCATGGGAGCGAGCACAGTTGCAGGCCGGATTTCGACGTTGCCGATCGAAAGCGATGCCGGCACGCGCACGCCAGCGGGCGCAGCCCGATCGGCCGGATTGTCGTAAAACTTGTGCACAGAATGATTGTAAATGGGAACAGTGAAAGAGCGGGACATGTTCAAAATGTCATTCCGCGATGACGGTTCTCAAGACCAATGTTCAGACTCAAAAAGCAGATCCCTCGTCGACCTGAAGGTCTCCTCGTGATGACAAGGAAGAAAGATCTGCAGCCGTTTTCACCTTACGGCATCACCGCAGCAACATTAGGTGGTGCGCCCGTCGTGGTATCGGGAGCCGAATCGGGGTTTGGCGACGAATTTGGCGCCGTGCTTTGCGGGGCAGTCGTCGTCACAGCCTTCTTCTTTGACGAGGGCGGCAAGTTGAACTCAACGCCGCGGTCATCATTGGCCTTCACGGTTGCGGGAATGTCCAGATCGGCGAGCGCAATCTTTTTCCGTGCCTGATCGAAGACGTACAACGAATCGCCCATGATAGCGTAATTGGTCACTTCCTGCTGCTTGCCATTGCGGAAGACCAGGACCGTTGGATCGCCCGGCTTCACGTCCGCCGGTGGAGGAGCGGGCGGCTCTGGAGGCGGCCGTGGAACGTAAGCTTGCGGATTAGGCGCATCTTCACTGTACGGACTTGCCGGCGGCTGTTCCACTACCATGTGTAGGCTCGGATCGTTGGGCCCGACAGGAGGACCGGAGTATAGATCGGGACCGGCACCGCCTACATAATCGTAGCCATAGGCGGAATTGTCCACTGGGTAATAGTAGGGAACGGCGTAAGCCCAGCCTCCGTTGCGATAGCCATGACCACCGTGATATCCGTTGTAATACGGGCCGTAGCCATAGTGGTAACCGTAATTGGGGATGGACGTGACGCTGGGCAAGGCATTCGGTGTATGCCGCGCGGCGGTTGAGGTAGCGCTGGGCGCAGGAGCCAGGGAATGTCCGCCAACCGTTGTGGTGGTCGCTGGACCGCCATACATTTGCGCGGCGGCGGGGAGCGCAACCGCAATACTAATGCTAAGAAGAGAAATCGCGATCAACCGACGCATTGCTGTTTTACTCGGCGCGGGCCTCACAGAATGGCCTCCGGTTCCCTTGCTCCCTCAGTGTAATCCAACCCATTGGATGCGGGAAAGTTTTTAGTGGCTGCGGGAGTTCAGATTCAGCAGACCATAAACGTCGATCATGACGTTCGCGATCAGAACGCCAACGACCACGGCATTGGCGACGACCGCATAACGGCTCTCCAGCAGATCGGCGGAAACCCCCGCCATAAACAGGATGAGGAATGGAAGCGCCAGCAGGAAAAACGTGAACGAGGAAAAATGCATGCGCAGACCCAGACTGAACAGCAAGAGGCTCACCATCAGAGGCGCTGCGGTTCCGAAAAACCGGGTTCGCTTCCAGACTACAAAAGCTACCAGGGTGACGGCGGTCAGGATCAACAGGCCCAAGCCATTTTCCAGAAAGTACCTCGACAGCAGCCAGGACATGCCGGCCGAGACGAAATCACGCGAGGCGACTTCAAGCCAGTCGGCATGGGCAAGCGCTCTGGCGAAGGCGACCGGCCGAAAGCCGTAAAACGGCCATAGGAAGATCAATCCGGTGACACAGGCGGCGGCGAAAATCACCAGAGCAGCGCCCCGTCTGATGTGCGCCACCCAAAGCATAAAGAGCAGCGCCGGTAGCAAGAGGATCCAGAAAGAAAACTGCGCCCCGACGCAGATGGCGATAGAGAGCCCCAGAAGCAGAATGCGCCGCCAATTCCATAGCACGACTTCCCGCGGAGCGTAGAGCGTGTGCGCCACGGCAATGCTGGTAAAGATCAGGCCGAAGCCTCCCCAGGCGCCCACCACGGCCGGCCCAACCTCGCTGGCGCAGCCGATGGCCAAGGGCGAGAAACAGTAGAGACCGAGCGCCACATATCCACCAATGTTTCCATAGAGGCGGCGCGCGACATACCAAAGCGAGGCCCCCAGCAGCATGCCGACAATTAAGAATGGCAACCGGATCGCCATGCGGTAGCGGTTGAAGTCGTCGACGCGTCGTTCCGCGCCGCTGAGTCTGGCGGCCACACCGGCCAGCAGCGGGACCAGCGCGGTGTGCTGGGTCGTGTTGGCGTTCGCATAGCCCTCGCGGTGAAGCAACCCGGCTTCGATGTAGACGCTTTCCAGCGCCGACAGCGGCTCGTGGCCAACGAACCAGACACATTGCAAGGCAAATACCAGAAGCAGGACCAGCGCGATCAACTGCGGCGCACCAATGCGCGAGTACAAGGAAGATAAGGACATTAGCTTTTGTTGTAACACGACACCGGTCCGGAGGCGAACAGCCGGCGCTATTCGGATTCCTGTCCCGACGACCATGGATTTGTCATCCGCCGTCGCGGGTTGGCTCACCAGGCGAATTCGCAGGAGATCACAGCGCGCTGCGACCAGGCTCAACGACAGACCCCATCCCGGCAGAGTGAGATTCTGGTGGGGTGTTCCTCGATCCCCCTGCAAATTGACGTTGCGTGGAACCGAGCGAGGTTTATCGCACTGCCGGCAGCGCGAGGTCTCCATCGCACCGTTGAGAAACGTGAGGTTACGCCGGGATGTACGTCGCGAAAGAGGAGTTCATTTTGAAAATTGCCTCAGGGCGCAGTGTGCTGCACCTGGGCTGTATGGGGTTCACCGATGTCGTACCCTCCGAGCGGGCTACTTTCGCAAGACAGAGCCTGCACTGGAAACTCACCGAACTGTCGGACACCGTGGGCATCGATCGCAGCGCTGCGGTGATCGACGAGTACAGGAAGTGCGGAATCTTCACCAATGTCGTCGCCGGTGATGTAGAGCGTCTGGACGACGTGCCGCTCCGGCGAAGATTTGACGTGATCATTGCCGGCGACATCATCGAGCACCTTTCCAATCCCGGGCGGATGTTGGACGGAATCCGGCGATTCTGCACAGAACGCACTCGGGTCGTCATCACCACCCCGAATGCATTTGGTGCTCCGAACTTCCTCCGATATTCCGTTGGGAAGTTTCACGACGGCGAGGAACACGTGATGCTTCAACCAGCAGAATCTCGCAACGCTGTTGGATCGACACGGCTATTCGCTCAGCGAAACCCACACCTGCTTTCAGCCGCTCTCCGTCGACAGGCACTCCGGGGTCTGGTTCCGGTTGGCAAGGATGGCGTTTGAACTGGTCCCCCGTTTCGGCGGTACTCTTTTGGTGGTCGCCAAGCTAAAACCGGAGACCGTCCAGTAAGGACGGGTAGGTTTGGCGAACCGCAGCGGTAGTGCCGATTTGTTTCTGGCATAGCGCCAGTCATTCGCCGGCGTCGGATTCCAGAATCACCTGCGCCATGGCGGAGTCCGCAGTATGGGTGATCGACAAGTGGGCGCGGACGGCTCCCAAGCTGTGAAAGAACTCTGCCGCTTTATTGTGGAAGGCGATGGTAGGACGGCTGCCGGGAGATCGCCGCACTTCCACGTCCTGCCAGGTGACGCCGCGGTTCCAGCCGGTACCGATGGCCTTCATGGCAGCTTCCTTGGCGGCGAAGCGTCCGGCGTAGCGCTCTGCCCGATTCGCCTTCGACTCGCAGTAGCGGATCTCCTCGGGCGTGAAGACGCGCTCCAGGAAGCGCCGCCCGAAGCGCTCGATGGAGTTGGCGATGCGCTGGACCTCCGCGATATCTATGCCCGTGCCGACAATCATCGGTATTAGCTTTCGAGCCGCGAGCTACGAGCCGCGAGCCCTGAGATGTTAGCTTATTAAGTCTACCGATAACGGAACGGCATCGCAGCAGGTCTGCGAGACCAGTCTCATCGCTCCAGTATCGCTTTCCCGGAGAATGCGCGCTGAGAGTAAGCTCGCGGCTCGGGGCTTGTAGCTCCCCACACTGTAACATATTGATAATACAAATCCTTGCTAGGTTTGTGTGAGTGTAATCCGCAAAAATTGCTTGGGATTTTTTCCGACCTGCTGCTATGATGAGGCTGCTCGATTGATCGACGTTGTACGCAGCAGTTCCTGCCTAGCAGCGCTCCCTGCCTGCATCACACCCCGATCGAATTGCAGCAACACTACTCTAGAAGGAACATGTATCACCATGGAACAAGGAACGGTTAAGTGGTTCAATGACGCGAAGGGCTACGGCTTCATCAGCCGCCAGAGTGGAGAAGATGTATTTGTTCACTATTCTGCGATCCAGACCAATGGCTTCCGCAGCTTGCAGGAAGGCCAGGCAGTCTCGTTCAACGTAGTCAAAGGGCCCAAGGGCTGGCAGGCGGAGAACGTACAGGTTCTGTAGGTCTCGAGCTTGAAAGTTCGAACAGGGCGGCCGACGAGGCCGCTCTTTTTGTTGGAAGCGGCCAACTGGGATTGGCGATGATCGATCGGCAGAGGAAGTATGTGCTATTGCGGGATGGGGAGAGCAACTAGCAATTAGGGAAGCTCTGATTGAGTCGGTTCCTTGAAGGGGACGGCCTTCAGGCCGTCCGTAATGCCGCAATATCAATGCGGCTTTAGCCGCTGAGGGACTTCGCCTTGACTTGATCAGGATTGCCTTTTAGCAATTAGCCGCGAGCTCCGCGCCCACTAGCCACCCCCACCCCCCTCCCCTATCGTAAAATCTTTGCTTTGAATATTTTGCCCGCAAAATATTCCAGACATTGGACTTACACGTCAGCTGAAGTACTTCCGGTTCAACAACTTACCTCATTACGGCGCAAGATATTGAAAGTAAAGGGATTTCGTAAGCCTATTGCAAACAAAGACTTATACGCTTCTGGCCGAATCCGGGGGCAGCCGAGAACTGGCCACCAGCCACTGACCACCGGCAACTGATTTGTCAAAGACCTTCCGCCTCCCGGAAACTCCGCAGAGGCATTGGACACTACGCCCAACTTATCAGCCTACTGCTTCGTTCCCTTCTGTCAAGGTTACGAAAGTACATGTGCGAGTAATTGCCCTTTAGTAACCAGGAGCCCCTCCCGTCTCGGGAATGCCGGCTGATAACCAAGCGCCGATGAGCAAAGTCGCTCTCGCATCAGTGCGCATTAGCGAATACGCGAGCGTCCTCACCGGGGTCCCCGACAAGCGCCGCCGGAGCCTGCCCTGAACGAAACCGAAGGGCGCTTGGCGGGGTGGTCGGGCCGGAAGAAGACTGATTTTCGAATCGGTGTGGCGCAGTCGAATGCACAAGCGCCGTCTGGCGCGAAAGAAGATAGCCCAGCGTTTCAACGCTGGGTAGACATGATAAAAAGAACCCGAGTCCCTTCAGGGACGGCACAGGGCGATTAGATTGCCTCTCGTCGGGTCATCACCCCGATCAGTTCAGAACCAGTGCCGCAGGCACGGCATAACCCAGCCCAGCCTTTCAACGCTGGGTAAACATAATAAAAAGAACCCGAGTCCCTTCAGGGACGGCACAGATTTCTCTTGCATACGAAAAATGCCGGAGGTGCTCTGATCCTGTCATCGGCCTAGCTGGTGACATGAGTCCAATTCATTGTTGGTGCCGCTGGCATCGACAGGAGACAATATGAGATACGATCGCCCGAACGACCCCAATGCGGGTCGTCTGATAGAATCCCTCCGTTATCTCGGCTACGGCAACTACGAAGCCATTGCTGACATAGTCGACAACTCCATTTGATGCTGACGCGCAAAACATCAAGGTCCGGATCCAACTTAAGAACAACCAGCACCTGATCACCGTGGCAGATGACGGCCACGGTATGAACGAAGCTATTCTTGACCAAGCCATGCGCCTTGGCTCCCTAACCTCTCGGAACACAAACTCCGACCTCGGAAAGTTTGGTATGGGCCTTGTGACGGGGAGCCTCTCCGTAGCAAAGAAATGTCACGTTATTACGCGCTCAGATGAAGGTTGTTGGTCGAGCGCGTGGGATGTCGAAGAAGTGATGGGCCGCAATGCCTTCGTCAAGCACCTCGATAAGGCCGCGAACGACGAGGCGGAGATGCTGCGCGAGGAGATAGGAGACACGACCGGAACAATCGTCGTGCTCTCCAAGTGCGACAACTTAACAAACAAGAACACCTCTTCATTCGCGTCCAATTTGCGTTCGCACCTTGGCCGCGTGCATCGTTACTTTGTCGACGCTGGAAAGACAATTACAGTGAACGGAGAGCCTGTCCCGTCACTCGACCCGTTGCAACTCTCGGACCGTGACACCGAAATCGTTATGGATGAAGTGATCCCGGTCACCTTTACGGAAGATGGTGAAAAGAAGTCTGAGAATGTTCGGGTCAGGATTGTTTTGGTTCCCGAGGCGCCAATTACGGATCTCGATATTGGAAAATCTCTAGCAGGATGCTGAAAAAGTACTCCCCATCCACCGCGCAGACATGCTAGGAAATCAGCATGCGAGGCATGGATCACCAGCAAAGTCATATGTTCAGTTATTTGTCGCCGGAAGCACGGGTGC
>Ga0181532_10002173_pt1 | contig 18400 bp, 13 predicted proteins | sample PEATcosm2014_Bin_33_FD_119768 | JGI IMG/M metagenome (GOLD analysis project Ga0181532, IMG submission 119768) | Peatland microbial communities from MTU Mesocosm Facility, Houghton, MI, USA - PEATcosm2014_Bin11_30_metaG | ecosystem: Environmental > Terrestrial > Soil > Wetlands > Peat | place...
CAGTGCATGTTCGCAAAGTAAATTGATAACACGGGGGATCCCCATCGAATAGAGATGAATTGCGTCGAAGGATTGGGGGACGAAGATGGGTTCCGCAGTTGCCCCAGCTTTCTTTAGCCGGTCGATGACGTAATCGCGAGTCTCCTCCTTCGTGAGTTGTGCGGTTTTGCATCGGAGCATGATTCTTTGCCGCAGTTGTCGCAACTCAGGAAGCCTTAACTTTTCTTCGAGTTCGGGTTGTCCGGAAAGGACGATTTGCAGAAGTTTCTCTGTCGAAGTTTCGAGGTTGGTCAACAGACGGATTTCTTCCAGCACTGGAAATGTAAGATTCTGAGCTTCATCCAAAATCAACACAACGGTTTCACCCATCCGATAACGTTCTAAAAGCCAGTGGTTTAATTTCATTAATTGTTGGCTTTTCGACTTGGAATCACAGGAGATTTCAAATTCAGAGAGGATAAAATCGAATAGCTGAGATGAATTCATTCTGGAATTGAAGAGGAATCCCGTTCGAGCTCGCCGCTGCTGCAACCACTCCAACAATTTGTTGATGAGCGTTGTCTTCCCTGTTCCCACTTCACCTGTGAGCGTGATGAATCCCTTACGAGTCTGAATTCCATACATCAGACTCGTAAGAGTCTCTTCAATCTGATTCGTAAAGAACAGGTAGCGAGGATCAGGATTGACGTTGAACGGGTTTTCTTTTAAGCCAAAAAAACTCTTGTACATGCTGTCGCGTCCCTCATTTTGAGCCCAAGATCGACTCGAGTTAAAGGTCCGAACCGATACGTCACGGACTACTAATCGATGCTCTTTCCCTCAGGTCAACTCTTACTGCAAGGCAAATGGGCGCGGGTGCCATCGAAAATTCAGAGTAAGGATCTGGGCGTTGGTGTTCGAACTTGGTCCACAACCCGGGGTGCCTGGGCTGCTACAGCCTGGGTTGTTCGTTTCGAAGTTCGCGGTATATGAAAGTGTAAACGCGAAATCGCGACCGATCGGACGGCCAATAGCCCCACCGACAAACCAATTATCGTAGGTTGGATTACTGACTGTTCCTGTGGAGCTAACTACGCCGCGGTTGTGCGCGTAGCCGAAGTGGACACTTGCATTCCATAGCCTGCTAAGTCTTCGGCTGACCCCAAAGCTGACTTCGTCCACAATCGAACCTGTCAAGACGCCGCTTCCGTCGGATATCCCATGAATATAACGTCCATTGATTCCTCCGTTCTCAAAGGCATAGTTCAAAAATGCGCTCGCATAACCGTTCACGGTGCTCGATGCGGTGCCAACGGGGACACGAAATGACAAGAATTGAGGACCGCCATAAAGGCTAAAGGCTAGTCGCCCGGTGATTTTCCGGGCGTACGCCATGCTCGCTGTTTGGACGCCATAGGCCTGAGGATTTCCAGGAAAGTGATAAGTGGCGAATTCGTAAAAAGCACCGATGCTGTCCTTGTGGTTGAGTTGATAATTATAACCAAAACTGGCAAACAAGGAGTCCGCATCGATATTTCCAGAATCCACAAAGTGCAGAATTCCATAGGAACCGGAAGCAGTTAGGGAACTTCGCCGAGTGAGCTGATAGGTGGCTTCTGCCACAGTGGCATTGCTATAACGCGGTCCGAACCCACTAAAAATACTCTGATTCGGAGAGTAACTGTTCCCGATGGTGGGAATCGTTGGTCCGAGTGAACCACCCACCCCTGGAATGCCAAGCCCCGTGCCGACACCAAAACCAAACCCGGATTGCGGCAGTTGAGAGAACTCGTCCACAATCTGGATAATCCAACGGTCGAGCTTGAAACTTTCCGCGAATGACAATTGTTGAAAACCGCTATTTCCTACCGAGCTTTCATCGGAGAAAGCTCCACCGCCCGAGTAGTTGATTGCAAGTTGAGAACGACTCCACGCTTCAAGCAAACTAAGATTTCCGGTTACGTAATTAGTTGCATACCAGCCCGTTGTATTCGTTGCGCCGAAGAGATTGGATGATGCGCTGGTGCTGACTTGGACGCCGGGGACCCAGTAGCTGTGCTTGACATCGGGAAAGCCCAAACCGGCGTTGAGCATGCTCGTGAGAGGCGTATAGTCGGGTTGCAAATTGTTCGGGTTCCTGAGCAGATCGTCGAGATCGAAGGGCGGCAAGCCTATGCCGGCTGGTTTTGGCGGCACGTTCCCCCAGGGTTGCTCAGGCTCCTGGGGTTGTGGTTGATTGGGGTCCTGGGGTTGGGATTGTTGCTGGGGATCTTGGGGCTGGGGTTGCTGCGGATCTTGGGCGCGAAGCGTGTGCGTTCCAAGCAGGAAGAGTGGCGCTAAAAAAGATACCCCGCATCGTAAATACCGGTGGCTCATAGTTCTGTCCTTACGGCACCACAATGACATCGTTTGGTTGCAGGAGAATATTCTCTTCTTGTCTCTTACCCTTTACAACGTCTTTATAATGAAAAGGATATTTTGTTTGCCTTCCGTTCTCGATTCGCAGGATGTAGATGTCTTTCATCTTGGCGAATGGCGTAAATCCCCCTGCAGTTGATAGCGCTTGAAGCACGGTCATATTGGGCAGCAGAGGTAGAGCCCCGGTTCGCGAGACTTCTCCGGTGATATAAACTCTGCGGCTGTTAATCATCGTAACGGTCACTGTAACTTGTGGATTTGTAAGATACTTGGTCAGCCCTTCGCGAATCACCCCCGCTAGCTGCATGGCCGTAAGCCCAGCGGCCTGTACGTCATTCACAAGGGGAAGAGATATCTTTCCGTCCGGACGAACGGGAATCGTCCGAGTAATCTCCGGTTCTTTCCAAACGTCAATCTGAACCACGTCCTGTGGTCCAATCCTGTATTCGGCAGCCTGGCCAGTGGGCGTGGCCGGATTACTGGTGTTCACTCCTGGGTCGGTCTTTTGGCCCTGAGCTTTCGCTGCGGCCTGCCCTTGGGTATCCTGGGCATGCGCACATGGCAGCAGTACAAGACCCGCTAACAATATTGGAACCCTCATATCCATTTCTGCGCTCCCCCTCCCCAATTCTTATTATCCCCCATGAGGAACCCCGATCGACTTGAGTTTATAAAGGAATGACTTATAACTGATTTGCAATTCCTGTGCGGCTCGTTTTCGGTTCCACCGTGTTCGTTCGAGCGCCTGCATGATCAACTCGCGTTCTGCTTGTTTCGAGGCAGCGCGTGCCGCCACCTTTAGGGATGGCACCCCTACGTTTTGTTGGAACTTCTGGCCTACGCTATGGCGAGACTGAAGCTCATCAAGGGCCACACGCACATCGCCGAACGCCATCATGTTAAGTGCGAGGTTTTCCAGTTCACGGATGTTGCCAGGCCAAGAATAGGCAGTCAACATGTCAAGGGTGCTTCCTTCCAAAGACGGAACTGTCTTATTGCTCCCATCGGCATGCTTGCTTAGGAAGTATGCTAGAAGAACTGGGATATCCTCTTTTCTTTCCCGTAGGGGCGGCAGGCGAAGACATGCCCCGTTGATCCTGTAATAGAGTTCGCGACGAAATCGACCGGCTTCGACTTCGGGTTCGAGGCTTGCAGTGGTGGAAGAAATAACCCGTCGGCGCAAATTTAGACTTCTTACAGGGCCAGCATCGTCGGGTAAGTACGAGAGTAAAGCACGCTGACACTGCAGATCTAAATCTTGCACGCTATCCAGGTAAAGGGTCCCCCAGGTATCTTTACTCTGCCGCTCCCCAGTCTGATCGTTAAGCTGGTTGAATAGGTCTGCTGGTTCAAAGGCAGCGCAATTGATCTTCTGGAACGCTGCTTCGGTCTTTTGAGAAAGACGATGGATGAGTCGAGCATACGCATCTTTCCCGGTTCCGCATTCTCCCATGATTAAAACCGGAATAGTTGTGGGAGCAATTTCGGCGACCATCGCATTCAGGTTCCGCATAGCAGACCCATACCCGTATATAAAGCCGGGTATGACCGGCGTTTGCGCCAAGCTACGTTCAGCGGGTTTCATGAACTTTGGCAAATTCTTAGAGAGTCCAGTACCTTACATTTCTGGTCCAGATTATATAAACACATATAACGACCGTAAGTGGAGTGCAAGTTTCCTACCGTGGAAGAGAAAGAGACAAGACGAACACTTTTGCCCCTAAGTATCAATTTTTGTTAAACTTAAGGATCATTTTGGCATTGGGATAGAGGCCAGGTTTTTCGCTTACCTCCAAGAATAATTCCACTTTGTGGCAATCTATTGCCACTATTCGACTTTCCGCTCGTGGGGGGCGAGGTGAGCTGGCAGACAGCACATTGTGCAGTGTCTCCACCATGTCATGATCAAGAATACCGATCTACCTATGGCGAGGTGATTACTATCTCTGTAAATAGAGACTCCATGCAGTCCGATACAGCCACGTTTCGCTTATTGGCTCCAATCGACTCGATGACTTCTATGCACTGAGAATGTTCGCGGCAAAGGGGATGGATTACTCACGTTCGTCAGCCGGAGCCCTCTCTGCATTTGAAGAGGAGTAGGGCCGGCGGGTAAGACGGAGGGATGGCGGTTCATGAGCTTCTCAGTTTGGCCACTAGCGGTTGTACTGGCCGATTAGCTATGATTCGAGTGACCAGAGCAACAGAGCGAACCGAAAAGAAACGCGATTTGAACTTTGGGCAGGCCTCAACGAACTGTATCTGTCAATCCCGTTGGAGGAGTTGGTTCTTTGTTAGAAGCTGCAGCTGTGCTCCCGACAAAAGTTGTGACACTGAATGCAGGCAGTGTATAAGTGAACGCGCTGCTACTCACAGCCTCAGAAGCTTGCTCAACTAATCCGGCGTCACTCGATGTCGTCGTGTATGGAGTAACCGAGGTGGTGGTGGGAAATCCGCTAAAACTAAAAGTTTGCGAAGTCGCACTACTGTTCGAGTTCAAGGCCACGATGCTGTAAGAAGTTCCCGTTGGATCCTTGAATGCGGTGACGTATATGCCCGTTTGAGGATTGGATGTAGTGTCGATTCTCACCCATCCAGACCGAATGAATTTGCTCCAGTTGCCGATAACGTAGTATCGAGCGCCCACTGTCGCGGCATCGATTAACGATAGACCATCATTAAAAGATCCGGTGCCTTCACCAGGATAACAGCAATCGGCAAGTTCCCAATATAGGTAGCCACTCACATTCGCAATGGTTAGGTAGTCGTGAATGTTTCGTGCCCACACGAGCGCATCGGACATACTTGTGTCCCAAGTCCAGAAGGCGTACGAGTTCTGATAGGTATGTCCTCCGTTAACCTCATTCATCCAAATGTGCTTCCCGGCGGCAGCCGATGGTGCTGCCGACGCAGTATTGCAGCAGTAGCCGGTTTGGGGGGTGAATCCGTCCGGTGCTCCCGAGGTCCCATAGCCATGACCAGAAACGATACTTACATACTGAGCACAGGCGGAGTCGTTTAAGCAGGCACTCACTAAGTCTGGATTAAACCAGCTACTTACATCAGCGATTCCAATTTTGACACTTCCAAGGCCAGCACTCGAAAGAGCAGGTCCGAGAACTTTTATATAACTGTCTATCCCAGTCGCACCCCATTGGCAAGCACCCAGTTGGCTTTTGTTTAGATTCGGTTCGTTGAACGGGAATAGGTAGGTGACCGGAGCATCGTTGGCATTCATCATCTCGATCCAGTTCACGGTGAACGTCGCCAATGCGCTAAAATTGCTGGTGTCCACGCAACTCCCATCTGCGCCAATTGAGGTTGTGCTGAAGTTGCCGCTGTACTTCAAATTCGCTGGTGGGAAGATGGTCAACTCAACAGCGGCTCCGTCCGTCACGGCATTCCGGACGGTCGAAAGCTGTGGCATCGTGCTGGTTTCCACCGGACACGCGCTGGCGCTGTAATTTATCTGACATCCGCCATTGTCGGTTCTGACAATCCCGTACCCAATTCCCGAAGTAGGATTGAAAAACAGATTCAACTGTGAGGGACTATATGTGGGCTGGTATAGCCAGGTATCTCCACCAAATCCATCCATCGTCTGATGCGCGGTTCCCCATGTGACTGTAGCAGTTTGTGCTTGCAACCTGTGACTGAAAGCCAGAATCAGCAGGAACACCAGAATCCTGAACCACTTCATTTCAATCCCCCGTTCTTTTGGCACTTGGAGCAGTCACGCCAGCCGGTTCCACGTTGTGGAATCAACAATTCTGCGCAAATTAACACTACACTCCAGCTGGTGCTTCGTCTTGATAACTTTCTATCGCACTTGCTTCCTACTTGGCTCGAAGTCTCTTCACGTTGTTCGCCTCTTGGCCCGGAAACTCGTACGTTTAGACTCCAGCCTACGTCCCGAATCAGCATGTGGCGACTGGCCGGAGGTACAGTTTAGGGACATTGCACTTGTACTGACCTTACAAATCTTTGAGGATTACCGCCGTAATCGGAGAAGGCTAGCCAGAATGGAATGACGGGCTCCGATTCGCAGGCGTGGGTTATAGTGCGAATCGGCCGAGCAAGGCGGGGAGGTGAGATCACTGATCACTTGGGTGATACTGAACCGGGAGGAGTCGATTCGGAAGTTGGTTAAGATGCCGGGACCAGTAGAGCAACTGCCGGCTGTGTGAAATCGGGGGAGCGGGTGAAGACCGATTGGCGGGATGCGCTGAAGTTGCCGCGGAATTATCGGGCCGGGGAGTTGACCGCCGTATGGGTGCCGGATGCAGCCCATGAGGCCTTGCGAGATCCGGTACGAGCGCGGGAGGCAGCGAAGAAAGACCAGTGACGGGCCAAACATCGGCTGAGCAGGTTCTTCTTGCGGCATGGTCGGCGGCCGCCAATGGGTGTACAGCTCTGGAGCTTGAAGTGCCTGACGTGGGTGAAACAGGAAGTGCACTTCGAGCGACTGGCGCGAGAAGCGACCTTGCTGGATTACCTGCATGAGGTGGAACACGCCGCAGCGCGCATCGCACGGCTGAACTTGGCGATTGAAGAAGCGGTGAAGCTGACGCCGCCGAAGATGCGCGCGGTGATCGAGGCCTTGCAAGCCCTGCGGGGGGTGGCGCATGTAACGGCAGTGACGATCGTGGCCGAAGTGGGAGAAGTATCACGCTTCCCAGGAGCTCGGCAATTGATGGGCTATGGTGGGATCGTGGCCAACGAACATTCCAGTGGAGAAAGTAGCTGGCGAGGAGGCATCACCAAGACGGAGAATGCGCACTTACGGCGAGTAGTCGTGGAGGCGGCCTGGGCGTACCGCCGCCCGACCCTATGTAGGGGAAACTTTACGGAAGCGACAAGAAGTGGTTAACGAAGAAGCCCGCGAGATCTCTTGGAAAGCGAAGCATCGGCTGCATACGCGCTATCGGAAGTTGATGGCAGGGGCAAGGAAAAAGGGAAGGTGAGCACAGGCAGCACAGAAGAAGACCGGACGACAAGCGGCATGAGATGAATCGTTGGTGCAGCGAGCATTTCCCAGGAGCCAGCGTGAGTAGTGGTCGAGAGGCGCATAGAAAGGAGAATCCTCAGGGGTACTATGCGGCAGGTTTTCGTCCGAGGCAGCTCCCGACGGATCACGGGATAGACGGGTCTTTGACCGAACAGGATTTCGTGCGGAGCGAGATTGGAGAAGGAAAAGTGTCCGAGAACGGGCCCTCGAGACCCAATTGTGGCTGTGGGATTTTTCCGAAATCGTCGAAAAGGCCAAATCAATCAAGCAACTTTCTAAGGCGTTGCAAACTGAGCAGGTCAATAATAAAGTAATGATTGGTTGGCACGTCAAATTCCGGATTCCTGTTCAATGTGTCTTCTATGCGAAAGGTGCTAAGAAAGCTTCTTCCGGCATCCACCAAACGAGCGATCAGAGCTCACATCCGAGCCGTAGTGAACAGCGACCCAGATCATGTCACGCGATCATATTACCCGAGCCACCGTAGCGAAAATGCCTACTGTCTCAAGCCCAACGTCTTTGAAGGCGACGGCTTACCGATTCCCCCAGAAGAGCTGTGGGCCTGCTATGGTCCAGATGTTCAGACCTATATTTCACTCGGGAAACAGCAAGTGGCCGAAATGTCGCGGATCATTGAAGAAAGCGGAAGCACTCTCACTAACACTAAGCGAGTATTAGAGTTTGGTTGCGCCGCTGGTAGAATGCTGCGGCACGTCGTCGAGCTCGCACCAAAAGCGGAACTCTGGGGCGTGGACATCAACGCGCAGCATATTCAATGGTGTGTTGACAATCTCACTCGGACTATGCCCACCATGCAGTTTGCCACCACGACTTTGATTCCTCATCTACCCTTTGAGGATCACTTTTTCGATCTCGTTTTCAGTGGCTCCGTGTTCACGCATATTGAAGATATTCAGCGAACGTGGCTCCTTGAGTTGGGGCGCGTCCTGCGTCCATCAGGAAGGCTTTATATCACAGTACACGATGAACACACCGTGATGCAATTTGATGCATCATACCGCAATCATTCGTTTGCTGACTTCATTCGTGAGCATCCGGTCTACGCCTCAAATAAGAATGATTTCAATATGATTGTTATCGGGAGAGGACCTGAATCTCAGGTCTTCTATAAATCGCGCTACTTAAAGGCTATTCTGCCTCCTTGTTTACGTTGGGTTTCGCATACACCGGGGGCGTACGGCTATCAATCGGCAGTGCTTCTAGAAAAGCTAGCAACCGACTGAGAGTGCAATTGCGCATTCCCGAGACCATCCTAATCGTCTTCCACTGCGCTTCTACCCGTTGTCTCTGAGCGCGTTCTGCATCATATCTGCTTAACAACCTGTGGTGAAAGCCAGACATTTGGTTTTGTAATGTGAAGTAATTTGCTTTCGTTATTGTCACTCATAGAATGCTGAATCAGTTTATCTCTACCGGACATCGATCCAAGGAACCATGGTTCATTTTCAGTCCGGGACGTCCAAAATGCTATCCGCTCGCCCGAGGTTCGGGGATCGAGTGAATGGCTTTATCCTGGGCACCTCGGGCAAGACGGTAGTATTCCTTGATCTGCCCAGCGGTCAGCCAGACGCGGCACTTGTTGTAGAATCTCTGTTGCGGATTCAGGGAAAGTGTCCATCGTCCTATTTTTTGGGCTATCACAACAGTCCCAAGTCTTAGAATGTTGAAGTAAGGCCGCGGTATCCCCAAAACCGCGGGCTTTCGTTCCCACCCCCGCACGATACCCCGGCCGTAGTCAAACCACCATTTCAGGAAATACTCCTTCGTTACTCGAGCTTCAGGCACAGGGTGCCGAACGACAGCGGACGGCTCATATCTCAAACGCTCGCCGGCGTTCATCAGCCGGCGACCGAACTCAGTATCCCCGTTGCTCATCGTATCGCCACCACAACGGTCTAAGTCGGTTCGAAACCCGCCATATTTTTCAAACATCGGTTTTCGAAAAGCCATATTGGTACCGTAAGGAGGCTCCTCGAGTTCGCACGCCTTGTCACCTAGGTTGAAGTAAGCGCAAACAACACCCAGCATATTAAACGGGCCATCAGGAGCCAGCCAACGAGGCAGAGTGAAAGTCCCGAGTGGAAGCGTCATCCCGCCGCTGCCCGCCCATTCGCCGTTGCGTAATGGCGCCGTCAAGTTATCCAACCATCCCGGCTCAACCGTTACGTCGTCATCCATGAAGGCAAGGACGTCGCCGCGCGCTTCTCGGACTCCGGAATTGCGTGCGTAGTTCAGTCCTTGGTTTGCCTCGAACACGTAGCGGAATTGACGAGGGTTCCGACGGCAAATGTCCTGCACCACTTCGCGCGTGTGATCGCGCGAGTTGTTGTCCACCACCAAGACTTCCCATTCGAGCGACCCTGAAAGGGTTTGCGCGGCAACACTTTCCAAAGCCCTTCTAAGGGTTTCGGCACGATTGTAAGTGCACACAATGACACTAATCCTCATCACTTCACTCCATTACTTCTATCTTGTTTTTCTGATTTCTTCATTGCCGGTGGCGCCAGGCCGGCGGCAACCACGTTTGAAGGACCTGATTGAGTCGGAACAGCGCAAATGCCAGGCCCGATAAAGCAGGGGCGGATCATTGGTGGGAGGAAATTCGCGCCAACAAGCATATTATCCTTCTTCGTCTCCAGTACTCTTGAATGCTCTTTGCGCCGTATTCAGCCCTCATTCTCCAGCATCCAAGTCCAAACAACTGTGGTCTCGCTGTCGTAAATCAGGGCAGTCGCAGCCGCCGAAATACCGCTTCCAAAAGAGGTATAACTACAGCCGGCCACGTGATCATCGCGTGACTGGCTGCAAGGAAACTCTTACGAAATTTTTCTTGCCTCCAATATAGCTTTGCCACGATAAGATAAAGGTCTGCGATTACCCTCCGCTCGACGTATTGCAAATCAGATTGCAAAATCTCGAGTGCAGCCTTGAGGGCGGCCGGGTATTCGCCTGCCATGTACATCTTTCGGACCCAATCTCTGCGGTACGAAGCGAGTTTATTCTGCTGCCTAGCCTTGGTTACACCCATAGCGGCGAGCGCTTCGCAAGTGACATTCTCGATCGAATTCAACGGGTCCGGGAGCCCGTTTCGCCTTGACGATGCAGCAACTTGAGCCGCGAGAATGCCCAGAGTCTGTTGTGCGGTCTTGCGCATTGATACCTGGGAGGGATGAAGCCTATATTTCAGGATCACGTCCTCAAGATTAGCCAACTGAAAATGATCTGCTAATCTCAGCCACAGGTCGTAGTCCTCAGCGTCAACGACAATGCTTCTGTACCCGCCCACCGAGACAAAGGCCTTTCTACGGAACATGACAGTCGGATGCCACAACGCGCTGCCCTCGAGAAGAGTTGCTTTGATCTGGCGGTCCTCGGCGGGGTAACGATGGGTTCCCAGCGATTTGCCGGAAGCGTCGATCCACTCGACTGCACCGCCAAGGACCGCGATCTCTGGATGAGCATCCATAAAGACGAGCTGCCGCTTCAGACGGTCTTTGCTAGCTATATCATCGGCGTCCATCCGCGCAATGTATTCGCTTTGAGCGAGCACGCAACCTTGATCCAAAGATGCGATCAATCCACTGTGCTCCTTATGGTAAACCTTCACGCGAGCGTCATCGGTCTGATAAGAATCCAGGATGGGGGCGGAATGGTCGGTCGAACCGTCGTCGATAATAATGAACTCGAACTCGCGTAAACTTTGCTGGAGTATACTCTCGACAGCCTCACGCAAAAAGCGCTCGCCGTTGAAGACGCTCATCACTACTGAGACCATCGGAGTAGCCATGGTTTACGAACGTCCACTCCGCGGGAGTGACTTATATCCTTCCACGAAGCGCTTCGCTCTATCTGTTAGCCGATGCAACAAGGGCATGGGTTGACGCGAAGCGGTGGCAGCTCGCAGCGCCTCAGTGCGCGACACCGAAGAGGCCCGAACCGAAAAGATATCATTATAGGCGACCAGACTGATCGCTCGGGCCTCGCGTTCAGCGTAAAGGGCGCGGACAACAGCATCCGCGAAAGCCTGCGGTTCATCGTGGGCTTGAATACCTGCCCTCTTCAGGCGATCCATCGGCATTCCTCGGAACGCCTTTGATGTTCCAACAAAGGGCTTTCCCAATGCGAGAGCTTCGATGGTTTTGATGGAAATGCCCGAGCCGGAAACCATGGGGGCAATTACACATCGCGCGGCACGGTAGTAGGGAATCAAATCTGGCACTTCCCCCACAAAGCAGGAGCGAAAGGTGTCGTGCAGCTGCGGCAGTTCCCTTTGCACCATCGATCCAATAGGGCCTACGATCTTCAGGTTATATCGGCGATCGGAAATCAAGGGCCACACCTGATCAAAAAACCACTTTGTTGCGGCGAGATTGGCAAAATGCGACTGGCCCACAAATAACAAATCAATGCTCTCGGCTGGCGGGGCCGCCGCATTTACGCTGGAGATAAAATTCTCGTCGATGGTCGGAAAAGCAAGATAGTGAGGCTTAGAAGGCATCAAAGCTTGAAGCAATTTAAAATCGTCCACTGATAGATGGATGAGGACGTTCGCTTTCTCGAGCAGTGCAACCTCAGATTTGATCAGCCGTCCAAAGCGGTCGGGCCGGCGGGTCCAGGGGTTTCGTTCGCCCTTTTCTTGTAGAAGTTGCGATTGGACATCATGTGATTCGAGGATGATCGGAACTGGCAATCCGTCAAACAGCCGCCTGCGTAAATCTACGGCAAATCCGAGCGTGTAGACGTGATTGACGTGGAAAAAAACCGCCCGTAGGCTTTGCAAGAAATGAAGATGTTCATCGTTCAACCGGGCACCCTTGGCAAGGGCAACTCGCCAATCGAGTGCGGTTCCAAGGAAGGCATGACGAACTGAAGCCTTGTATTTTGCTGCGGTGTACATCTTCTGGTCGAGAGTCGCCATGAACATTTGATCCGCGCCCAACTCGTTCAGGCCTTCAAGCATCTCACGAGGATCCTGCGCGGCAGGTATGAAGTACCAGGCAAAAGGAACGGCAATGAAGACTGTGAAGAATCCGAGTTCACGATAATAATGAATCTGATTTTGAATGACCCGGGCGGTCCCGCTCCTCGGCCAAGGGGGCCCAACAATGATCACGGCTGGAGGTTGCCCGGAGGGATTCTCCGCCTCGCGTTCAAAGCTCGCCGAACTGACTCGTTCCATACCGGAGAGCGCGGTTCCCGGTTCGTTCATTTCAACCAGGCGTCTTTTTTCCATGGAATTCTATATTCACCCCAAAAGCTGTAGCTCTGCAGAACACAGGCAGTCCGCGATGTTGCCATCTGCCCTACAGACAAAACGGAATCCACTGAAAGATCTCGGGACCCGAAAATCCCCAGGCAACAATCGGCGACGATGCGTTCGAACAGAGAATTAGCACAGATGAATCTTTCGAATAAGAAAATTCTTTCGTCCCTTTCTTTGACGTCTGTCAATGAGTTATGACACTTAGGAGTTCAGCCATGCTCTTCTCGATGTCGAAGGACCGTTTCACCTCCTCACGGGCCTTGTTAGCCATCTCGGAACACTTGTCAGGATTAGTCGCAAGGTAAAGAATTGCTTCTGCGGCTGCTTCCACGGATGCAGGTGGGATGACCAGGCCGGTAATTTGATCCTTGACGGCTTCCGCACTGCCCCCTACGTCCGTAACAATGCAAGGGAGGCCACAAGCCATCGCTTCCAAAACGGAGATCGGCAAACCTTCCAAGTGGGAAGTGAGGATGAAGGCAGAACCAGCCTGCAAATAGGGCCTCACATCTGGCTGAAATCCCTCAAAAAACACATGGTCCCGCAAGCCCTCGAGTTTCACTTCCTCTTGTAACTTCATCCTGAGCGGTCCCTCGCCTAAAATGATGCACTTACAGGTCACACCTTGGCGGACCACTTGAGATACCGCCCGAATCAGAATATCGATTCCTTTCTCCTCAGCGAGCCTAGCCGCGCACACGAGAACAAATTCCTCAGGGTCGATGTCCAACCGTGCCCGCACGGCCGCCCCGCTCATCTTCGAAGGGGTAAAAGTCAAGATGGAGACGCCATTGACAATGACGACTGTCTTGCGAGGCTGAAAGCCATACACCTTCACCAAACTATCCCGAACGGCGTTGCTCACGCAGACTGTAGTGCTTGAAAGGTAACCAGACATTCTCGCAGAGATCTTAACTTTTAATACATCCCGCGCTTGGCGACCGATCAAACGACGGACCATGTCACGCAGCGACTTCCCTTGGACAGGAGGCGGCAATGGTGGCGGAATAAGGTGCTGGATGGAAATGCGCCTCCGAATGCCAGCTAAGGCGGCTGCGACCGGAGCTTGCCAGGGAAATGCTTCGATCCAGCTATAAGGGAAGACTATCGTATCTGGGTTATCTTTCCTCATGATGAGAAGCCAATCCCACAACGATCGTGGCTCTTTCATACATTTCACAACGACGTGGCCCTGCTGCTGTTGATCCATGCGGGCAGTGATGATGTCCTGAACAAAGCAGATTACTATGGGAGGCAGTAGTCGATCCGGGAGCCGGCCCAGCAGGTCAAGCAAGTGTCGTTCAAGGCCGCCAAATTCAGCTGCTTTCGGAAGAACGAACATGATTTTTTTGCCCGGGGGTAGCGGTAGAGCCGGGAGTTTTTCGCTTCTCAATGGTGTAACCTTCATCTCGTTTCCCGGCGCAGTTAAAATATTTTATTGCCCCTCAACAAGGGATTGGGCATTCGATTTCTGAATGACCATCCTGCTTTTCTGCTCATCCAGTCGCCCTACAACAGCAGGGAGTTCAGAAGCAATTGCCCCAAAGTGCTCGGCAATCGCCTATTCGTGAACCAATTCGCGTCAGCAAGAATTTCAGTCCCAGGCAAAGAATTTGCGACCAATCGATCGAATGTTGTTTCTCATGCTCAATTTTCTCAACAATCCTCTGCGAAAGAGCTCCTTGCGAGAATAGAGAAATGCGCCTTCGACTGGCAAGCGATCGGAATGACTGTCCAAATACTCTCGGAACTGGACGGACTCGTGCCGCCAAAGATAGGCACTGTTGATTCTCCGATCCAGGCGTTGCGAAACGGTGCGGCGAAACTTGAAATGGTGCGTGACGCCGCGCATCGCGCTGGTCCGAGCTTCAGAGCCTCGGGGAGGGTGGTGATTACCTTCCTCCTCGAGTTGAGTATTTCTCCCGCAATAAAAAAGTGGGTATTTTAGAATGCTGGCATCGACCCCCATTCTTTGGTAGAGATCCTCCGAACATAGAGGGAATACTTCGAGCGGGTCGTCAATCAATGGTGGAGTTTCCAGGGCTCCATCGGCTTTTATTCTCTGGAGCATGGGAGCCACCATCACAGTGGCTTGTTCAAAATTTAGTTTTTGGATGGTCTCTGGAATATTCCGATAAGGAAATTCCACAAATTCGTCGCTATCTACCAGCACAAGCCATTGCTCTGTGTTACGGGCTAGCAGAGCATCCAAATGGTTCTTCTTGTGCTCTCCGAGAAAGGGCCCCCCATAAGTGGCTTCAATGTCAATCGGGTAAGAATCTTTAATGGCGAGAAGCCTGCTATTCTCCTCTGGACCGCCGTGAACAACCAAATGAAATCGTTCAACACCCAGTTGAAGATAGTACTTCAGCCATGCTTCGATAAGGTCGCTGTCGGCATTGACGTGACTTAATAGTTTCAAGTTCATTGATAAAGGTTATTTTGCAAAGCGCTGTTGCTCGACCGCAAAGAATGTGCAGTCCTGATTTGCGATGCCCAAAGAAAAGCTATGTACGAGATTGCAGTATTCAGAAGAAAGAAAACACCTGCAAGTGCCGCCAGGAACCTCCGATGCCCATCGGGACAATTTCGTCGACGAGGTCGTGCAAAGATCTCGCCTCCTCTCGAACGTCAGGGTAGGCGGTGGCCCAAACTGTACATACGAATGCCATCTACTGCCGTAATCGGCGCATCCCCGAAGCGCTGCCGCGTGTATTGCTCGTATTCTGCAACCCGCTGATTCGTGACTGGTGAATCCAATGCCTCAGTGTTCTGAAAAACGACAAGGTCAGATTCACGAATGTCGTGGAAATCACCTTCAATCGGCAAGCCAGCGGCAGCGCGCCAATCTAAACCGATCAACTGGACAGAGGGCCGCAATGGTGAAACTTCCATCGCGACTCTTATTAATGAGTAATTCAGAGAAGTACTGTCCGTGGCCAGCAAGACGTGCTTCGCGTTGGATTCAATGGCCTGAGCTAATACCAATTCGCTCTTGGCTATACTTTGCCTATTTGCACGATGCAGCATCGGCACAGCTGCGACCACCATGCAGCAAAGGGCGAATATCGCAGCAATAATTGCATGTCTACGGGAGAACACATATGTCTTGGCAGAAAGGAGTACCCCAATTAAGAACGGCAACGAAATGATTGCAGGGAACACGTACCGAATCTGCCGATTACTGCTCGCGAGCGAGATCGTACCGTAACCAACCATGATCAGAAGCGGCAAGACATTTATGCTCCACGCGGCGTCACGACGTTTGAGTACCAAGTAGACGATACCGGCGACTGAAACCATCACAGACAACAGCAACCCCGGCGATTGTCGAACTATGTCGCTAAGAAACTTCCACAATGGAATATAGTAGAATGGCGCGTCGTGCCCAAACGATGCTGCCAAGCCGTTCTTCAGCACGGTTTGTCCATAACGAAGATAATAAATCGCAGCGGGCACTGAGCACATAGCAAGCGAGATCAAGGCCACGAAAGTGCTGCGGAGCCCACTGTGGCGCATTCTAATTGCAAACAGGGAGGGAACGATAAGCATGATAAAATAGAAAGAACTTATCTTCGTCATTGCCCCCGCCAACAATATAGTCGCCCAAAAAATGCCCCGCACTAGCGCGCCTGTTGTGGAGGAAGTAGTCGTTGATGCTTCGTACGGAATTAAGAGTACTGCTGCGAAAGCAGTCCAGGCGAAGAGGGAGTCCGCCATGAACGCGGTTGCCTCGGAATGTAAAGGTGATCCGGCGGGATACGGTCCAAGCGCCGCAAATACACAGACCGCGGCGATCACGAGGTACAGTGGCTGCAACCCGATGCGCAGAAGCAAAAACAAGCAACAGGCAACTGACAGCGCCGTAAACGCGGCGAGGGTTATGAAGCATCTCCCAGCAGCATTCCATGACGTCAATGGGCCCCAAGGCAGGCCCAAGAACGTCATGAAGGGAGGACGAACACTAACCATCGCCACGCGCATCTCATGCCCATTTCCAGACCAAAAGGCTCTACTGAGCGCTATTGACCTCCACAGGTAATCCGAATCATCCCATTGAAAGGAATATGGGGCGTAGCTAACAATGGTGGGAGATATGCAGAGAACAAAGACAACGGTCAACACGAGGAGTTTCCAATCAAGTCGCAAACTTCCTCGTCTCAGTGAAGAGTCGAACGAGGGCTGAAAAGGCTGGTTTTGATTCACACCCATACGGTCATCACCTCCGCGAGCTTCATCCTGCTTTTACAACTTCCTGGATACTGGTGGTGGTCCATTGATGCGGGTACTTACATCAAGCCCAGCACTATAGAGTAAGTGGAATTATCCATCGACCGTGTACTAGTCCGCGTCGCGGATCCGGCCATGGCCTGAGCAGTGGTTCTTAAATCCTGGCAAATACACAAATCACAATCAGCTCTTGGCTTGAATCATGCATCCTGGCTGAGCTAGCTGCGCAAGAAGAGCATAAATGGAAGAGCACCTCTCGAATTATTCAGCAGACTACCAAAGCATTCCGTTGTGGTTCCCGAAGCCTCGGCAACAGATTGAGAAGGTTTCTTTCGAGATCGCCAAATTCGGTGCTCCCCGGAAGAACAAACACTATATCCTTAGCGGCGGACATCGGTAAGGCTCTGGACTTTTTGTTCCCCAGCAGCTTAATCACTGGAGGATTGCCACCGGAAGTGGCAAGTCTATTCGTATCCCTCAACTAAGAATCACTCGCTTGATTTCTGACATACAGGCTTCGACATCAAACTCTTTGAGTACACGAGACCGCGAGGCGTTTCCCATCCGTGTGCGCTCCTGTGGTTGCGTCAAAAGGTAAGAAATCGCTTGAACCACTTCTTCCGTCGACCCAGGATTAACAACTAATCCAGTAACATTATGGATGACAGCCTCGGAATTGCCACCGACGTTTGTGACAACACAAGGAAGCCCACAGGCCATCGCCTCGAGGACGGAAAATGGCAGTCCCTCGACGTGCGAGGTGAGCACAAAGGCGTCGGCAGCACACAGATAAGGCCTAACATCGTCCTGAAAACCTTCCATGAAAACATTCTGGGATAGGTTCAGTTCCTCTATCTGTTTCATGAGCTTATCGCGGAGGTAGCCGTCACCGATGATGATAAGTTTGCAGGACAGATTCCCGTGCAAGATCATGCTGAACGCCTTGAGCAAGACATCAAGTCCCTTTTCTGGACTTAACCTTGAGGTGCACACCAGCACGAGATCATCCGGGCGAATTCCTAGCTTTGTCCTAATCGCCGTTCCATTGCTTCGGCTGGGAGCAAAATCAACCGACGATACTCCGTTGTGAATCGTCAGCATTTTTCTTGCAGGAAACCTGTACTGGCGGATCAAGTTGTCACGAACGGCATCGCTTACACAAATCGTCTTATTGCAAAGATAGGGCGGTACTCTTGCGCTCAACAGCCGGCGGGCCCTTCTGCCAAAGATCCGTCGCAAAACGTCTCGTGGCGACTTTCCTTGGGCAGGCGGTGACAACGGTGGCGGAATAAGGTGCTGGATTGCGTAAAGTTTTTGAACTCCGGCAACCCATCCGGCAGCAGCTGCAAGCCAGGGCAGCATCCAGAGAGTCCCGTAGACTAAGACCACTACGTCAGGCCTGATTTCCCGAAAAACTCGAGACCAATCCATGAACGACTTCAAGGAGTTTTCAGATCGGATGGAAACGCTTGAGTGACACC
>Ga0181532_10002176_pt1 | contig 18389 bp, 18 predicted proteins | sample PEATcosm2014_Bin_33_FD_119768 | JGI IMG/M metagenome (GOLD analysis project Ga0181532, IMG submission 119768) | Peatland microbial communities from MTU Mesocosm Facility, Houghton, MI, USA - PEATcosm2014_Bin11_30_metaG | ecosystem: Environmental > Terrestrial > Soil > Wetlands > Peat | place...
GACACGGTCGTCACACTGTCGGACGTCGACAAGACCAACTTCATCACCTTCTTTCCGACCGTTCGCGGGGATCGCACCTTTTTCGACCACATAGAGGCGATGAGCGGCGACGCCATCGGCACAGGGGGCGCCGTGACGATTGTCGACTCGAGCTGGAAAGTCGGTTTCGTCCTCTACAACAAGTACTTCCCGGGTCAGCCCGACGACGTCAACGTGTTCTGGGCCTACGGGCCGGTAACGGACGTGCCGGGCGACTTCATCAAGAGGCCGATGCGGTCGCGGGTCCAGAGTCGGTGGAGCCGTACCTCATGGGTCGCCGCACATTCCATGTTGCAACAATAAATGTTATAACATAGACTCTCCGCCGAGGGCCGCTTGTGCGGAGTGCGGGACGATCACGGCCGAAGGGTCTCGGTGCCACAGGAAAGCAGCCAGCAGAGGTTCACGTGCGACGTGCTCGTCGTCGGGGGTGGAGGGGCGGGTCTCACGGCCTCGATGCTCCTCTCGAAGATGGGGGTCGACCACCAGCTCGTGAGCGCTCTACCCGAAACGTCGGCGCTCCCCAAGGCGCACGTCCTCGGCCAGCGCGCCATGGAGATCCTGAGCGATTGCGGCGTGGCCGACGCCGTCTACGCCGTCGGCACTCCGCCCGAGCAACTGCGGCGCACGTCCTTCTACGCCGGCTTCGCCGGTCACCCCGACGCCGGCCGCGTCCTGTTCACGCAGGAGACCTGGGGCGCGGGAGGAGACGACCCCGACTGGGTCGCGGCGAGCCCCAAGCTCACGACCAACCTGCCCCAGATCCGCCTCGAACCGCTGATAAAAGCTCGGGCCGAGGAGCTGGCGCCGGGCCGCATCCGCTTCTTCCACGAGGTCACCGCGCTCGAAGAGGTCGACGGCGGCGTCATCGCCACGGTCACCGATCTGGCGGACAAGCGCTCCTACGAGATCGAAGCTCGCTACATTCTCGGATGCGACGGTGGCCGCACGGTCGGGAAGCTGGTCGGGATCGAGCTCGAAGGCCTCCTCGAGGTCGGTCGGACCGCCACGGTGCACCTGGCAGCGGACTTTTCCGAGTGGGCCAGGGAAGCCGACGTCCTGCTGCGCTGGGTGTTCTGCCCCGCCAACGCCAAGCTCGTCGTGCTGGCTCCGATGGGGCCGACCCGCTGGGGCGGCGAGAGCGAGGAGTGGGTCGTGCACGTCACCTACGACCTCGAGGACCAGCGGCCCTTCGACGACGCCGCCGTCCTGGAGGACGTGCGCGAAGCGCTCGGGATCGGCGACCACCCGCTCGACGTCAAGCTCATCACCCGTTGGACGGTCAGTGGCGTCCTCGCCGACCGCTTCCGGTTGGGTCGCGTCTTCGTCGTGGGCGACGCCGCCCACCGCCATCCGCCGACTGGCGGCCTCGGACTGACCAGCGCCATCCACGACGCCCAGAACCTGTGTTGGAAGCTGGCCCTCGTGCTCCGAGGTGCGGCCCACGAGGATCTGCTGGACACCTACGAGCCCGAGCGGCGACCGGTCGACGCCCGCAACGTGCAGCGCTCCCTCGAGAACGCGCTCGGCTATGCGGCGATGGCCCAGGCCATGGGAGTCGACGACATGCACGCGACCACCGACGAGCGCTGGGCGCGTCTGGCTCGGCTTTGGAGCGACGCTCCGGAAGACGCCGAGCATCGTCGGGCCGTGCGGGACCTGATGGCGGCGCAGTCCCAGGAATTCCACGAGCACGACGTCGAGTACGGCTATCGCCACCGGTCGGCTGCGGTCATCGACGACGGGAGCCCCGAGCTGCCCCAGCGGGACTTCCGGATGTTCTTCCCATCGACTCGCCCGGGCTGTCCCCTGCCCCACGCGTGGCTCGAGGATGACGAGTTCCGCCGACTCTCCACGCTCGACCTCGTGTCAGTCGACCGCTTCGTCCTCCTCGCCGGGGAACAAGGTGCACCTTGGCTGGACGCCGGAGGCGTCGTCGCCACCGAGCTCGGCGTGCCGATCGACACCTGGTGCATCGGACACGCCTCGGGCGATCTGCGCGACCCCCGGCTGCGCTTCGAGCGAGTGCGCGAGTTCGGGCCCGAGGGCGCCATCCTGGTGCGACCCGACCGTTGCATCGCCTTCCGCTCCATGGGGGGAATCGCGGACCCCGTCGGGGTGCTCCGTGCCGCCCTCATGCAGGTGTTGGGGCGAGCGACATGAACGGGCGCGAGCCACGGCGCGACTGGGTCGGGCGCGAGACGTACCTTCTCGTCGAGCTGCTCAGCCAGCGGCTTGGCGGGGAACTCGAGGCCGTGTGCCGGGCCCATGGACTCACCGCGGCGCAGTACCCGGTCCTGTGGGTCGCCTGTCTGCACGAAGACGAGGAGGGGATCCCCTTGGGTTCGATCTCCGACGGGCTCGTGACCACTGCGTCGGACGTCAGTCGGCTCGTCACCCGCCTCGAGGCGGCCGGCCTGCTCGAGCGAACCAGATCGCAGGCTGACCGCCGGGTGGTGCGCGTCCGGCCTACCGCACTCGGCCAGGCCGTGTTCGAGCGTGCCACTGACGAGGTCAAGGCCCTCCACCGGAGGCAGTTCTCCGACCTTGGTGACGAGGAGCTCGAGCAGCTCCATGCGCTGCTCAACCGAGCCTTCTGGTCCGGCGTCCGTCTCGACACCACCGAGGTCGCATCGTGACGGGCGGGTGGATCGACCTGCACCATCATCTCTTGCCCCCGCCGCTCCTCGAGGAGCTGGGCGACGCAGCGGTGACGGAGGTGGCGGGTCGCGCCCTACCCAAGTGGAGTCCGGAGATCTCCCTCGGCGTCATGGACCGGGTCGGCATCGAGAGGGCCGTCCTGTCGGTGTCGGCCACCGGGGTTCACTTCGGGGACGACAGCCGCGCTCGTCGGCTGGCCCGGGCATGCAACGACTACGGAGCCGGGGTGGTGGCCGACTCTCCTGGCCGCTTCGGGTACTTCGCCAGCCTGCCGCTGCCCGACGTGGACGGCTCGCTCGAGGAGCTTGGCCGCGCCTTCGACGTCCTCGGTGTCGATGGCCTGGTCCTCCAGAGCTCGAACAGCGACGGGTCCTACCTCGGGGATCCACGCTTCGACCCGGTCCTGGCCGAACTGGACCGGCACCACGCGGTGGTCTTCGTGCATCCGGCCGTCCCCGTCTCCTCGTCGGGTCTCGCTCTCGACATCCCCGCCTTCGGCCTGGAGTTCACGTTCGACACGACCCGGGCCGCCTTCAACCTGGCCTACACGGGGGCCCTCGAGCGCTTCCCGAAGATCACCTGGGTCCTCGCCCATGCCGGGGGCACCGTGCCCTTCTTGGTCGGTCGCTTCTCCCTGCTCTGGGTGATCGACGATGAGCTGGCCGAACGGGCGCCGCAGGGCGCGGTGGACTACATGGCCCGCCTCTACTACGACACCGCGTTGTCGGCGAATCCACATGCGCTCTCGTCGTTGGCCGAGCTCGTCGGCTGGGACCACGTCGTCTTCGGCAGCGACTTCCCGTTCGCGCCCGAGCTGGCGGCGCAGCTCTCCGTCATGAGCCTCGACTCTGATCCTCGCTTCGACCCTGGTGAACTCGAGGGGATCAAGCGCGCCAACGCCGTGCGGCTGTTCGACCGCGACCGCTGATCAGCTCGGATCGGACGCGTCCCACCGCACGGAGCCCGAGATGCCTTGGACGGCGGGCTCCTCTCCGGCCTTGACCGGTCGTGGCTGGGCGAAGGTGCTGTAGGGACGGCAGCGCAGCACGACACGGTGCTCCTCCTCGGCCATCGACTCGAAGAACGGCCGGGTGTCCTCGCTTGTCGGCTCGCCCGACATCCGACCGGCCACGGCCATCAGCACGTCCACCGCGAGCCTCGGGTCGGCGTCGATGACAGCGTCGGCGTAGACCTGGAGGTACACGAGGGGCCAGCGCTCGTCGAGAACGCAGAGGCTGATCTTTGGGTTCCGGACGATGGCGCGGGCCTTGGCCCGGCCGGCCGTGGTGGAAACCAGCAGCTCGTCTTCGTCCGTCGGCACGTAGTACACAACCGACATCGCCGGACCGTCATGGAGGCGCCCGTAGCCGAGCACGCATGAGCGGTGCGTGCGCACGAAGAGCCGCCTCTCGGAGGGCAGCATGTCCCGGTTGGTCGGGACGCTGAACGGTTCAGGGGCGATGGGCAGCAACATGGGTCGCTCCTCCTCTGCGTTGTAGGTCGCCCTCGCCGCGCCGCCAGCATCCGGTGCGCACACTCACCCGCTTGCCGGAGCTTCGGGGACGATCCTGACTGGTAGCGAACCGAAGGCTCTGATCACGTTGTTGAGCTTCCGAACGGGCGGCCCGGCCAGCTCGAAGCGCTCGACGCGGCCGGCCAGGGCCGTCAGCACAGCGGTCGCCTCCAGCCTGGCCAGCCCCATTCCGGCGCAGGCGTGCTCGCCGAAGCCAAAGGCGACGTGCGAGGCGTTCGGTCTCTCGATGTCGAAACGCTCTGGATCGTCCCAGCTGCGCTCGTCGCGATTCGCCGACGCGTAGCTGACGAGGACCCGCGATCCAGCAGGGAGCTCGACGCCCCCGATTTCGACGGCCTCCGTCGTCACCCTCGTGAAACCCGTTATCGGGCTCTCCAGGCGAAGAGCCTCGTCGAAGGCCTGCTTGGCACGCCCGGGATCTTCCCGAAGGCGCTGCCACTGCTCCGGATGCGTGGCGAACAACCAGATCGCGTTGCCGAGGCCACTGATCGTCGTGTCGAGAGATGGGCCGAGGTAGTCGATGATCGCCATGGGACACTGGCCCGCAGCGAGGTCACCCCTTGCGACGGCTTCGAGGATGTCTGCGGCCATCGACCCCTCCGGCAGCCTGCTGGAGGCGATCTGTTCGGCGAACCCCGCCATCTCGACGATGCCCGGCGCGGCTCCGTCCGTTCGCTCGTTGGGCGGTCCGAACCCGTTGAAGGTCGCCGCCGCCCAGTCCAGAAGCTTCTCACGGCCCTCCTCGGGCCAACCGAGGAGGTCGGGGACCCAGGTGGTCGGAAGCACCTCCGCCAGGTCGGGCACGGCGTCGAACGAGTTGCGCTCGACCAAGCGGTCCGTCAGCTCCGTCGCACGCTCGACAGCCTGTGGTCGCAGCTCGGCAAGCGCCTTCGGGGTGAGCGGCCGCCCGATCACACTGCGGAGTCGCCGGTGGTCGTCACCATCGCTCATGAGCGTCGTGCCCAGGCCAAGCTCGTTCAAGACGTCGTTCAGACCGACGCCCTGGCCTGAACAGAACGTCTCCGGATCGGCCAAGACTGTCCGCACTTCGACGTAGCGCGCCACCGCGTACACGCCGTGCGCCTCGAGCCAGACGACCGGACCGAGATCCCGCAGCGCCCGATAGTGCCCGTACGGCTCGGCGAGCGCGTCATCGCTGTACAGATCGGCGTCGTAGGAGGGAATCGATGCGGCGGCGCTCATGACTCGAACAACATCGAGATCACGGCGTCGACATGGCGTTCGACCTCGGACGGGTCGAGCGGGTCGACGCCGGTCAGGAGCCGGCACTCGGGCGCCAGCACAAAGATGGTCGCTGCCGCACCCGTCAACAGGTAGTAGAGGTGTGCGGCGGGGAGATCGCGCACCTTGCCGGCCGCCACGAGGGGCTCGAGCAGCGCCACCGCCCCCTCGTAGAGCGGCCGGATGTGCTGTTCCACGAGCCACCCGAGCCGGTCTCCCTCGGACTTGCACTCCTGCATGATGATCCGGTGGAGCTGGGGGTGCGCTGCCGAAAAGCGGACGAAATCCGCCACCACCAGCTTGGCCACTGTCTCGTCCTCCACGCCGCGCAGCCCGGCCACGCGCTCGGCCACCGACCGCGCCAGCACCTCGAAGAGCTGCCCCACGGCCGTCCGCCACAGCTCCACCTTGTTGCCGAAGTGGTAGGTGAGTAGTGGCTGCTGCACGCCCGCCCGCTCCGCGATGAGGCGGGTGCTCGCACCCTCGAACGACCGTTCGGAGAACAGGTCGATGGCAGCGGCGAGGATCTGTTCCCGGGTGGCGTCGGCCGAGGGTCGCTGCACCCGCTCCTCGACGGTCCTGGCTGCCACGGCACTACGTTATTCGATTGAATGATCTTCTTGCAAGATTCTTATTCAAGTGAATAACATCAGCATCCCAGGTCCGACCGGGATCTGTGATGTCGGGGGACGAGGAGAGCACATGTTCCGACTGGTCAACGTCGGGGGTCGGCCGGCCCTCGAGCACGCCGACGGTTTTTACGACGTGGCCCGGCTGGCCGGCGACGACTCGCTGGCGATGGCAGCTGCCTGTCTCGCCCGGTTCGAGGACCTGCACGAACTCGCCCGGCGCTGTGACGGAGCCGAGCCGGACGAACGGCTCGGCGAGGTCGTCCTGGGGCCGCCGGTGCCCGACGCCCGCCAGGTCTTCGGCATCGGCCTCAACTACAAGAGCCATGCCGAAGAGAGCGGGATGGAGCTGCCGCCGGCACCCCTCACGTTCACCAAGTTCCCCAGCTGCCTGGCCGGACCGACGGCGGACGTCCCCTTGTCCGGCGCCGTCGTCGACTACGAGGCCGAGCTCGTCGTGGTCATCGGGCGGATGTGCCGCGACGTCTCCGAGGGCGCCGCCTGGGACGTGGTGGCGGGTGTCACCGCCGGCCAGGACATCTCCGACCGTGAGGTGCAGCTCACCGGCTCGCCGCCGCAGTTCTGCCTGGGGAAGAGCTTCGGCGCCTACGGGCCGACCGGGCCAGCCGTCGTCTCCGTCGACTCATTCGAGAACCCTGACGACATCGCACTGCGCTGCGAGGTCTGGGGCGAGGTGGTCCAGGAGTCCTCGACGGCGCAGCTCATCTTCGGGGTTCCCAAGCTCGTCTCGTACCTCTCCTCCATCTGCACGCTCTCGCCCGGCGACCTCATCTTCACCGGGACTCCCGACGGGGTGGGCATGGGGCGTGGCCGGTTTCTCTCCCCTGGAGACGAGATCGTGACCACGGTCGAGGGCGTGGGCGAGCTGCGCAACCGCTGCACCGGACCACAAGGAGGGACCCGCTGATGGGACTGCACCGACTGCTCGGATTTACCGCCGCCGTCCCCGACCCCGGCGCCCTGGCCGCCTTCTACGGCGAGCTCGGCCTCGGAGGGAGCCCGACGACGGGGTTCACGGGGAGCGACGGTGGCGCGTCCGTCCTGGTCGACGACGGTGACTTCCGCCGGTTGATCCGGGTCGAGTTCGGCTGCCAAGGGCCCGAGGACATCGACGCGGCTGCGCGCCGGCTCATCGACGGCGGCGCCGCGCCGGTCGTCAACGACGGCGAGCTACGAGTCGTCGACCCGGCCAGCCGGGTCGAGCTCGTGGTGCGGGTGGCCGATGCTGCCCCGGTACCGGGGCCCACACCGCTCGTGGTGCCCAACGCCCCCGGCGCCACCGTCCGGGCAGACGAACGGGCCCCCGCCGTGTTCGCCGGGCCCCGACCGCCGAGGCGCCTCGGCCACCTCGTGATCGGCACACCTGCACTCGCCGACACCCGGGACTTATTGGTGCAGGGCATCGGGCTCAAGCTCAGCGACGAGATAGAGGGTGTCATCGCCTTCCTGCGGTGCTCGCCGGACCACCACAACGTGGCACTGGTCGAGTCACCCGTCCCCCTCCTCCAGCACTACTCGTGGGAGTGCGACGACATCGACCATGTGGGCCACAGTGCATCGGCGTTGTTGCGACCCGACCCGTCCCGGCACACGTGGGGGCTGGGTCGGCACTTCGCCGGCTCGAACTTCTACTGGTACCTGCGCGATCCGGCAGGCTCCTATCTCGAGCTGTACTCGGACCTGGACCAGATCCACGACGACGGGGCGTGGGAGCGCCGGGGGCGCACGCCGTTCGACTTCGAGCACGTCGCGAACTCGTGGGGGCCCGACCTGCCTCTCGAGTTCATCGTGCCGCCCGACCTCGACCAGCTCCAAGCCGTGTGGGCTGACCGGTGAGCGCCCCGGTGCCCGATCGGGTCGACGTGGTGATCGTTGGCGCCGGACCGGTCGGTTGCGCCCTCTCGCTGCTCCTCGGGGCGCGGGGCCGAAGCGTGCTCGTGGTCGAACGCCACACTGGGCCGTACCCGCTGCCGCGGGCTGTCCACTTCGACGACGAGACGGCACGGATCCTCCAGGCCTGCGGTCTCGGCGACGAGCTGTCCGCGCTCTCCGAGCCGGCCACGACGTACGAGTGGCGCAACGGCGAAGGTGTGCCTTTGCTGCGCTTCGAGACGCCGGCACAAGGCCGGCAGGGCTGGCCGTCGGCCAACATGTTCAACCAGCCCGACCTCGAGGCTCGGCTCTTCGACCGGGTGGAGGCCACCGAGGGCCTCTCATTCCTCTGGGGCCACGCTGCCGTCGACGCCGGTCAGGACGGCGACGGCGCCTGGGTCGAGATCGAGCCGGGGGACGGCGGCGCCCGTCAGCGCGTGAGCGCGCACTACGTCGTGGGCTGCGACGGTGCCAACAGTACGATGCGCGATCTGCTCGGTGTGACATTCGACGACCGCGGCTTCTTCTACGACTGGCTGGTCGTGGACGTCGCCCTCCACGAGCCGAGGGTCTTCGACCCCCCGAACCTCCAGGTGTGCGACCCCCGCCGGCCCACCACGGTGGTCTCCGGCGGACCGGGCCGGCGGCGCTGGGAGTTCATGTGCCTTCCGGGCGAGACCCTCGAGACGCTCGACGAGGAGGCGGCCGCGTGGGCGTTCCTCGAGGCCTGGGACGTCCGCCCCGACAACGCCACGATGGTCCGCCACGCGGGGTACCGCTTCCGGGCTCGGTGGGCCACCAGATGGCACGAGGGCCGGATCTTCCTGGCCGGGGACGCCGCCCACCAGACGCCACCTTTCGCGGGCCAGGGCATGTGCGCCGGTCTGCGCGACGCCGCCAACCTGGCCTGGAAGCTCGACTACGTGCTGGGCTATCCCGGGGCCGCCGCGCTCCTCGAGACCTACGACACCGAGCGCATCTCCCAGGCTGCCGCCGTGATCGAGGTGGCCACCGAGCTCGGAAAGGTGATCTGCATTCCCGACGCAGAGGAGGCCCGCGCTCGGGACGAGCAGATGGCACTGCTCGTCCCGCCCGGCGGCAGCACCCCGGCACCGCCGATGCCGGGCATCGCGGGCGGACTTCTCACCGACTCGGCATTGGCGGGTGAGCTCTTCATGCAGGCGCCCGTACGGGCCGGCGGTGCACAGGGGCTCCTCGACGACGTCGTCGGCACGGGGTGGCATCTGGTGACCGACGGCCAACCCGCCAAGCTCGACGGCGAGCTGGCCACCTGGTTCGAGTCGCTCGGGGGCCGCGGTGTCGCCATCGGCACGACGGTCGAGGACGTCGAGGGACGCTACGGCCGATGGTTCGCCGACCATGACGTCGCAGCGGTGCTCGAGCGCCCAGACTTCGCCATCTACGGCACCGCCGCCACCGACTCCGATGTCACCGCACTGGTCAGCCGGCTTCGAAATCAGCTCGCAGCTCTGCAGGTGTCTCAGGTGGCGTCGTGACGGCGGGGTTGGACCTGACCGACCGTGTGGTCGCCGTGACAGGCTCGACCAGTGGCATCGGGGAAGCGGTCACACGCCGGCTCGCCGCGTGTGGCGCGGCGGTCGTGGTGAACTCGGCGCGGTCCGCTGCAGCCGGCCGCATCCTCGCCGAGGAACTTGCCGACGCGCTCGACGTCGGCGACATTGCAGATCTCGATACTGCGGCTGCGCTGGTGCGAGCAGTGCACATGCCTCGACTGGGTGCTCATCCTCAATCCCACGGTGAGCCCGAAGCCGAGCAGTAGGCCCACGGTCAACGAGGTGGAGGTCCGCACCGCGAACCGCACGGCGATGAGCAGGCCCAAGGAAACGATGAAGAACACGAACGCCCATCCCGGCGAGGCGGCTCGCCCGAGGAAGGCGCCAAGCGCGAAGCAACCGGCGGTCAGCGCCACCATCTCCATGGTCGAGCCGAACAGGGTGGCGCCCTCTCTGGCCGAGGCGAACTCGTGCGTGTCGCCCCCGAACACGCCGTCAGCGGTCACCAGGCCTCATCTCCGGACTCACCTTGGCTGGGCGGGAGGCAGGTGCCCGAACGCGTGACGGTCCGCACCCTGAAGCCCAAGCGCTTTCTCCACGTGCGTTGTCATTTGTGCTCCGCGGCAGGCGCATTGTCCACGTGCGCTTGGAGTCCGCTCGTACTGATCAGCGGTTGCTCGGAGTCAACCGAGGCCGCGGAGGGCGCACGGGCGTCCGGGGTCGAAGTGCCCGGGGGGCCGCCGCTCGGATATGGACGTCCGGCGAGCTGGTACACCACCGTCCCGTCGACCGTCTCTGTGGCGACGAGCATCTCGACCAGACGGTCGAGCACCTCACGGTGCTCCGACAGGATGTTCGTCGCACGCCTTTCGGCCTCGAGGAGGAGGCGGGAGACCTCCCCATCGATCTTCGCTTGAGTCTGCTCCGCATAGGGGCGACTCGAGAACCCCGACCCACCGCCGTCCAGAAACACCGAGCCACCTTCCGGGTAGCTCACTGGTCCGAGCTCGTCTGAAAGCCCGAGCTCGCGCACCATCTGCGTAGCCAGGTCGGTCGCACGAGACAGGTCGTTCGCTGCCCCGGTCGAGCCCTCACCAAGTACAAGCTCTTCTGAGGCACGTCCGCCCAACAACACTGCGAGCGTGTCGTGGAGGTAGCCCTCTCCGTACATGTGCCGCTCGATGAGTGGAAGCTGCTCCGTGACGCCGAGCGTCTGCCCAGCGGGAAGAATCGTCACCTTGTCCACGGGATCGGCCTCCCTGCTGTAGGCCGCAACGAGTGCATGTCCCGACTCGTGAACGGCGACGCCGTGCTTTTCCTCGGGATAGAGCACGTTGGAGCCTTCGCGCTCGCCCAGGATTATCCGGTCACGCGCTTGGTCGAAGTCAGCCGGAACAAGGAGATCTCGGCCTGCTCGGACCGCGACGATGGCGGCTTCATTGACGAGGTTCGCCAGATCGGCCCCGGAGAACCCTGGCGTCCCTCTCGCCACGACTGAAAGATCCACGGAGTGAGCGAGCTGCTTTCCCCTGCAGTGCACCTGGAGGATGGCCACCCGCTCCGGAAGCGTCGGCAGTGGAATGACGACCTGGCGGTCGAAGCGTCCCGGCCTCAGGAGTGCAGGGTCGAGGACCTCCGGACGGTTCGTGGCAGCCAGGACGACAACCCCCGTCGCTGGGTCGAAGCCGTCCATCTCCGCGAGCAATTGGTTGAGCGTCTGCTCGCGTTCATCATTGGCGACGACCGCCGACCCGCCACGTCGCTGGCCGATCGCATCGATCTCATCGACGAAAATGATCGCGGGCGCGCGCGTCCGCGCTTGGTCGAACAGATCCCTCACGCGGGCGGCTCCGACCCCCACGAACATCTCAACAAAGCTCGATCCGGTGACGAACAGGAATGGGACGCTCGCCTCACCGGCGACGGCCCGAGCCAACAAGGTCTTTCCCGTCCCTGGCGGTCCTATCATGAGGATTCCCCGTGGCGGCACGGCACCGGCTCTCGCATAGCGCTCCGAATGGCGGAGAAAGTCCACCACCTCGCGGATCTCTTGCTTCGGCCCGTCGTAGCCGGCCACATCCGCGAACGTGGTCGACGGCCGCTCGGCATCGAACACCTGTGCCTTGGACCGACCCACTCCGAGGACCCCCCGCATACCCGTAGGACTGCGCGAGAGCCTCCACCAGAAGTACCCGAGAATCAGGAAGGGCAGCAGCAAGATGATCCAGGAGACCAGCTCCTCCCAGAACGGGGTACCACTCGTCGTCGCGGTGATGTCGACCCCGTGGGATTCGACGTCGTGCAGGAAAGTGGAACCCGCTTGGGATGGGATGGCCGTGCTGTAGGCCTTGCCGTTGGTCAAGGTACCACTCGCAGAGCCGTTTTGCGCGAGCGTCACCGTCTTCACCTTCTTGGCGTCCACGTCATGCAGGAATCGCGAATACGTGAGACCGACCGACGATGAGGTGTTCACGGCGGGCAGGACGAAGAAGAGGATCACGAACAGCGCGAGCGCAATCAACCAGAGCAGGTGCCGCCACGGCGAAGGTGCTGGCGGAGCAGGCTTCGTGGCGCGGTCCTGCGTGCCCGGTCTTGACGCCTGCCTCGTCATCCCGTTACATCCACCGCGTGGGACGCTTTCCCGCCCAAGCTCGAGCTATGCCGGGGCGCTTCAGCGCAAGAGGGTCTAGACGCATCATCTGCACAGCTCCTCAGCTTCCAACAGCTTGTTTCATTTCCTCGGAGAAATCGTCGGCATTCGCATCGAACACGCTCCTGACCGTCTTCAACGCATGGGTCACCGCCTTGTCGAGCGCCTTGTCAAGCGTCGGTTGTCCGACCATGAGTAACCCAGCCTCGCTTCCTTGGAGCGCTGCTCGACTGCCTCAGTGAGGTCCTTCCGCGGCAGTCTCCCTCCGCCGAGCGCCTCCGGAATGATCCGGACCATTGGCCGGCTCATCCGCTTCGCGATGTGGGGCTTACCCTCCTTCTTGTCGATCACAGGGACATCAAAGGTCCCAATGAGACCCTCCTTCTGGAGTGACCTCTATCGCGCCCAGGTCTACCTAGGCGGAATGGACGCTGTCATTCACGGCGACATAGACGGCAAGTTCTCGGTCCCACGACATCGCAGCACCTCCAAATCAGCGAACTGGGTCCTCTGGGCCACACCCTCCATGGCGAACCTATGGCCTGCCGCACGCCGCCCACTAGGGGCGAAGGTCCCAACCGAGCGACCTCGTTTGCCCCGACTGTTCTGATGCCCAGTCGGGCGGGGGGTTTCACCTTGGTACCCACTCCAGTTCGCGTCCGGGGTCGGTGGTGAGCGACGGAAACGCCGAGCGATGGCGCTGACGGCCGGTTACCGCCAGCTCCCCGGCCCCGCCCCTAGGTCGGACCAAAGTGACCTTGGTCCCTAGGTGGGGCCAAGCCATTGGATCAACCTGATGAAAGTAGCGGTGTGGTGGGCTCTGATGAATCTCGACAACCAACTGAGGGGAGCATCCCCGATGATTAACAGGGAAGGTGGTTCCTATTTCTGTCTCCTTCAATCCCTCGGTTGACATTGCCGGAATCCGACTCTTCCTCGAGGATCAGGAGGTCTTCGATCTCTTCTTTGGTCGGGACCACCCGGAGTTCGACGGGTTCCTTCATCGGTACGACGAATGAGAACGGCGAATGAGACCGTGTGATTCCAAGATCCAGCGGTCCCCTTCCGGGGCCGAGGTCGGCGTGCGTCGCCGTTGTGCGATGCCCGAGCGTGCGGACCTCAGCGACGGCCATATCTGACGATGCCGCTCAACGAAGATTTCACCATCCCCAGGGTCGAGCGGTTCCTCGCCTTAGTCACTGCGCTTGACGCCATTTGGGACCCGGGCGCAAGCTATTTGGACGACCCGAGATACTCCGAGCTCAGGCGGGAGATCGACGGGTCCATCTCTCTTGTCAAGACCATCGCTGACGAGTGCAAGCCAGGCCTGAGTGATCGGATCGTGAAAGGGTTGGAGGGCACATTTGGCTACACAGGGGCCGTGACCGCCGTCACCGATCTATTGCGTCAGCTCAGAACAGGCGAGCAGCGCTGAGCGATACTCAGCCCCAGCGGTCGCTGCTGTCGTGACATCCGCTACTGCCGTGACATCTAGCTGGACACGTCCTCCTCGCGGGCTGCTGCGCAGGCTCTCTGGGATTTCACCGTCCGCGGGTGGGTATTGCCGAACCACTCGCGCACGCATCTGCGATGTCATCGACATCGAGGCAAGGAAGGACACGAAGGCCTGATACTTGTTGGAAGGGGTCAAGGTCCTATCCTTGTCAGGCCTGCAGGATTATCGCCGCGTGGTGGAGCGCTGCTGCGTCAACAACCTGGCAACTTGTTCAGCGGCTTGCCTGTTCAGACGCCACGCCCTGCGCGACCGCAATGACTCGCACGGTTGGCCAGGCCTATTCCTCTGGCGTGTTTCGTTGCCAAGCCCTGGGGATACCAGGGGTGACCATCACCCCAGGGCTTTGAACCAGCTCATGGTGGCACAAGGCGTCGCTTACTCGTCGGAGTACTGCTGACCCAGCAGACTGCACGAACCAGCGCCCAGCATGGCCCGCTCCCGCAAATCCAAGGCGGCAATGAGTGCTCGGTCGGTCCTGCCGAATCGCGGTCGTGGGGCCTGACGGCGCAGAATCGCCAGTTGGTGGCGGAGCACGACGATCTCGACGTCCTTGGCGAGATCATCCATCCGGTGGATGCGCACGAACTCGGCGACGCGGCGGACGAAGCGGTAAACGAGGCTGAGGGCCGCGACATGGCAGGATCGTCGTCCGGATGGTTCCTGGTCAAGTCCTGGATCGGGTTGTTGGACCCTTCGAGGTCGTTGTCGAGTGGCTGGTGGGGCGGCAGAACGTTGGCCTTCCGTCGCTGCCCGACAACAAGGGATCGCCGCGTCAAGGTCGAAGATGTTCTGTCGCTCGCCGAGGAACGTGGTCTTCGTTAACAGGGAACGGGCGCCATTGGCGGCGCACTACGAAAGTCTGCCGATCGGACCTGGATACCGGTCCGTGGCCACTCTCCGACTCCGTTCGGGCGTGACCTTACATGACCTCATCGAGAGGGACGGGGAGGGATCGTGAGGGAACCTGAGGGGATCGTAACGCCACTACCAGGAAGGTCCTCGGAAAGTACCTGGTCCAAACACTGAGAGCGACACTTTCGCAATGTAGAGGCAGTGGGTTCAAATCCCATCACCTCCACCCGGAGCAGTCTCAGTCGGAACGCATCAGCCCGAGCTGGAGCATGGTGCGACGAATCGCATAGTCGACGATGGCACGACGTGCTTTCGAAGGGGAACCCTTGCAGCGTTCACCGGCGAGACCGATTGAGGCGATCGGGGGCGGCGACGAGTGTTTCGGTGGTCGGACCGTCGTATCACGACCCAGGTGCAGCAACGGCGCCGTGTGGTCCGGCAACGGCACCACCTCGGATCGGTGCCGTGCCGTCCGCACAAACTCGACACAAACTCGGGCGGTCACGGTCGATCTCAACATGCACTCAGCTACGATTGCTCGGTGCTCCGCGCGTGGGCGGTCCTGCTAGCAGCAATGTGTGTCGGAGCAGCGTTCGCTGGCTGCAGCAGCACTCCGAAGGCGACACCCGGCACCTCGCCCCCCACGACGACATCGGGGAAGGGTGCAACTCCGAAGGCGACATCCGGCGCCTCGGGCTCCACGACGACATCGGGAAGCCCAGTGGTGAAGGTCACCTCGGTCTCTGCGGTCGTCGAGCCCAAGAGTCCGCTCAGCGCCAAGAAGGGAACACCAGCCGAACGGGTGAGCTTCACCGTGAGCTCGGTTCACGGCCCCCTCTCGTGCACGATCGACGTGCTTCGTTCAGGCCAGGTCGTTGGATCCAAAGTGGGCGACATCGGATCCCCGGCGAGAGACTCGGCCTCGGTCACGGAGTCGGTCGAGGTCGAGGGCATCCAGGGGGGCACGTTTGCCGGCACCCCATCGGATGCCACCGTGGAGTGCAGCTCCCGCTAGCAATCCCGAGGTCAACGCGCGAACAGGTGGTATCCCGCGAACACCCACGCCGCGACAAGGGCGACGTTCGCTGCCATCGGCGTGGAGATGAAACGGACGAATTCCTCGGCGTTCGCCACCCGGCCCCCTGACCGGCGGGCCACCAGGTCCACCAGGATTCCGGCGACAAGGACGGCGATCCAGAAGGCGACCCCGATCGGTGGGCTCGAGGGCAGGAGCAGCCCCGGGCCGACGGTGTGACCGCCGAGGGTGAGCATGCCCGCGCCGAGGGTGGCGCCGGGCCCGGGAGTGTCCGGATCCGGCGTTGCCGGGGATGCCGGGATGCTCGTGTCACCCACAGGCGCTCTCGCCCTGGCGGCCTCGTAGCCGATCCCGGCCAATATCCAAAGGAAGAGGAGGCCGGCATTCAGCGGCCGGTAGGCCTGTGCCAGCGCGCTGATCGTGAGGTGGTACTGGTGCGGGCCGGTGTCGATGCCGAGCACGTCCCAGGCGAGCGCCACCACGAACAGCACGATCCACGGCGCCACGCCTCGCAGGGCCAGCCGGCCTCCCCCTCGGCCCGGACGCGGCCAAGGGTCGTGGACCGGTGGGAGGTGGCAGCCGAACCTCTTCCCCCGTGTGCCGGGCCACAGCGTGAGGTCCACCGCGACAACGGCCCCGAGTGAGAGCACCCAGGTGATCTCCGCCGGTGCAGTGGAGCGGTGAAAGACGCTCACCCATCCACACCACGCGCACAGAGCTACGCCGGCGATGGCGAGAAGGAGGCGGTGCCCACGCACTGCACCGGTATAACCCAGCGCCGGCGAATCGGCATCACGTGTGTCACCGGTGAGCGAGACCACACGCGAACTGGGCACGCGCCAAGGTCGATTCCGGCCCCGGTGCCCCCGGGTTGGGGTCCGCCGATGGCCAAGGGGGTGTTGCTGCGGCACCGCGACGCCCGGCTCCTCTGGGGCGGCGAGACGGTGAGCGAGCTCGGCTCGCAGGTCAGCCTTCTGGCTATTCCTCTGTTGGCCGTGGGCACGTTGCACGCCACCACCTTCGAGATGGGCCGCTGACGGCGGCGTCGACCGCCGCCTTCCTCGTCGTCGGGCTTCCGGCCGGTGTATGGGTCGACCGCATGCGCCGGCGCAGCGTCATGATCGGCGTGGACGTCGGCGCGCTGCTGATTCCGCTGACGATGCCCGGTGTGGGCCTGCTCTACTTCGGGTTCGGCACGTTCGCCATCGGATTCTCCGCCGTCGTCTACAACATCGACCAGGTGAGCTTCCGCGAGCGGCTGCGCCCGGACCGGCTGCTCGGCCGGATGAACGCCACCAAGCGCTTCGTCGTCTGGGGTGTCCTCCCGGTCGGCGCCCTCATCGGCGGGGTGCTCGGCTCCGTCCTCGGGCTGCGGCCGACGCTGTGGATCGGCGCCACCGGCGAGGCAGTGGCGGGGTCTGGCTCGTGGCATCGCCCATGCGCAGCATGCGGGACTTCCCCGACGCCCCCGGGGTGAGCTGCCCGCCTGTGAAGTGACATCCGGCCCTACCTCCAACCCCCTCATGGTCCGAAGCTGGAAGCAGGGCGCAGACCTCTCCGGCGCCCTTCTGGGAGCAGAACATGCGAGACCTCGCCGCAGACATGGCACGAGTGATGCAGAACGCGGTCCGGGATGCCGGCCAGGTGTCCTTGTCCTTGTGGCGGGCTGCGGAGGCGTTAGTGGCACGCGCGACCCCGACTCGTCCGCCACCCAACAACAGCGAGCGGCAAGCGATAGCCGCCGACCTCGCGAAGCTCGAGGACTCGATGGCGAGGCGGGAGTCCCGGCATGCCGAGGACATCGCGCTGGTCCATCCGGACCATCGGGCGGACGCTGTCAACCTCACGCACTACCTGGCGCTGCGCCAAGGTGACGAGAGGGCGCTGCAGCGCCGGCTCGGTGAGCGTGGCCTCTCGTCACTGGGGCGCTGCGAGCCCCATGTCCTGGCGACCGTCGAGAGCGTGCGGTCGGCTCTCGACAGTTCCATGTCCGTGCCAGTGCCACCTCTCCTCAGCTTCGAGGCCGGTCGTGCCGCGCTCGATCGGAACACGGACGCCCTGTTCGGCCCGCGCCCGCGCGGGAGGGTGCCGCGGGTGATGGTCACGCTGCCAAGCGAGGCAGCCACCGATTACCGACTGGTCCGTCATCTCGTGTCGTCAGGCATGGACGTGGCGAGGATCAACGGCGCGCACGATAGCCCCGACGCTTGGGAGGAGATGGCCCGCAACGTCCGCAAGGCCTCCGACGAGGTTGTCCGCCCGTGCCGGATCTCCATGGACCTGCCCGGGCCGAAGATGCGCACTGGGCCCCTGGCCGAGGGCCCGCGCGTGGTCCGGGTGCGACCCGAGCGGGATCTCCGTGGAGTCGCGATCGCACCCGCAACCGTCAGGCTGTTCAGCGGGACTCCGGCCGCCGGCGTGTCCCCGGCCCTTCCGGTCGAGGCCGAGTGGCTCGAGCGGCGCAGACCGGGCGACGTGGTCGACGTGGTCGACACCAGGGGCTCGCACCGGCACCTCCGGGTGGTTGTGTGTGAGCCGGGCGTCTCGACCGCCGAGGCTTGGGACACCACCTATGTGGAGACGGGGACCCAGCTCGACTGCGGCGGCGACACGACCACGGTGGGGGCCGTTCCCCCGGTCCCCCAGCACCACCTGCTGTGCGCGGGTGACCGGCTGCGTCTGACGGTCGGGCTGGAACCCGCCGAGCCGTGGAGCCACGGTCAGCCGGGCATGGCGCGGATCGGCTGCACCCTGCCCGTCGTCTTCGACGTCGCGCAGCCGGGTCAGCACGTCGTGCTCGAC
>Ga0181532_10002182_pt1 | contig 18340 bp, 22 predicted proteins | sample PEATcosm2014_Bin_33_FD_119768 | JGI IMG/M metagenome (GOLD analysis project Ga0181532, IMG submission 119768) | Peatland microbial communities from MTU Mesocosm Facility, Houghton, MI, USA - PEATcosm2014_Bin11_30_metaG | ecosystem: Environmental > Terrestrial > Soil > Wetlands > Peat | place...
TCTGAAATTGCAAGGACGATTCGGACATCTTCACGCCGAGCACATCGCGGCGTTGCAAAGATTTGCCAACCAGCAATGGAAAATGATGGGAGTAGAACTGCCCGAGGCATTGATCAAGGCCACAGACGCGAAAAACCAGGTCAATATGGCGGCCGCGGTAGAAGCCGAGGCGGTGGCGCAAACCCTATGAGCACAAAACCAAACACTCCTTCTGCGAGCACCCCTCCGGCCGCTCCGGAAGTGCAGGAAAGCTACATCGTCAGTGAAGGCAAGAAGCGGGGGTCGTCCCGCGACGTACGGCCGGAAGCCGCGTTCGACCGCTACTACACGGTCGTGCGCGTGCATGCGGGTGACGCGATCCTTACCGACAACTGGCATACCAATGAAGTGCGGGACCACCTGCGCAACAATTTCGAGGGGATTACCTTCGCAATGCGCACGCTGGAAGCTTGGGGCGCAATGATCGAAAACGACCAGCGCGCCTACTATACCGCCGGCGGCCGAGTATGGGTGCTCGATCTCGAACCCTCCGCCGGCAAGAAGCCGCGCCTGCCGGGTACCGGCGTCAGCAAAGGGTAGAGTACGGGTTGAGCCGCATTCTGCTTATTGATGACACGCCTGAGATCGCCGAGCTTCTTGCATTTGCGTTGCGCGACCGCGGTTATGAAGTATTCCCCGAGGGTTTTACCGCAACCGTGAATGACTTGATTGGCGAACTACACGCCGATGCTCTGGTGCTGGACTGCACCGCCTTTGCCATGAGTGAAGGACTGTTCGACATTGTGCGCCAGCACTCCGACCGCGCGGAGTTTCCCATCGTCATCATCAGTGACACACCGGAGATTGCGGACGCGAGCCTCCGCGTCCGCAACGCCCAAAGAGTCTTGCTGATCCCGAAACCGTTCACTGGGTCGCAGATAGCGAGAGCTCTCGACGAGCTACTGGGATAGATATGCCTCTGTGGAGCATGGACGAGTGGCAATACGTGGACCGCGAGGTGGTCACCGACCCCAATAACAGGCAGTGGACTGTCGCGCTAATGGACGTGCTGGGGCAGCAGGGAGATCCCGACATCCCGAGCAAGTTGCTGGAACTTCAATATGCGTCGGGGCGCTATTTCACGCTGATCTACTCCGCCAGCGGTGCGCTGCAGAGGGAACGTGGTTACGCGACGCTGTCCGAGGCGACACGCGCGTTTGAAGATCTGCGTATAGCGGTCATTGATGGCAGCCTCGATCCATCGCAACCGGTGTTCAGAGAAGATTTGGAAGACTAACGACCCATACGAGCGTTCGGTCCTCTTCGGTTCGCTGTTTTCTACCGGCCGGGATTCAGATCTCTCATCACCACATGGAGCACCTGCCCAGCAACTCGCGCATCGCGCTCGGAAACAGTGAGTTTGGGCTCGCTCTCACCGTGATCTCGATACGTTCGCGCGACTTCGGGCAGACGCACGCAGCCGCTGCGAATGAGTCCCGCCTTCTCCGCGACGGCGAGCCGCGTCTCGAACGACCAATCGGAGATCTTCCCCGCGGGAGCGCCGGAGGCCGTCAGCGCACTGAGTCCCTTGCGTTCCAAGGCATCGGTGACGATGGCTTCCAGGATTCCGCAAGAGGTGTGCATCGCGAGGTTATAGTCCCCATGCTCGAGGGCGTGCCTGCAATCGGTGTAGGCCTGCTCGACAATGGGCCGGAGTTCGGGATTGTGAACGAACTCGAACCGCCTGGGCGCGGGCCCCGCTGAAGAAGCAGAAATGATCGGCTCCCGGTCGTTCGAAGAAAGCGAAGCGACAGCTTGCTCGAGGACAGCGAGGAGTCTTTGGCCGATCGCTTCCGGCGCCGCGCCTTCGACGGCATGGCCAGCCGCTGAGCGCATCAGGAAGGCTTCGCTGAAGGACCGAGCAAGCCAATGGGCTTTGCTGCCACCAGATAGTTGATTGATAGTTACTCCGCAGTCTTCCTGCCAGATACGGGCAGCCGCGATCGCATCTCCGCCAGAGGGATCAGCGGCCAGCGTGTCGCGAACTTTTCGCCCGCGGCGAATGAGGCTGTCCAGGTGGGACAAGTAAGTCTCGACCTGCGCTCGCAGATTGTCATCCATTAGTCGAGTCATGTCCTTTGCCATTCGGTAGGAAGCCGTCGGGTCTTGCGCGACCCCGGCCCCAAAAATGAATTGCGCATTCGGTCAGCAACCTTAGGAGCGGCAGGCAGATTCTCACCAATCGCCCGCCCCCGAAGAGCGTGGAAGACGGGGAGAGAGGGGCCTTGACAGCTGAAGGACCTGGTGCTAGATTGCCCGCCGGCAAGTGGTTCACTCATCGGACCAGTTTAGCACGGTGCGGGAGTTGGCGACTCTGCCTAGGTCTCAGGGGCAGGTTGGTACAGAGTGTTTGCGTACAACTGGGGGGATTGGTGCGCTTTCCTATCGATACTCTCGATTTATTACAGAAATGCATTGATTGGGATAAAGTGGCTGGACCCCGAAGCGATTTCGCTCGAAGAACGATGGGCAGGCTAAGCCTTCGCTAGGGAGTGGCTTTCTTGGCGGGCAGCGGAGTTGAGTTTTGCGTTCCGTGAGAGAGAGGCAGAGGTCGATTCGGCGATCGTTCTGGGAGTGCTTTCATTAAAGTGCAGCCCTTGGTTCTGGAGGTAAGTTTATGAGTGAGTCCGTCGCTCCACTGATTCACCCGTCGCGCATTATCAATCGTTGGGCCCAGTTGGTCGCTGGCATATTCGCGATGATGGCCATCGCCAATTTGCAATACGCGTGGACCCTGTTCACCAAACCGATCCAGGCGCATCTGCACGTTACGCTTGTCAGCGTGCAATGGACGATTGCCCTATTCATCGCTCTTGAAACTTGGCTCGTACCTTTTGAAGGGTACCTCGTGGATCGCATCGGACCACGTATCATGCTGGGTGTGGGTGCGGTCACAGTCGCGCTCGGCTGGATCGGGTCGGGCTGGGCGGAAAGCCTGCACAGTCTTTATTTCTGGTACGCATTAGGGGGAGTAGGTGCCGGCATCGTCTACGGTGGAACCATCGGGAACGCCCTGAAGTGGTTTCCTGACCACCGGGGGCTCTGTGTCGGGCTTACGGCTGGCGCCTATGGCATCGGGACGGCGCTCACAGTCGCACCGATTGACAAGATGATCAGGATCTCCGGCTACCAGCACACCCTTATTTTTTGGGGAATCGTCCAGGGTTTTGTGGTGATGGCTGCTGCCCTTTTCCTAGCCTTGCCACCAGCGGGATGGATGCCGCCGGGGTGGAAGAAGAAGGAATTCGCGATCAGGGCACGCGTGAATACCTCATCGGTCGATATGACACCGTGGCAGATGTTGCGCCAGCCATCGTTCTACGTGGTGTACTTGATGATGACGATGTTGGCGTTTGGCGGGATTGTGGTCACCGTCCAGCTGAGCCCAATGGCAGTTTCTTACCACGTGGATAAAATTGTGGTGGGTTTTGGGCTCACTGCGCTGGTGATGGCGATCGAATTGGATCGAATTCTGAACGGACTGACGCGTCCTTTCTGGGGGTGGATCTCGGATCACATCGGCAGGGAAAATGCGCTGTTCATCTCGTTCATGTTGGAAGCGGCGGCGGTATTTGCGCTGCTCCGATTGATCAGCCATCCGATATGGTTCATCGCGCTTTCAGGCCTGTGTTTCTTCGCTTGGGGCAATATTTACTCGCTGTTCCCGTCGATTACGGCCGACCTGTATGGGAGGAGATGGGCCACCACGAATTATGGAATTGTATACACAGCGAAGGGTCTGGCTACGATGTTTGCCGCTCCCGGTGCCGCCTGGTTGTTCGAAAGGACGGGATCCTGGACCAAGGTTTTCTGGGCCATGATCATTTGCGACATCCTGGCCGCTTTTATGGCTTTGCTGTGGCTGAAACCCCTTGCGGCACGAACGGTGCAGGGGTCGGAAAGCGCTGCTTCCGGGGTGAACGCAGCAGAACCGATGAAGGCATGAAGCGTCAGGCCTGAGGCTGTAGCGTTGTCGGCTACGTGAATGCCGCTTCAAAACGGTGACAGTTACGTTTCGTGTCGAAACTTCTTGGAGGAAGGGTTATTCAGCCGATATTGCCAGTGGCGGTCCCTTCCCACTGTTCCGAGAGTTTTTGGTATTGCGCTTTTCCTTCGGGAAGTACTTTTACATGGAAGTCGCCAACCACGAAGTAATCTGTCCAGTCCTTCGTGTTTCGAACCCGCTCAAAACTGACCGGGTGAAATCCTTCGCCGATCGACACGAACTTGATTAGCGCCGCGAATTCTCTAGGCATTGTGTACAGAGCATCCAGCACTTCATCCCTGTCGCAATCAAAGCACTTTTCTTTTGCATCCTGCCACAACTGGGAAATATTCGTAGGACGGCCTAGATCCTCGTCTGTTGCAGACAAGCCGAAACGCAGGATGAGGCACTGCAAGACGTCATTGCGGGTCATAAAGGAGCTCCCGAAACTAATCATATTCCCAGCTCCTGTGTTGAGCAATCGATAGAAGTGTCGCGAATGTGCCAGTTCTATTGGCAATCGGGGAGCGGACTTAGCGCCGATTCCGAGCTACATAGAGGCAAGGGACCAAGCATGCGATGACTGATAATCCAGAGGCCTTCGCCGTTGACCAAGTAGACCAGTTTGCGGCCATCGTCTGGATACATGCTGGTGACACCTTTGAACGTTTACAAGGTCTTGGCATTCTTGGGGTCGGACATATCCACGAGCTGCACCGTTTCCGAGGGCAGAGGCACGGCGGCCGGAGTTGCATTTGGGCCTGCGTCCGGCGAGACCGCGATAGCCAGGAAGGAACCAGTCGCGGGTGGCTGCACTTGGGTGCCCGAAGTTCCTTTCAGATCATTGCGGCTCAGCAGGACCGGTTTGTCAGGATGGGACACGTCCACCACAGCAAAGGCGTCCTTCGTGGGCCGATGCAGGTACAAGAAATATTTCCCGTCTCGCTCTTGCACGAACATCTGATTGACGCGCATGCCCTCAAGCGGCAAATGGCCGACTATTTTCAAGATTTCGCGGGACGAACCGCTGGAGGACTGGGCTGTGGCCCGCGGTCCACATACGGATAATATGAGTAAGAGGATGGCGAGACAGGCTAAGCGCCCCGAAGGGACATTTGAGGAAATGGTCATAAACGCCTCCTTTGGCCGACCGACAGCTTCCGGTTGACGACTTGACACGGAGCCCCCTGCCAACCGCCTAATGCCCGACCTTTGCGCCGATCTAGTCAGCAAATGGGCAACGTTCCTTTTACAACCGATGAGATGCCCAGAGGGAGGACGAAGTTTCGCATTTCCCGCTGGAAATGTGGGGACTCGATGGCCATTTTCATATCTTCATGGTCACTTGTGGGGATTCCGAGCGCTTGATGGTAATCTAGTAAATTAGATGACGGTTGCTCGAAAAGGTTCCTTTGTTCTTATCTTTTTGGCCTGTTTTACTGGCTTCCTTTCACCGCCGGTGGCGCTGACGTTGGGGATTCTTTACGGACTCATCATAACCAATCCCCTGCCTGACGAGAGCCGCGAGGGAGCGCGCTTGTTATTGCAGGCCTCTGTTGTCGCTCTTGGTTTCGGGATGAACCTACACGCGGTCTTGAAAGCTGGCCGCAGCGGGTTTCTCTACACGGCGCTAGGCATCAGTTTTGCCATTCTGATCGGGCTCACTCTCGGAAAACTACTGGAAGTGCGCGGCAATTCCTCTTATCTCATCACAACGGGAACCGCGATCTGCGGCGGCAGCGCCATTGCTGCCATGGGTCCAATTCTCCAGGCTAGCACGGAAGAAATGGCGATCTCTCTAGGCACTGTTTTCATCCTGAATTCCATTGCACTACTGATTTTCCCACCCTTCGGTCATTACCTCGGGTTGACCCAGACGCAGTTCGGACTGTGGGCCGCGCTCGCGATTCACGACACGAGTTCCGTGGTAGGGGCGGCTTCGAAGTACGGAACATCAGCTCTCATGATCGGCACCACGGTGAAGCTGGCACGGGCACTTTGGATCGTTCCGCTGGCGCTGGCGACGGCTGCTATCCGGCGCAGCAAGTCCAAGGTTCATTTGCCCTGGTTCATCCTCTTCTTTTGCCTGGCTGCAGTCGTCAATACGTACCTCCCGGTGCTTTCTACCGGCTCAACAATGCTGTTCGAGTTCGGACGACTTGGCCTGACAGCAACGCTTTTTCTAATTGGAAGCGGTATCTCCGGTCCAGTTCTGCGACGTGTCGGCTGGCGGCCGCTTGCGCAGGGCATTCTTTTGTGGCTGGTCGTCGGATTAACGTCGCTCTATTTCATCCGTAGGGGTTGGATCGGTCTCTGAGCCCAACCGTTCCGAGTAAAATGAGGCACATGTAAAGCGTGCTTGACATTGGTTATTTCTCGTCTCATACTCAAATGGAAAGCTGACTTTACATGTCATTCCAGATTCACAACCGGGTCAAAGAGCTTCGCACCGCGCGAGGGTGGACCCAAGAGCAGCTGGCCGACGCTGTAGGCGTCTCGCGCCAAAGCATCAACTCCATCGAACGCGATCGCTATGTGCCGAGCCTTCTTCTGGCTCTCACCTTCGCCAAAGTGTTTGGCTGCACCACGGACGAAATCTTTGCGTTGGAGAGGAAAAGTGAAAATTCCTATCATCGGCACGGAGATTGACGAGCGTTTCCTGAACCACCGCTTACGCTCGAGTAGCCTCGGGGGTATCATCGCCGGCCTCACAGCCATTTGCCTTTTCTTTTATCGTTTCTATATCAACCATGTCTGGAGTTGGGACCTTTTTGTGGTCATCGGCACGTTTCTGGTAGTCAAGTGGTCGGTAATGGCTTGGTACCGGTTTAACGATTAATTTCAAAAGGAGAGACTATCATGAGTTTTCAAAATCGAATGAAGGATCCCAGAATCCTGATGCCCATCGGCATGATGTGCCTGTTATTCGCGATTCTGGGGCCCATGTTGTTTCAGCCAGCCACGCAGTTCGGCCAAAACATGCTCCATGGAGTTCGCGGATTCCTGTTCGGCCTGTCGATCACATTCAACCTATTTGCCGCACTGCGTATCGGTCGTCTGCGTCGCAGCGGGGGGAATTAGCTCTCGTCTCTTACGGGCATAGACAGAGCCACTGGAGCGGCAGAAAATAGCGGCATCGCTAGAATCCTCGGCGCTTCCTTGTGGCCCTCTGCTATAGTTTCGAAAAGGGAGCCAGACATGACTCTGTTGGAACAAGTGCAAAAAGATATTGTGATCGCGATGAAAGGCAAGGACGAGATGCGCCTGAGCGTTCTGCGCATGGTGAAATCAGCGTTTCAGTTGAAAGAAGTGGAGAAGATGCGCCCGCTCGATCCCGCCGAATCCATTCAACTGCTGCAATCGCTGGCCAAGCAGCGCAAGGAATCTATTGACCAATTTGCTAGGGGCGGCCGCCAGGATCTTGTGGACAAGGAGAGCAGTGAACTCAAGATTCTCGATTCCTATCTTCCCGCAGGGGCTTCCGAAGCGGAAATGGACGAGGCAATCGGCAAAGCCATAACCGATGTGGGCGCCAGTTCCATTAAACAGATGGGCGCGGTGGTGAAAGCGGCAAAAGAAGCGCTGACCGGCAAAGCCGTCGACGGCAAAGCTCTCAGCGACCGAGTGCGAGAGCGTCTTTCCAAGCTCGGCTGAGATTTTTCCAGCGTGTTGCAGGGCCGGCCTTCTGAGACGTGTCGTCATCTGCCAAATTTCTACGATCCGGTTTAGTTTATGCCCTTACCGCAACAAATCGCAGTTCGCTACGCCGAGGACGATGCCGGTTACGTCAGCATGCGGCCGGTGGTCAGACAAACGTTTCGTCTCAGCGAACTCGCGGATATGGTCGTCAGCGTCGTCGGCAAGGACCCCGCGCGGATTGAGCAGATCTTCCACACCGGCACAGTTCTCTACAATGGCTACCGCTACTGGTGGCACTCGCTCGCAGCGAGTCTGCCGGAAATCGAAGAACTTCTGCTTCCCTTCCCCGGTGACGAGCCTTCGCGACCGTTCGAGCAAGCGAATGTCGCTGCGATCCTATTCGAGAGCGGAGGGGGAACGCAGCGCAACCTTGTTGAAATCACCGCTCACCAGGCGGGGGAGAAAAAACTGTTCGCCAAATCCTCGGCGTGGACCGTCCTTATGGACTTAGCTGCTGCCAACACCCCTCGTTACGAAAAATACTCCCACGCGCGGCGCGCGGATCTGTTCCGTCTCACGCTTTCGTTCGACCACGCCCAACAACTCCTCGCCGCCATGCTCGATGCCGCGCCTCGGCCCCTCCGCCGTCGCTGGAGCACGCTTCGCCCTCCCGCTGCACTGACTTTTGTGCTCCCCCGAAGGTAGTGGAAGAGTATTCGTCTTGACAAAGAGAGATGTTTGGAACTCACTATCGATTCATGAACAAAACTCGCCGCCGACTATTTTCAACCCACACTTTACGGACCATCACCATTCCCTATTTTCTGTCGCTGATGATTTTGAGCCTCTGCACGCCGTATGCCTCCGCACAGCCGCGTGTGCGTTCGGGAGCATACGACGCCTTGCAGAAGCGACTGGACACTGGCTGGAATACCTGGGACGTTCACAGCGTGACCACACAGGTTCTCCTGCCCGCTGGTCTCGCCATCCGAATCGGCATCCACCACAAGACCACGCTATACAGCGAAGCCTTCCTGGCCGACGCGCTAATTGGGCGGCTGAATCCGAATGCCGAACAGGTATTCGCGGGGCCGCACGCCTGGGATGGCAGTTATACCGATCTGCGATTGAAGTGGGAAGGGCTGGACTTGCGGATTCAGAGTGCGCATGCAGGTGCGGATCTAGTCGTACTGATTACGCCGTTATCCAAGGACGAACCCGGCCACCTTGCTGCCACGGCGGTGTTCTCCGCCGCTTATCTTTGGAACAGGCCGGGAACGGTCGCGAGGGAGACCGACAGGATCGAGGTGCGCGGTCCATCCGCAAACTTCGACATTTATTGCCTGGGAGCCAAGTCTCCCTTCAGCAGCATTCCCGTCGCTGGACCTTATCTCGCCGCTGAACTCTCTAGCACCGTTGGACTCAGCACAGGCAAGCCACGGACCTTTGAGGAGATCCGCAGAGCGATCGACAAGGAGCAGGCGGCGTATGAGAGATCTCTGGGCGCTAGCACGTCTGCAGCCCTCGACGCTATACAGACCACTCTCGGTTGGGACACGATCTACGAGCCCGAGCATGACCGCGTGATTTCGCCGATTACGCGAATCTGGAGCGCGGGCTGGGGTGGCTACGTGTTAGCGGAATGGGACAATTTTTTCGCGGCAACATTGGCGGGCGTCGGTGATCGCGACCTTGCCTACGCCAACGCGATGGAAAACCTGCGCGAGGCTACCCCGGCCGGTTTTGTGCCGAACTATGCGCGAGCGGGGGATTGGAAGAGTTTTGACCGATCCGAACCGCCGGTCGGATCCATCACCGTTCTCGGTCTGTACAACAAATTCCACGACCGATGGTTTTTGGAGGACACGTTCGCACCGCTACTCACCTGGAACCGCTGGTGGGAACAAAATCGCCGAATCGGAAATTATCTCGTGTGGGGCAGCGATGGAGACAATCCACCGGGAAATTCGGATGACGACTCGCGAGGGAAGCGCCAGGGCGCGATCTACGAATCGGGACTGGATAACAGCCCCATGTATGATGCGGCCGTGTTTGATGAAAAGACGCACCGGCTCCTGCTTGCCGATGTGGGCTTGATGAGCGAGTATGCGGCCGATTGCGACGCACTTGCGGAAATCGCGGCGGTGCTCAACAAACCCAGCGAAGAAAAAGAACTCCGGCAGAGGGCGACATTCTACCGCGCATCGCTGGCTACCTTGTGGGACGAAAAAACAGGAATTTTCTTGAATAAGGATCTCCATACGGGCGAATTGAGTCCCCGACTATCTCCAACGAATTTCTATCCGCTGCTGGCTCGCGCTGCCACTCCGCAACAGGCGCAGCGCATGGTTCGCGATCACCTCTTGAACCCACAAGAGTTCTGGGGAAAATGGGTCATCCCATCCACACCGCGAAACGATGTGGCGTTCCAGGATCAAGAGTATTGGCGGGGACGCATCTGGGGGCCGATGAATTACCTCGTCTATCTCGGTTTGCGGAATTACGACCAGCCGCAAGTGCGCCAGGAACTCGCCTCAAAATCAATGGAACTGTTTCAAGTGGAATGGAGCGTTAACCATCATGTTCATGAAAACTACAGCGCCATCACCGGCTTGGGCGATGACGTTTCGTCCAGCGACCGTTTTTATCACTGGGGCGCGTTGCTGGTGCTGATCGAATACATGGAAGCAAACGACCAGCCTTCCACCACCAACTACGTTCCTTAATCGTGATCGGGCTTTTAGTTGCCGGCAGGCTTCAGCACGGCCGTGCTTCGTTCGTCATTGGCAATGATGCGATAAAATTTTTTCAAGTCTTCGACTTGGTCTAGCGGAACGTTCAACTTTTATCTCAAATGTACGCGTGTAGCGCAGCACATTTCCTTCCGCCAAGGTCTTGTTGTGATAACTGCCGAAGCTGTACTCCACATCGGCCGGCGCGGGAAGCTCATCCACTTCGTAACCGACCGGCAGGGCACTAAGTTCCGGGCACGGGATCCCGTCGAAGCAAACGTGCGGGAGCGACTCTCCGGCTGGGCGGCGCGGCAAAGGTCACTGTTGGCAACCTGGGTACTTATATGCTGTAGAAAGTACGGACGATTTCGTGGATTGTCAAGGGTACGAGCTACTCTATTTCCCGCTTTTCGCAGGCCATGAGGTGACCCGCGTCACATGATGGCGGTTGGGGGAGCAGGTTCGTCGGGACTTCCGGCATTCGCCAAAGGCACGCGGATCATCACGATCGCAAGCAACGCCAGGGCGGCCAGCGCGGCCCAGAACGAAGGAGTCCAGTGGAAGAGGGTTACGTCCTTGCCAGCCCCGACCAGTCCGGCAACTACCAACCCACAGAGGGCTTCCCCGGCGATCAGGCCCGAAGCGGTGAGAATTCCGGTATTGTCCACCCGGGCTTTCTGGGCATCGTTGAGCTTGCGCTTGTCGCGGAGGCGATCGGTAAGCCAGCGGATCACACCGCCCACGAACATCGCGGAAGTGGTTCCCAGAGGCAAATACATGCCAATCGAAAAGAGCATTACGCTCTTCACCTGGATCAAAATCATGACGATACCAAGTAGAACCCCAACAATGATCAACGGCCACGCCATGTCCCCGCCAACAATGCCTTTGGCGAGCATCGCCATCAGGCCAGCCTGAGGCGCGGACAGGGCCGGGCTTCCGAAGTGATAGGCCTTGTCCAGCACGGCCAGCGGAAAGAACAGCACCAGCGACGCTACGACGATCCCGAGCAAATCGCCGATCTGCATTTTGGAAGGAGTGCCGCCGAGGATGTGACCGACTTTGAGGTCCTGCAGCATCTCGCCCGCAACGGCCGAGGAAACGCAAATCACCGCGGCTACTCCCAAAACTGCGGCAACGCCCCCCGAGCCGGAAACTCCCAGAGCCACCATAAGGAGCGCGGCGATCACCAACGTACAAAGGGTGAGTCCGGATACCGGATTGTTCGAAGAGCCGATCATACCGGTCAAGTTTCCGGACACGGCGGCAAAGAAGAACCCGATGACGACCATGACTCCAGCAGCGACCAGCGCGCCAATCAGCACCTTGGAACCAGAGAAAGTTCCAGCGCTGCTGATGAAGTAGCGATAGAGAAGAACCATGGCCACGAAAACAACACCCACTCCCGCGAAGACGGCTTTCGACGGCAGATCACGATCGGTACGATCCGTGGCTGCGTGCACCGCTGCGGACTTTTTCAAGTCGGTGATAGCCCGGCCGATGCCAATGGCTAGTTGCTTGCGCATTTTGAACAGCGTATAGGTGGCACCGACGAGCATTCCACCCACCGCAATCGGGCGGACAATCGAGAAGTAAATCGCCCCAGCCAGCAACGTCCAAGAGAGTTGCTGACCAGCCGGTTGCGCTGCCTGAATGTAGGGACCGACGGTGAACGTGAGCAACGGGACCAGCAAGCCCCACGCGAGCACTCCTCCTGCGAAGTTGAGCGATGCCAGCCGTATGCCGATGATGTAGCCCACGCCCAGATAGGCGGGGCTAATGTCCGGTGCCGCAAAAAAGGTTGCGCCACCGGTTACGGTGGAGGCTACATTCGGATTGGTGCTGGTGCGCAAGAGGAGTCTCTTGCCCAACGCGCTGATATTCATGCGGAATGTATTGTTGGGAGAGAACAAGTTGACGGCGCCCAGGAGAAACATGAACGCGCCAAACCCCATGTTGGCGAAGAGAATCTTCGCGGCCTTGGCACCCTGTTGCCCCGCCTTGTGAATCTCGGAAGCTGCTACGGACTCAGGATAAGGTAGCTCCGGATCTTCGACCATGACGCGGCGCAACAGGGTCACGAACAAGATGCCCAGAGTTCCGCCGATCATCATCAGAGCGACCGCCTTCCAGTATTGGTCGCGCGTAAGCCCCGGCCACAGTCCGGCCATCACGAACGCAGGAATGGTGAACACGGCGCCGGCCGCCACCGATTCCCCGATCGAACCCACAGTTCGTGCGATGTTTTCCTCAAGAAGGGAGCCTTTCATGAGGCGCAACAGGGCCATGCCGATCACCGCCGCGGGATACGTTGCGGCGATCGTCATTCCCGCCTTTAGCCCAAGATAGGCGTTCGCCGAGCCCAGAACCGCCGTCATCACCAAGCCAATCAACAAGGCGCGGAGGGTAAACTCCTTCATTTCATGGTCTACCGGTACATACGGCTGGTGTTTCTTGGGACCTGGCAAACCGGTTGGCGCCGTGCTCATGCGGGAACCTCGCAACGTTCTTTCTATGGTTGTGGTGTTGAAAAGAAAGGGAACCTTAGCACGCAACTCGTCGTGTTTACAAGGACGGCGGTCAGAAGGAGTGAGAGATTGCCACGACTGGCTATTTTCTCCGAAGGCACTTATCGAGCGTTGTTTTCCTCAATCTGGGCTGGGAGCTGTACGTAGGTCAAAGTCTTAAATGAAGACACGATGGGATAGCGGATCCTTCATGCAGGCAAACTAATACGCAGAACCCCCGGACTCTTCTGTGAGCCGGTCAAACCAAGGCGATGTCACTTCATTTGCGTGTTCAGGAGACAAGCCGAACATAAAAGCGCTGATCGCACTCCGCACACCAGTGCGGAAATAACCGGAAAGCCCGCGCCACATGGCGCTCGATTATTCCGCGAGCGCGGCATCTGTAAATCTCTCTGCCACCACAGTGTGGACAGATACGCCTGTTAAAATTTCTCACTTTTGAAGATGGGGTGGAGGATGTGGGGAGAGAATTTGTAGCCATTTTAACGAACTCCTGATCACCTTCCTTGGACAGTATCAACGACACGCGGGGCGGAAACACAATTTTGAACTTGTCAGGCCTCCACATGCAGTGCAGGGATCTCGCGCGCCGCACGCATCGCGTGGAAGAGCGCTATTTCGATGTCAGGGGCTCGAAGCGGGCAACGTAGTACCTCGGCAGCTCCGAGCTTCAAAGCTTCCAGGCATTCTTCCCATTCTCCTGCGGACATCACGACGATCAATCGATTCAGCTGGCGGGCAGTGCGCGCCTCAACGAGAAGTTCGCGATAGGAGCCATCGGGAAGGCGCTCTTCACAAAAGACGACAGCTTGAGGATGAAAGGAGAGAAATTCGAACGCCTGCCCTACGGTCGAGGCGGAGAAGGTGTTGACGGGTAACCCTTCAAGGGTATGCAACAGAATTCTTCGGTTGTCGATCCGGTTGGAGACAATCAAAATTTCGACTTCGTTTTCCATGGGAGTGCTTCTCCTCAAGTACATCCTGCAAGCCGCCAGCTAGAGCACTCACTTCCCTCCATGGGTAAAAGTGAGTTTTTGTGAGGGGTATTCTTGCGACTTCATATGGGGATGAACAATCAGGAGGTGAGTGTATTCACCCCAGTAATTTTATGTATAGCCGCAGAGGCGAGCGAAAGGATATCGTCCCAGTACTTCTGTAACTTTTAGTACCCAACGGGCCACGCCAAGCGAACTGGACAGGCGACTGCTATTCCTGTGTATTGGACGCCTTCATTTAAAAGCCTCTGGAAGAACTGCGGCGATCCGACTTCGTGCCGCAGAGATTACTTGTTGTCGTTCGGAGTCCAAGTCATGCCGCCATCGTTTGTCTCGAAACTCTGCTTGTGAGACGCAGTCCAGACCGATGCGCGCTTGCCGTCCTGTGCGTACACTCCCGCTACATCCTCTTTTATGGGAGAGGCGAGTCTCTTCCAGTGCTTACCCCGGTCAGTGGTGAGGAGTACTGTTCCTGCCCTTCCCACAATCCAGCAGACCTTGTCGGAAGGCGCAGAGCCCGCGGTCAGATCCGTGGTGACACCGCTCTTTTGCAACTCCCAGGTACGGCTGCTGTCGAAACTGTATTCTATCTTTCCACCGGGCCACACGCGCCACGCGTACTGGTCGATAGGAGTGACAATGATCACCCCGCCTTCCGGGAGGATGTCAGCGGAGGATTGCAGTGCAATGCTGGTTGCCCGGGTTCCTGCAATCGCGTCGCGTGTGGCAGGCATTCCTGAAGCGCAAATAAACAAAACGCACACAAGAACAAAACGGTTCATCCAGCCTCTCCTTTTTGATCTCGAAGACCCCACAATTGTATAAGCTCCCACGCAGAATCACACTGCGTTTGATGCAGGCTAAGTCGCCCAGCCGGGACCATTGTGGCCTTATGAACTCTTTAGGAGTCCTTGAAGATTTCCTTATTGGCAATCCTTTATGATTTTTTGAATCCTGTGGACAGCTTAACGAATTTCTCGCCGCTTTGCCGGTGGGCGTACCAAGCGACGGCACGCCCATGAATCATGCCACTCTACTTGTGGTCGACGACGAGGCACAAATCCGCAGAGTCCTGCGAACAACGCTTTGCAATGCCGGCTATGACATTATCGAGGCGCAAAGCGGCCAAGAGGGTATCGAACTGGCCGTCCGACAGCGTCCCGACCTGATTCTCATGGACTTCAACATGCCGGATATGAGCGGGCCAGAAGCTTGCAGCAAGATTCGACTGTCCTTTGAAGGACCCATTATCATGGTGACAGTTCGCGACTCGGAACGAGACAAGATTGAGGCACTGGATTCCGGAGCGGACGATTATATTGTAAAACCCTTCGCGATGGGAGAACTGCTGGCGCGCGTGCGAGCCGCATTGCGACGCTCCTGTACGGACCAACCCCTTCCGAAAATCGAGACTCCAGAATTGAGCGTCGATCTCGAAAAGAGAACAATCGATGCTCAAGGGAACAGGGTGCACCTGACTCCCAGAGAATTCGATGTGCTGCGTCTGCTCGTGATTCAGCAGGGGAAACCGCTCACTTATAAGCGGATCTTGCAGGCCGTGTGGGGACCGGATTATGGGGAAGAGACTGAGAATGTCCGCGTGGTGATCAACCAGATCCGGAAGAAAATTGAGAAAGATCCTGCGCGTCCTCGTTACATCCTGACTGAGCCGTGGTTGGGGTATAGGTTTCAGCTTCCAGGCGAGAGCCGTGAAAGACCTGGTAGCCGGCGTAAGTCGTGAGCCTTGTTTGGTGGGAGGAAAGCAGCGAACTGAGGTCCAGTTTGGGTGGAGGGCCAGTTCAGCCGACAGCTCCCCTGCGGTGCGTTCCTGATTAGCTCCTTAAAGATCGCCGCCGTTCACAGCGCAGCGCTTGATGCCATCTGCATTAGTCCACGACCCGTCAGGCTGTCTGAACTCTTCTAAAGAAATTCCCAATCGGCCTTACGGTTACTTTAAGGAGCTATCAGGCCTTCCGTACGCGGCGGCAGATAGAGTGTCTCTCCGTGGCTTGCAGGGTGTGGGCTATATTCCGGAGGAGTAAAAATGCGTAGGGCAATTGCGGGGATAGCAGTCGCGGTAGTGTTTACGGTTTGTGCGGTCGTCGGTCAGTCAACATTCGGCTGCATTGTGGGCGTGGTGCACGACACGTCCCAGAGCTTTGTGCCAGGCGCGATCGTCAAGATACGCAGTTTAGAGGATAACAGCATTCGCATCACCACATCGGATCAGAAAGGATCAGAATGGTGCCTTTGAGTTTGTGAACTTAAGCCTGGCAATTATGCCCTTTCTGCCGAAGCCGAGGGATTCGCCGAGTTCAAAGTTCCATCCGCCGAACTGACGGCGCGGCAGGCACTGCGAATCGATGTAACCATGGGGGTCAAGACGCAAGTCGAGAAAGTCGAAGTGGCACGGTCACGATGGTGAATACAGAGAACGGCGTTATCGGCGATTCGAAAGAAGCCTCGGACATCGGCCAATTACCGATGAATTTTCGCGCCGTCACCACCAGTCCATTGGCGACCTTGCAAACCTCTGCCATCGTGCAACAGGACAGCCAGGGTAATATTGCACTGGGCGGGGCAACGGCAAACATGGTGGGCTACTCCGTCGACGGCATCTCGACGGCAAACGTGTTCTTGAGCGCCTCAGGTGCGAATCCTTATCCGTCCTCCGAAGGGATCGCAGAACTGAAGGTCACAGCCTTCAACAATACCAAGAATGGGCAGTTGGAGGTAATGGAACTGACACAATCAAAATTGCGGGTAAGTCACTTCTTGACCGTTGGGAAGGAATGATGTGTGCGTGGATCTATGACGGAACGCGTTGAAGAAGCAATGTCGGGACCAGTTCAAAAATATCCCTGTGCGTACAGCGAAGTTTCGTTACACTGCTGCTGAGAAGGGCCTGTGGATCTCTCCAGCGCAACCCAATATCTATTGTTCCTGGCCATTGTCACTGCTCTTGTGAAGCCATTGGGTGGGTACATGGAGCGGGTCTTTTCCAGGAAGCACACGTTCCTTGATCGATTATGCCTTCCCGTGGAGCGGCTCATTTATCGCATCAGTGCTGTTGATCCAGATGTGGAAATGGCCGGTAAGGAGTACGCCTTATGTTTCGTCCTGTTTGGATTTGTCGGCACACTACTGTTGTACGCCATTTTAAGAACGCAGCAATTTCTTCCCTGGTTCTTCCCCCAGTACTTCACGACGCCGATGTCAGCCGACCTGGCTCTGAATACGGCGATCAGTTTTTCAACGACAACGACATGGCAGGCCTACTCTGGCGAGAACACCATGAGTTATTTCAGCCAGATGGTGGGGCTGTGCACACAGAATTTCCTTGCAGGCGCAGCAGGGTTAGCCGTGGGTATCGCGTTCATTCGAGGCCTTGCCAGGCAACTGTCGGGCACCCTGGGGAATTTTTGGGTTGACCTGACACGCGCGTTGCTCTGGGTCCTGCTGCCCGGAGCATTCCTGGGCGCTTTGCTGCTTGTCTGGCAAGGGGTTCCGATCAACTTCCACCACTATACGGTCGCCACAACCATCGAAGGTGCCAAACAGGTGATTCCGCAGGGTCCGATAGCTGCGCTGGAATTCATCAAGAATTTAGGCACCAATGGCGGCGGCTATTTTAATGCGAACGGAGCTCATCCATATGAGAATCCCACGCCGCTTACCAACTTTCTGGAAATGTTGGCAATCGTGCTGTTGCCCGCGGCACTGACGAACACCTTTGGCAGGATAGTCGGGCAACCGCGGCAGGGATGGCTTTTTTATTGCGTGATGGTATTTTTTTTCTCCGGTGGATTGCTTTTCGTACATCAGCTTGAACAGAAGGGGAATTCGCGGCTTGCTAGGGTAGATTTCCGAAGCAGTTCGATGCAATCGGGTGGGAACATGGAGGGGAAGGAAGTGCGCTTCGGCATCGCTGGCTCCACGCTGACAGCCGTGGTGACCTCCAACACAGCAACGGGCTCTTACAACTCCATGCATGATAGCTACACGCCACTCGGCGGCATGGTTTTGTTGGTCAACTTGCTGCTGGGAGAGCTTGTATTCGGAGGGCTGGGGACAGGCCTTTACAGCATGGTCATGACCGCTGCAATCGCCGTATTCCTGGCAGGACTCATGGTCGGGCGCACGCCGGAATATTTAGGAAAGAAAATAGGGCCGGCTGAGAATAAAGCAATCATGCTGTTTGCGTTGGCGGCGCCACTATTTGTCCTCCCACTTACAGCCATTGCGGTAAGCACCAGAGTCGGACTCTCCGGTCTGACCACTAACACTGGCCCACACGGCTTTTCCGAGATTCTCTTTGCCTATGCTTCCTGCTTTGGCAACAATGGACAAGCCTTCGCCGGTTTAAACGCCAATACTCCCTTTTACAATCTCACCACAGCACTGGCAATGATGGCGGGAAGA
>Ga0181532_10002184_pt1 | contig 18336 bp, 16 predicted proteins | sample PEATcosm2014_Bin_33_FD_119768 | JGI IMG/M metagenome (GOLD analysis project Ga0181532, IMG submission 119768) | Peatland microbial communities from MTU Mesocosm Facility, Houghton, MI, USA - PEATcosm2014_Bin11_30_metaG | ecosystem: Environmental > Terrestrial > Soil > Wetlands > Peat | place...
CAGAGACTCTAACCGCTCTATCTGACTTGGATCAACGGCTAATGCGGCAGCGGGTGTGAACATGCCGGCAGTAGAGCACAACCATATCTAATTGTCAATAATTATTTAGGACAGGACACTAGCGTCCATCACGAATCCCTAGCGATCCCCAGCTTTTCCATCAGCTCGTAAAGCGTCGGCCGGCTGATGCCGAGTTCCAGAGCGGCGGAAGTGATCCTTCCCTTGTGACGCCGCAGGGCGTCCTGGACCATCTGCCGTTCTACGCTTTCCCGGGCCTCCTTCAGCGTCTGCGGCGGCAAGGTGCTCAGGGTGTCGGTCAATTCCAGGTCCCGAACAGTAACGCGCTTGCCATCCGTCATGATCACCGCCCGCCGCACCCGGTTCTGCAGCTCGCGGACGTTTCCCGGCCAGGGGTGCAGACTCAGGGCGCGCAGGGCATCGGGCGCAAGGGTCAGACCGGGCTTGGCGAGTTCGATGCCATAGCTGCGCAGCAAAGCCTTTGCAACCAGGATGATATCGTCCCCCCGTTCCCGCAACGGGGGCACCTTGACGACGACAACGGCCAGGCGAAAGTACAGGTCCTCGCGAAACTTCCCGCTGGCAACGGATTCCTGCAGGTTCCGGTTCGTGGCCGCGAGAACGCGGGCGTCGCTCGGGATCTCCTGCCGGCCCCCCACGCGCTGAAAGCACTTCTCCTGGAGAAAGCGCAGAAGCTTCACCTGGACCGGCCCCGGCAGCTCGCCGATCTCATCGAGGAAGAGCGTGCCCCCCGCGGCGGTCTCGATGTGCCCTTTGCGCTGCGTGTGAGCACCCGTGAACGCGCCTTTCTCATAGCCGAAGAGTTCGCTCTCGAGCAGGTTCTCCGGGATCGAGTTGCAGTTGATGGCGACGAACGGGCCACTGGCCTGCTGGCTGCGCCGATGGAGCGCCTGAGCCACCATTTCCTTCCCGGTACCGCTTTCCCCCAGAATCAGTACTGGGGCGCTGGTGGGGGCCACCTTGCGAATGAAGTCGAAGACTACCTGCATCTGTGGACTCGCGCCAAGCATGTCCTCGAAGGTGTCGGCCCGTGCGCCGTGCTGGAGCGCGCGGTATTCCTGCTCGAGTTCCGCCAGATAGACGCAACGCTGCAGCACGAGCCTGAGCTCGTCCATGTCGATCGGCTTACAGAGAAAGTCGTAGGCCCCGGACCCGACGGCACGGACGGCATTCTGCTTGTCGCCCTGGCCGGAAATGATGATCACCTTGGCCAGCGGGTCCAACGCGAGAACCGCGGAGAGCACCGCCAGGCCTTCGTCGGGCTCATTGGGGCGAGGCGGCAGTCCCAGATCGAGCAGGGTCACGGTGGGACGATGCTCAGTGAACGCGGCTAATGCACGAGCACGGTCCACGGCGGTGAGCGGCTCGTAGTCGTTCGTCAGCGCCCATTTCATCTGGGTGCAGATGTCCTCGTCGTCATCAACGATCAGCAGCCTAGTCTTCGTCATTGCAGTTCTTCACGGGGAGGCTCACCCGAAACGTGCTGCCTTTGCCCGCCTCGCTTTCCACCCGGATGCTCCCCCCGTGCGCCTCGACGATCATCCGGGACTGAAACATGCCGATGCCGAGTCCCTCTTTCTTCGTGCTCTGAAAGGGACGGAACAAGCAGTCCTTGAGGAACGCCTCGCTCATGCCGCAGCCATTGTCCGCGACAGTAAGAACGGCGCTGCCTCCCACCTGCTCCGTGCGGACGTGAATGCGCCCTCCCGGCACGAGTGCGTCGCGCGCGTTGAGCACCAGGTTGGTTACAACGCTCCGAATCTGTTCGCGGTCAGCCAGCGTCTTGGGCAGCGGCTGTAACTCTTTCGTCAGCTCTACCTGCGGCATTTCATCCAGCCCGTCGAGGACTTCGCTGACCAGCTGATTCAGATCGGCTTCGGTGGGGTTGAAGGCAGGCCGTAGCCGCAGTGCGCTCAACCGTCCGATCATCTCGTCGATTCGCCGCGCTGTATTGCCAATGGCGCGCAAGGCGTCCTTACGAAACAACGGGTCGTCGAAATGCACTGGTAGGTTCTTCAGCATCAGATTGAGCGATGCGGCGGTGTTCTTCAGGTCGTGCACGAAGAACGCCGACATCGTCCGGAAGGCATCCATTTCCCTGGAACGCGCCACCTCATTGGCCAGCCGCAGGTTCAACAGCACTGACGTCATCTGGTCCGCGATGCATTGCAGCAGTTGCAATTGCTCGGCCGTGTAGCTCGCACCGTTGACGCGGTCAGCCAGGACGAGAGCGCCAAGGCTCTGTTCCCCTGCCCGCAACGGAACGCACCAACGATTCCCGCCATTCGGGAAGGTCGTCGGATTGAGTTGCCGCATTTCCTGGGCCCACGCCTCGTTTATCCCTTCAAGGTCGAACGGCGACGACCTCACCCGCAGTCCGGCCGCGACGGCACTTGACGCCGCCGCCGGTGGATTGCCGGGGGTGACTTCGCCCGGTTGTGGCGCGGTCGAGGCACCGAGGTTGAATTGCTCCTTCTGCTCGTCCAGCAGCCAGATGGTGACCGACAGCACCTCAAAGGTTTCGGAAACCAACCTCGTGGACGCCGCGCATAGGCCGCCTTGATCCTTGACGTTGCCTAGCCGCCGCGAGAGCTCAGTCCAGATCCGAACAGAATCGTGCTGCGCCCTTGCGAAATGGCGGCCGATGAATCCGTAGATGCGCTGCCGGAGGCGGTCGGAAAGAAGCAGCACGGCCAGTCCGGCCATGCCCAGGAGCACGATGAGGGCCGCGAGTTGGAAACTCTCCACTCCACCAAAACGCCTCACAATATTGGCGAGGACCCCGACGACGAAGAGGTAGCCACCGACCAGGAGAACCGTCAGGGATGACCGCAGGAGGGTCCGTGAGGGGTACACATCAATCTCGGCGAAGCCGGTGCGCACGTAGGCCACCGCCAGGAAGACACACCCGATCAGGAGCGCACTCGACTCGACCCCTGACCAGTGAATGTCATACGTGGAAAACAGAAGCGCCTGGCTCCGGACGTAAAGGTGGGCGCCGAAGATCACCGCCAAGCCCAGAACCACGAACTTGATTCGCCAGCGCATCGTTCCGACCGCCGATCGGAAGGTCTGTTCCAGGTTCATGAGGATCCATACGAGCGCAACGAGTAAACTGACGTTCAAGGCCTTCGCCATTGCACCGAAGCGCAACTGCATCCCCTCGTCCGCCGGCCCTGCCGGCGTCAACTCGAGCAGTTGCTGGTGGAAACCGAGCGATAATCCTATGGGCAGCAGAGCGACAATTGCGAGCGGGATTCTCCAGCGCGCCAGGGACTCGCGGTAATCACCGCGCGAGTAAGTCAGGCTGAAGCCAAGCCAGACTGCGGGTACGAAGGACTTGACGATTAACCCTAGGGTTTGGCCCCGAACCAGTTCGGACAACTGAGTAGCGCGCAGGCTAAGGCCAGTGAGCAGGCTGTCGATGCCGAGAACCAGCATCCCGGCGAAAAACCACCACCTGGCGAGGGAGCGCTTCTTTGGCAACACGCTGGCGAAGGCGAGGAACAGGCTGAAGACCGCAGCCGCGAAAGGTAGCAAGGAGAAAAGCGTCACGCGTCCCTCAACTGGGCAGGTTAAGCCGCTGCTCCTGGCGCCGCAACCACCACAACAGCAGAAACAAGGGAACCAAGGACAGCGCGAAAAACAAAGGCCCACCCCGGCGGTGAATGACGCTGTCGATCATGTGGGGCCCAACATGTACGCAAAGCAGTCCGACGACCGCGATCCGGAAGCCGTTCCGCAGGATCCCCAGCGGAATCACGAACGCCACTAACACGGTCTTTCGCCACCAGGTCCTCAGAAAGAGGTGGGACGCGATCAGGCTGGTAATGAACAGCACCCAACTGGAGCGGATCCCGCTGCACACCTGGGCTACCTGGAGCACGATCCCGGGCAACTCGAACACCGTGCCCTGGTGCACCTGTGGGGTCCCCGTCACCTTGAAATACAGGGCGGCGGCCTCCGCCGATGCGAGCGCGGAAGCTTTTTCCAACCAGTTCACCGCGGCGTCCGGCAGCGGAACCATGAAAATCATGAACGCGACCGGAAAGGTCTTGGAGGCCATCCATTTCGAGCCGAAGAACAGAAACCCACCAGCCGCGACGAAACTGACAAACGCGAGCGCCATCAGCGCCAGTCCATCATTAATACTCAGGCTGCCACGCCATCCGATCCCTGCAGCCAGCGCCGCGATTCCGATTCCCCCCATCGCGACCGTTCCGGCAATCGAACTGCGATACATAGCCGGGCAGCGTCCCCGTTCGATGTAAAGCAGGTAACCGCTGATAAACGGAACCATGAGGATGTACGAATCCAGGTCGCTCTGGGCGGCGTACACCGTCAATCTGATGAGCGGCTGAAGAAACAGCAGTGTCAAAAGAAGCAGGTAGGCGGCGCATCCGCCAACTCGCAACCGCTGCGGACGTGGCAGGTTCCCCCACTTCGCCCAGGCGCTACCGAGCCGGCCGGCGGCTGACGCGACCGTAGCTTTTCCTTTTACCGATACCATTGACTGGCCAGGCACAGAGTCTCCAGGCACGGTTGCCGCAGCAGTTCAGGCACCAAATCGGGAGATGCAGACATATTCATAGATAAGTAAATCTGTATATCGATCTACCGTGTATAAGGGCAGGTTCGTCAAGTTCCTGCCGTCTTGAGGATACTACCGGCGTGGAGACGTACGCGATTTATTCGTAACGCCAGTTCTTGTCAAGACTGATAATTTCTGCAATCAGTTGCAAGCGATTGCAACTATGCCGGAAGACTAGCCCCACAGTCGGCAGTCTTCCGGGACCTGAACGCTCACCGGCGCCGGTTCGTCTCCCTTCTGCGAGCCCGCTGCAAACGCGCCAACTGGTTGATGGCGTATATGTCAACTGGAGCGGCAAAGCTAAATCCACCGGCACGAGCGACCCCAACGACACGGCAAGGTCTTCAAGTTAGCCTGCACACACTCCGCCCAGGCGTTGACCCCACTGTAGGTCACTGCGAAAAGCACCCAGCAACTCATTGAACTCGGCGCGATCTTCCTCGCTACCTTCTCGGAAGAGGCGTTAATAACAAAAGGCTTATTGGCTTTGTTTGGCAAAACAGCTGTGTTTGGCGGAACGGATCGACCTGGAAGGCGCTGCTGCTCAGTGCTAGCGGCAGGATCCGGCTCCCCGTCAATGGCGGCTGGAGTCTACCGTTCTACAATCTCGGGCGGGCCCTATACGAAGCTCAATTCCAGCTTGATTACCACCACGAGCTACACTGACCAGGGTTTAATAGGCAGAACACGTATTACTACGTAACCACAGCGGTCGACTCACGGGGCCTGGAAAGTGTTTACTCGAATGAAGCCGTCGCTAGCTGGCCACAGTAGGTCGTGGGACGCAGCGAAAATTCAGCTGCTGGCGGCATTGTCCGACAAGTCGTGCTACTTTCGGGGAATGGATACGCAACTGACCGTAATGTAAGTTGTCAATTGCGATCTAACGGAGCGGATGGACCATGACGCTGCTTACTATTCTTGTCCTGCTGGCTGGCTTTGCGATATTGCTGGCCTTCTTCTGCGCTTTCCTGATGACTCTTAGGGGGACACGAGACGAACTGGGCCGCCCCTTTTCCACCTGCCATTACTCGGCTGTGGGGGGATGTTCCCGATAGGCTTGGCAGCCGTCAGATTGAAAACAGAACCTCAGAAGCTCACAAGAATGTGATTTCTGTCGGTCGGAATCTGCAGATCGATCCCGCGCTCGCGGTTGGCGGCGATGGTGGCATCGAGATCGACTTCGCCGATCAAGATCGTACGCTGCTGCCGGCCTATCTCAACGTGCAGAGAGTCTGCCGTAAGCAGGTACCGACGAGTCTCGAGCCGCTCACCGTTGGCGAATACAAAAAGCGTGGGCAGTCCAGGCTTTGACGGTGCACCGACCTCTTTTGTTTGCGGCACTTCGATCAGCTTTGGGGGTTCGGGAACCGGTGCGGGCGTGCGGCAATCGCGACTCTCCAACACCAGCATAGGAGGAGAAGTTACATTCTCCGCTGGTTCTGGTTCAGGGTAGGATTCAAAAGGCTCCTCGTCCCAATAGGGGTCATACCCGGGCACGTAACCCGATCCGTAGTTGCCATAACGGCGGTAGCCCGGATGGGGCGGAACGAAGCCGTTCGGAAAACCGGGTCGGCCACCAAAGCCCGGCCCATTGCCACCAGGCACGGGAGCACCGCCCCCGTGAAATGCGCCACCCACCCTCTGGGCTCGCATAGGTGCGGCAACCAGGATGGCCATCGTCAGCAGAGCGAATAACATTGAGCGCTGCATACTTCATTTGATGATACTTTTTCTGTGGAGATACAACGGATTCTTCACTGCCCACTTGACCCGCACTTCTGGTCCCCGGGGTGGAGGCGCTCGACGTGGAGCGCTTCGTGGTAGAACTCAATCCCACCAGGTGACCTAGCAGAGTGGTCGAACCAGATCCTTCCTTCTTATAGGCCTCAACGTCCTCGTACACGAGCATCTCGCAGGATTGAGCAAGATTCCGCTGCTCGTCATCAGCTTTGCGCTCAATATCGCGCTTGAGTTCGGGCTTGACCCGAAAGGTCAAGAGACGTTTCTGCCGCAATCTTCAATACTTCCGAGAGGTGGGTGACTGGCGTTATTCGCTGCTCTCAGCGCCTGTCCAAAAGCGCTCGCGCCGTAATCTGGACATGCCCCGCAAATACAAAACCCACCGGCCTATCTGGCGGTGGGTTTTCGATGCCTCTGGTTCTTGAGATTTGCGCTAGGAACTATTGCCGATTCGCCCCTCGTCCGCTGACGGAACTCGTGTGCTGCTGCGCACCCTTGCAACCCACACTGTTGCGCTGGATTCTCGGGCTCTCGGGTAGACAATCGACATCGAGATAACGGGAGTTTGCTCTAGACAAATCCTGCTTCTGCTGCGCCTGCTGCTAACCTCAAGCTACTTGCTAACAACCCAGAGGATACGCGTTTTCCTTCTGGAAACCGCTTCGAGAATGGGCAGATGATCCGACCGCGTCGAGCACGCGACAGATATGCAGAACGGCAAGGTGAACAAGAAGTTTATGCCGGCGGAAGATGCTCCTCCAAGTGCATGATGGGAGTTTCACACTCTACTGCAATCGCAAATGTTGCATCAATTTGGCTGTGTTCGACCCGCACTACCTTGCCTTCTCCCGCCAGGTAAATAGGATGAACGGCCTGCTCTCCTAGCACGCTTAGGATGAAGTTTACCGGTGTATGCTCGGGAATCATAGCAGCACTGTTCAATAAGAGCCCGCCGATGCTCACGTTCCGGCTGATGGTTTCGACTTCGGTGGCGCAGTTGGTAGCCTGAAACTTCACGCAGACCGGGCATTCCAGGCGGAAGCGACGATGTTTTCGCTCCGGCCGATTGCCCATTCCCTGTCCTCCATGCCCAATTGGTGCTTTCCCAAAATGAGAAGAAATCTTCATGCGAGAATTCTCCTTCTTGCCGAGATGTGCCGGGTGAAATTGCCCCAACACTTGGCAGCAGCGCTTGCGCGCTGGTCTAACCGCTTATCTGGAGTTAACAACCGGTCGAGAAGTAGAAGCCGGTAGAGGTTCATGGAGAAGGAATCACTGCCCTAACTTCCAGCGAAGGTCTGCTGACCGCTCCATCTGCACTAACAGCCTTGGTTTCGTAATAGTAGGTCTGCCCGGTCTTCACGAGATAATCGACACAGCTCGTGCCTCGAATGAGATCTGTGTTGATCTTCTCGTAATTTTTGCCCGGACCACGACGATATACGTTATAACCTCGGACCGCATCCGCGGGAGAATTACTCGCCGGAGTACTCGCGTTCCACAAAAGCCTCACGCTGTGCGGCTTGGAGGAAGAGGCCGTGGATCCCGACGGCGCGGTAGTAACGCTTGAGGCTGGAGTAGCTTGCAAATCGCCACGACAGTTTTGGCTGTCCTGGCCGTTGTAGCTGTTGGCCTGCGAACTAATTCCGACAATCAGAATAGCGACGCCCAGGCTAGCTTGAAGCTTCTTGAGCATCTTGACGCCATTTCCGGCACGCAGTTGAGTCCACTGCGAAAGGTCCGCGCGTGCGTGCGAACGTCTTCATGGATCAGAACAGTGATTTTGTAGTGCGACTCACCTTTAAGCCAGCCTCGGTCTCTCCGCGGAAACGCTGCACCATCACAGCCATCACAGAAGGTTGTTGGGTGTTGCCTCGACAGCACACTTGGACCCGCTAATATAACTATCCTCCGGCAGAACCGGAGGTACTACGATTGCTGGCCCCTCCAGGAGACTGATCGCAATCGGTGAAAGTTAAGAGCAAGGGGCTTCAAACTTCTTCTCCCGATAGGACCTCGAGGCAAGGAGAAGCACGCTTCCGAAACTGTCAAACTATTATTCGTCCCCTGCTGAGCCTGAGGCCACCTTAACGCATCAATCAGAAAGTCCGAAATTGGCGCGAGGGCACTTTTGGACAGCCGCTTTAAGTCTTGAGTCGTCCATCGAAGAACTGGATGTTGTTCCCTCCATTTTGCTTGACCCGATACATTGCCGCATCTGCACCCTGGATCAGACTTTCCCCATCCCGGCCGTCCTGTGGAAAGATACTGACACCCATGCTGGCGGTGAGATGAAAAACGTGAGGCTCGAGGTTATGCGGGGCCGCAATTGCATCCAGAATCTTTTTCGCGACTGGCATCAAACTTCTTGCGTCGTCGATTTCTGACAGCAGTATTACAAATTCATCGCCTCCATAGCGGCTTACTGTGTCCGAGTTGCGTACACAGGCTAGCAAGCGCCTGGCAGTAGACTGAAGCACTCGGTCGCCAATCGCATGTCCCGCGGAATCGTTAACCTGTTTGAAATCATCCAAGTCCACAAAAAGCACCGCCAGTGGCCTGCTATAACGGCTTCCTAGTGCGAGCGCGAGACCCAGTCGATCTTTCAGGAGCGATCGGTTGGGCAAATCCGTGAGCCAATCGTATTGCGCTAGGCGCGACATTCTGAGAACCTTAGCCCGCGCTTCTTCGGTTAGGGCACGAAAGACGATCACCGAACCTGTACCTCGACCTCCCAGGTCGTGAATGGAAGCCACTGAGTCTTCAATCACAGTTTCCATCCCGTCTCGTCGAATGAGGATGGGGTTACTAGCGAGATCTGCCACATCATCCTGGCCAATCGCTGCCTCAGTGAAATGCCAAGGGGACTCACCTCTAGCTGCGTCGATGATCTTCATCACCTCTGCAAGCGGCCGGCCCAATGCTTCCTGAACTGACCACCCAGTCATCCTTTCGGCTGCGGGATTGAGATAGGTGATTCTGCCCGAGACGTCGGTGCTGATGATCGCGTCTCCGATGCAGCTGAGAATATGCTGCGCCCACACAGCGGGATCGTATTGCCCTTCCGATGACATTTGGCCCTCGGAGCCCGAGTTCTTAAGGTTATTAGATTCCAAAGCCTCACCTAATTCTGACGCATTAGCGAACCGCTGGCTGCGCCGGTTTGCGCTCTGCCCACCCTACGAGCCGCAATAGGACGAACAAGCCTGCCAGAAATACCAGGAAGAACACGATCCCTCCCTGGTGATGTAGCCTGCCATGCAGGAAACTAGGATCTACGTAAACTGCAAGCATCGACAGGGTGAAGATTCGAAGCCCGTTCTTCGCAATGGAAGAGGAATTGCCGCCAGAATGACAAGACCTTTGCCCAAAGCGGAACGAAGCAAGAGGTGGGCCAGCACCGTACTGGTGACCAACAACATCAGGCTACAGCGAATGCTGCTGCACTCCTCAGCAACCTCAACCGTCAGCCCGGGAATAGTCAGTCGGAGACCATCCTGTGTCACCGGCACGCCTGCGATCGCGAAAAACAGATAGGCCGCGTACGCTGAGCCCTGTTGCAAGAACTTTACGACGTGATTTAACGCAAACTCAGGAAGAGGGACCAACCACAGCAAGAAGCACGGAGGAAAAACAGACATCCGGGAAATACAGGTGCCGAAACAGCAAACGAACGACCCAATCCACCACGTGACAACAGCCAGCATGTCCAGGGAAAGCTGCATGCTGGCCGAGGGGCTAGCCGGCCCTCGCCACCGGCCCCCGATAAAGCCAATCAGAACGGCCAGCACCAATAGCGCCAAACCGCTACGGAAATTCGGTTCAGCCTGTGCCTTTTGCGATCTCCACTCCGAAACAATTAGGGTAATGCTAACAGGGATAATCAGCAATATGTGCGTGTATGCGTTGTTTTGGACCGCCAACCCAAATGTTGCGACGATGGTATGCCGCCATAGCACCAGGGAGACTAAGCATAGAAGAGCGAACCTGCGGTATGACGACGATGGGCTCATTCCACACTTTTGCTTCCACCCAACGCACGGTCGGCGTCTGGGACCTCTATCGCCCTTGGCTGGGTATCGATTTCATACTCCAGATGATCGCCGGCCGCCTTTGCAAAAGCTAGGACGGCGCGTTCCGCCCCAGGCCCCTCGATCTGCCAATGACCGTCGTGGTTTACCACGCGCATTTTGCTTCGTGCTCGCCACCACTGATCAACCTGTCCCGGAAGGGCGAACCATGATCTGTCCCTCGAACCCAGGTTACGCAACAAGCCCAACAAACCTCGATACACATCGCGTGCTCTCTTCTCGATGATGTAATCTGGATGGATAATGAAGCTCACGAGGCCGTGCTTTTTCACAATTGCTTCTGTTTGAGTCTTCCACAGATCCAAGGAATAATCCCTGAGTAGGTGAAACAGCATGTAATCCTGTGTTGTTGTGACAGGAATTTCCAGGATATCGCCAACGAAATATGGCATCACAGTACAACAGCCGCCCCGCTGCGGATCGAGATGTGCGACATTGGGAACAGACATGTCAAAAGAGAAATCCAGTGCATCGTACCAATCCTGATTTCTGTACAGGACTGCAGCCCGGAAGCCTTTGGCGCCATAGGTCTTGCCATATTTATTAATCCTCTTCGCGCGCCGCAGGAACTCCGCCTTGTCGCGAAAGAGATGCCCGTCATGATTGAGGTCCTGGATGCCTACCTCGAAGCCTCTGTCGCGGATAGCTTGAACCAGGTCGGTCGAGATCTTGTAGCATCCCTCGGGTATCAACTGAAACGATGCCTTGATGCCAAAAGAGTCATCTATGTTCATTAGTTCTGAGCAGAAGCTCTGCCCTCTCTCGGCTTCAACGTCATGAGTCAGGACGATGCAGCTTCCGGCACCATCGGGCCAGAACCAGACGAACGGTATCCTGTCCACACCTTTGGCCTTCATCGACCACAACAGCATTTGTTCGTTTAGGTTCTCGACGGTCGTGTCCACGGGCCAGCGGGGGAAGAGAATGTTTCGCCACCCGTCCAGACGGGCCCTTTGGACGTGCTTGCGGACATTGACGTTCATCAATGGGCGCAGGAAGTAATATGCATTCCTTAACGATTGTGTCCATGGGTTCAGGGCACTGGGGCTAAATTGCTTCGCGTAACGCTCAAGACGCAGGTTATCAATGACATCGGTCGGGTTAAACGGCAGAAGGACAGTAGAGCCGTCAGTTGCCACATCGTTGAGAACGTCATACAGGGCACCGTCAGCTCGGACCGATCGAGAACCTGATGCGGTCCTTCCATAGCAGATCGTGCCCTGCCCATATCGAAAATAGCCCGTGTCGACGGACAACTGGCCATTCAATTTGAGATCAGCGAAGTGATCTGGGCAACGGTAGTGACTAATCACCGCTGTGTTCATCGAGAGCCCGCGCATCGCAAATCTTACAGCATCTGGAACCTCGAGACCATTGCAAACTCCGAGTGCCATATTCTCAAAAGCAGCAACTTCCGCGCCTGCCGTGAAGCAGCATTGCTGAGGTGTGGCACCAAAGTGTGTAGGCCTCTTGATCACGCGACGTACTGCCCCTCTCTCAGCCTGGCTCGGTTTATCGTTTGCCCCATATCGAGGGGACTCCGAAAAACGGAGCCCAGTGCTTTGGGACTAATGCCCGCGCCAGCGGCAAGGCAGCAACACGGTAAAGCGCGACCCCAACACCAGTCCCCAGAGTGTTAGTAATCACGTCCGTGACACCAGAATCTCGCGTTGGAAGATATGACTGGAGAATCTCGATGGCAAGGCTGACTAGTGCCCCGAAAACAATGGCGGCCAAAACACCGTGCTTGACCTGCCGCGCCGAAGTAAAGTAAGCGCCAAAGAAAAAGCCTAAAGGAATAAACCCAGCGATATTGATGACCGCGTTCTTAAAGTATTCCCTTTGTGTCCTGAATTCACTCCATGGCGGTTCTAGACAGATCTGATCAAAAACGAGATACCGGTCCGGAATGTAGAGATCAATTCCCGGCTTAACCTGATTATGGACAATATTGCCAGTCTGCTCATCAAAGAGGTAGAGCGCAAGCGGCGGATTGCTCTCGGCGACTGCGGGTTTCCCCTTCTGCGTCCAATCCTCATAGTGCTGGGCAACCTGGTCCATGGTGAGCTCGTTTGTGTAAATCGCGAGGCCTCGCAACTCGCCAGACCAACTATGGCTCTGCCAGGGTGAGTTGGCCACGATGAGCTCCCCGGCGAGATCCATAAGGGAAAGCCCAAATCGTGACGAACGCGTGACCAAATTGCCATCTAGATAGACTGCGGTGTCTTGCCCGTCTGAAGTGATAGTTATGAGCGCTTGCTTCCTCCGAAACACTTCGTCAACGTAGAGGTCGGTCTGGCGATACCCATTCTTACCGTCGCGCTGCAATAGGAGATCGGTATAGTATTGCTGCAGCGAAAACTGCCGGCTGTTCAAAGGATTGTAAAAAGCAAGGAAAGTGCCTTTATCCCAAGTAAGGCGCGGCTTCAGCCACACCTCAAGGCTACAAGATGGCCCATCCGAACTGGCCGGCTGAAAGTGGCCGGAACTAACAACAGTGCCGTAACGATCGATACGAATACCGTTCTGATTTCCTAACCACCGCACCTGATTCTTGGGAGAATGGAAAGGCCAGAGCCCCACGACCAGAATGCCGCACAAGGTCACGGCAGCAAGAACACCTATCGCTTTCTGTGGAATGTAAGCCCCCCCGGCTGCCTGGTCCAACCTGGTGAGCGAGCGCTACCAGAAGGGCTCGATCATTCTGACCAGCAACAAGAGCTATTAGGAACTCGGGATTCGAAGCTACGTCAAACTCGGCATGCAGTCTGCAGAGGGCGTCCGTGCGCCTTTTGTAACGACTGAAAGTCGTGTTTGCAGCTGAAACCGCCAGAAGGGCTTCGCGCTTGCTGGACCATCTGCATGGGATTCTGAACTATCGCCGGAGCATGATGCCGCTGGGCGTGGCGAGAGCGGTCAATGGGAACATCAAGGCGCTGTTACGTCGTGGCCACGGCTATCTTGATTGAACCATCTGCTGCTGAAGGCGCAACGGCTGGCTCCCACCAAGACCCAGTTCCTCGTCTTACAGAAAGCCATGATTGGCTGGTGAAGATCGGTACGTTAACTGCAACTGGGGCCTCAGGGATCCTGTAGCAGATCAGAGGATCTGCTGCGAAACAATCATTGTGTCCCTTTGCGAAAAACCCTCCGATAGGCTGCCAGCAGATTGGCGACGGAATAGTCCCAGGCTAGTTCCTCTTCAACCCTTCTGCGCCCGAACTCACCCATTCTTTTTCTTTCATCGGGATTTTCCAGCAGCCAGACAATCTTGGCGGCAAAATCAGCTGCCCCTTTTTCGTTATCGGCATACAGGGATGCTTCCTGGGCGCTGAATCTACCTTCTTTCAAATTGAATTGCACGATGGGCTTGCACAAGGCCATGTATTCCATGATCTTGATCATTGTGGAGAGGTCGTTCATTTCGCATGGCCTATCCGGATTGACGCAGATATCGGCTGTGGAGAGAATCTCCAGCAATTGTTCGTCGGGAATCCTTCCCGTGAAGTTGAGCATATCGTCGAGACCCTTATCCTGTGCCATCTTCCGGAGTCCAGCCAATCCCGGCCCACCACCTATACAAGTGAAATGAACGTCACGACGTCCCGAGTCTTTGATATGCAGTGCCACATCAAGCAAGATGTCCAAGCCCTCTTGTACGCTCATGGTTCCGACATAACCGATGAGGTAAGGCTTGCCGCGCTTCAGAGCAGGTTGGGGGGGGACTAGTCTAAATGTTCTTAGGTCTGGTCCGTTGCGGACAATGAACACATCCTTCGGATCAAGGCCACCTTTGGTCACGGCGCGGTCCCTGTAACTGCCGTTGGTAACCATGACGACGTCGCTGAAATGGTAGGTCAGACGTTCAAGCCACAGCTGGGCCCTGTACAGAACGTCCTTCCTTCCGTATTTGGAAAGATATAGTTCCGGACTTACGTCATGATGATCGAAGATGTACTTAATCCCCAATAGTTTTAACGGCAGAGCAATCAAGAAAATGTCGTCGGGAGGATTACAGCCCTGAATGACATGAAATCCGCGCCGCAGGAAGATCCACCAAGTATAGAAGAACTCCCAAAAGAGCGACCAGCCGTATTCCCAGAGATAACCCAAGGGAGTACTTTCTTCTTTCGGCACAGGGTGCCGGTAGATCCGAATCCCATTGATAACTTCGTGCCTTTGCTCGTACCCTTTCCCAGCGGGACACAATACGGTCACTTCATACCCATTCTGGTGCAGCGAGGAGGCCTCCTTCCAAACACGCGTATCGAAAGGAACGGGTGCGTTTTCCACGATGATGAGGACTTTTTGCTTCACGACAAGGACGCCCCACTCGACAACAGTTTGTAAAGCCCTGCGAGCGCGCAGAGCATGGTCGCCTGTCCCCAGTGCAGCGTGGGGGTTTCATTCACCAGCCATCGCGAATACCGGCGATAATAGAAATAACCAGTGCGATCTTGCATGTGCTCGATCGTCCATTTGGCTACTTTCAGCGCCAGTCCCAAGCCGTCCGGATCGCGGTCGCAGAAGAACACGATTGTGTCGATTGCCTGGGAACAGCACTGGATGTCGATCGGCAGTGTCTTGTTGTTGTAGTACTTCGGAGTTCCATCCGGCAGGAAGAAGGTATTCTTCCAGTAGTTGTACCCGCTCATCAGGTTCTGCTCGAAGTGGTTATCTCCCGTGCTCTCCGTGTAATGCTTAAAGGAATCCAGGACATATCCTGTGTGGAAATTGTCTATCCAGTGGCGATACGGCGCTTCGCCGTAATACCAGGATGAGTCGGGCCTCTGGTGACGGGCCGTGTACCGAATCGCCTTCTCGGCCAAAGTTCTGTAGGGCTCGTTCCCGGTGTAGGAATACGTGCGGGCCAGAAGGCCGGCGGCGAGAGTGTTGGCGTTATGAACCAGGGCGTGGTGAATTGGCGTGTAGTTGATGCAAACCGAGTCTCCTTCTGGAGATGCAGCAATATCACGGAGGATGTGCTCGCATGCGCTGGCCGCAACCCTCAGGAAGCCGTCGTGGAGGCCGCGAGCATGGGCATCCAGGAACGCGTGACCGATGAGGGAGGTCCACACCACCGTCGGCACGCCTTTCGGTAAATAGAAGTTCCCTCGCGCCTGGTAATCGAAATGATTGCCCCAGCAGGCGCCACTATAACCCTCGGACTGGTTCTCGACCAGCCATTGCAGCGCAGATTCCGCTTTGTCTCGCCAAGCCGCGTTACCCGTGGCTTCATGAAGACGCAAGAAACCTCTGGCCAGAAAGCCCATGCCCTTCGTCGAACGGCTCCGGGCGATTCCCACGAGCGGACGCAGGTTAAAGGGGAGGCGGCGCACCCCTTGCTGGAGAACCGTGCGTAGGAACTTGCTGTTCAGCGTGAGCGGCCGCAGGAACCTTGCGTTCAGGCCGTCGAAAGGGTCGTAGCCGCGGTAGTCAGTTTTTTCCAGCCAGTCGAACAGTCGACAAATGGATTCGTATACTTGCTCCTTCAAAAGCATGCTCCTGCCTTGAACCTCAAGCCGCTACGTGCCGGGCTGAGCATGGGGCTACAACGCGGGCCCTCGGTGGGAAACTGCGGATCATCGGTGTCAGTGTTAACAAGAATGGTCAGGTGTTGTTCGATGAGTTCGCTCAATCCTAGGCGCTCATCCAACTGTCGCACCAAGAGCAGCCCACCGTCGGAAGTCACCCGTGACCCTTGAAAATCGACTTTCAAAGAGCGGTCGAAAGAGAACTGAACGGGCTGATTTTGCTTCTCACAAACTGGGTGCGAGCCTCCGCAGAGTTCGTGTTGTTCTCAAAGCTGGATGAATACTGGCGTTGGCTCGATCATACGGCCACATTCACGAACTGCAAAAAGGAAATGTGGGTCTATATAGATCTGGGTCATTGTTCAATCAGAACAACACTGTGACCGAGACCGCACAAGCATACCGCTTGGACCATGCCGACGTATCCTGCACCAACGATGGCTACCCGCATAATGTCTACCTCGTCCCAGCGATTGCGAATTATGTTCACCTTCACCGTGGCAAAGATTATTTCATTTCTTCGTCCTACTATTCACCTCGTGCGCCATGGCCCCGAAGTATCACGAGTTCCTATTCTTGTTCTGGTAAATCGCGCGTTATGATTCGCGTCGCAGGTCTTCGTCGAATTAGGCTTTTCGATTGTCGTAGCATCCGTGATCATCCCGGTCATAATGTGTGCCTTTTGCCCTCACGTCGGAAAATGCTCGCTGCAGGGCTGTCAGATGTCACCGCTCTGAGTCTTCAGCTTCCTGAGGCGGGCCCACAATCGGCGCTTCGGGGTATGCGGTTTGCTGGAGAGTGCCAGCAAACCGCCCAACAGTTTCAAGTCCGGCCCCTTGTCGTCACATCGAAAGATTGGCCGAGAGCCTTTGGTCCCTCGATTTGAAGGACAGCTTTGTCCCAGACCCGTTCCACTGACCAACGGAACCTCTGCAGTAATACTTGAGCGCACCGTGCCAGACGCCAACCAAAGACCGTTTTGATCCAGGAGTACTTCCAGGACAAGTGGGGGATCTCAAGCTGTCCTCCTAGTTCCTGGGCCAAAGTCTGGGCGAGCTCAAAAATGTCGGCTCTTTCCGGATAGAAGTAAACCATCGAGTCCTGCAGATACATTACACAAGCGGCTCGGGCCCTCGGACTGTCCTCCACTGAGCGCAGATAGCGGACATGTAACTGCATGGAGACCCATTGGGCCTCGCGCTTTCTGTCGGATTGCCCAATGTAGCTGAGGCTGCTCGACCCTGCCTCCCGATAGTACACTCTCGCCTGCGGCACGAAGCGTGTGCCATCGCTGGCAAGCAAGACGCGGCAGAAGTATTCGCCATCGTCGTCTACGGGGAGCCGCGTGTCCCACGGGCCGGCGGCTTCGGTCAACTCGCGACTGACTAGCCAAGTGGCGTTCGACATGTAGAGATTTTCTTCCATCTGGCGGAGCATCCATTCGGCGGGGGATAGATCGCACCACAACGAACTGGGCCTGAACTCCGCGCGGCTATGCCGGTACATGAACCGCCCCCAAGCCGAAGAAAGGAGCGTACGTTCGCCTCGGCACTCGCCCAGTGCCTCCACCTGTCTGCCAATCTTGTCGGGTGCCAGAAGATCATCGGCATCGAGCCACTGAATGTAATCCCCCTGGCTCATAGAGAAGGCTCTATTTCTGGCTGCGGCAGCGCCCTGATTCTTCTGGGTGACGACGGTGACGCCGTCGCCTTCAAACCGCCGCGCAATCGCTAGTGTTTGATCAGTGGATCCATCATCAACGACAATTATCTCTTTTCGCGGCCACGTTTGCGCGATAGCTGAGCGGAGGGTGTCAGCGATCCATTTCTGTGCGTTGTACGCCGGTATGAGGATCGATACCAAAGGGTTCAAGATCGCTACCATCTCAACATTCCGGAGCACGCCTCTCGGGTCATCTCGGCCACCGTCATCGTGTACTGAGCGTGCAAAATAACAGATTTTTGTCCTTAAGAAAGCTCTGATTAAGTCTGGTTTTGAAGGAGACGGCCTTCAGGCCGTCCGTGAATACCGCAAAATCACAGCGGCTTTAGAGCGTTTTCATCGTTATTGTAGACCATACCCGCAATGAGATGAGCAGGGCAAAGGCACACTGGGGGAGTTGGCGGAACAATTTGGGGTGAGCGAAGCTCTAGCCGCTATGGGACTTCGCCGCGACTTGATCAGAGAGTCCCTAGAGCTACTTTCCGGTGCAAAATAGCTACTTTCCGGTGCAAAATAGCGCTTTCTAAGAAGCTAATTCGTGTGCAAGAAGCGATTCCTCGAGTCTGAAGCAGCGAGTTTCGGATCGCTCGTCCCATGATGGAGAGGAGCGCGCCGG
>Ga0181532_10002185_pt1 | contig 18334 bp, 16 predicted proteins | sample PEATcosm2014_Bin_33_FD_119768 | JGI IMG/M metagenome (GOLD analysis project Ga0181532, IMG submission 119768) | Peatland microbial communities from MTU Mesocosm Facility, Houghton, MI, USA - PEATcosm2014_Bin11_30_metaG | ecosystem: Environmental > Terrestrial > Soil > Wetlands > Peat | place...
CGGAGATTGAGGCCATCTTGAAACGGCGTCCGGCGGTGGGGCCGCTCTTTCCCTACCTCCGCACGGTGCGGGCGAACGACCGGGCAACGGAATTTCGTCAACGCTGCGACGGGTTGGCGATTGGCGCACTCTGCCTGTCGCCATTCTTGTCAGCGCGGGGAAACTTCGGGCATTGGGCAGGCCAAGGCCCAATGCGGTGAAATTTTTTAGCTCCATCGAATTGATCACCCTGCTCGCTGACCCTGATTGGCTGGACGATGCCACGAAAACCATCGGCCAATACTGGCGGCGAAAGAACGCCCAGCGCCATGGTTTGGCCATCGAAGAACAAGCGGATGCGCCCGTCGTGGTCCGTAAAAAATAGCTTGCCTCAAAATCCGATTTGGCGTATAAACTGGCGTTATGAAAGCGTCGCATTCTTTGAAGATTGCCTTCCTGCTGTGTGCGACGATGCTACAAGCGGTCAGTAGCGGGGCGCAACCCGTGAGCAAGGTCGCCGCAGGAACTGTCTACAGCTTGTTTCTCAAAAGCGACGGAAGTTTGTGGGGCATGGGCAGCAACAGTGATGGCAATACGAACAACCGGCCCGAGCAGATTGCGGCCAGCAATGTCACAGCGATTACCGTCGGACAGTCCCACGTTCTGTTTCTCGAGAGCGACGGCAGTCTGTGGGCCATGGGCAACAACGGGGGTGGCCAGTTGGGCGACGGGACTTACAACAGTACCAACCAACCCGAGCAGATTGTGGCCAGTAACGTGACGGCGATTGCCGCAGGAGGAAGCACAAGCCTGTTTTTAAAAATTGATGGTAGCCTGTGGGGCATGGGTTCGGACACCGCTGGTGAGCTAGGCGACGGCACTTACAACAGCACCAACCGACCTGAGGAGATCGTCGCCGGCAATGTCATAGCAATTGCTGAAGGATTAGGCCAAACCCTGTTCCTCAAAAGCGATGGCAGCCTATGCCACGGGCTGGAACCCAACTGGACAGTTGGGCGACGGCACATTCAACAACACCAACCAACCCGAGCAGATTGTGGCCAGTAACGTCACGGCGATTGCGGCGGGAGGATACCATAGTCTGTTTCTCAAGAGCGATGGCAGCCTGTGGGGCATGGGCTTAAACGCTGCTGGCGAGTTGGGCGAGGGTGCTTACAACAGTGCCACCAACATGCCCGAGCAGATTGTGGCCAGCAATGTCACAGCGATTGCGGCGGGAGGATTCCATAGTCTGTTTCTCAAGAGCGACGGCAGTCTGTGGGGAATGGGTAGAAACTTGGAGGGCGAGTTGGGCGACGGCACATTCAACAGCACCAACCAACCCGAGCAGATTGTGGCCAGTAACGTCACGGCGATTGCGGCTGGATACATGCACAGCTTGTTTCTGAAGAGCGATGGGAGCCTGTGGGCTATGGGCCGCAACGATTTTGGTGAATTGGGCGACGGCACTTACAACAATACGAACCGGCCTCAACTGATTGTGGCTGGGACTCCGGGTTACAATCAAATCTCCATCCAGCTTTTGAGCGGGCGCAATGTGAGTTTGTCCTTCGTGGGCATTGCCGGAAACAACTACGCGCTGGACTACACATTCAGTCTGTCCCCAGCCAACTGGATGCCGCAGGCGACCAATACCGCCGGTGCGGGTGGAGTGCTCGTGTTCACCAACACGCCGGACGCCGCCACCAACTATTTCTGGCGCATCCGCTCCGTGCCGTAGCGGGCGGGCGCAATGCAAGCGGACGTATCTTTGCCCGGATGCTTCCAACTCGATTAAAAAACCTTCAACGAAACCTTCAACGATTTCTTCAATAACCGAGTAGTAAGCGGGTAGGTGGCGAGTTAAGTCCGGTAGTGGGCGGGTAGTGTTAAAAACCACTTGAACACCTGTAAAGTCAGCATTAAAATACCCCTGTAAATCAGGATATTGAGGCTGGTTGTCGGTGAAGACTGCGTTCGATTCCGACCCTCGCCTTCAAGCATCGAAATCTGTTCACTCTTCCAAATTTCAACGTCAGTAGCGGACACCAAAATGGACACCAAATGAGTTAAAAAGGGTATAGTGTGGGAAATGACCGATTAAGCTTGAGTAACGCGTAAAATCAGGCATACTGGGGCTGCAAACACGGTGGAAAACAGCCGATTCCGCCCCCAGCCCGCATAACCCGCGCTTCAACATCACGGGAGTGTAAAAAACAGGGCTGCAACTGCCAGCAAGGAATATCCGCCAGAATTGTCACGTTCAGGAAGCGTGAACATTTTTGTGTGGGAAATGTCTTTTTGATGAGTGGATGGATAATGGCCGAAAACAATCTGAAATCAAAGGCGGGCCAAAGGGTTTTCCCTTTGCGGCCCGCCGCGATTCGTTTTCGGCAAAATGTCTTCTTCCTTTGCACGACCGCAGGGTGATTTCAATTTGCCTTGCCGTATTTTTGTGTCTCGGTGCGCCGGGTTTCGGCGTGGTGGCGGCGCAGGCGGCCGGTTTTACCGCTTCTTTGGACCGTGATACCATTTCGTTGGGCGAGAGTGCCACGTTATCGCTCGCGTTCGAAGGCGGCCAGCCGAGGAACGTGCCGACGCCGGAAGTTCCCGGCTTGCAAATCGTCAACACAGGCAATTCCCAGAATTTCAGCATCCTCAACGGCCAGATGAGTTCCACGGTAACCGTCACTTTTTCTCTCACGCCGCAACGAGACGGCAAATTTGTCATACCGGCCATGACCGCCGACGTGAATGGCCAACGATTGACCAGCCAGCCGCTCGAACTGACCGTGCAAAAAGCCGCCGTCCCCTCCGCGGCTGCCATCAACTCCGGCAACCAGGTTGCGTTCATGAAATTGCTGCTGCCACAAAGTAAAATCTATGTCGGGCAGGTGCTCGCCGCGCAACTGCAGATTTATTTGCGCGATGACGTGCAAAATTTCGGCAACTTTCAGTTCACGGCCATGCCCACCGATGGATTCATCGTCGGCAAGAGCGCGCAAGGCGGAAGATATCGCACCCAGATAGGCAGCCACAGCTACACCGTCATCCCGCTTTCCATCGCGTTGACGGTTTTGAAAGCCGGCAGCTTGAATCTCGGCCCGTTCACCGCCCAGATGACGGTGGTGCTGCCGTCCGATCAGCAGGGCGGCGACCCGTTCTTTCGGCAGTTCTTCAACAGCGGCGAACAGAAACAGGTCTCGCTCGCCACGGATTCAATCGAAGTCCAATCGCTGCCGCTGCCGACGGATGGCAAGCCGGCGGATTTCAACGGAGCGGTCGGCCACTACACGATGACCGTCACGGCCGGGCCGACGAATGTTGCCGTGGGTGATCCCATCACCGTGCACATTCAAATTTCCGGCCGCGGTGCGCTGGATGCCCTCGTGCTGCCCAAACAGTCTGACTGGCGCGATTTCAAAGTTTATCCGCCCGCGTCAAAGGTGGAGACCGGCGGTCCGCTTGGCCTGGAAGGCGCCAAAACGTTTGAAGAAATCGTCACGCCGCAAAATACGGACGTGCATGAATTGCCGCAATTTTCCTTTGCGTTTTTCGATCCCGATGACGGGAATTACCACACGCTCACACAACCATCCGTGCAACTCGCGGTCCGTTCCGCCGGAATGTCCCCTGCGCCCAACATCGCCGCCGCCAAAACTGCCGGTGTGGAAAATCCATCTTCGCCACAAGACATCTTGCCCATCAAAGAAGAATTCGGCGCGCTCGCGCCAGCCGGCCCTCCGCTTGTGACACGGCCGGCGTTTCTCGCGCTGCAAGGGTTGCCAGTAGTGGCCTGGCTTGCGGCGTTTGTGTGGCGCAAGCGCACGGACAGCCTGGCGAACAATCCGCGCTTGCGACGACAACGGCATGTCGCGCGACTGCTCCGCGACGGGCTGGACGATTTGCGCCGGCTGGCTGCGGAAAACAACTCCGACGAATTTTTCGCCACACTGTTTCGACTGTTGCAGGAGCAGCTCGGCGAGCGGCTGGATTGCCCGGCGTCGGCCATTACTGAAAACGTGATTGACGAACATCCGGTTTTGCGCGGCGCGCCAAAGACGACACTCGATGGATCGCGCGAATTGTTCCAGCTATGCAACCAGGCGCGTTACGCGCCGGTGCGCGGCAGCAGCGAATTGAATTCGGTCGCCGCGCAATTCGAGAAGACCATCGGCGAAGTCCAGGAGTTGAAAGCATGAAATTTCAAACCGGTAGTAGCGGACGTGAGTTCGCTCTAATCAAAAGAAAGTTGGAGCCGACTCACGTCGGCTGCTACCGGGTTTTATTGCTCACACTGATTTTTGCTGGAAAGCTTTTCGGGGCGGATATAGCCTCGGATTTTTCGGCAGCGAACAAACTTTACGCCGAGGGAAAATTTTCCGATGCAGCGAACACCTACGAAAAAATTCTACAAACCGGCGCACAATCGCCGGCGCTGCTGTTCAATTACGCCAATGCGGAATTCAAGTCCGGAAATCCCGGCAAGGCCATCGCCGCTTATCGGCGGGCGGCGTTGCTTTCGCCACGCGACGCGGAAATACGCGCGAATCTTGCCTTCGTCCGCAGTCAAGTCCAGGGCGCGACGCTGCGCGAAAGCCGCTGGCAAAACTGGCTCGGTCAGTTGACGCTCAACGAATGGACCCTGCTGGCGGCGGGCGCGTTCTGGCTGACGTTCGCGTTGCTCGCCGCAAAACAACTGCGTCCCGCGCTCGGCGCGAAGCTGAAGAACGCGACTTCCATGTTCGCGACGCTGACGATTTTATTCGGTGTGGCGCTGGGCCTGCAGGCGGCGAATCATTTTTCCCGGCAAACCGCCGTGGTTGTTTCACTGGAGGCGACGGCGCGCAGCGGGCCGTTTGACGAGGCGCAGGTCGCGTTCACGGCGCACGACGGCGCGGAACTTTCCGTGCTGGACCGGCACGACAACTGGATTCAAGTCGCCGACGGCTCCGGGAAAATCGGCTGGTTGAGCCGCAAGCAAGTGAACGTTTTGCCGGGCGCGTGAATGGAATTTTAAGCTCCAAACACCAACATCTCCGCCTTCGCTCCGAGCTTCGGCGCGACCGCGTCGAAACGAAGTGAAGACGGGCAAGCTCCAGCGAAGCACCACGCTTCAAGCTCCAAAGCGGGCGGGGCGATTTGGATTGGCCGGCAATGTTGGAGCTTGATTGATGGAATTTCTCTGGATGTTGGAGCTTGGGATTTGGATGTTTTTTTCGTTGAACGCATCACCACACTTGTTGTCAGATTGTCGTCCGCCACAAAAAAGAATTTTAGAAAAACACATGAGCACTGGAATCAACGCCATCAACGAAGCGGTCAAGGAAGCGAGTGCCTTCACGCACCCGCTGTTTAACGAACTCGGCAAAGTCATCGTCGGCCAGAATTATCTGACCGAGCGGCTCGTCATCGGCCTGCTGGCCAACGGTCACGTTCTGCTCGAAGGCGTGCCGGGTTTGGCGAAGACGCTCGCCGTCAAATCTCTGGCGAATTGCATCCGCGTGAAATTCTCGCGGTTGCAATTCACGCCGGACATGCTGCCCGCCGACGTCATCGGCACGCAGATTTACAACCCGCAATCCGGGGGCTTCAGCACGCGCAAAGGACCCATCTTCGCCAATCTCATTCTCGCCGACGAAATCAACCGCGCGCCCGCCAAGGTGCAAAGTGCGTTGCTCGAAGCGATGCAGGAAAAACAAGTCACTATTGGCGAACAAACCTTCAAGCTCGAAGAACCCTTCCTCGTGCTTGCCACGCAAAATCCTATTGAGCAGGAAGGCACGTATCCGCTGCCCGAAGCGCAGGTTGACCGCTTCATGCTCAAGCTCAAGATCGGCTATCCATCGCGCGCCGAGGAGCGGCAGATTCTCGACCTGATGGCGCGCACGAGCGGGACACCCGTGACTCACGCCGTCGTTGACCCGAAGGACATCCTCAAGGCGCGCGAAGTCATCAACGACATTTACGTGGATGACAAGGTGAAGGATTACATCGTGGATTTGGTCTGTAGCACGCGCGACCCGGACCACTACAAAATCGCGGTGAAGGACTTCATCCAACTCGGCGCGTCGCCGCGCGCGACGATCAACCTGACGCTCGCCGCCAAGGCGTATGCGTTCCTGAAAGGCCGCGGCTACGTCACGCCGCAGGACGTGAAAAGCATTGGCATGGACGTGCTGCGCCACCGCGTCGCCATCACCTACGAAGCCGAGGCCGAGGAAAAAACCAGCGAAACGGTCATCCAGAAAATTTTTGATGAACTGCCTGTGCCGTGAATTATGGCAAATCTCGATTTCTACGGACTCAAAAGTGATTTGCAGAAACTGCTCGCGTTCATCTACGACGAGACAGACATAGTCATTTTTGAAATGTCGTCAGAATTTGACCGCGAAATCCGTCGCTTTACGTCGCTTAAAGATTTGGAAGGCACTTTCGCCATCGGTCAGATGAACAAAGGCCAAACTCATCTTCAGCTTTGGTCAGCTTCGGTGATGAAAGAGCCAAAACCTCGGAGAATTAATCTGACGATGAAGGATCATTCCTTCCGATATGCAATTGAGGGAGCGGGATTAATCCAGCTCTATTTGGGCGGACTCAAAGAGAACATCATCGGCGAAACTCACTACGGACATTGGAATCAGGCAGGAGCGGAAGAAAGATGTGTTTTGCCAACCAAGGATTGCGACTGGGAAACTCTTAAGAAAATTTCTGGCCGACTTCAGCGTTTTATTCGTGGCTTGGCGGTCGCAAAAATCAACAACAGAGTTATTTTGCCAGAAGCCTTTTCAGAAATTAGAAATGGCAAGCAACTTCGTTTCTTGAACCAAGTTTTCGATGCCCAATCGAAGGAAATTGTTCTGCTGCGAGAAAAGGTTTCATGATTCCCCGCGAGATTCTCAAAAAAATCCGGCAGATCGAGCAGCGCACAAACCGCATCGTGACCGAAACGCTCGCGGGCTTTTCATTTCAGCCGTCGCCGCAGTTCCGCCGGATTCCGCGCGCCGTGGAAAACGGAAACCACAATCATCACAGGCGAATTTTCGAGCAGCGTGAAGTAGATGGAATACGGCCAGTCCAGCATTTTGATTTTTTGAGTGGTCGGCCCGGCAAATGGAAATCTTTCGTGGTCTTTGGCGGCTTCGGCAAGCGTGGCGCGAACCTCGCTGGAAAAACTTTGACCGACTCCATCCGTCTGCGAATCATACCAAGCAATCGCCTCATTGAGTTCGGCTTCCGCCTCCGCCTCAAAGATGACCCGAAGTGTCATTTCTTGGCTTTGTATCGTTTTTCGATGTCAGCAAAAACGTCTTCCAGCGGGCGGCAGCGTTCGGGATGCGCCCGCGCTCTGGCGGCGCGGCGTTCGAGTTCCGCGATTTGTTCCGGCGTGAGTTCGTCGTCAAATCGGTCGCGGAGTTTCTCAAAAACTTCACGTTGTTCTTCAAACGGAAGCTTGTCCACTTGCTCCATAACTTGCGTTGCACTCATGGCGGCAATTTACTCCTTTCAATTTGTTACGCAAGCGAGGTTTTTCATCTGCGCGGATTTATCATTCATCATTCAACCTTCATCATTTTGTCCGGCATGATTCCCCGCGAGATTCTCAAAAAAATCCGGCAGATCGAGCTGCGCACAAACCGGCTCGTGACCGAGACGCTCGCCGGCCAATACCATTCCGTCTTCAAAGGGCAGGGGATGAATTTCGACGAGGTGCGCGAATACCAGCCCGGCGACGACGTGCGCGCGATTGACTGGAACGTCACGGCGCGGATGAACCATCCGTTCATCAAGAAATTCGTCGAGGAACGCGAACTCACGCTCATGCTCGTCGTGGACGTGAGCGGCTCCGGACTGTTCGGCTCGCGTGATCAGTCCAAGCGCGAACTCGCCGCCGAAATCGCCTCCGTGCTCGCGTTCTCCGCCATCCGCAACAACGACAAGGTCGGTCTGCTGCTGTTCACGGACGAGGTGGAAAAATTCATCCCGCCGCGCAAAGGCCGCGGCCACGTCCTGCGCGTCATCCGCGAAGTGCTTTTCTTCGAGCCGAAGCGGCGAGGAACGGATTTGGTCCACGCGCTGGAATTTATGGGCCGCGTTTTGCCGCACAAGGCCATCGCGGTCGTCATTTCGGATTTTTTGGAGTGCGGCGACATGTCGCCGCTTTCAACGACGCGACATGTCGCGTCGAAACAAAGCGCGGACTTGTCCGCGCACTCCAAAACCGCTGCCGCGCCGTTGTCCAAGCCCGTTCAAACTGCGCTGCGCATGGCCAATCGCCGCCACGACATCGTGGCCGTGCAAATCACGGACCGCTACGAACTGGAATTGCCGGCAATGGGACGTTTGACACTGGAGGATGCCGAGACGGGCGACATTGTGGAACTGAACACTGCCAGCGCCGCCAGCCGCGATGCGTTCGCGTTCAGGCAGGAAAAACTGCACGCCGAGGTTGCACGGCAGTTTCGTTCGTCCGGCATTGACGCGATTCAAGTGCGCACGGACGAACCGTATTCAGCAGCGTTGGGTAGATTTTTCGAGAACCGGGAGAAACGGAGGTTGAGAGGATGAAATTTGTGAAGGAAACAGCGTTGAACAACCGCCCTCACCCCGGCCCTCTCCCCCAGGAGAGGGAGAATCTTTCGCCGGCCTCATGCATTGCGCCATCGTCATGCCTTTCGCTCTTCATTCAGCCTGAAGAACCAACCAACGGGGGTGCCCAACAGACTTTCAAACTATTCAAACCTCGCGATTGCTGTTCCCTCTCCCCGGGGTGAGGGCGAGCGTCACGACTGGCTCATGACCACGAATCAAACAACTTCACTCGCCGCCAATGACATCCGCGACATCAAACCGCCAGTCGCGATTCCGAGCGGCTGGGAATGGCTTTGGGTGACGCTTGCCGTGCTCGCAGGCGCAGCAATTTTGTTCGCGCTCTGGAAATGGTGGCAGAAGCGACAGGCAAATATACCGTTCGAACCACCCGTGCCGGCGCACATCCGGGCGAGACAAAAGCTTGAGGAAGCGCTGGCCCTCATCGCGCAGCCGAAGCCGTTTTGCATTCTGGTTTCCGACACAATCCGGTTTTATCTTGAGGAACGTTTTGACTTTCGCGCGCCGGAGCGGACGACGGAGGAATTTTTGCGCGAGTTGCAGGACACGGAATTGCTGACGGCGGAGCAAAAGGAAAGGCTCGGCGAATTTCTGGAAAGCTGCGATCAGGTAAAATTCGCCAAATACGAACCGCGTGAACCGGAATTGCGCGAACTGCACGGTTCGGCAATAAAGCTGGTTGACGAAACCGAACCCAAACCGGAACTGCCGCCGGTAGAGACCCCAGACCCCAGACTCCAGCCCCAAGACGTTGCTCAATGACGTTCGCGCATCCATATTTTTTGCTGTTGCTCCTGCTTTTGCCGCTGCTGGCGTGGCTGAAGGGACGGCGCGGCTCGCCACCGGCGTTTTTGTATTCGTCGGTGAAACTGGTCGAAGGCTTGACGCGGGCGCGGCGTTCGCGCGCGGGACATTTTCTCGCGGCATTGCGCTGGATTGTGCTGGCGTTATTCAGCGTCGCCCTCGCGCAGCCGCGTTTGGTGAACAGCCACACGGAAGTCAAGGCCAGCGGCATTGACATCGTGTGCGCGCTGGATTTGTCGGGCAGCATGAACACGGGGGATTATGCCATAAATGGCCGGCAAATCAGCCGGATCAACATGGCCAAGCCCGTCCTGAAGGAGTTTATTGAGGGGCGGCCCAACGACCGCATCGGCCTGGTGGTTTTTGCCGCGCAGGCTTTCATCGCCGCGCCGTTGACGCTCGACCACGACTATTTGCTCGAAAACATTGACCGGCTCGGCATCGGCACGATCAATTCGGATGCGACTGCGATTGGCGACGGAATAACCACGGCGCTGAACCGGCTGCACGACTTGAAGTCGAAAAGCAAAATCATCGTCCTGATGACCGATGGCGCAAATAATTCGGGTAAAATTGATCCGATGACGGCGACAGAAGCGGCGCGGGCGTTAGGGGTAAAAATTTACACCATCGGCCTCGGCAACCGCGAAATCGTCCAGGCGATGGGGCTGCCACCCGGCTTCCTGCCGGACGAGGACACGTTGGGGCAAATCGCGCAAATGACCGGTGGCAAATACTACCGCGCGGACAATGCCGAAAAATTCAAGGCCATCTACGCGGAAATTGACAAGTTCGAAAAAACCGAGGCGACCGTCAACAAATACACGGAGTTCAAGGAATTGTTCCCATGGCTGGTCACAAGTGGATTGGCAGTTTTACTGATTGAAATTACGCTGGGACAAACCGTGTTTCGGAGGCTGCCATGAAGACACTGTTGATTGCCGATTGCCGATTGCCGATAAAAGAATCAATTACCGGATGCAGTTTTGCGCGATGCGACCATAATGGCGGTAAGGTCGTTGGCTTCCTGCAAGAGCGGCGACAGCTTGCGGACGGGCATCAACCCGGATTCAACCAACAGTTCGAGCCACAGTGCGGTTTCGTCAGCCTCCTCTTCCACCGTACCGATTTTGGCGATGAATTCAGCCTGGCTGCGGGCGCGGCAACTGGCGCGATAATTTGCCGCTACCAAGGTCCCACTGCGAACAATTTGTTTGGCGATGACACGCCCTGCATCGTCATTTTTGGGAATCGCGCGGTTCAGTTTGATGATTCGCAAGGCAAAGGTTTTAGTTCGGGCTTTCAATTCGGTTGGGTTCATCCGCCGAAAGTACAAATTCAATCAGCAATCGCCAATCGAAAATCAGCAATTCAAAAATGAGATTCGGGCATCCACAAATCCTCTGGCTGCTGCTGCTGGTTCCGCCGGCGCTGGTGCTGTTTTTCTGGTGGGTGATGCGTTCGCGGCAAAGACTGCTGGCACAATTTATTCAAGCGCGGCTGCTGTCGCAGTTGACGGTCGGCGTTTCTCCGGCGCGGAGAAAAATGCGCTTTGCCCTCGTGATCCTCGCCGTGGCGCTTTTGATTCTTGCGCTGGCGCGGCCGCAGCGCGGATTCGATCTGGAGGAAATCGAGCAGCGCGGTTTGGACATTGTTCTGGCGGTGGACACGTCGAAATCCATGCTCGCGGAGGACATCGCACCCAATCGACTTGAGCGCGCGAAGCTCGCGGCGCTGGAGCTGATGCAAAAGGCCGGCACGGACCGGCTGGGGTTGGTGGCGTTCGCCGGCGACGGGTTTTTGGAATGTCCGCTGACTTTTGACAACACGGCATTCCAGCAAAGCGTGCAGGCGCTGGACGTGAACACGGTTTCCGAAGGCGGCACGGCGCTGGCGGCGGCAATCAACACGGCTCTAACGGCGTTCAAGGAAAAAGACCATTACAAAGTGCTCGTGCTGCTCACCGACGGCGAGGACAACGACAGCGAAGCCGCCGCGCTCGAAGCCGCGCAAGATGCGGCGAAGACCGGGCTGAACATTTTTACCATCGGCATCGGCACCACGACGGGAGATTTGATCCGGGTGGCGAACGCGAATGGGAATTCCGATTACGTCCGCGACGAACAGGGCGACGTGGTGAAGTCGCATTTGAACGAGGCGTTGCTGCAACAGATCGCCAGCGCGAGCGGCGGGTTTTATCTGCCGTTGCGCGGCGCAAACACGATGGACACGCTTTACGAACGCGGCCTCGCGCCGCTGCCGAAGTCGGAAGGCACGGAAAAGCTTATCCGGCGTTATCATGAGCAGTTCCAGTGGCCGTTGGCGGCGGCGATGGCGCTGTTGATTGCCGAAATGCTGTTGCCGGAACGGAAGCGCGAAAGAACAATTTTGAATAACGACCGTCCTCACCCCGGCCCTCTCCTCCAGGAGAGGGAGAAACGCCCGCCGATCCCGGGTGCAACCGCGGTGATTGTTTTATTCGCGCTGCTTGGCATCACGAGTAACGGGTTCGCCTCGCCAGCAAGCGCGTTGCGCGAATACAACGCAGGCAATTACACGAACGCTTTGCAGGAATTTGAACAGCTCGCACAAGCGAACACGAACGACCTGCGCTTGATCTTCAACGCGGGCGCGGCGGCGTATCGCGCGACAAATTTTGACGCGGCGATGAACGATTTTCAGACGGCAACATTGTCACCGGATTTGAAGCTGCAGCAACAGGCGTATTACAATCTGGGCGACACGCTGTATCGCCTGGGCGAACTCAAATTCGAGCCAGACACAGAAGGCTTGGACGCGATGGGGAAAACCTGGCAACAAGCGGTCAAGAGTTATGAGCACGCGGCGGAACTGAACACGAACGATGCGGATGTGGCATACAATCTTGCTTTCGTGAAGAAGCGGATTGATTTGATCGACCAGCTTCGCGAAGCGATGCGAAGGGCTAAGCAGGCGGCCGACGAGGCGGTCCGGCACAATGAGTATCACCGCGCGCTGGAAATCATGGAAAGCCTGAACAATCCGATTGCCGCCAGGAAATTCCAGGATTACATCAAAAAACTGAAGGACATTGATGCGATTGTTACTCCCAATCAGCGTTAGCCTGCTGCTGGCATGGCAGGCAGCCCACGCCCAATCCGCCGATGATTTTTTCAACAGCGGCGCGCAACTCTACATTTCCAACAACATCCCCCAGGCGCTGGAGTCGGTGGAAGACGGGCTGAAACATTTTCCCGAGGATGTGAAGTTGAAAAAGCTGGAGGAGTTGCTGAAACAGCAGCAACAATCGCAAAGCAGCCAGTCCCAGCAAAACCAAAACCAGCAGAATCAAACACAGCAGCAGAAATCAAACAGCCAGCAGAATCAGCAGCAACAGAACCAACAGCAGTCCCAACAGAATTCGCAGCAACAGCAAAAGCAGAACGAACAGAACCAATCCGGCCAGAAAAATGCCGAACAGCAACAACAGCAAAAATCAGGCGAGAAGCAAGGCGGCGAGAAACAGGAAAAACAAAACGAACAGGGCCAGCCAGCCGCTGCCGGGCAAATGACGCCGGAAGAGGCGAAGCGTTTGTTGGACGCGCAAAAAGGCAGCGAACAGGTTCTGCAGTGGAAACCGCAGGGCAAACCCGAAAATCCGAACCGGCCCATCAAGGATTGGTAGCGGAATTTTAACTATTGTAACGCTGGCATTGAGCGCCGCTTTCGAGCCACAGGCTAGACGCTACAGCGAATTCAGTTGCAATGCGAAGTTGCACTTGATTGGCAGGCAGAATCAGGCATTTTCGCCTGCACGTCCGACATCGTGAAAACGCTGCACAAATACCTGATCCGCGAAGTTCTTGTCTCGTTATTGATGACGGTGGCGGTTTTTACCTTTGTGGTGCTGCTCTTCAACGTGCTCAAGGAAATTCTCCCTTTGCTGGTCAGAGGTCAGGTCAGCTTGTGGCTGGTGTTGAAGGCCGTCGGACTGCTGATTCCCTTTGCCTGCGTTTATGCCCTGCCCATGGGATTTATCACCGCGGCCTTGCTGGTGTTCGGGAGGTTTAGCGCCGACCAGGAATTGACCGCGGCCCGCGCGAGCGGCATCAGTCTTTTCTCGCTGATTTCACCCGTGTTATTGCTCAGCCTGTTTTGCTGCGGTTTCAGCGCGTGGTTTAACATGGACCTCGGGCCCCGCTCCCGGGTCGCCTACCTCAAGCTGAAAGAACAGCTCCGTTCCGACGTGGGCGTGGGGCAATTGCCCGAAGGCAAGGTCATCAACGATTTTCCGGGTTACATTTTTTACGCGGCAAAAAATCACCACGGTTATCTGGAGGACGTACGTATCTTGAAACTGGGGAACGAGACCAACGCGGAAATGACCTTGCGCGCGCCACGCGGCCGGATCGAAATGGACCTGCCAAACAAGCAACTCATTCTGCATTTGGTTGACGCGCGGACCGTCTCCTTCAACGGAACGCGCTTCAGCATCGGTTCGTCTCCCGAACTGACTTTGAATTTCGACCTCAACGTGGCGACAAATAAGACTTACAAACCCAGGATCAGTGACATGACTTTCTGGCAGTTGCGCGGTGAGTTGAATGATTTGGAGAAAAAATTGGGTGCGCCGCCGGTCACGGAGGAAGTTTCTTCGGAGGAATCGCGCGCGCAGCTTCACGAAGCGGAAAGGCAACGCGGCGATTTGACCGAGCCAGTCCTCGTGGAGATGAACCGGCAAATCGCGTTTTCATTCGCCTGCTTCGGGTTCACGCTGGTCGGGATTCCGCTCGGCATTCGCGTGCATCGGCGCGAGACCAATGTCGGCGTCGCCATTGCGCTGATGCTGGTGCTGGTTTATTACGCCTTTATCATGCTGGGCGAATCGCTGTCCGCCCGGCCTGAATTTGTGCCGCACCTGATTCTCTGGCTGCCCAATTTCATTTTCCAGGCCGTCGGCGTGGTTTTGCTTTGGCGCGCCAATCGGGGGATTTGAAAAATCAACTGGTTTTTCTGCGATAGACCTTTTCCACTTCCACCTGGTCAACCGGCTTTACAATCAACTCGTCAATATTCACGTGCGGGGGGCGGCTGGCGACCCAGACCAAAATGTCCGCGATGTCTTCGGCGGTCAGCGGATGGGTGCCTTCATAGAGTTTTTTAGCCTGTGCTGTGTCGCCTTTGAATCGCACGAGGGAAAATTCCGTTTCTGCCAAGCCGGGGTCCACCGTGCCGACGCGGATGCCCGTGCCGAACAATTCGTGCCGCAACGCGCGGGTGATTTGCAATTCACCCGCCTTTGCGGCGCAATACACCGCGCCACCTGCGTAAGCCGTGTGACCGGCCGCCGAACCGATGTTGATGATGCTTGCACCGGCGTCACGAGGCATGAGCGGCAGCGCCGCACGCGTCATGCGCAACACACCGAGCACGTTCGCTTGAATCATCGCTTCCCAGTCCGCGTCCTTGCCGTTGGCAACGTTGTCCAGACCGTGCGCGCCACCGGCGTTGTTGATGAGCACGTGCAGGCACGTTGGGTCTGGCGTCTGGCGCCCAAGCTCCTGGATTTTGGACTTCACCCAGGTGATGAATGTTTCAACGCTCGGCGTTTGCGACACGTCCAGGTCGTGGAAATGCGCCTCCGCCGCTCCGGCTTTACGCGCCTCGTCGGCGACCGTTTTCAGGCGGTCAAGACGCCGCGCCCCGAGCAGGAGTTTTGCGCCTTCGGCGCCGAAGGCGAGCGCCGCCGCCGCGCCAAATCCGCTCGACGCGCCGGTGATCAAGACCCATTTGCTTTTCAATGACGATTGGTTTTGTTGTTTCATGGGAGCATGCAAACTTGAGAAATTGCAGTCGCGGTCGCCCGCCTTTGCACTTCGTGCTACGGCGCGGCAGCCCCGAAGGCTTTCGGGGCTGGTGGAGCCGAGGGGATTCGAACCCCTGACCTACTGATTGCGAACCAGTCGCTCTACCAACTGAGCTACGACCCCAGCCAATTCTGCCGGTTCCTGAACAACGGTTGCTATCCGGCTTTGCGCCCGAACGACAAGTTTTTGCCGGCCAATCAAAAAGTCGGCGGGTCCGACGATCACACACGATTTACATCGCCGAAACCCGCCGACGCCCGCTTTTTAAAGGCGGCGCACCCAGTTCTCATTGGGCAATGGAAACCTAGCCCATCGCGCGGGCGTGGCAAGTGATTTTTTAAAATATATTTTCACCTTCGCCCCGGGATTTGTATCTTCTCTCAAACATCTTTACATCCCCTTGGGATCAAACGAAAAAATGGGCATGCCAAAGTATTGCCAATTGCTGCAGTTTGCCGGGTTGCTGCTGTGCGGATTTGTATCCACTTTTTCAGGCGCCGCCGACGTGGCAGGCCAGCCCGGCTCGCACTTCATCGTGGATTCCTGGAGCACCAGGGAAGGGCTTCCACAAAGCTCGGTCATTTCGGTGATTCAAACCCGGGACGGTTATCTCTGGCTGGGAACGCTGAACGGCTTGGTGCGTTTTGATGGGATTCATTTCACCGTTTTCGATGAGGAAAAGACCCCCGGCCTGAACAGTGACCGGATTATTTGTTTGTTTGAAGACAGTCACACAAATCTCTGGATCGGGACCGATACAACGGGCGTGGGATTGGCAAAGGATGGAAAAATCAAAAACTTTGAAATCGGGCGCGCAGGTCAGGAAGGCAGACTGACATCCGCTTGCGAAGATTCCACCGGCACCGTGTGGTTTTACACGGCGGATTCGCATCTCGCCCGTTACCAAAATGGAAAAATGGAGACGCTGAATCTTAATTTCAATACGCCACCGATTTGCCGGATGATTGCGGCTGAAAAATCCGGCGCGCTTTGGGTCGCGGATGTCAGCGGAATGTTTTCAATCCGTCCTGAAAATTTCAATCCGCGGGCGATTGTGGTTGATGAATCGGTTCGTGCCGAACGGTTGGATTTTATTCTGGCGAGTCGAAACGGCGGAATTTGGCGGTTGATGAATGGCCGGGTCCAAAAATGGAAACCAGGCGGACTGGAAAGAGACTTCGGCGCCTATCCGTGGGGCAATTCAGTAATCAAAGCCGCCTGTGAAGACAAGGATGGCAACCTGATTGTCGGCACGCTGGGCGGCGGCGTTTTTTGGTATGACGCGAACGGGAAATATGAGCGCATTTCGAAAGAACAGGGGTTGTCGTCCGCGTTTGCCCTTTCTTTGCGCATGGATCGCGAAGGAAATCTTTGGGTGGGGACGGACGGCGGCGGGTTGGATCGGGTCAAAAGAAAAATCTTCAACGAACCGGCGGAACTCCATCCGTGGCCGGCGCAGTCTTTGTCCGAGGATGCGCAGGGGGGATTATGGATGACTTTTGGGGCACTTGGCGCGTCTTATTGGCGGACAAACTCCCTGCAAGATTTTCATGTGGGCCGGTATCAAAATGCCTGGACCGTCCTCGCGGATCACGAGCAGCACGTCTGGATTGGAACTTGGGACGAGGGACTGTTTCAATTTCAGACCAATTATTTCCAGACTGCGCCCGGCGCAGAAATCCTCGGCCAGCGGATTTTCGCATTGTTCCAGGATCACGGCGGGCAGCTATGGGCCGGCACTCAAAATGGTTTGGCGCGCCGGGACGGGCAGAGCTGGAAGGTTTTCACGACACGGGAAGGCCTGTCCGAAAATACCATTCGCGCCATTGCGGAAGACGCCCAAGGGAATCTTTGGGTGGGGACGGAAGGCGCGGGTCTAAGCCTTTTCAAAGACGGGAAATTCATTTCTTATCAACAAGCGGAAGACGGCCTGCCCGGCAACGACATCTCCGCCCTTTACCTGGACAAAGACGATGTCTTGTGGGTCGGAACGTTCGGCCACGGTTTGGCGCGGTTCCAGAATGGCAGGTGGACGCGCTATTCCACGCGCGACGGCCTTGCCAGCAACAGCATCGGATACATCATCGAAGATAACGCAGGCAATTTATGGATCGGTTCCAATGCCGGATTGATGCGAATCAAGAAAAGTTCGCTGAATGATTACGCCCCTGGAACGACCAACTCCATTTCCTGCCGGACTTACGGCGAGGCAGATGGATTGCCAACGCGTGAATGTTCCATCGGCGCGCAGCCCGCCGCCATCCGCACGCAGGATGGCCAATTGTGGTTCCCCACCGTCAAAGGATTGGTGTGCGTGAATCCGGCGGAACTCAAACCCAATGTGCAACCGCCAGCGGTCATGATTGAATCCGTGCGCGTTGACGGGCGCGAACAGAAAACCAATTTGCTCGCGTCAACGTGGCCGCCATCCATCGCCATCGCGCCCGGCAACGAGCAGTTGGAGGTTCAATTGGAAATCCATTACACCGGCCTGGACTTTTCCGCTCCAAAGCTCGTTCGGTTCAAATACCGTCTGGAAGGCCACGAAACGGCGTGGACCGATGCCAGCGACACGCGCGTGGCTTATTACAGCAACGTGCCGCCCGGTCAATACCGCTTTCACGTCATCGCCTGTAATGAAGACGGGATTTGGAATGACACCGGCAGTTTCCTTGGCATCACCGTGCAACCGCAATTCTGGCAGACCGGCTGGTTTCGTGTCATGGCCATCGTGTGTTTTTTGGGATTAATCATTGCCGTGGTGCGTTATCTCTCCACGCAAAAGTTGCAGCGCCAGTTGCAGGTGCTCAAGGAACGGGAAGCGCTGGAACGGGAACGTTCCCGCATTGCGCGCGACCTGCACGATCAACTGGGCGCCAATCTTACCCAGGTGGCGTTGTTGGGCGAAATGGCGGAAGCCGACAAAAACGCGCCCGAAGAAATTGAAGGGCACGCCCAGCAGATTTCCCAAACCGCGCGTGAAACCACGCGGTCGCTCGACGAAATCGTCTGGGCGGTCAACCCGGCCAACGACACGCTGGACGGTCTGGTCAATTACGCCTGCAAATACGCTCAGGAATATCTCGCGCTCGCCG
>Ga0181532_10002187_pt1 | contig 18324 bp, 12 predicted proteins | sample PEATcosm2014_Bin_33_FD_119768 | JGI IMG/M metagenome (GOLD analysis project Ga0181532, IMG submission 119768) | Peatland microbial communities from MTU Mesocosm Facility, Houghton, MI, USA - PEATcosm2014_Bin11_30_metaG | ecosystem: Environmental > Terrestrial > Soil > Wetlands > Peat | place...
CTGAAAACTCGACGCGCTAGGATGCCTTATAAACGATTTTCTCCACCTCGGGATACATTTCTGGTCACCCAATTTCGTCAGTTGCGGCACTTCAAGGGACTTTTTCAACAGCCACGCCTGATTTCGCCAATTGACGTTCAGCGGACAGATCATGCGCGGCTGAACATGCGCTACTGCAGCTTCGCGTATTCGGCTTTGCCTGCTTTGTAGATGGGGATGTCGGGATCGGCATCTTTCCACAATGTGAGGAAGTCCTGGTACGCGGCGCGGGCTTTAACGGTATCGCCCTGCAACGCATAGGCGCGTGCGATTCCGAGATGCGCCAGCGCTCCCGTTTCACATTCTCCTACCAGCCCGCGGTGGTCCAGGATTTTCTGAAATTCAGCAGCGGCGGCGGCGCCCTGGTTCGCTGCCAGATACGCCTCCCCGCGAACATATGCGGGATAAATACAACCGCCCAGGGAAGCGTCAGTCAATTCATACGGCGCGGCAGCTCGCAAAAGCTCGATGCTCCGCTCGGGATTTTTTCGGGAGAGTTCGATCTGCGCGTGCACCGTCGGCAGCACCACCGACTGCACCAAAGTATCTTGCGGAAAGCGTCCCGCAAGACCATTCAGAAGGGACTCAGCATGTTCGCTGTCCCCCGCCCAAGCCAACCCGAGGGCTGCCACTCCTTCGGTACCCCGGTCCAAAGTCGGCTGGCGAAGAGCGGTCTCTCGGGCTTCCGCAAGATTACCGAAAGCCGCCTCGCGAAGCGCTCCCTTCACGCGCCAATACGCGGCGGTCCCTTTGTCCGCCGATTCCGCCGCCCGTTGGTTCAACTCCCTCGCCTTCCGGAGATGTCCGGAGTAGCTTTCGGCGGAGGATTCGCGCGAAAGAAAATGAGGAATACTTTCGGGCTTTCCTTCGGACCACGCCACTTGGTCCGCCATTCCCCGCTCATCTCCAGCAAGAAATGCCAAGCTGTAAAGATGATAATGCAATTGCTCTGCATCCAGTTTGCGATCGAAGGCGTCCTGGATAGTCTTGCGGGACTCAGAAAACCGATTCGAAGCTATAAGAGCCCAGCCCAGATTGATGTATCCAATCACATCATTGGGGTTCTGCTCCAGGGATTCACGAAAGAGTTCAGCTGCTTGCTCATACTGCCCCTTCTGACTGTAGACAATGGCCAGATTACCCAAGGCAACATCATCGCGTGGGTAACTAGCGAGCCATTCGCGGAACACGCGCGTCGAGTCTTCCAGATTCCCCGTCACACGCTGGTAGTACATCGATTCGATATCGAATCTTTCTAGTTCGCTTGTGTGTTCGCGCAAAGCATAGGCTTTCCTGAACATTTCGTTGGCGCGGTCGCCTTGGCCAGAGTTGTAATACATCTTGCCGAGGGAAACGTAGGCACTCGCGAAATTGGGATCGAGTTCGACGGCATGCTGGAAGAATGGCAATGCTGCAGCAGTTCCTTTTTCATGCAGAGTCTTGCTGCCCAGACTTGCTGCTTTCAAAGCCTCCAGTGAGGACGTCGTGGCCTGCGAGAGTGGGACGTCGAACTTCTTCACGCTTATTAAGGATTCACCAAGTTCGCCACGCAGTTTGCTCGCCGCCTCGCCCAGCGCGTCGAGAACCTTCTCCTTGTTTGCGGCCGTCACCTGATCCTGCGCGACAATATCTCCGTTCTGGCAGTTCAGAGCTTTTAGGCCAACCATGTACTCGCTGCCAATGCGGGCGACGGAGCCTTCGATCCATGCCTTACTGTTCGTGCGTTGACAGACCTCCTGAGCGAGTTCCGGTGTAAGGCGTGTAGTCGCGGGGCGTGTCATGAGCCGCAGCGTCTGAGACACCCTCCTATCCGACAGCACATTCAGAAACGGTGATTGCCTTAGAGAGGAGGTCAGAGCCTGCTTCAAGGTGTCATCGAAAACCGGCTCACCAGTGGAGTTGGCAAAATCAGCGACGACAATCGTATCTTTGTCGGTGAGGTGCTGCGCGTGATGGGTGCGATAGTAGAGCCCGGCTGCGATCAGGGCAGCCACGAGAAAGGCTGCCGCCGGACCGAGAACGCGCCAGAGTTTTTTCGGCTGAACGACACGCGGTTCCCGCTTCGCGGCTGCGAGGTCCGAACTTGCCGCCACGCGGCGTCCGCTTTCCGTATCGCGCTTCAGCCGTTGCAGATCGGTGCGCATCTCTGAGGCGTGCTGATAGCGGAGATTGCGGTCCTTCTCCAGCGCCTTAGCGATAACCGCTTCGAGTCCCGGAGGGGCTTCCGGATTCAGCTGCGACGTCGGACGCGGCTCGTCGCGGAGAATGGCGCTGCAGATCTCACCGGAGCTGGAACCCTCAAACGGCGTCTTGCCTGTCGCCATCTCGTAGAGCACCGCTCCAAAAGAGAACAGATCAGTGCGTGCGTCCAGATCTTTGGCTTTGACCTGCTCCGGCGACATGTAGGCGACGGTACCCAGCATCGCTCCCGGACTAGTCAGGTGCTCGGCGTCGGACGATGCCAGCTCCGTTTCCGATTCGCCGCTACTGCTTCCGGCTTTGATAATCATCTTCGCCAGACCGAAGTCGAGAATCTTGGCATGTCCGCGCCGCGTAACGAATATATTGGCCGGCTTGATGTCACGATGAACAATGCCTTCGCTGTGCGCAGCGTCAAGCGCGTCGGCTATCTCTGTGCCGAGATCTAGGATGAGCTCGGTTTCCATCGGCTGGCCCATGATGCGGTGCTTCAGGGTCACGCCATCGAGGAACTCCATGGCGATAAAGGATCGCCCTTCGTGCTTGCCGATTTCGTAGATCGTGCAGATGTTGGGATGATTGAGCGCCGAGGCGGCACGAGCTTCGCGGCGGAAACGCTCCAGCGCTTGCGGGTCTTGCGCTACATCATCAGGCAGGAATTTGAGAGCGACGAATCGGCCAAGGTCGGTATCCTCGGCCTTGTAGACCACTCCCATTCCACCCCCGCCGAGTTTGGCCACGATGCGGTAATGGGAGATGGTTTGGCCGATCATAGGCCCGAATCTTAGGGGCAGCGGTAAGGCAAGTCAATGAATGAATGGCGCTTAACTCATGCCCGCGAAGATAGCTGTTGTAACATCGCCATAGCACAAGTAACCCCCGCGAGGTCACTTTGGCTCGTCCTCCCCGTCGGCTTCGTACCGGGGACTTTTCGCATTCGGGAAGATCGTCGGATTCCGGGCGACGAGCTTCGCCAGGACTCGGCCAGCCAGATGTGCGGCGTGATCGATTTCATTTTCGAGGTCCATGTTGCTCGCGGTCGACTCTGACCGCGCTGCCCACTTCGCCGTCCTGATCGCGAGGATGAGGCACGTGGCTATGAGTAGAGACGGGCCCATCTTGGGCCAGTCGGGATGGTCTTCGAGACCGATGATTTTCAGGCCCACGTTGCGCCTCGCGCCCTCATAATAGGCGAACAAAAGACGAATATGCAAGGTGGCCTTCTAGGTCGGTGCAGATTGGGCGAGGACACGCCTTGACAATACGGGTCCAGCAGCCGGCCGTGAGCACCGTGTCGCATTCTGGATTTTGAGAAATGACTCGACACAAATGGCAAGTCACCGTCGGAGATGATGATGAAGGTACGGCTCCGCTCGATACTTGGTCATCCGTAGTCGGGTTCGCTAGCGGGATCTTGACAGCGACAATGTGAAAGCCTCGGCACGCCGGATGAGCAACGACGGCCTTACTCCCAGAGCAGTGGCGATGTTGAACAGAGCGCGGACGGAGGGTGAGGTTTTTCCCTGCTCAAGGAGACCGATGTAGTTCCGCGAATAACCCGCCCGGTGTCCTAATTCATCTTGCGATAGTTGCTTTCTCTCGCGCTCGGCACGGAGGACGCGGCCGAGGACCGCATCGGTATTCCCGATTTGTCTCTTTCGCGTGCCCGCAGCGGAATCGGTCATCTTCGACCATCATTCCTTCGTTGCGCGCCCAAGCACTACCAACTATCATTGGCATGTCTTTTCGCCTGCTCCTTTCGTGGTGCGATAACAACGGAGGACGCTGCCCCACGGAAAAGGTCCCCACCAATCCCGATGCACACAGAAATTACTCGCCGAGTCTCGCCGGAAGAAGAGGAGCTTGCAAAGAAGCGCGAGGAATTGGCGCTGCTGCAGGCTGAACTGGCCGACCGCGAACTATTCCTGACGGATCTGCGAGCCGAACTTTCGGCATTTGAGGCACTGTATCTCCGCCAAGTCGGAACACTCTATGCTGAGCTTGACGAGTGGAACGCGAAGATCGCCGAGCGGCTCGCGGAACAAGAGGGCACAGAGGAGGCTCGTTCTGCCGCTACGGAAGCTCGGACGCAGGCCGAGGAGTCCAAGTCTGCCGTTCGGGAAGGTGCCGACAACGGCGAGGGATTCAAAGCCTCGCCTGAATTGAGGAGCCTTTTCCTAAGGGTGGCGAAACAAATCCACCCAGACCTCGCGACCGATCCAGCAGATCGCTTCAGGCGCGAACAGCTCATGAAGGAAGCGAACGCCGCGTATGAGCGGGGAGATGCCGCAGCGCTAAGGCGAATCCTGGAGGAATACGAAAGCAGTCCCGAGTCCGTGAAGGGCGTTGGCGTCGCTGCCGATTTGGAGCGGGTAATCCGGCAGATCAAGCAGATCGGCGCCAGGCTTTCCCAGATCGAGGTGGACATTGCCAGCTTGATTGACTCCGACATTGCCAAGCTAAAAGCCAAAGTGGACGCGGCCAGGGCGGAAGGCCGCGAGCTGCTCTCCGAGATGGCCGACGACGTGAGGAGGCGGATTCAAGTGGCTCGCGCTCGGTTTGAGGCGGGCTGAGGCACCTAAGGCGAAGGCATGAGCAACGAAGAGCACGACAGGGCAGGATTGGTGCCTTCGCAGTCTGGTGCACTCTCTCGTGCCGGGGCATCATCCCCCCTAATCCGGCGCGGAGGGCAAGACCTGCTTGAAAGAGCAGAAGCCGAGGAATGGCTGAAGCGAGGTCGTGAGCTTTACGCCCAGCGGAGGTACGAGGAATCCGTTGAGTGTTTTCGGCGCGGCCTTCAACTTGACCCTTGCCGTGCCCACTTACAGTTGTATCTTGGCTGTGCGTACTGGGAATGCCAAGGGGGGCCGCAGGATTATACTGAGGCCGCATTCTGGTTTCGCAAGGCCGCCGAGCAAGGTAGTTCCGCAGCTCAGTTCAATCTGGGCCTTGCCTACGCCGAAGGCTGCGGCGTGCCGCAAGACTTTACTGAGTCAGCACTTTGGTATCGCCGGGCAGCAGAGCAGGGCCAGGCAGATGCACAGATCAACCTTGGCGCCTGTTATGCCAAGGGCCGGGGAGTTGCAGAAGACTATCAACAGGCATTCGCATGGTATCGCAAGGCCGCCGAGCAGGATCAGGCGGATGCACAGCACAATCTTGGCACCATTTACGCCCACGGCCGCGGTGTGCCGCAAGACTACGCTGAGGCCGCATTCTGGTTTCGCAAGGCCGCTGAGCAAGGTTATGCGCGGGCGCAGTATGAGCTCGCCTTAGCCTTTGACAAGGGTCGCGGTGTGCCGCAAGACTTTACTGAGTCAGCACTTTGGTATCGCCGGGCAGCAGAGCAGGGCGACGCAGATGCACAATTCAACCTTGGCATAGCTTATTCGATCGGCGAGGGAGTACTGCGGGACCACTCTCAGGCCGCATTCTGGTATCGCAAGGCTGCTGAGCAGGGCCTCTCGATCGCAGCACATAACCTCGGGTGCGCGTATCAAGACGGCAGAGGTGTTCCGCGAGATGAAGCTCAAGCCGCATTCTGGTTTGGCAAGGCGACCTCGCAAGGCCATGAAGACGCGAAGCGCGAACTTCATGCCATGTTGAGGGAGGCGGGCTCCGATGAACCGACGAATGTCGGCGGCTAAGTTGCCGGACCTTATCCCCGCAAGTGCTGCTTCTCGCTGCCGTGTTCGGCCACCGCCGCTCAGCAGCAGCCAGAGATTAGCCTTGTGGGAGGAACTATGCTGAGGAGGTTCCGCAACACCGAGTGAAACGCTGGACACCAAAACTCGCCCTCACGGCCCGACACAAGAGATTAATCGTTCTACTTCTCGCCGCCGCGTGGGTTTCCGCCGACATTCTGCGAATCAGCCTGTATCACGACTGGTCGCAGCCCCGTGCTCAGCAAGTCATCCATTAACGGATGAACCGTTCCCGCGGGTTCTCAGGAGTCCGCAACACGAAGTACATGCGCTTAGAGGCATGGTAGACTGCTGACCTGCTGTTTGCCGACAACCCGGATCTATTTCTGCTGCAGCGGAACCTTCACTTCCTGCGTGGTGGCGTGGTTCATGAATTGGGTCCCGCGCCCGCGGATTCACAATGTTCGCTATCTATCGGATTCTGCTGGGAGGGTTTGTGCTGTGGTAGGTCGCGCGGCTGCCGGAGTAAGCTCAAGGAGGAGCCGAGGAGGAGATAGGGATGCAGAAAGCGTCAACAACGAGAAATCTGAGAGTGCAAGCGCTGTTTTCTTATAAGAGTTGGGGGAGATTGCTGCGCGCACTGTGCGTGGCAGCTATGGCGTCGTTGCTCCTGCCTGGCGTCGTGATGACTGCCGCAGTGCAGGACAAGCGGCCGAACATCTTGCTGATCGTCGCTGATGACATGGGCTGGTCCGACGCCGGTGTGTACGGCGGCGAGATCTTTACGCCCAACATTAATCGCCTGGCGAACCAGGGATATCAGTTCCTGAATTTTCATGTGGGCGCGATGTGCGCGCCGACCCGCAGTATGCTGATGACCGGTGTGGACAATCACATCATCGGCCTGGGCAACATGGTGGAATTGCTGTCCGACAATCAGCGCGGCAAGCCAGGCTATGAGGGACGATTGAACGGCCGCGCGGTCACGATCGCCACGTTGTTGCGTGACTCTGGCTATCACACCTACATGGCGGGCAAGTGGCATCTCGGCTACACCAAGGAGAGCCTGCCAGCGTCGAACGGTTTCGAGCAGTCTTTCATCCTGGCCCAGGGCGGCGCCGACAACTACGAAAAGAAAACGTATACGCCTACGTACACCACTCCTCCTCATTTCTTCGACGGGCTGAAGGAAGCCGACCTGCCGCCAGACTTCTACTCTTCGAAGTTCTATACCGACAAGATGATCGGATGGATTGACGCGAGCCTGAGCGATGGAAAGCCGTTCTTCGGCTATCTCGCGTATCAGGCGGTGCACCAACCGCTGCAGGTGCCCGACGAGTATACGCAGCGCTATTTATCGACTTATGACGCTGGGTGGAACAACATCAAGACCTTCCGTTATCAGCGACAGGTGGAACTGGGTATCATGCCCGCCGGATTGAAACTCACGACGCCAAGTGTCATTCCGGACTGGAGCTCCCTGCCTCAAGACGAACGCCGCATGGATGCGAAGCGTATGGCTGTTTATGCCGGGATGCTGGAATACATGGACATGAGTATCGGACGCGTGCTGCAGCACCTGAAAGACAAGGGCGCACTCGACAATACCGTAGTCATTTTCATGAGCGACAACGGTGGAGAAGCTCGCGAGCTCATGGATCACTTTCCCGATTACTACGCCAAGAACTTCAATTTGACCTACGAGCATCTTGGCCAAAAAGGAAGCTACGTCGAGTATGGCCCGCCATGGGCGAATGCCTCGATGACTCCATTTTCCAGCTTTAAGTCGTCGGCTTCCGAAGGTGGAGTACGTGCGCCTTTCATCGTCTCCTACCCTAAGTCCATACCTATGGGCCAGCGGACGGATGCGTTCGCCAGTGTGGTCGATATTGTTCCAACGCTCCTGCAATTCGCCGGTGTCAGGCCTGCCTCGAACTCGATTCCGCTTTCCGGTCGAAGCATGGACTCCTTGTTGACCGGTGCTTCCGCTCAGGTCTATCCCGGTGAGGCTTCCGTCTCGCAGGAGCTAGCGGGAGGTGCAGCCATCTACCAGGGCGATCACAAGCTGGTGCGCAACATTCCACCCTATGGCGATCGCAAGTGGCACTTGTACAATCTGCGGGTTGACCCCACCGAGTCCAAAGACCTGGCGAGCGCCGAACCCGAGCGCGTGAAAGCCATGTCGCAGGCCTATGCGGAATATGTCGAGAAGAACGGGGTAATTGAGGTTCCGGATGATTACGATATAGCCGCGCAGGCCAAGAAGAATGCGAAAGTGAAACACTGAAGAAGCTGCTGGAGAGTGCAAGCAAAGCCACGGATTCGCGGTGGTTCGCGCCGCGGCGGCCGACAAGCAGGCGTTCTGCCTGGATGTCGAGGATACGTACAGAGGCATCAAGGACCTCGACCGTGCCCAACCTCTCGCCCTAGAACCTAGAGCCTCGCGTCAGTCGAGATCGGAAGGACTTCATGCTGAGCCACGGCTACATCAAGCACGACTTCGATGTGCCGAAGTGGGCGGCACCGGAGTTTCTTGAACAGGCAGGCTGTCGCAAACAACCCATCTCGCATGTAATCAGGGGGAACTGAGGCAGAAAGATCGACTGCCATGGGCCGAAGGCTGCTCCTACATTCCAGTGACCGCAGACTTTGCCTTGTCCTTTTGCATTCTCTGTTCCAAAGCCAACTTGTATGCAATGTAGTACTTGTAAACGTTGCCGACGTAGGTCACCGTCTCCTGCCCAATGTCCTGAGCCACCTCAAGTTCCACATTGCTGAACCACTTGTTTGGATCGAGTCCATCTTCTGCTGCCTTCTTGCGCAGCCGTGCTATACGGTTCGGCCCCGCGTTGTAGCTAGCGAACGTGAACAGCGTCTTGTTCACCTGGCTAATCGCCGGATCGTTAAAATATGTGTCCGTGATGTTGCGCAGCATTTTCACCCCAGCTTCGATGTTCTTCTCGGGCGTGGTGACGTCTTTCACATTGATCGGCGGTGCCGCAGCATATTTGGGAATCACCTGCATGATGCCAATCGCTCCTGTGGGATTTCGCTTGCTCTGGTCGAGCAGCGACTCCTGATAGCCCTGCGCTGCAATCATCAGGTAGTCGAAGTTGTACTGGTCCGAATACTTCTTGAAGTACTCGACGTAGGCGGCGAATTTCCTCATTTCCTCGGCGTTGGTTGAACTCTTCAACCACTTTGCGTTCTGCAGGTATCGGCGCAGCAGCGTGTTGCCAAATGAGGTTCCGATGCCATTCGCCTGTATGAACTCGTCGAGCACTTTCTTCAGTTCGGGGTTGTTCTTGCGAATCACCCACCCGGTATTCACCCCGCTGGATACCACCATGTCTGGATGTGCCTTAACGTTGGGCAGAACCTGACTCCACAAGTCGCTCCGCTGCTTGGTGGTCACGGTTGCAGGAATCAGTCCGGCATTGACCATCTCTACCAAGTCGTCAAACATCAGCGCTTTATCGGCAGCCTTGATGAGCAGCGGCGGTTTACCTGCTCTCTGGCGCTCGTCACTGATGCGCTTTAAATCGTCGTAGGCGACGGTCACCGGATTGACGTAGATGGGTTTGCCGGCGAGATCGTCGAAGCCGGCCCCGACGGGAACATCCTGGCCGGTCACTACGATATGCGTTACGTCGCGCTGGAGTGGAATCGTGAATGCGACCCGCTGCTCCCGCGCCGGGGTGATCATCACTGCCTGCGCGATCACATCACCCACTCCCTCCGTCAACGCTGACTCCATCTTGTCGGGGCGTGTAGGAATAAACGTGACCCTCACCTTCAACTTGCCTGTGTTGTACTTCTTGTTGATAAAGCGCTCGAACTCTTGCATCGCCTCGTAGCCGATGCCTGCGGGTTTTCCTTGTATATAGAAGAAGGAGATGGGATTGATTGTGACGAGAGCGCGTATGTTGCGCACTTTCATCATCTCGTCCAGATCGCCGGTATGGCGTGCAAATGTTAGGGGGAGCGAAAGCGAGCCCGGCTTTTCTTCATCGTTCGTAGCCGTTGCATCGTCCTCGGGCGCAACTGTGCCAACGTCGCGCCCCTCCTCCTGAGCACGCGTCGAGGGCTGAGATCCCAGTGAGCTTGCTTCCTTCTTGCTACAGGCAACCGCAATGAGCAAAAGGGGCACAAGAGCAAGGATTCCAGCGCGGCGCACTGCAATTAAGAGCTGACTCATAGCGTCATCTTTATGGCCTCGGACCCGAGACTGTCAAGGGCCACAAATTGCGCCCGGATGACGGGCAACACTGAAGTAACCCCACCCGAGCTCTCCGTGGCACAGAGCGGAACTCGGCCGCAGCGTGGCAACTGCGCGCTGAACTGGTTGACTTTCGCGAATTAAAATCAGCGGTTTTAAGCCCACTGATTTGCGTGTAAGCTATTTAAAACAAATGGCTTGGTGGAGGCGGCGGGGAAGGATCCGAGAAACGGAGCCGTAGCCAGTGTCGTCCCATGGCGATGAGGCGTGAGTGATAGGATAGGCCGATTGGAAACTGGTGGAGCTAATATCGCACATAACGAAAGGACAGCATGGACATTCAAGGGATAGTGGCACAACTGAGGCAGGAAGCTAACCGTATCGAAAATGCAATCGCTGCTCTTGTAGGGCTGGGCTCCCAAGCAGCGCGGCGAGGCCGTCCACCAAGGTCGGGCCACGCTAAACCAGCAGGCGGCCGGAAACGTTTCACGATGAGTGCCGCAGCCACCAAAGACGCCGAAAGAGTTTTTCAACAGCCACAGGCGATAGCGCAAGTAACCTCGCGTAACCGATTGCTTGTGCAAGACGATTTTGTCGACCGTAATCGAACCAACAAAACAGGTCAGTGTGCCGTTTACCATGCCACGCTAGAGAAGTTGTCCGCCTCTACGCCAAGTCCCGTTCCCAACCGGGCTCGTCTCCGCCAGAAAAAGATCGCAAATCCGATTGCCACGATTGGTAGAATCGCGCCGAATTCATCGATAAACCAAGCCGTCTTACCAGTGTAGCGGGTTAGAGGAGTGAAGATGTCCTGAATGTAGAGATTGTGGCTAGCATGTAGCAGCGCTGCCGTCCACAAACTTCCGGACTTCAGCCTTATCCAAGCAAGAACGAAAGAAATCGCCACTACTAACACAGTGAAGCAGGTCAGGCCATACCAGGCCGGCGTGCCGCCTGCTGGCGATGCGTCCCGACGGTTACGTCGGCCTGCGATCGGACCAGGACCACTTACGAGCGCTGCAGCACTACTGCACTCTTATTTATGAGGGAAACCTTGACGGCTGACGACTACCTTGTCTCCCGAGCAAACACCCCAACGATGAACACTCAGAACCCTTCCCGCCACCAACGAGTGCTATGGGGATTTATCGCCAATCAAGCTACGGTGTGATCTCCCACACCGTGCCGCAGCCGTTATTGCATGGTCCCGAGCCGCCTTCAGAAGTGGTGCCATAGAGCTTGCCGTTCGCGTCGACGACGACGCTGCTAAACGGATAGGCGCCGTCGCTACCACCGGTGAAATCGTGCAGATCGGTGTAAGTCCAGCCGCCATTAGAAGGCGTTAGCTTAAAGACGGAGCCGTAGATGCGCAGGCTATCGCCTGCTGTTGTGCCATAAAGGTTACCGGTGGAATCCATTACCAAGTTTGCGGCCACTCCGCAGGGGCAGTACCGGTAAGAAAAGGTATAGAGCGTGTTGTAGATCCAACTGCCGTTGGAGGGGCTAAGCTCATAGACAACCGGGTTGGGGCTTCCATCGGCAGTGCCGCCGTATAAGTTCCCCCCGGGACCAATGATGACCCCGCCTTCCTGAACGGATCCCTGGAAGTCGTAGAGAATGTTCAGCGTCCAACCGGAACCGGAAGGAACCAACTGGAAAGCTGTGCCGTCCTGGCCAGTGCCGCCGATATTGGTGGTGCCATAAACATTGCCCGCCGGGTCGAGCTGCACACCACCGAACGAATGACCGCCATCGAGCCCGTCAGTGAAGCCGTGCAGGACAGTTAGCGTCCAAATGCCCTGCGCGGGCGTTAATTCTGCACCGAGCCGAGGCCCGCCGTCGTAAGGTTCTTCCTAGTGAGGCGCGCAAAGTTGTGCTCGCTAAGACCGGCGCGCGGTGTCACATCTGCGGAGGCAAAATAGATGGACGGTGGCAAGCCGATCATGTGTTGGCTTACGGCGGAGGTGGGCCGCACGCACCTGATAACTATCTTCCAGCGCATCGCCTCTGCAACAACTATCGCTGGGACTACCTGCCCGAGGAGCTCCAGTGGATTCTCAAAATGGGCGTTTGGGCGCGCACGCTGATGCAAGAAAGTTCTTCCAAGAACGGCCTTGGACGACAGATGGCCGAGAGCTTCTTGCAGTACCTGGCCGGTCTGGGTTCCGGCGGAGTCGGGGCGCAGCCGCGCCCGAAGTCGAAGCTGGTGCGGCTGTGCTCGAAATGGGAGCGGAGGCCGCAGGCATAACAGGAACGGGCAGGGGCGATTCGGGCACGTTCGCTACACCCGTTTGGGCCGAACTGACTCGCGTGTACCGTCCGCTCTCGGTATCGCGCTTCAGCCTTCGCAGGTCAGCACGCATGTCTGCGGCACTTTGGTAGCGGAGATTACGATCCTTCTCCAGCGCCTTGCGGAGGACTGAATCCAAATCTGGAGAGACTTGCGGGTTCAGCCGCATGGCCGGTAAGGGTTCGTCGCGCAGGATGGCACCACAGATTGCCCCTGAACTCGGACCGTCGTCGCCCGGCAGATCGATGCACAACAGCAATCATTCGTACCGCAGCGCCACCAGCGGGTCGACGCGGGCGGCGGACCGGGCAGGAATCCACGTGGCCACAAGTGCAACCACAACGAGAAATAACACCACAGCCATGAACGTCAGGGGATCTGTGGGGCCGATACCAAACAACAGGCTCGCCATCAGGCGTGCTATCAGCGGCGAAGCCAGCAGTCCTGCGCCCGCTCCAATCGCGATCAGCCGGGCTCCGCTGGCGGTAACAAGTTTCAACACGTCTCCGCGCGTGGCGCCCAGGGCCATGCGCACTCCGATCTCTTGTGTGCGCTGGGTGACCATAAACGAGATCACGCCATAGATTCCGATTGCAGCCAGTAATAGACCGACGAGCGCAAACAGTCCCAGCAATGCAGTTTCGAAGCGTGGCCGGCCAGCCAATTCACTGACGCGATGGCCCATGGTTTGAATGTTGACGGGCAGCGTAGCGTCGAGGCCCGCAATCTCCGAGCGGACCCAGCTGCCCATCACCTGCGGCGGCGTCGACGTCTGGATAATCACCGCAGAGTCCCGGTTCCAGTCGTCGGCGTGGTTGCGGCGCAAGCGGTAGTACTCCGGCTCGTCGTTGCCGGTGAGGCCGCCGTTCTTCACGTTCTGCGCCACGCCCACGACGGTGTACCACGGACCGTCCAAGCCGGGCTGCAGATGCTGACCGATCGGGTCTTGGCCGGGGAACATGTGCTCCGCAAGCAGCTTGCTGACGATGATGAAGTGGTCGTTGGAGTCCTGGTCTTCCTCGCGGAACGGACGTCCTTCAACCATTGGGATGGCGAGCGCACGAAAGTAGTCAGCCGTCACCCATCGCCAAGCCACAGTGCCACCTGTGCCCTCAGCAGGAAGCGGCCGCCCGCCAACTCGTATGGCCGCAAGGATGTGATCGTGGTGCCAACCGCCGGGCGGAAGCGAATCGCTGATTGCAAGAACGTTTATGCCGGGCAAGCGGCGCAGGCGCGCCTCCAACTGCCGCATGAACGCCATCTGCTGGTCCGACTTCGGGTAGCGCTGATATCCGAGGGAAATCGATGCCGTGAGCACGCTATTGCCATTCATTCCCAGCGGCTGATTGCGCAGATTCCAGAAGCTGCGCAGCAGAAGGCTGGCGCAGGTCAGCAGGATCAAGCTCACGGCAATTTGCACAATCACCAGCGATTGCCGCAAGCGGTTGTGATGGGTGCCGGCCGACGCGCGTCCGGCAAGCGCCTCGGCATGCGGCCGCTGCAGCGCGGGAACTATGCCGAAGAGAATGCCGCAGACTAGGGAAATCGCAATCGTGAAGAAGACGATCCGCCAGTCAAGGCGTGCTCGTTCCAGCAAAGGCATGCCCTCAGGAGCAATCGCCACAAAGATACGCAACAGTACCAGCGCCAGCAGACTGCCCGCAAGCGTGCCGCTGAGCGCCAGCATCAGGCTTTCGGTCAGCGTTTGCCGAAGCAGGCGAGCCCGGCTCGCGCCCAGGGCTGAGCGCACTGCCAATTCGCGTTCTCGCTCTGCGGCCCGTGCCAGCAGCAGACTGGCGACATTCGCGCAGGCGATCAAGAGCACCGCGACAACTGCAGCCAAAAGCACCCAGGCTGCCAGCCGCGAATCATGCACCTGGCGGTCGCGCAGCGGGCGCACCCGCAGTCGTACTTCCCTGCGGAACTGCGGCGGCGCGGCGTTTAGCGCTTGCTGAAACTGAGGCTGCAATGCAGCGCCCGCCTGTTCAATCGTCATTTCCGGTTTGAGGCGCGCAAAGGCAAACAGAACTGCTCCCGGGACGGCCTTGCGCTGCGCAGCCTCATCGAGAGCTTGCGGACCGACGATATCGACATGCTCCAGCGTGGGGAATTCAAATTCCTTCGGCAGCACGCCAATGACTTGTGTCGTCTGGCCGTCAATGGCGATCGTCTTGCCGACAATGGCTGGATCGCGCCCATAGCGCGAGCGCCAGAGATCGTAGGAGATTAAAGCGACATTGGGCGCGTTCGGCCGATCCTCGTCTGCGGTGAAGTTGCGCCCAAGCGTAGGCGTGATACCGAGCGTGGGCAAGAATGTGGACTCGACCCCGGCACAAATCAGACGCGCCGGATTGCGCTCGGTCAGGTCACATGGACCAGTGCCAATGGTCGAAGTGAACGCCCGGAACGGCGTCTGGTGATCGCGCCAATCGTAATACCAGCTGCCCAGCACGAACTCCTGCGGCTCAATCGGCGCGACCAGGCCAACCGAGACCAGGCGGCCCGAGTCAGCGTAGGGAAGACTGCGAAAGAGGATGCGATCGACAACGCTGAATACCGCCGCGGTGGTGCCGATTCCGATGGCCAGAGTGAGAATGGCGGTGATGGTGAATATGGGACTGCGGCGAAATCCGCGCAGACCATAGCGCACGTCATAGAACAATGTTTCAAAGAACGACAGCGGCCGCTGTTCACGGCAAGCCTCGCGCGCGCGCTCCACACCGCCGAAGACGATCACCGCCTGCCGGTGTGCCTCATCTGGACTCATGCCGGCCGCGATGTTGGCTTCGGTTTGCTTATCGATGTGAAACCGCAGCTCCTCATCCACTTCGGCAGGGGGATGGCCCGGCAGTAGTGATCGCAAACGTGATGGCAGCCGCTTCAACAAGGAAGCTCCTCAAATCCGCCCGAGGATAAGTTCGATAGCGCCGGAGATGCGTTCCCAGTTCGCCAGTTCGGACTCCAGCTGTTTCTTGCCCTTGCGGGTCAGCGAGTAGAACCTGGCACGGCGATTATTGTCAGACGCGGCCCACTCGGAACTGATCCAGCCGTGCGCCTCCAGACGGTGCAGCGCGGGATAGAGCGAGCCCTGCCCGACCTGCAACACCTCCTTCGATATCTGCTGGATGCGTTGCGCGATGCCCCAGCCGTGCATGGGCTCCAGGGCGAGGGTCTTCAAGATGAGCAGGTCGAGCGTTCCCTGCAAAAGTTCGGAAGATTCGGGTGACACAACAATCTCCTGTCGACGATCGACAATAATATGTGTTCCTGTCGGGTGTCAACAAGAGAAGATGAACTCGGATTCCTGTTGCGAAATCGCCATCTCATACGTAATCCCTGCCTTCAGGATTGGTTGAGTTTGAAATTGGATCGCTTTGGCCGCAGTCTCCGCCATCTGGTGGACGCCCTGGCGGAATTGAAAGCGGTGGGCTGCGCCTTTGTGTCGCTACGCGACAATCTCGACTTGAGCACGCCGGCGGGGCGGATGATGTTCCACGTAATCGGCGCGATGGCCGAGTTTGAACGCGAACTGATTCGCGAGCGAGTCAAGGCAGGGTTGGCTCACGCGCGTAGCAAGGGGCAGAAACTGGGCCGCCCCAAAGTCAGGCGCGACCGTGACCAGGACGCCAAGGTCATCCGTCAAATGCGTGCCGAGGGCGACAGTTATGGCGAAATCGCGGAGGCACTGCGCCGAACGAAATCCGACATCTACCGGGTCTGTATGACGCTGGGATGCTCCGAACCGACGGACCGGGCTGAAAGCCTGTCCCTGTAAGCCTTATCATGGTTATGCCGCGCGAAGTACATCCGCAGGTGCAGCCTGAAATGGAGAAGCAGCGATTTCCGTTAGTGAGTATTCCGCCCATCGGGCAAGATCATTCTAGCTCCAAGATGTGGATCGGTCTCAGCTTCCGTAAGAACGAAGGCGTTCTCGGGTAAGGCACCAGCGGCGGCGCTTCTGGTGAATCTTAGTGTTTCGCCCACTCGGCGGCCTTGTCCGGCTTGCCCCACGCCTGATACAGCTGCGCCAGCCATTCGCGGGCGCGCTCCAGGTGATAATGGTCCGGGACTGCGATCCGCTCCTTCCGCGCTGCCATCCCCTGATAGCCTTCCAGCAGCAGCGGTTCCGCTTCGGCGTATTTCTTCTGTCCAGCCAGACTGGCGCCCAGCAGACTCTCAGCACGGAATCGTTGCCAGTCGTCCGGCTGCTTCTTTTGATTGACCTCAAAAGCCTCGCGTGCGAGGGGCTCGCTCTCGGTAAACTTCCCCTGCGACTGGCAGGCCAGCGCCAGGTCGGCCACCGACTCTATCGTCTCCGGGTGTTCCGAGCCCAGGGCGTGTCGCCGCCCCGCCAGAGCCTGCGCCGCATAAGTCTCAGCCAATGCGTAGTTGCCCTGTCGTTGGTACATGGATGCAAAATCCGCAAGCGTGTCAAGAGTGGCGGGGTGCTCCGGACCGCGCGCGCGGCTCGCGATGCTCAGGGCCTCGCTGTGGAGTACCTCAGCCTGTGCGTACTTGCCCTGCTCGGTATAGGCGTCGGCCAGGTTGTTCATGGAAGCCAGAGTGTACAAATGCCGTGGACCCAACACGCGGCGGCAGATCTTCAAGGTCGCAGTACCCAACTCCTCAGCCTGTGGGTACTTACCCTGTGCGCTGTAAGTTTCGACCAGATTTGCCATGGACTCCAGCGTGTCGAGATGCTCGGGACCCAATAGGCGGCGCCGAATCTCCAGCGTCTGGTTATAGAGCACCTCAGCCTGCGCGTACTTGCCCTCATAGAGATAGATGTTGGCCAGATGGTTCACGGATTCCAGCGTTTCGGGATGCTCGGAACCCAACACGCGGCGCTTGATCTCGAGGGTCTGATTATCGAGCGCTTCGGCCTGTGCGTATTTGCCCTCCATTTCGTAGGTCATGGCCAGATTCATCATCGCCGACAGAGTCCTCGGATGCTCCGCCCCCAATGTGCGGCGCGCGCCGTCCAGGGTTTGACTCTCGAGCGCCTCGGCCTGAGCGTATTTGCCCTCCGCATCATAGACATTCCCAAGATTGTTCATTGCCGACAGAGTGCCCGGATGTTCGGGACCTAAGACCCGGCGCTCAATCTCCAGGGCTTGGCTTGATAGAGCCTCGGCCTCGGCGTACTCGCCTTGAAAGTACGCAACTTCTCCCAGACTATTCGTCGTGTAGATGGTTTTTGGATTCTCCGGCCCCAAAACCCTGCGGTAGAAATCCAGCGCCTGCTCCAACTGCTTCCGTGCTTCCGGGTACAGCCCCAGGTCGTGGTAGGCATCCCCGATGGTTTTCCGAATCGATGCTTCAACCTCCGGTTGCTTGTCGAACTTTCCTGAGATCCGGGCCGCTGCCCGGTCTAGGACCGTGCGCACCTTAATATCCGGATCGGGCTTGGCGCTTGACCCCGACTGTTTGCTGGCGCTGGCCTGGCCCAGCAGATCGTTTTGCAGAAAGTCGTTCACCGCTTGCGCGATGGCAGATTCCTGTTCCGCCTTCTTCTCCGCCCGCCTCGCCTTCACCGCCTCCCAGGTGCTGGCCACAATCCCCAGAACAAGCACCACAAAGACCGCCGCAACTCCCGCCATCAGAGCCTTGTGCCGCCGCGCAAACTTCTGCAACTGGTAGCTCGTGCTGGCCGGCTTGGCCGTGATCGGCTGGTCGTCCAGATAACGCTGCAGATCTCCGGCCAGGGCCGCCGCCGAACCGTATCGGCGGTTCTTGTCCTTTTCCAGCGCCTTGGCCACGATGGTCTCGATGTCGCCTCGGTAGACGCGGCTCACCGCGCTCAGCGGCGCCGCATCGGTCTGCTGTATCGTCCGCACCGCTTCATGCAGTTGCCGCGACAGCGTGTAGGGCATCTTGCCCGCCAGCAGTTCGTAGAGAATCACGCCCAGCGCATATACATCGCTGCGCGTGTC
>Ga0181532_10002190_pt1 | contig 18316 bp, 14 predicted proteins | sample PEATcosm2014_Bin_33_FD_119768 | JGI IMG/M metagenome (GOLD analysis project Ga0181532, IMG submission 119768) | Peatland microbial communities from MTU Mesocosm Facility, Houghton, MI, USA - PEATcosm2014_Bin11_30_metaG | ecosystem: Environmental > Terrestrial > Soil > Wetlands > Peat | place...
GTCAATGACGTCGGGGTTGGAAGCGCGAAGAGCTGGGGCAAGGCCGAAGAGAATAGCGGTGAAGCAGGTAACGGCGAAAGTAAATAAGAGGACTGGGCGATCGATGGAGATGACGCCAATCTGAGCGATTGTGGCGGGCAAGGAAATGCGAAGAAGCCAAACACCGAAAACGGCGAGGAGCAGACCTGCGGCGCCGCCAATTGCAGCCAGGCAGATACCTTCCGTGAGCAAAAGCTGAAGGAGGCGGGCGCGGCCCGCGCCGATGGCGGCGCGAACGGCCATTTCTTTGTGGCGGCCTGCCATGCGGGCCAACTGAAGATTGGCGACGTTGACGCAAGCGATTAGCAGGACGAAGAGAACTGCAAGGAGAAGAACAAGGAGTGCGGAGCGAACATCTCCCACAATCTTTTGCTGTAGAGGGATTACTTGCACCTGCAAACCTTGACGCATGTGGACGAATGCGGCGGGAATCGCGGAGTTGGAATTCGCGGCGAGTGTGGCCAGGTCAGCCTGGGCTTGACTGATGGACACGCCGGGCGCCAGCCGGCCGATTACACGGGCTAAGCTGAGCGATTTGGAGGTCCAGTCGACCTTGGCAGGAAGCTGGGAGGGGAATAGGCATTCGGGTGTCAGGGTCTTGTCGGGAAAACGGAAGTTCACGGGCAGAACACCGACAACGGTGTAGGCCTGGCCATCGAAGTCGATGGATTTCCCTACAATGGCAGGATCGGCGCTGAATTTGCGGCGCCAAAGTGCGTCGGTGAGAATGACGACGAGCGGACCGCCTGGCTTGTCTTCCTCGGGAAGAAATGAGCGGCCCAGCGCCGGTTGGATGCCCAGAACAGTAAGGAAATTGGCGGTCACACCAATCGCCTCGATACGTTCGGGCTCCCCCGCACCCGTGAGATTGGACTCAGTTCCTAAGTTGTAGGCGAGCATGGCTTCAAACGAGTGATTGTTGATATTCCAGTTGGTGAATTCAGGATTGGGGACCATCCAGTTGTTAAAATGCGACATGAATTCATCGGCCCAAACAAGACGCGAAGGATCGTGATACGGAAGGGGGCGAAGAAGAGCGGCGTTGACGACGGAAAAAATCGCCGTGGATGCGCCAATGCCGAGAGCTAAAACCAAAATTGCGCCAAAGGCGAAGCGGCGGTCTTTACGAAGATGCCGGAGGGAGAAGCGAACGTCGCGAAAAAAGTTATCGAGGCGAGTTTGCCAACGAGTGTCGCGGATCGCTTCTTTGACTTGCTCGAGGCCGCCCAATTGGATCAGGGCGTCGCGGCGGGCTTCCTTCGGTGACATGCCACCGGCGATGTTATGGGCGGTCTGTTGGTCGATGTGGAAACGGAGCTCAGCGTCCATGTCGGATTCCATGCGAGAGCGGCGAAGAGTTGCATTCAACCACGAAGTGAAGCGGCTCCAGAACGTCATACTTCCTCCGGCTTGGTCCCCAGAATCCCGGCGATGACATCGGCCATGCGATTCCATTCCTGAGCTTCGGATTGGAATTTGCGCTTCCCTGATGGAGTCAGGCGGTAATACTTTGCTTTGCGATTGTTTTCCGATTCGCCCCATTCGCTGGTGATCCAGCCCTGATGTTCCAAGCGGTAGAGGGCGGGGTAAAGGGAGCCTTGCTGAATGGTGAGGCGATCCTTGGAAATTTGCTGGATGCGCAAAAGGATGCCGTAGCCGTGCAAGGGGCCGAGGGAGATGGCCTTGAGGATAAGCATGTCGAGGGTGCCCTGCAAGAGGTCGAGTGGTTTGCTCACGGGAATGGATCTCCTAGATGACCTAGGAATATAGACCTGGTCTCCTAGACTGTCAAGGAGAAGAGAATTGTGCACGACCGCGTGAGGCAATGCAATGCGAATGGCGCTTTAGTCTTCGTAGGACTTGGGCGGGGCGAGGCGGTAGGCATCGAGGATATCCTGAAATGTGATGATACCCTCAAGTTCGTGAACATTGGCGCGACTCACGACGGGCAAGATTTCCATTTTTTTTGCGCCCATGCGTTCGAGTGCGAATGGCAGCGGCTGATCGGCGTGAACATGCGGGAAAGGACCGGGCTCCATGATGTCGCGAATCAGACGAGTGGGTGGACCTTCCGCCAGGGCGTCTTGCAGCGTGATGGAGTCGAGGACACCAATGACACCGCAGTCGTCGAGGACGGGCCAGGCAGTGGAAGCAGTTTGCCGATCAATTTCCGCGGCTTGTTGAAGGGTGAGATGCGCGGACAAAGTCTCCTTGGCGGGCCTCATGGTCTGGAAGACCTTGCGCTGGCCTTCGACCGTACGGGAATGCGCGCCAGGAAGGTGAACGCCATCCTGATGGGCAAGGACTTCGTAGATGGGTTCCTTCTGGAAGCGGGAGGAAATGAAATAACTAACGAGGTTGGAGATCATGAGGGGGACGATGACGGCGTAGTCGCGCGTCGTTTCAAAGATCATCACGACCGAGGTCATGGGAGCGCGGATGATTCCGGCGAAGGCCGTGCCCATGCCGACGAGAGCATAAGCACCGGGAGAGGCGACGTGCCCGGGGAAAAACTTATTTGCAAACGCGCCGACGATGCCGCCCAACATGGCTCCAAGAAACAGGCTGGGGCCGAAGATGCCACCCGCGTTTCCGGAGGCATAGCTGAGGGTGACGGCAAAGAATTTCAGGACGAGGAGAAGAACCATGACCTTCAGGGCCATGCCGCCGTTCAGGACGCCGCCGACGTGCTGGTAACCCACGCCGAGGACCTGAGGCACGAACCAACCCATGATCCCAACGAGAAGACCGCCAGCGACGGGCTGAAACCAGAGCGTTTTGCGCGGGAGATTCAGGAAACGTTCGCGGAGGCCTGTCAGCACCTTGGTGAAAGCGACGGAGACAAAGCCACCCACAACGCCGAGGACAGCGTAGATGGCGAATTCCCAGGGGGTGACAAGTTGATATTGCGGTACCTGAAATAGGGGATTGTTGCCAAGGAGAAGGCGAAGCATCGCCCAAGAGGTGGCGGAGGCGAGAACGACGGAACCGAGAACAGGCGCATGGAGATCGCCAACGACTTCCTCCAGGGCGAAGAGGACAGCAGCCAGAGGCGTATTAAAAGCTGCAGCGATGGCCGCGGCGGCGCCCACGGGAATCAGGGCTTTTACTCTTTCGGGGCGCAAACCAAGAGTCCGCCCGAGAACGGAGGCAATCCCCGAACCAACCTGGACGGCAGGACCTTCACGACCGAGGGGAATGCCGCTGGCCAGGGTGACTGAGGTGCAGAAAAATTTGCCGAAAACGGTGCGAAAGGTGATGCGGCCTTCGTGAGCGTAGAGGGCGGCTTTGGTTTGGGGAACACCGCTGCCGCGAGCATTGGGAAAGAAACGGTAGAGGAGATAGCCCATGCCGAGAGAGCCAACGACCGGGACGACGAGGCGACGCCAGGGCGCGCCGCCGGCGGGATAGAGGCGGGCACCAAAGCGCTCTGTGATAAGGATGAAGGCGACGACAAGCAGGCCGACGAGCGCGCCGATGAGAAGAGTGAGGACAAGGAAGACCTGCTCCTCGCGGTCCTGAACGAGCGACTTCCACCGGCGCAGCGGCGCCTTCCACGGCGCACTTTCGGGCAGATTTTCCGGCATAGCCTGGCGTAAGCTCCCAGGAATCAGTATATCGTACTGCGATACGAATCTGCCTTGCGGGCATCCCGTCTGTGGAAATGCGGTTACCCGTGGAGTCGTACTATACTGGAAGATGCCGCCAGATGCGGCGTCATTCCCTGAGAAAAGAGGAATTCCTCCGTGAAAGCAAATTTTGTGTTGCGGTATGCGTCGGCTGCGCTCCTGGCCACGGCAATGCTGTGTCCCGCCGTGCGCTCCGACGAAGGAATGTGGACTTTCGATAACCCGCCGGTGAAACAACTGCAGGAACGCTACCAGTTCACGCCAACGCAGCAGTGGCTCGATCATTTGCGGCTGGCGAGCGTGCGGCTGAATGACGGCGGATCCGGGTCATTCGTTAGCGCGCACGGGCTTTTGTTGACGAACCACCACGTGGCGCGCGGGCAACTGCAAAAGAACTCGACGGCGGACCACGATTACATCCGCGATGGTTTTTACGCGGCGACGCCGGAGCAGGAGATGAAGTCGCAAGACCTGGAAGTAAACGTACTGGTGTCCCTGGAAAATGTAACGGACCGCGTGAGCGCGGCGGTGAAGGGCGCGAAGAATGCGGACGAGGAATTCGCCAAGCGCAAAGCGGTGATCGCGGATATCGAGCGGGAGAGCACGGAGAAGACGGGCTTCCGTTCGGACGTGGTACCCCTGTACCAGGGCGGGGAATACTGGCTGTATTGCTACAAGAAATATACGGATGTACGGCTGGTATTTGCGCCAGAGCAGCAGACGGCGTTTTACGGCGGGGATCCGGACAATTTCACGTATCCACGCTATGACCTGGATATGGCGTTGTTCCGCGTTTACGAAAATGGCAAGCCGGTGGACAGCAAGGATTATTTGAAGTGGAACCCGAAAGGCGCGGGCGACGGCGAACTGGTGTTTGTTTCCGGGCATCCGGGTTCGACTTCGCGGCTGGATACCTACGCGCAATTGGAGAGCCTGCGCGACAACGAAGCGCCTTATGTTTTGCAGAGCCTCAAACGGCGCATCGCGATGCTGAAGGACTATTCGGCGCGGGGCCCGGAGCAGGCGCGGCAGTCCGCAACCTTGATTTTTGGTCTGGAGAACAGTTTGAAGGCGTGGCAGGGGCGTTACGAAGGATTGCTGGACAAGAACGTGATGGACAAGAAGCGGAAGGATGAAGAGGAGTTCCGCGGCAAGGTGAAGGCAAATCCGGAATGGCAGAAAGAGTATGGCGGCGCGTGGGATGCGATCGCCCATGTGCTTGAACTGGATAAGCCGCGCATCAAGGAGCAGTATTTCCGTTCGACGGACTCATCACTCTCCGGGCTGGCGGTCACGCTGGTGACGTACGTAACGGAGATTACAAAACCAGACGGCGAGAGGCTGCCGGGCTTTCACGCTTCACAATTGGACTCGCTCAAGCTGCGGCTGTTTTCACCGGCGCCGATTTATCCAGAGATGGAACTCGCACGGATGACCAGTGCTCTGGAAGCAGGCGTAAAGGAACTCGGGCCGAACGATGCCTTCCTGAAAGCGGTGCTGGACGGGCGTACACCCAAGGATGCAGCGACGCAACTGATCACAGGTACAAAGGTGGCTGACCCAGCGTTTCGCAAGAGTCTCATAGAAGGCGGGAAGGCCGCCGTGGACGCTTCGAATGATCCGATGATCGCGATGGCGCGAAGAATCGATCCCATTCGCCGCGAAATGATCAAGTGGAACGAGGACAATGTGCAGAGCGTGGAAGAGCGCGCGGGCGAGCAGTTGGGCAAGGCGCGGTTCGCAGCCTATGGAAAGACGACGTATCCGGACGCGACATTCACGCTGCGGTTGTCGTATGGACAGGTGCAAGGCTATCCGATGAATGGGACGAAGGCGCCGTACAAGACGACGTTTTATGGTTTGTACGACCGCTCCTTGGGCTTTGACAACAAAGGACCGTTTGAATTGCCAAAGCGCTATGTGGATGGAAAAGACAAACTGGACCTCTCCACGCCGCTGGACTTTGTGACCACGAATGACATCATCGGCGGAAATTCGGGTTCACCCGTGGTGAATCGCAACGGGGACATCGTAGGGCTGGTGTTCGATGGAAACATCGAATCACTGGTGGGTGATTTCGTGTATGACAGCACGGCGAATCGCACCGTGGCAGTACACACGGGAGCGATGACCGAAGCGTTGATCAAGCTCTACGGAGCGCAGGCGCTGGTGGACGAACTGCTGGGCAAATAACCCAGGCAACTTCTTCTGCGGTTTGTGGAATCGCAGAAGAGGGAGAATTGAGGAACGTGAAGCGATACTTACGATTGGGCACGGTGTATCTATTGACTGGAGCGGGGCTGTGCCTTGCCGCATGGCCCGCTTTGGCGCAGGATCCGCCTTCGAGTGCTCCGCCTCCAAAGCAGGACGCGCCGAAACCTAAACCCAACACCGATTCGGCGGCGCAATCCGCGCCGGATCAGCCGAAGTGGGATCCCCTCCGCGCCGAAAAGGACATGGAAGTTGGGAAATATTATTTGAAGAAGGGGGACGTGGACGCGGCGATTGACCGTTTTGAGGATGCCACGGAAGCAAAGCCTGGGTATGCGATTCCCTTTCTATATTTAGGCGAGGCGTACGAGAAAAAAGGTAAGAAGAAGCCGGCAGTGAAAGCGTACCAGCGCTATCTGGATTTGTATCCACACGCCGAGGATGGGGACAAGATCCGGAAGAAGATTGAGAAATTGCACGAGGAGATTGATAAAACGCGAAGCTGAGACGAGGGCGGTGAAGCACGGCAGTTGGTGGAAACGCCGGTCTCACTTTCGCCTTGCGAGTTAGAAACATTCGCGGCGGGCAACTTCCGGTTTGCCGCTTGGTTGCACCAATTTCCTAACGAATGTTTCACATGGATATTACGCTGGCCTGGAGACTCTTACTCACATACTCCGCCGAGAACGCCGAACGATGGGGTCCAGCCCTGGAATGACACCGTGCAGGTGGAACCGCTTTGCAAATAGATGGTGGCTAAATACCGCGAATAAGGCTGGTCAGCATGGAATGTGGTACCTCTTGAATTTCCTCCGCAGCAATATCGACCGTCGAGATGAGGCTTGTCGGGAGCGACAGTGATGCGTGCGTTGCGCAGCCAGCGTTGCGTACGTTCCGAGAGGGGAGCAACCTTGATCAGGTCTTCTACGGTGAGTTGCAGCGGATGCGTTGCATCCAGTTTCTCCGTGCTGGGTTGAATCCTCTCAATCGCTTCGTGCATTTCACGGAACATGTTCCACACCTGTCGCTTGGCCTGATCCACGGAAGCCAGGAAGGCCATCCAACAAAACAGGCTCAGGAACGTCACCAGGGCGAGAGGCAACAGACGCCGGATTACAAACAGATTGCTGTCCTGTAGCTGTCTCCGAAACAACCGGTAGCTCTGCACCACCGCCAAAAGCAACGTTGGGGTAATCAAAAGCAGTCCCAAGTTCACGGGCGCAAAGGGTGCGCCGAACAACAGCGTATTTGAAACCGCGTTGGTGAACCGGAAATTTGCGAATAGATCGAACCTCGAAACAACCACGGCCACCACTTCGGGCGCAAGCCATGCGCCAAATCCTCCCGCAAAACCAAGGGCGATGATCCCTGGAAAAATCCACAGCACCGCGCGCACGGTTCCATTCACCGCACAAACACACCAGAAGGATGCAAAAATCAGCAGTGACACCCAAAGTGTCCCAGCCATTACACGCTCCGGATCTACGATCAGGTTAGGCGTTTTGAAAATAAATCCGACCGCGAGCACTGTCAGCGCCGGAAGCACCACCGCACAAACCAATCCCGTGAACAGGGCCATGACCAGCTTGATGAGCCACTGGCGGCCGGCGGACACCGGCTGGGTCAAGTGCCAGGAATGTGTCCCGGATGCTCTCTCTTCCCCCAGCGACAGGCTCCCCGCCAATACGGCGACCACCGGAGTGATCGTCGCCACCATGAATGCTGCCACGATTGATCTGAGTTCGGCTGTGTACCCAAAAATAGACAGGCAAATCCAGCCGATAAGGCCGAGAAAGCTGATCAACCACACCGGGCGCAGCAATCGAACTTCCTTGCGCATTAAGTTGAGCACAGCTCCCTTGGGACGGCTCCGAAGCCATCCGGCCATCGCTCTAGGCATCATGTCCGGCCCAGCCACCAGCAAATCTTCGCCAGCCGGGCCTCCGGTCACCTGGAATCGTGCCAGCGCTCGCCGGCCCAGCCAAACCATTACTCCCGCGTAGCACAGGAAAGCGACGGCGCCGGCAGAGCGGGTGATCGTGGTTTCGGGAATCCAGTCCCGCCGGATGGAAAACACAAGAGGGATGAAGCTGTTGACCCCGTTCAAGGCCAGTCCGCCCATCATCGACCTTGCCAAAAGCGTCCAAAATGTCGCCGAAGCGACCATGGCAAGGATCAAAGTTCCGGCATACACCCAAATCTTCGGGTCCTCCTGAAGTGCTGACCGCCACACATACCAGTAGACCAACGCCGCCGAAACAACGGCAACCACCGTAACGCTCATCTTCTCGGTCCAGATTTCCATTCGCCCCACCGGTTGACTCAGCAGCAGCCCAACCGTCCGATGTTGGAATTCACTGCCCAGCGAGAGTGTCGCCAGCAACGGAATGCCCAGGACGAATCCCAGAAAACTGATCGGCTCGATCAGAGTGTGAACTTCCCAAAGACCGCCGCTCCCCTGAACGGTTTGTGCCTGCTCAAACAGCCCCAGCGCCCCCGCGAGCATCACCGCGCACCAGGGCCAGAACAGCGTGCGCGCCTCTTTGAACATTCTCGTGGTTTTCGCGTTCATTCTGCTCTCCTACGATTTCAACGTCACGAAGAAGATCTCCTCGAGCGTCAGCGACTCCGTCGAGAGGGCCTCGGGATTGTGCTGCTGCAGGAGCTCCAGCAAACCGGGGCCCGCGCCATCGGCAATCAACTCGAGTTCGCGGCCTTCGCGCCGCACCCGCAATGCCGCTTTAAAGTCCAGTTCCGGCGGGGCTTGCGCAAAGCGGGCGCGAATTTTCCGATAACGCTCGCGAGCCTGATCGGAATCCAGCGTCAGCACCACCCGCCCGCGATCGATGATTGTGAATTCGTCTATTAATCCCTCAAATTCGGTAATCAGATGGGTGGAAACCAGAATCGTGCGCTTTCCGGGAATCCCTTCCTGGTACGCGCCGATCACCGCCTCGATGAACTCGCGCCGAACGATGGGGTCCAGCCCCGACGTCGGCTCGTCCAGCACCAGCAAGTCCGTCTCTGGGCAGACCGCCGCGATCAACGCCACCTGCGTTCGTTGGCCCTTTGACAGATTTCCCGTGCGTTGCCCCGGATCAAGCCCGAAATGCTCGAACAAGTCCCTTTCTGTCTTCCGGTTCCACTGCGGACGAAAGGAAGCCAGGTAATCCAGAGTCTCGCGAACAGTCATCCACGGATAGAACGCCACCTGGTCCGGCACGTAAGAGAGGAGCCGCTTGACCGCGACTTCCTCTTTTACCGGATCGAGACCGAACACGCGTACCTTCCCATGCTGCGGACGCAACAAATTGAGCAGACACTTCATCGTGGTCGTCTTTCCCGCGCCGTTGCGGCCGAACAATCCGTAACACCGGCCGGGCTGGACCGTAAGGCTCAAGTCATGGACGGCCTCCGCGCGCCCATAGGCGTAGGCAAGGTTTTCAATTTGGATGGCGGGAGTTGCAGAGTTCATGACCGATCATGCCTCCTTCTTATGGTCTTCATTGGCGCGCCGTTTACCGTCCAGCACATCCATTCGTTCATGGATCAATTCCAGGAATTCATTCCGGGGCACCTGCAAATGGTGTGCCTGCACGATGGCCTGGTCGATCTCCACGACCAACAACTGGCGTCGGACTTCCTTGCGTAATGCCGAGTGGTTCTCTTTCAGGAAACAACCACGTCCCGGCAGCGTCTCGATCACACCCAGGCTTTCCAGTTCGGAATAAGCCTTGGCGATGGTGTTGCGATTGACACGAAGTTCCTCGGCCAGCGGGCGGATGGAAGGGAGCGCCTCGCCGGGCCGCAGCGCCCCCGATGCAGCCGCCGCCTTGATCTGATCCACCACTTGAAGGTAAATCGGCATGCCGGACTTGAAATTGATCTGCAGTCTCATGAGCGTCTCACTGTCATAGGACTATAGGACAGCAGGGCGATTCTGTCAAGAGTACTTTTCCCGCTCGCCGGAGGTTGCTTGCATTACGACCCCTTGCGTGCGGAAAAAGATATGGAAGTTGGGAAGTATTATCTGAAGAAAGGGGACATGGACGCGGCGAGTGACCACTTCCAAGATGCGACCGAAGCAAAGCCCGGGTGTGCGATTCCCTTCCTGTATTTGGGCGGGGCCTACGAGAAAAAAGAAGCAGGCGGTGAAAGCCTACCAGCGGTATCTGGATTTGTATCCACACGCCGAGGATGGGGACAAGATCCGAAAGAAGATTGCGAAGTTGCATGAAGAGATTGATAAAGCGCAAAGCTGAAAAGAGCGCGGCGAGCTCCACGGCTGGCGGAAGAATTGAATCAATACTTTACATTTCAAAGTGCTTTTCATAAGATAGCACGCATGCAACGGCCACCCAGTTCATCTAACCCTCCGGATTCGGGGCGGAGGTTTCCCGCCTTTGTCATCCGCCTCGTCAGGGTGCTCGCGGCACTGACTCTACTCGCTTTGGCCGGGCTGGCGCTGCTCTTCGCTTTGCTTTGGCGGGAACACAAAACAGAAATCACATTGCCGGCGCTCACAGGCCACTTTGCCGTTGGGCGGACCATGTACACATGGGTCAACAACGCCCAGACGGACGAATTAGCGCCGTCTCCAGGAGAAAAGCGGGCGGTCGTGGTTTGGATTTGGTACCCGTCGGTAGCTGCCACGTCCGCGGCGCCGGCGGAATATCTGCCCGCGGCGTGGCGGTCGGCCCTCGCGAAGGACTCAGGCATTCTGATGAGCCGGTTTCTTACGCGAGACTTGGCGCTGGTGCGAACCCATAGCACACGCGATCCGGACATTTCGCCGGAGCAGCGCTCCTATCCAGTGGTGATCCTGCGGGCCGGCGGCGGAGCCTTGACCACAGACTTCACAACGCTCGCTGAGGACTTGGCTAGTCACGGCTACTTCGTGGTGGGCTTCGACGCGCCTTACAGAACCTTCGTCGTCGTACTTCCCGACAACTGTGTCGTCGTCCGATCTCCAGCGAGCAATCCAGAGAATCTGCAAGCTGGCCAGGCGAATCTCCTGATCAACAGACTTCTGCCCATGTGGACCACAGATACGGCGTTTGTGGTGAGCCAATTGGAGCAACTGAACGCCGCTGATCCATCTGGCAAGTTTACGGGCCGGCTCGATATGCAGCGGCTCGGCATGTTTGGGCATTCGTTCGGCGGCGCAACCGCGTTGCAATTCTGCCACGACGATGCCCGGTGCAGGGCGGGGATCGATATTGACGGCGCTCCCTATGGCAGCGTTGTTCCGGAGGGGCTCAAACAGCCCTTCCTGTTTATTCTCAGCGATCACAGCCGCGAGATGGCAGACCCGGCCAGCAAGCAGATCCTTGCGGACATCCAATCCATTTACGACCGCCTTCCGAACGGACGGATATTCATCACCATTCGCGGAGCGAATCACTTTAGCTTCAGCGACCAGATATTGCTCAAAAGCCATTACATGATTGGGCTGCTGCGCCTACTTGGAAACAGCAAGCTGGAAGGGCGCCGCGGGCTCGCGATTACAAACGAATACGTGCACACTTTCTTTGACGTCTACCTGAAAGGCACGCCCGCCAACCGGCTTAACAAGCTGTCTCAACTCTATCGCGAAGTTCAAACTGCCCCTCAGTAGCAGGATTCCGCGCTGCTAACGTGAAGGAGAAGAGACTGGCTAGCGGGCCAGATGGTCCAGGACTTTGCGGGCCAGGGAGAAATGTTCGAAGCGTTTTTCTTCGGCGCGGAATTCGGGGGAATGGGATACAAGGGAGCAGCCGGAACGGCGCGTGGGATGCTTGACGTGGAGCATCTCGTGGTAAAGAACGTATTCGACGACAAATTGCGGGATGCCGGGGCGGTCCATGCGGCGATTTAAGAGTATTTGGTTGGGGCCCGGATCATAACAGCCAAACTGGCGGCGCCATCCGCGAACGCTCCAACCAATGTTCGGTCGGCTCAGTTCACCAGAAAAATATTTTGCATTGAGCTGATCGAAGAGGGCGGCGAGATCGTACTGCTGGCCTTGAGGCGCGGTGTGCTTCAAGCGCACGCGGCGGCTACGCAGACGGCTGATGCGGGAGCGCGTACGATCGGAACGCGCATACGCAAGATAGGGTTGAACCAGAGCCTGAGACAATCGGCGGCGATAGACGCGCGCAAGAAGCAGCGCGGCGGCGCTTTCTACAACGGGCGCAGGTGCGCGGCTGAGTAGATCGGAAAGACGCACGACCAGAAGATCCTGCCGACGGCGAATGGTGAGCACGAGGCTGCTGTACGGATAGAATTCCACTTGAAAACGAGGAGGGCGGCCCTCGCAGCCAATGCGGGTGAAGACGCGCTGAAAGAGCGCTTCACCGCCGGGTAGACGATTTGGGTTATGGGGCTTGGGGCTCAATTCTTGCGCCTCACGGGTGGCGGCGCGGCCTTGTGCTTAGCTTTCTCCGCCTCGTTCGAGGCGTCGGTTGTGCCTTCGATGGCATCGTCGAGATTGTCTTTGTAGATTTCCAGATCAGGCCCCTCCTTCTGGTATTTCTGCAGAATGGGGAGGAACTCCTTGGTCTTGGAGGCCATCAGATCGATGCCCTGGCGGATATTGTCCTGCTTTTCGAGGCCCAACTGAATCAGATCGGCAGCGTCGTCCACACACCCAATATACGAGTTCATCAGGTAGTTGAGCATCTCGCTGTGCTTATTGGGTGACGGGTGTTCGAGTTCGTACTGGAACTTTTTCAGGCGATCGTCGGCGAATTCCAGGAAAAGCTTGATGCGCTCGTTGGTAGTTTCGGCGTCGCGAATCTTGTCGGCTTCAATTGCGGAGAGGTAGTCCTTATCGGGACGTTGCGCGCGGGCCACGCTGGAGAGGCAGACGGGTACGAGCAGCAGAACGGCGAACAAGAAGATGGAGCGTGACGAGTTCATGGTTTGACCTCCGGGGGCGTAGGAACCTTCGTCGGATCCTTGGTACGGCGAGGGAACAGGAGACGAATCAACTCATCATCCGTGGCGATAAGGTCTTGCCGGACAATTTCCAACGGCGGACGGAAAGGATCGGGAGCAACGAGAATGGTTTCCTCCACTTCGCGAACGCCGCGCCGTACCTGAAGTTCGAGCTGGCGATAGGGGTTGGCGTGGCGCTCGGCATCTGGCTGCTGCTTCTTAAGAAGCTCGAAAACGGTGCGAACGTTGTCCCGGTATTTTTCTAAAATCAAGCCGACCGTCGAATAATCGTCAGACTGGCCAGCTTTGGCGGCGGATTCAAATTGCGCCTGGCCGAGTTTGTCGAGTGTCTTGACCCTGCTGTCGGCATGGGGGTCGCGATCAAAATGATCTTGCAATTCCTGTACCTTGTCCGTGGCAAGCATGACGGAACAAACAAGGAGGAACAGGATGAAGGCAAACGCGGGAATGGCGAGGCTTGTGTTCCCTGCCCTATTTCTTTTTTTCGGCCCGTTTCTCGAGAACATGGATACGCTGATTCGCCTGCCAAACCTGGTCAGGGTTCTTGTTTTGATCAAGTTCCAAAAACTTTCGATACGCATCGAGAGCAGGTTGGACCTGATCAAGCTTATCGTAACAAAGCGCGCGAATAAACCACTGCCCCGCGTTAGGGGTTTCCACTTTGGCGATCACATCGAAAGTGGACAAAGCAGCCGGGTAGTTGCCGCCGAGATAGTAAGTGGAGCTGAGATCCTTCCAATAGGAGAGATTGTTGCGATCGAGTTGAAGCGCGGCTTTGAGCTCGACTTCAGCGGCGGGGAAATCGCGTTTCTGGAGAAGCAGGCGGCCTAAGGCACCGTGAAGTTGGGCGTCATTGGGAGCTAGAGCGACGGCCTGGCGAAGGGTAACGATGGCGTCCTCGAGTTTTTTCTGGGCAATCTGAACGTCGGCGCGAAGCTTCAGGGTGTCCGCGGTGGGCGCCTGGCCCGCGGAGGCATGGTCGATCTCGGCCAGCGCGGCATCGAACTGCTGCTGATCGATCAATATTCGAGTTAGACGATTGCGCGCGGCAACGTCATTCGGCTGCTCGGCGAGGTAGTTGCGATAGGCATCAGCGGCCTCCGGCTTCTTCTGTGCATCCAGGCTCTGGGCCAAACCCTGCAAGGCAAATGGTGATTTGGGCTGCAGCTCGAGTGACTGGCGGAATTTAAGCTCCGCATCGGCGGGGCGGGAATTACGTAGATACATGGCGGCAAGATGAGTGATGGCCTCGGCGTTATTTGGGTCGAGGCGAGAGGCGGCTTCAAAGGACGCGGCGGCGCCCGCGGAATCTCCAGAGCGTTCCAGAGCGAGGCCGAGCAAGACGCGAGGACGGGATTGCGCTGGCAAAAGTTCCGTTGCTTTGCGAAGAGGAGCGACGGCGACAGCGGGTTCCTTATCCAGTTGAAGGATGCCCAAATTCAGATAGGCTTCGGCCATTTTCGGATCGAGTTCGGTGGCTTTCTGGTATTCGGCTCGGGCCTCGTCGGCGCGTTTTAGAGCGGTGAAGGCGTAGGCCAACTGAAAATGCGCGAAGGCGACATCGGGCTTTTCGGCGAGAAATTTCTGAAGCGGAACGACGGCGGCGGCGAAATCATTCTTGTCGAAGTCAGCCTGAGCTTCGTCGAGAAGATCGTTAAGGGGATTGCGAAGTTTTTGCGGCTTGGCCTGCCCGGATTTATTGGAGGAGTCCTGGGAGTACAGAGCAGGTGGAATTGGAAATGCGGCGAGGGTTGCGGCCGCTGGCGAAACGAAAATTGCGGCAGCGGCCACCATCACGAATCGAGGCGGGAATTTGCGATGAAGGGGCTTCATGGCTCTTTGGGAGGCTGCTTCCCTGCGTCAGCTTTTGCGGGGGAGACGCCTGGAGTTTTGGATGCGCCATTGAAGAGACGTTTTGCCTGGCCATTGCCATTACCAGAGCCGTTGCCGAGGACGCGCGCAAGGTAGCGGCCAGTGTGCGATTGAGGGTTGCGTGCCACCTGTTCGGGCGTGCCGGTGGCAATGATTTTGCCGCCCTGATCGCCGCCTTCCGGGCCAAGATCGATGAGCCAATCGGCGCATTTGATGACGTCGAGATTGTGCTCGATGACGAGGAGCGAGCCGCCGGATTCGAGGAGTTTGCGAAATGCGGCAAGAAGCTTGTTGATATCGTCGAAATGGAGGCCGGTAGTGGGCTCGTCAAGGATATAAAGGATGCCGCGATTTTCCGTGCGCGTAAGGTGAGAGGCGAGCTTCAGACGTTGTGCTTCGCCACCGGAGAGCGTGGTGGCCGATTGGCCGAGGCGCAGATAACCAAGGCCAATTTCGTTCAGGATGCGGAGTTTGGAAACGACCTTGGGAACGTTCACGAAGAAGGCGAGAGCTTCGCGCACGGTCATCTGAAGGACATCGTGAACGTTCTTGCCGTGGTAGCGGACATCGAGAACGCTGCTCTTGAAGCGCTGGCCGCGGCACTCCTCGCAAATCAGCTCGACATCGGCAAGAAATTGCATTTCAACGGTGACGGTGCCATCGCCCTGGCAGGTTTCGCAACGCCCCCCGGGAACGTTAAAGGAAAAATGTCCGGCGGAGTAGCCGCGGCGCTTGGCGTCGGGGGTATCGGCGAAAACGTCGCGAATGGCGTCGAAAGCTTTCAGGTAAGTGGCGGGATTGGAGCGCGGGGTGCGTCCAATCGGCGATTGGTCCACGATGACGAGGTCCTGGATGTTCTCGTCGCCGTCAAGACGATCGCAAAATTCCTTGATGCTGGCGCCGGTGCGTTTGGCGGCGAGCGCCTTATAGAGGACGTTGTGAACGAGGGTGGATTTGCCGGACCCGCTGACGCCAGTGACGACGGTGAGGACGCCGAGGGGAAGCATCAAATCCACATTTTGTAGATTGTGAAGCGTGGCGCCGCTTAAGCGGAGAAATTTTCCAGCGGGCTTGCGGCGATTTGCAGGGACGGGAATACGCAATTCGCCGTTGAGATAGCGCCCGGTGATCGATTTGGGATCCTTCAGGATTTCGTCATAGTTGCCGGAGAAGAGCAATCGGCCGCCGAGTTCACCCGCGCCGGGACCGAGATCGAGGATGCGGTCGGCGGACTGAATGGTGTCCGGATCATGCTCGACGACGAGGACCGTGTTGCCGAGATCGCGCAAACTTTTCAGGATGTCAATGAGGCGCTGCGTGTCGCGAGGGTGCAGGCCGATGGAAGGCTCGTCGAGCACGTAGAGAGCGCCGACAAGATGCGAGCCGAGCGAAGTGGCCAGTTGAATGCGTTGGGATTCGCCGCCAGAGAGTGTCGAAGTAAGGCGATCGAGAGTGAGGTAGTCGAGACCGACTTCATCGAGAAATTGCAAGCGGAAACGAATTTCCTCCAGGATTTTGTCGGCGATTTTGGATTGCGATTCGGTGAGGCGGAGTTCCAGGAAGAACTTGCGCGCTTCTTTCACCGTGAGTTTGCACAGCTCGGTGATGGACTTGCCGGTGATGCGCACGGCGCGGGCTTCGGCGCGAAGTCGCGTGCCGTTGCATTCGGAACAGGTGGCGTAGCCGCGGAAACGGCTCAGGAAGACGCGCACATGGAGCTTGTACTTTTTGCGTTCAAGGTAGGTGAAGAAGCCCTTCACACCGTCGTAATCGTTTTCGGGATCGCCTTCTAATATTAGCCGCCGGTCCTCGGCGGAGAGTTGACGCCAGGGGATGTTGGTGGGAATGCCGCGAGCGCGGGCCCATTTGCGCGCTTCTTGGTAAAGAACGCGGTAACGCGGCTTGGTCCAAGGCTCGATCGCACCGTCGTCGAGCGATTTACTGGGGTCGGGAACAACAAGGTTGAGATCGAAATCGATGGTGTTGCCGAATCCCTGGCAGCGGGGACACGCGCCGTAGGGATTGTTGAAGGAAAAGAGGCGCGGCTCCGGCTCCTGATAGAGAGTGCCGTCGTTCTTGCACTCGAAGCGCTCGTTGAAGGTGAGGCGTTCGGCGGGAGTGCCGGCGGAATCGGCGGGAAATTCCAGGATGGCTTCGCCGCCGCCTTCGCGATAGCAGATTTCAATGGAGTCGACCAGACGCGAGCGCGACTCGGCGGTGGCGGCAAGGCGGTCGACAAGAATGTAAACGGGCTTGGCGAAATCCACGTCGAGCAGCGATTCGGGCGAAGAGAATTCGTGGACGCGGCCTTCCTGGTAGAGGCGATTGAAGCCGCGCTTCTGCAAGTCCTGGAGCATCAGGCGCAGAGTGTCCTCGGGAGGAGGGGCGACTACTTTCTTGCGGGAAACCTTTTTGGCCGCTGCGGCTGGCTCGGGGGTAGCTGCGTGGAGGAGATAGAGGACATAGAAGCGGCGGCCCGGGGAATGCGCAAGAACGCGGTCGGCGATCTGGTCGGGCGAATCGCGGCGGACTTCCGCGCCGCACTTAGTGCAGAAAGTTTGGCCGCAGCGGGCAAAGAGCAGGCGAAGATAGTCGTAAACTTCGGTGGCCGTGGCAACGGTCGAACGGGGATTGCGCGTGGCGTTTTTCTGGCGGATAGCGACAGCCGGAGCGATGCCGGTGACCTCGTCCACATCGGGCTTTTCCATGCGCTCGAGGAACTGGCGGGCATAGGCGGAAAGGGATTCGACGTAGCGGCGCTGGCCTTCGGCGTAAATGGTGTCGAAAGCGAGGGAAGATTTGCCGGAACCGCTGACGCCGGTGACGACCGTAAGGGCTTCGTGGGGAATCTCGACGGTGATGTTCTTGAGGTTGTGGACGCGTGCGCCGCGCACACGCAGAACTTCCTGCTGCTGGAGGGTGGGAGCGATGGTTTCGTTCGTGGCCAAAGGTAGCTCAGTCAGCAGGCTTTTCGCATGCTGCCTAAACCTCAAAGTATACGACTCGTTGGACGGCGGAGCAAATTGGCGTTATATTGCGCTGGAAGACCGCACAAATGCAGCACTGTCCAAAATGTCATTTCCCGCTCAGCCAGCCGCCCGAGGATATTCAAGACTGGTTTCGGTGCGAGCATTGCCAGACGCCGCTCCGAGTGCCTTCCGATTTGGGCAGAATCTTATTCTTCGCCGGCTCGTTCGGAGCGCTGGTGGTCTTCTGGACGTTTGAGTATTACGGCGCTCGGTATTACCCGCGAATCTTCAGGTGGATGCCGGAAGCAACTCACGCCGTCCTGTTCGGGTTGCCGCTGATTCTCTATGGCTGGCTCGCTCGCTTCATGTGGAAAACCAAGTTAAGCGCACCGAAAGTCTACGACCCCTACAGCGCCCTCAATCTAAGCGACGACAAAACGAAACTACGAGGACATTAGTCAGGCTAGTGCCACCCAAAGCAAATTGGATTGGGCGGCCGGAAAAGTGCCGGCGGCGATTGCCGGTCAGCGAGCGTGTTCGCCGGTCTTTGGCGTGTGTTCGCCGAATTTGAGTTCAACCAGTTCTGAGAGCTGTCTAGGATTGCTTCAGAAAGGAGAAGCACATGACAGCTCACGTTTCGAGGGCAAAACCTTATAA
>Ga0181532_10002191_pt1 | contig 18316 bp, 7 predicted proteins | sample PEATcosm2014_Bin_33_FD_119768 | JGI IMG/M metagenome (GOLD analysis project Ga0181532, IMG submission 119768) | Peatland microbial communities from MTU Mesocosm Facility, Houghton, MI, USA - PEATcosm2014_Bin11_30_metaG | ecosystem: Environmental > Terrestrial > Soil > Wetlands > Peat | place...
AAATGCGCTGGCACCCCCGACTTCTTTCTCAGCAGCATTTTCTCCAGCCAGAAGCGCACAGGGAACTTTCTCTCGCTGGACCGGAGCGAGCGGAAAGAGCTGTTCATCCGCGAGTTGCTCGGGCTGGACCGGTTGAGACTGATTGCGGCCGCGGCCAAAGACAAGGCCGACGAAGTGGCCAGGACCACGCTTGGCCTTGAAGGGCAGGCGCGGAGCCTGAAGGAGTTGGTGGAGGCTGGGGTTGAAGAACCCGCGGAAGTTGAGGCCGGACTTCATGAGGTGTCATCCCGTCTTGAGACCCTAGAAACTGAGAAGCGTGTGGCCCAGCAACGGCTGCTGGAGCTTCAGGCAGCGGATGCCAGTCGGAAGCCGCTCCTGGCCGAGGTCGAGACTCTGAAACAGCGTCTACGCAAGGCCGACGCCGAGATCACAGAAACCAAACGCCAGATAGGAAGAGATGATAGCCTTCTGACAGGAAAGAAGGACCTCGCCGATTTGACGGAACGAGGCGGGACACTTGCTGCTCGCATCGAAGAGCTCCATCGACAGATCCGTGAGGTTCAGAGTCTGGAGGCATCCAATCGGGATACTGAGCGCACGGTCCAAACTCTGGATGCCGAACTTAGAGCGAACCTGGCCGAGCTTGAGCGCGTACGGGTGGAGCGTGAAGAGCTCGCGGTAGTACCCTGCCGGGGCGAGGGGGTGTACGCCTCGTGCCCGAAGATTCGACGCGCCGTTGAGGCAGGTCAGAAGATTCCCGCATTGGAAGGAGAGGCCGCGACACTCTCACTAGAAGTCGAGGTCCAACGCAGTTCGCTGGTGCAGATTACCACGCCATCCTACGAGCTCACTCGGACACTTGAAGGCTGTGAGCGGGACCGCAAGAAAGTCGATCAGGAGCGGGAACGCTACGAGGAATTGCGGGTCGCCGAGGCACGGCGGGACGAACGGCTCAAGGTTTTGGAACGCTCGGCTCAGGCACGCAAGGAAGTCGGCGAGGAACTATCGAGGAAAGAATCCGCACTCTCCGCATTCGCTGACCTCGACGCTAACATGCAGGCTTCACGGCGGGAGATTGAAAACACGGACCGCCTGATTATCTCCTGCCGCCATGAACGGGACAGCCTTATTGCCCGCCAAGCACAAATCAAACAGCGCCAGGAGCAACTGGAGGCTGCCCGGACCCGCCTAGCCCAGGTCGAGGCCGAACTCGTCACGGCAAGGACTGAACAGGAAGACTACACCTATCTCGCCAAGGTCTTCGGCCCGGACGAGATCCAGCTCTGCGAGATCCAGGCCGCCGGACCACAAGTCTCGATCTTGGTCAACTCTCTGCTTGAGGGCTGCTTCGACAACAAGTTCGAAATCCGATTCAGGACGCAACGCCCAAAGGCGGTCGGCCGGGGGATGGTAGACGATTTTGATGTCGAGGTCCGTAACAAGAACCTGGACCGCACGTGCCTCGTGGATGAGCTCTCGGGCGGCCAGTTCGTACTGGTCAACGAAGCCGTCAACCTGGGCATCGCCATCTACAACATGCGGCAGGGCGAAGGTATTCGTTACGAAACGCTGTTCCGAGACGAAACGGTGGGAGCCCTGGATGCTGTCAATGGCAAAGAGTATGTGCGAATGTTGCGCCGGGCGATGGATCTGGGCGGGTTCCATCAAGTGATCTTCATTTGCCACACGCCACTCGTTTGGGAACTGGCGGATCGCGTCCTTTCAGTCAACAACGGACGTGTAGAGGTAGGTGGTTGGGAAGCGTCTGTTACAGAATGAGGAATATGTGTGAATAACCAGATGTTTTCCTTGCGTTTTCTTAGGGTTCCTCTGCCAGCAATTCGCAGTGTGGCAGATTGGCTGGGGTGTTATATGGAGGGATCAGCGTCGCCGTCCGGTGCTCAGCTTGAACGTATGTTCGCTTTCCCATTTTACAATCTTCCGCGAAGTCCGGATATCGTGAGCACTTCAGGGTCAAGAGCAACGAGAGATGGTCTACCTTTGCCCTCACAGAAATAGAGTGCTCGGAACCTGTCCATTTGTCTAATATTATCTAGTTTTCCTATCAAAGCGAATCGCATGCTCGTAAGAGGGTTTCTGCATAAGTGAATGCGGCAGAGCGGGTGCTGCTCTTCGTGAAGAATAGCAACCACGCTGCAAGCATTATTGCTGACACGACCAAAGAGGCGGTTGCGGACTGCGGCATTTGCGACAACGCAGTCAGGTCGATGAACCTGTGGCTAGGGCTGAAAAGTGCCCCTTCCATTGCCAAGACCCATAACAAGGAACCAATCGAAACAATCAAGCCGATCGGTTTCATGCCCAGTGCGTTACGGCGGAAACCGTAGGCCACGTTTTCCTTAAAGATCAAGTCAAATTGCTTGCCGTTGTCTGGTCGAGTGTGGTTTAGGAGCCACCGAACGCCGGACTGATAAATCTCGTCAGCGCCCTCAGGGTCGTTTGCTTCCTGATTTTTGTCTGGAAAGGTCGTATCGATTTTGGCCGCCAAAAACTTGTGATACCTATGTTTGGTCACCGCCTCAATGGTCTTGTCACGATGACGGAGCAACTGGGTTGTAGGTTTTCCACCCCATTCCTGGTAGAGCGTTCCCTCCAACCGCTTTCCCAATTCACGACACAAATTCGTTGTCAGATATAATCCGCCACATGAAACTGCAACGGTCAAAGCGCCGGTCAGAGCTGTCGCCTTGGGCCCGAAGAGAAGCATGACTAATGCAAGCAAAGGCAAGAGAGCCAAGAGCGCGGGGTAAAGTCGGGCTTGCCTCTCATAGGGGTCTGTAACCTTTGCGACTAGGTCATCCAATGTCATTACTTCGCCGCCGTGGCATTTACGACGAGTGTCGGCATACGTCCTGCCTCCATAAAGGAGGTATTACACCGCACTTGAAAAGCGGTCGCGTATATCACAATTTCCATCCTGCTTTGATTTTCTGCAGTACGCTATTCGCTAGGGATAGATCGCCTTCTCCCTTTGCCTTCACTGTGATCCTAACTTCAATCTGAGGATCCATACCGGCCAGCGGTTTGGTCAGGGTGTGGATTTGGTCAGCGAGGTCTTGGATTTCTCCAAAGTTCAATACGGCGATGCTCGATGCACGGCGACCCGCAGGCGTTTGTTGTGGGGATGGCTCGGGCGGCTTCGGCACCGCACTCCTAATCGTCAATTCAGTGTTGCCATCATACTGCAGTGAGCTTATCGGACCGCTTCCGCTGACCCGGTGAACGAAGCCTTGGCCCAGCGCCGCGTTCAAACTATCCAAGAAGAGCTTCGGTGGCCATGGGCGGCCACGCTTGGCCTTTAAGTCAGTGTAGATTGAGGACACCGTGGTCTTGGGTTCCGCCTCCTTGGTCCAGGCGTTCGGCAAGGCTGCCGGAAGGAGATCAATCGCAGCCAATTGCACGGGCGGTCTGAACAATTGGGCGTCGGCGTCCATCTGGAGTTCGGTGGGAGCCTCCGCGAACACGCTGTCATTTCCGAAGACCAGCCACAGTCCCCCGTCCTGCACGGCTTTCGACACAGCCTTTTTCACGATGGCATAGTCCACCTTTGGGATTGGCCGCGCCTCGGGAGGATACCCGGGCTGGGTCTCTTCTTCATAGAAATGAGCGCCATCGAACCAGGTAAACACGTCCGATAGTTTGACTCCATCGTCAGCCTGAGGCCACAGACCAGGCAGTGCCGATGGCAAGACCGCGACTGAACTAAGTGCGTTCAGTGTTGCCTGTCCCGGCAGCCACGCTTCCGCGTTTTTACCCCAGTCCGCCACATCAATCCCGGAACGCCAAAACCACGCCTCGGACTGATCAGAGCGGACGCAGCGGACCGCCAGAACACCTCGCCGGACAGCATCTTCGATTGTGTTCAGAACGGTCTTGCCACTGAGGAGTTTCGGCAGTCGTGGGTCTTGCCCAAACTGCTGATACAAGTCGGCGACGCGGATACGCGGCTCGGACGGCGGCCACACGGGGTAGAGTCCGTTGGGCATGATAGCTTCTGCGTCGATCTTCTCGCGAAATAGTCGTAATGCGGACTCCTGTAGGAGCGTCGCAAACAGTGACTGCGCGCCAAGAGTAATTTTCTTGGTCTGAACGGATCCGTCCTTTTCGAGATACAGAATTAGTTCGTATGCATTCTTTACAGCGGTTTGGGCTACCTTTAGCGAATCGCGCTTCTTATCCCTTACTGTCTTCTGCTGAAAGCTGTCCAAATCCTTGAATTGACTTGAGGTTTCGATTTCCTCCCATGCAAGCCACTCCGCGATCTGTTGCTCCGCCTGGTACAGTCCCGTCACACTAGGCGTCGCAACAAGAACTATGTTCTGGTAAGTCCGCACATCGCTAAGGGAAGAGTGCGTACGCAGGAATTCCTGGGCCTTTGTCAGCGGCGGGTCGCCGACGACACCAGCATAGTCCGCACCCAAGATGACCAGCCGAAACTGACCGTCGTCATCAACGTCAGCAGGTGTATCCGGGAGCTTGTGCGGCTTGATCCCTTCCTCGACCGCGCCTTCGTAAAGGGGCCCGCACTTCGTCTTAGCCAGGTCGTCGAAGCGGCTTTTTGCGTACTTCAGCACACGCCTTTTGTAAGAGTCGTGGAGTTGGTTCAGATTCGGCTTGGGCCCGAGTCTCCAATACTTCGGAACACCCGTGCCGGCCTCTGTCGAATCGCACTCCTCGAGATACCACGAGGCCTTAGACCAAGCAATCAGCCCGTTGTTCAGGACAGCGGGCATCTCACATGCCGCCGCCAGGAGCCATCGAAGATCCGATAGCTCGGCTTGTTCACCGATGGGCTGCGAGAAGACGAACGCAGCCACGCAGGCGGCTTCGATCTCACGGCCTGTGAGAGTTGCGGCATCGGCCTTCTGGGCTTCCAACGAACGCGGCAGCTCTGTTTTGAGGTTCGAGGGCCACTGCGGGTTCTTTACGCGGTCAGAGTCTTTCGCCGCCTCTGCCAACTTGAGGAGCGCTTCACTCAGCCCATCCTTGCCCGGCGCTTCGAGGAACACCTGCGGCCCAATCAATGGTGAGTCGTCCCATTTTTCCGCATCCCGCAGAGCCATCGCAAAGGTCTGCAAAACTCCGCGCGTGCGCTGAAACTGGTCAAGGTCAGTCCACTTGCCGAATAGGCGATCCAGAAGGTCCGGGTGGAACGGATACGCCGTTTTTAGCCGGTCGATTGAATCCGGTTGTTTGGCGCGAACGCCATCGACGGCCTTCATGCGCGGCCAGAAGGCGACAATGTGTTTCTCACGATCTGCGGGGTTCTCCGGGAACTTGGCGAACAGGCGTCGGCGGAGCAGCTCCGCGAGGTCGTCCTTTTCGACGGGAGACTGGAGCGATGCCTGGCGGTTCAGGCCATTGTTAGAAGCGTTTAGGATCGCTTTTCCGACCTCATCATTTTTCTGCGGGTCCGTCGCCAGCAGCGAAACGACGAGGCAAGAGCGCAAAGAGGACTCCGTTGCCTGCGAGAGGCGCTGGAAGAAATTCTTGAACCGGTCGTACCAAATGGGGCCGCGGTCCTGCCTTTGGCCCGTTGAATCCGGCGTTGCTGCGTCATGCGCCCACATCAGGAACTCGTCGATGAGAATTAGTGCTCCGCAGCCCGATGCTTCCACCTCGCTGAGTATCTGGGCCCAAAGCGTGTCCGCCGGTGGCGTGTCGAAATCCGGTTTGGATTCATCGCGGGCCAGAATATCCAGGCCCTTCTGACCTAGAAGTTGCCAGGCAATGAGGTTCCAAGGCATGCGGAAGCTGCGCTTCCCTCCTGTCGGAGACACAACTTCGCAGCCCTTCACCCAGTCCACCTTGTCAAACGACACAGCGGCGACTCTGGCGATCGGCGGGTCGGAAAGTTGGGCGTCGTTCAGGATGGTGCCTACCGATGTATCGCTTTTCGGCAGCTTCTCTCCGAGCGTCGTGAGGTAGTAAAGCGTAGTGAGAGTATGCGATTTGCCACCGCCGAAAGTCTGGGCAACGTTGATCACGGCCTCGCCGCCCGACGCCTTGGCGAGCCTCCGAAGCACCACCTTGCAAAACTGCCGCAGGTTTTGGGTCGCATACGTCGTGCTGAAGAATTGCACGGGATCACAGTAGAAAGGCATGTCGCCGGGCCAGCCGTTGATGACCTTGTAAAGGTCCACGGCGAAGTCGCTCGCAGTCAGTTTTCGATCCCGGATCTCCGGGCGAAGATCACAAGTGGCCTTCCACGGCTGAATCACTGATTGTTTGCTCATGTCGACGATTCCTTTTTACCGTTTTCTCATTTGATCTGCTCTTGTCCGACCCTTTCCAGTGAATCAAACAATGGCACTTCCTGCATTTCGTTCGCTACCATGATGGTCTTTCGGTTCATCCGAAGCTGAGTTGCAAGCGCCTCAACTACCCTGCGCTCCCCCTCCTGCTTGTCGCGGACGGCAAGTTCGCGCACAGCCTGAAGCAGGGGTTTAAAAGCTTTCTCATTGGAGAGTCCCCATCTATCGAAAAGCTGTTGCACATCCAGGGTCCGGTTCCGCTGAAACAGGAACATCAAGCGGTGCAGCTTATCGATTAACGGAGCGGGATTGCCAGCTTTACTTTCGCCGAGACCCTCCGCGGACGTTCGTTCTTGCCACCCAAGAAGACGATACTCATTGCCTTTGCCCTCGGCCGCTTCTTCGGTGGCATCCTCGATTTCGTCCTCGTCTGTCCGAGGTCGGCCCTTCTTCTGTTTACCGCCTTGTTCCAGAATGTTCCAGACAAGCTTGAGCTCAGTCTCATTCTTACCGCACGCGTTCGCGAACAGGATGCATGCCCCGGCAGGTGTGGGGTCCAAACTGAAATATGCCCGATGGAGAAGATAGTACTGGGTAACGGAATCGATCTCGAGGCTTTCGCCTCGGCCTTGCGTCTCCTTTTGGACATCGCGGAATCCGGGAAGCTCCCCCAGACTGAACTGCAGCACGAGCTTTCTTACTTCGCGCAGGAACTCTTCCACCTTCATCACACCGCCGCCGGTCTTTTTGACGTAAGGATGCGCGCTGTATGCTTCCAGGGCAGGTCCGAGAGCTGCCCAGATGAAGTCGGGGCCTTGTATACCAAGGTCGAAAAAGTATTGCAGGATGTTAGTCCCCCCCAGCGACTCCCGAGCTTCGAAGAGGGTTGCCTTCATCTTCTCGATCACTTGCTCCTGCCACCCCGCCGGAGTCGTCTTGTCTCGCTTGCGGCAGACGATCCAGACGGAAGAGGACAGGGCGGCCGAACTCACACCTCGGGTGCGATTGGGCATCTCGGTTTGAATAGGCCAGCTGGCATCGACCACAAAGCCTGCCCGGATCACTGCCGAGACGAGAGCCTCCCAAGCCTCTGATTGCTTATTGGCGAAGACAATTACGAGCCGCCCGTCGGCGGTCAAGCTGTCGGAGCACGCGCGGAACGCTCTAAGCATGCCGTCTTCGTAAGCCAGTCGCGATTTGGTGTTGTCGCCCGAGAATCGACTTGAATCATCGATCAGTTCTCCGTCATTACCTGAATGGTCCCACTTTGGGGCGAGCGACTCACTAAACTCAGCGTCGATCTGGGTCGAGAGGCCGCGGAGATTCCGCCGAAGCCAAACATAGAAAAAGTCCATCAAGTCCGAATACGGAATTGCATCATAGTAAGGGGGATCAGTAATGATAAGATCAAACTCACCCGGGCCAACTGTAATCGCGGAACCCCGGCTGACGGCTGGATGGGGGGCGTGTTGAGTTGCACGCCCGGCATGTTGAAGAACTCTTGCCACCCAGTCAATGCAACCAGAGTAGTTCCCAGAAGAATTGGATAAGGGGTTGATCTCTGCGATGTCCCAGTTCATCGGCAGGGCGAACCGGACGAATACATGGCTCATCGTCTCCCGATTTAGATGCCAGGTACAGAGAGCGGCCATGTAATCACTTAGTTTGTCGCACGCAATTGCGAGTGCAGCCGAGATTGCATGTAGCCATTCATCGGAGTAGCCCATATGGCGCATCAACCCAATCGCCGACCGAGTGTGTTTAGAGAATATACCTAGCGCCAATAGTTGACGAGATGTGAAGAGTTTGTACCAGCGATCCAAACCAAATAACGGCACAGTGAATGCGGAGCCGCCGCCCTTGCGGCTGCTACCTGTCGCGATTGGCTCAGCCGGCAGTCCGAATGGTATCTGATCAAATACGTCCTCCAGATCTTCAGAGGAAACCTCAGCGGCATCTAGCTCGACCTGGGTGGGTAAACGGTACGTTTTGGTGGTTCGCTTTGTGCCAGGCTTGATCGCTTCGACAACCACGGCCGTCATCTGCGTTCCGACCAACCCTTGTTGTGCCTGACGCCGCAAGTCTTCCATGGTGAGAGCAATCAGACCCGGACGGCCGCTGATCGGGCTCCACACACCGGATTGATTCTTTGTGCCGGCGTTGATGAAATCAAGGAAATTGTCAGACGTAATCTCCCATCGCCGCAGAATCGGGTTTTCGTCGATGATCTTTTGAGGATTCTTAAGTTCTTCTTCCGATAACAGTTTGAAATGAACTCTCGAGGAGTCTTGCGTTGGCAATGGCAGCAGTGCCGATCTGCGCCCCCGTTTGTTGCACACCCAAAAAGTCTTCAGCAACGGAATGACGCCAGATGTGGCCTTATCGCGAGCGGTCCGCGCCCAGAAGTACGCAACAGTTGGCTCGCCCTTAACGGTTGGGTAGCGGTACACTAGCTCTGCCGCGGCACGCTCCTGGACCCATCTTCCCCATGCTCTGACTTGCCAAGAGAGGTCAGCAGGAGGCACTTCAATTAACTGACGTTGTGCTGGATCAGAGAAGTGCGTCTTTTGGCGAGATCGCCTCTTCTTGGACTTGCCAACAGAGAAATCATCGAGGAAGTCAGGCCATCCCTTCACGAAATCCGGCAAAGAGAGTTTTTGGTCAGCCAGCTTGTTTGGGTAATCCAGAGTAGTCTTTAGGATAAGCCAAGCGACGGGGTTGAGGTCCGACGCCGTAACTGCTGCCCCCAAGCGCATAGCTTCGAGCGGAATTGCGCCGCCGCCAGCGAATGGGTCAAGAATTCGCGGTGGCCTGCCTCCGAAATGGGTTCGAATCTCAAGGGCCAGTTCACGAAGGGCTTCGGAGTCTTCCTGGCCCCATGCCAATACGCCGTTTTCGACTACCAGTTTGTCTTGAACTACCGTATTGCCATCATCGTCGACTTCCTCGACGGTCTTGGAAGTGACAGTACCACCGATCTTGTCAAGCAACTCCTTCCGTTTCTTCGGGTTGCCGGGATCTGGCAGGAGAGTGGCTAAGAGAGCCGCGCGGCAAGCAGCAAGTGGCCGGCGGGCGGGCCAAATGTGCAGCGTCGAAAGGTGCCCGTGCCTTACATTCTTTTCGTGGACGCTGGCGATTGATGCCTGCTTCAGTGGAAACGCAACCTCAATGAGCCGTGGCTTGTCGTTCATACTGTTATTGTCTTCTCCCAAGATTGCCAGGGCTGGGCCTGGCACAATGTAGGTGTACTCATTCGGGTTCCGCCTCTCTGATTACTTCGCCGATGTTGATGGTGAAAGACTGTCTCGTCTTGAAAGCCAGCCGGATCGGGTCCCGCACCCGGAATAGCTTGGGGTCGCTGGCGCAGTCAGCGACTACGTAGAGCCAGTACTTCTCGCGCACATTCGCCGCCGTCGGCCACTCGTTGTCAGTCAACTGAACCGGCCCACGGCCGGCCCGGCCTTTAACCTCAATCACAACCTTGTCACCGTTGCCCCGATGGCTTTCGAGGTCGTAGCCGCGAGCGAGATGAGGCGACGAAACATCGAATACACGAGCCTGGTAGTGATCGATCTCGAAATTCCTGGCTATCCGCATCGCAATCGCTTCAATGTCCTTGTCGTAAGCCTCACGGGCTTCCGGCGTCGGATCGGGAACGACGATGGCAAAGGCAATGCGCTCCAACTTGATCACGTCCACCAAATCTGGTCGCCTCTGTTCATACAATAGGGCTTCCGCTTTCTCAGCATCTAGAGACGCCTGCAACTTTTTAACTTCCTCCAGCTCTGTAGTCAGATCTTTCTCGCCTAACCGGACTCGGCGCCCCAACTCGCTACGCTTCTCTGCCAGCGCGCCACCCTGGAAGTCGAATCCACGCACGAGATCATCCACCACGGCTTCGGACTCCGCTCTGAGTGCGGTGCGGAGTTGTTGGACATACGTAGTCTCGGCCAGCATCCGGGCATACGAATCACCACGAGCCGCGCTTTCCTCCGGATTCAACAGGAGGGTACCAGCTTTCCAGAGCAGCGACCGCGGCGCAGGCTGTAGAGCAAGCAGGTGATTCGGGGCCCCTGGTGAAAACTCCCCGGACTCGTCCAATCGAATGCCTATCAGCCGCCGGTCGAATGCACTAGTCTTGGCAGCAGACCTTCCATCGGTTAGGGCCGTTTCTCCGAGTTGACAAATATATACGCCGAAGAAATACGGGTGGTCGGCTGCGGGATCGCAGAAAACCACGCCTCTCTGAACGTCGCCGTGGAACTTTCGAATGACTTGCTCGCACAGAGAGTCGAAAATGATGTCACCGGGACGCAGAAAACAAATCCGGCTGCTGTCGATACCAGGAACCGCGAAATCCCTGCGCACAGTGAGAAACTCTGGCAGACCGTTAGGGAAACGTGGGCTGAGATTTCGCAGCCACGTGCCATCCTCCCCGAAAGGTGAGAACCGTGCGGATTGGGTCACATCACCCTCGATCTGGATTCCGAGTTTGGGGGCGGCCTTGTCGACGAAATTCTGTATATATGCCGGCAGCAATCGGCTAAACCGTTCAATTTCGATCTCGTTGTTCAACTGGCCGAGCCGTTTGGCGACGTCGCCGTAGGTTGAGGCGGTCTTGCGTTGTTCTTCGACCGCCACTCGAAGCCGCTGGGTGGCGAAAAGGGAGTCAAACTTCTTCTGCGCCGAATACGGCGCCGTCTCGAACAAGGCGTCTCTCATGAGGTCACGGAGCGAGACCTCGGCGAGTTGCTGGCCGATGACATCGAAGACCTTGTCGCTGCAAAGATCCTTTCGTGCCTCATCGAGTTTAGTTAGCAGCGTTGTCAAAACATCGCCCTCACGAGTACCCTCTGCGACCAGGTTGAAAATGCGAACTTCAGGGTGACGTTGGCCGAATCGGTGGAGCCGGCCCATCCGTTGTTCGAGACGCGCTGGATTCCAGGGAATGTCGAAGTTCACCATGATCCAGGCGAACTGAAGGTTGATACCTTCGCCTGCGGCGTCCGTCGCCAACATGAATCGTGCAGTCGGGGCATCGGGATTCTTGATGCCTTGCTCCCGCCGAACATCGACGGGCATGAAGAAGATACGCTGCTTCTCCCGCTCCTCAACGTCCATGCCGCCATGGATGTAAGCAAGTTGGCCTGTATACCCCAGCGCTTCAAAGCGCTGGCGGAGGTAGTCGAGGGTATCCCTGTGCTCGGTGAAGACCAAGAGCTGCTGGTTTCTGAAGTCAGCGGATTCGATGAGTTCCCGCAGCTTGAGGAACTTGGTCTCCTGCTGAAGTTCACGAACTTGATCGCCGAATGACATCACGAGGTCGATATACTCGAGTTCTTTCTGAAGCTGCGTTGCGTTCGTTGGCCGCGCGAGGGACAGAGCCTGGTTTTCCACGCCCTCTTCCGTTTCGTGGCCGTCGCCATCCTGTTCATACTCGTCTGCCGTACTTGTGTCTAAGTAGGAGGTGATTCTATCGAGAGAAATCTGAGTTAAGTCTGTCACAGGAATACTGTCTGTGATGCGTTGCCGCCGGCGCTTGAGCGACTCGAGCATTGCATAGCTAGAGCTGGCTAACCGACGCTGCAAAACCGCCACGACCATGGCGGCGGCGTTCTTATTGCTAGTCCGATTGTTTTCGTAGCTCCACTTCAGGTAATCCGTGGCCGCATCGTAGAACCGTTGTTCCGTTGAGGACAGCCGAAAGCCAATGGTCTGACACAGGCGAGGCTTATAGATAGGCTGCCCGTGGTAATCGACCATCTCTTCTTTAAGGCGTCGAATAAAGTATTTTGTACGCTTCTCAGGCAGCAACGTATCAAATGCATGCTGAGTAGATAGGACCTTCGGATCCAGCAACCGCCAAAGGGCGTAATACGGAAAGCGCTTGCCCATATGCGGGGTGGCCGTGAGCAGCAGCAGATGAGTGGATCGCTGGCTTAGTGATTCCGCTAATCGATATCGCCGGGTCTTGCTGTCCGGGCGACTTGGATCACCCCACGCGAGTTTGTGCGCTTCGTCGAATACCAGCAAGTCGAAGGTCGGCAGCGCATTCGCCGTCAACCGCTCCTTCACCGCATCCGTAGCAGCCGTGTCAATACTAATGATGAAGAGCCCCCCTGCGGGTTCGGTTAGAGGGTCGCCCTTCGCGAAATTGGCGCTCCGCAGAATCGTGAAGTCAAGGTCGAAGAAGCGCCGGAGCTCACTCTGCCAGTTCCATGTCAGTCCTGCCGGTGCGCAGATGAGTGCTCGCTTCAGCCTTCCGCGGTTGATCATTTCGCGGATATAAAGCCCAGTCATGATAGTTTTTCCGGCGCCCGCGTCGTCGGCTAAAAGGAAGCGCAGCGGGTTCTGCGGCAGCAGTCGCTCGTAAACTGCAATCCTCTGGTGAGGTAGCGGAACGACCCGCGAAAGCTCCAATCCGAAAGCTCTGTTAAAGAGGTGCCCGTTTTGAAGCCGGTGGGCGTCGATAACAAGCTTCACACCCTCGGCATCGCCTTCAAAATCCAAACGTATCTGAGGGAATGGCAAAGGAAGGGCTGATAAAGCCCCAGGAAGCTCTGACTCAAGCATAAGCGCACGCATGCGTTGAATACGATCACTTTGGGGCTTGGCCTTTCCGTTCTCCCATCGATTGACGGTGGCAAATGATACTCCCAAAGCCGCCGCAAACGCTTGTTGTGACATCTGCAGCCGGGTACGAATCTCTTTGATTTGTCCAGGACTCATTCGAACTCCTACAACGATATATAGCATATGTCATACATAACCTGTCAAGAAAAAAATATAGTAAACTTTTAACTTGACAACGCTATATCGCATATGCTACATAGATATTTGTAGGAAAGATTTGTGAGCCCAAGGGAAGTTAGACCGTCGCCTGGAATTGATCCAAGGTTATGTCCTTTTGGAAACTCTTGAGGAATGACGAGGATTTTGAACGATGCCAAAGCTGACGTTTTATCCGTTGGGAAACGCCGATTGCTGCCGAGTTGATCTAGCAAATGATGACCAACTCCTGTTCGATTACGCCGCGATGCGCGACCCTAATGATGCGTACGACAAGCGGTGCGATCTTCCCGTTGAACTGCGAAAGGACCTGAGCACACGGAAACGAAACTGGTACCGCGTGGTCGCCTTCACACACCTAGATCACGATCACATCTGCGGTGCCTCCGACTTCTTCTATCTTGAGCATGCGCAGAAATACCAGGTTGGTCATCGGGTAAGGATTAACGAGCTGTGGGTTCCTGCAGCAGCGATCACCGAGGAAGGTTGCGACGACGAAGACCGAATCATCCGAGCTGAAGCCCGACATCGGATCCGCCAGGGCAAGGGTATTCGCGTCTTCTCCCGACCAGAAAGCCTCAAGCAGTGGATGACCGATCAAGGCATCTCTTTTGAAGAGCGAAAGCACCTCATCACCGATGCTGGCCAGTTGATTCCTGGATTTAGCGCACTGGTTGACGGCGTCGAATTCTTCGTCCACTCCCCCTTTGCCACCCGCCAGAACGAGGCCGAACTGGTCGAGCGCAACATGAACTGTCTTGTCCTGCACGCAACCTTTACCGTCGGACAAGTGCAGACGAAGATCTTCTTGGGCGCCGATGCAACGCATGAAGCCCTTACCGACATCGTGCGGATCACAAATGCGCACTGCCGGCAGGATCGGCTGGAGTGGGACGTGATGAAGATCTGCCATCACACAAGTTATCTTGCTATTGGACCCGAGAAAGGGAAGGAAAAGACACAGCCCGTCCCTGAGACCGCGTGCCTCTACGAAGAGATGGGACTGAGCCGAGCGATCATGGTTTCCACCAGCGACCCGATTCCTTCGAACGACGACTGCAGCCAGCCCCCGCACCGTCAGGCTGCAAAATACTATCAGGATTGTTCCGTCGCGCGGGGAGGGAAGTACAAGGTCACTATGGAGCACCCGAGGATCTCCAGGCCGGAGCCGCTGGTCATCGAGATCGACGGCACGAAGGCACGTGTGGTTGAGGCTTTCACCGCCGGCATCACAAGTATCGTCAGCAGACCTGCGCCGCGTGCGGGGAGCAATGACTGAGGAATCCCTTTCGATTCCCGGCGAGCGTGTGGCTCCGGACGCCCTCAAGATTAAGAAGGCCCGGGCGGTGGCCTCTTTTCTCCTGAGCAAAATTCACCCCTGGGCGAAGCTCGTTGAATGTTTGAGCACCGACGGGAGCGAAACCGTAGTAATCGAGCTCTCGGTAGAGGTCGGCCAGGCTCCTGTTCACGCTATCCAGCCCATCGAACGGATCGCAGCGATATTTGACGACGCTGACCAGAAGTGTCCAGAAGTTTTGTCTCTTCGCGCTAGCTTCCCGCGAGTTCCGCACCTCAACGCCAAAGAACATGAGATCCCGCGAAGCCTTTGCCTGTACGAGGAGCGCTACGACGACCTAAAGCTTGGGTGGACTGCGCCCAGTTTCATAGAGCGCATCCGCATGTGGCTTCGGGAAACTGCAAAGGGAACGCTTCACCAAGAGGATCAGCCGCTTGAGCCGATACTGACTTCAGGAAACATTCACTTGGTCCTTCCCGCCGATCTTTTTTCAACTATTCAATCCGGTGCTCCCGACAAACTTGAGATCGCCCGCTGTGAGCCAGGCCCGAACGGAGAAGTGCTAATTGCTGAGAGGGCAGGTAATCATCTGGGTAAGCCGCGCGGACACCCGACAGTGGCAACGACATTCGCATGTCAACCGCAAACGCACGGGGTGATTCGTTTTCTTCCGCGAAATCTTGCGCAGCTCCATGAGATCACAAGTTCCGCTGGTCTTGATCTCGTATCCGAGCTTCGGAATCGACTGGACACATGGGAGCGTGACAAGGCGCCACTAGATTCTCTCCTAATCGTGATCGTCTTCTTCCCGAAGACTCGGACCGTAGGCGGAGCGATCGAGAGTGTCGATTCATGGGCCTTTCTCACACCGCAAACAATTCGTGAGCTCGGCGAACGGCTAGGCCTTTGGCAACTGCAAAACGGCTTTACTGGAAGGCTTCTCGTGCCTGGACAGGCCCACCCTGAGACGATTCTCTTTGATGTTTTGAACCCTACCTTTGCGCTTTCGCGAAAAAGTGCAGCCGCGCTGAATGGTTTTTCCCCGGATGAAAAGAGGATCACAGCGATCGGCCTCGGTGCGCTCGGTTCCCAGCTCGTAACTAAACTCATCCGAGCGGGATATGGAACTTGGAGCTTCGTTGATGAGGATTTTCTACTGCCGCACAATGTGGTCCGGCACGAGCTGTCGTCGCAGGCGGTCGGATTTCTCAAAGCCCCAGTGATGATGCAGTGGGCAAATTCTCTTCTCGAATGTGAAATAGTCACCGACGCGATTCGCACCAATGTTATCCACCCGGGGAAAGAAGCCGGGCGTCTTAGGGACGTGCTTGAGAAGGCAGATGTCATCGCCGATTTTTCAGCCTCCGTGGCGGTCGGAAGACTCCTTGCAAGGGAAGAAAACACAAAGGGGCGGCGCGTGGCAGCATTCTTGAACCCCCGAGGAACAGATCTCGTTGTCCTTTCGGAAGACGTCGGGCGAAAAATTCCAATGGATTGCTTAGAGATGCAGTATTACCGCGCGATTTTTCGAAACCCAGAGCTTAATAGTCATCTGGGGAGGGCGGTTGGTCGCACCCGCTATGCCCAATCTTGCCGGGACCTAACGAGCACGATTCCAGAGGATCTCGTTTCGCTGCACGCTTCCATCGGAAGCCGAGCTCTGCGGTGGGCACTTGGAAAGGACTCGGCCTCGCTAGGGATTTGGAGTGCTGACGAATCTCTCGCCGTGGAGCATGTTAATATCAACGTCACCCCAATCCAGGAACTCCGACTGGGAGATTGGCTGCTGTGTGCGGATGAAGATCTGCTACGAACAGTGCTCACGATCAGGCACAATAAACTTCCGAACGAAACGGGTGGCGTGCTTCTCGGCTCGTTCGACCTCGACCGGCATATCGTCTATGTCGTCGACACGATTCCGTCACCCCCAGACAGTATTGAGCGGCCGATGGCCTACATCCGGGGATGCCAAGGATTGCTTGAGGCCGTTCACAAAGTTGAGGAGAAAACCGGCGGAATGCTCCAATACGTCGGCGAATGGCATTCACACCCTGACGACATCAGCCTGGAGCCTAGCGAGGATGATCGAGCAGAATTCGAATGGCTTGCTGGGTACATGCAGGCGGACGGACTCATTCCGGTCATGCTGATTTCAGGCCAAAATGGCCAAGCATGGTTTCTCCACACCATGGAATAGGTCATCCTGGCTTCATGTCACCTTGAGTGGCGGTGAGATTGCGAAATTCCACAGGCCTCACCCCGCAGAGGCCAGCGCTATGCTTGCTCTCCAACCGCTATTGCCAAGGTTCAAACCATGGCCAAACCAGAACGCTGGAAGACCCGAAGGCATACTTAGCCGGTCAATCCTTAATCCGCAAACAGCGCATTCCCGACTCTGATAAAATAGAGTGTAAGAGACGTTGACAGTCACATGGCCAACTGGAAAGTCATTGCGCTCGTCAGCGGTAATATCGAAGCCGTTTCAGGCCCGGCCGCTCAAGACCGGCCGGGAACCCACGAATGGCTTGTCTGGGAAAGGCAAGCCGCGGACAAAGCGGAAGCCCTCCAAAGTGCAGAGAAAACCGATCCCAGGGTTGACCTCGAGTGGATGCGGATTCGATACGAGAGCGATCTCGACGCAAGGTAGGATGGCGCTTAGCCCCTTTCAGATGACCCCGAAGTAGGGCCCCCCCCAACTCTTTTCTCACTGCTTAGATTTACCCACTCATGCCCCTTTTCTGGTGCTCCTTCTTCTCGCGGGCACGGCGAGATGGGGACTGCTTGCGCTGGCGGCATGGCGGGCGTCTGTTTTGTCGCCGCGGCGACACCGTCCCCACCGGATGAGACGACCTGGCAAAAGCATCCCCCACCGCCAGCCCTGCCCTCACACTGGATCAACAAGAAACCATTGGAGAAGCTCAATTATATGTTCAGTAATCCTCTAAATGGGCGCGTCGCGAAGCCGCCGAGGAACAGGCCTTGGTCGAGTTGGAGATCCCGCCGCTTCGGAATGACTTTGATTCTGGGGATACTCGCGTTTCTCTGCCTGATGAGTTTGGGTGGGGTTCTAGTATGGACAGAAAGTGCGAACTCGACCGCAGACGCAAAACTCCTCCCCAGCCCGTTCAATGAACAACGCGCTTTTGAGGATTTGGAGAGGTTCGCGGCCCTCGGACCGAGGCCACCAGGTTCAGTCGCGCACGACTGGACCTATCTCTTGATCCACCTTTCGCTGCTTGGCACTGGCGTGGATGTCCACAACGTCGAGTTCGACAGTTTCATGGCCTCAACACCAGTGGGCGAAATCGAGATGACCAACGTCATCGCTAAAATTCCCGGCGCTCGGCCGGAGATGGTCATTCTTGGCGGGCATTACGACACCAAGAGGATGAAGATGCGTTTCGTCGGAGCCAATGACGGCGCGTCCAGCACAGCTTTCCTCATTGAAATGGCCCACGTGCTCGCTAAGCGGAGAAATCGCTTTACGTACTGGATTGTCTTATTTGACGGCCAAGAGGCACTGAAAGACTGGTCCGCCTCGGATGGCTTGTACGGGAGCCGCCACTTTGCCCAGTCGCTCAGCGCGGACCAGGTGAAGCAGATTCGCGCCATGTTCAACGTGGATATGATTGGGGACAGGAACCTTCACATTCACCGTGAGAGCCACTCGGATTTTCAGCTCACCGATCTCATTTTTCGTGACGCCCAGGACCTCGGTTACGGGCGGTATTTTCTGGAACGGCCGCTTTCCGTGGAGGACGATCATATGCCTTTTGTTCGGGCTGGGATTCCCGCCGTTGAGTTAATTTCGCTCGATTACGGCCCGTTCAACATTTTCTGGCACACGCCCTTCGACACCGTGGGAAAGTGCAGCGCCGTGAGCCTCGGGATCGTCGGGCGGGTCCTGCTCGACGCCCTGGACGATCTTGAAAGCGGTCGGACGCCCAAACCTCTG
>Ga0181532_10002195_pt1 | contig 18283 bp, 16 predicted proteins | sample PEATcosm2014_Bin_33_FD_119768 | JGI IMG/M metagenome (GOLD analysis project Ga0181532, IMG submission 119768) | Peatland microbial communities from MTU Mesocosm Facility, Houghton, MI, USA - PEATcosm2014_Bin11_30_metaG | ecosystem: Environmental > Terrestrial > Soil > Wetlands > Peat | place...
GTGAAGGCCACGGCACACGGGACATTCGAAGTCCGAGAATTCAACCAGGGTGATGGGAGCCTTGGGATCGCCGAGGACGGGAGCGTTGGCGGTCTGGATCTTGGACACGGTCTCGGCGAGGGGGTCCGTGGCTAGATCGGTGAGTTCACCACGCATGAGATAGTGGCCATCCTTAGTTAAGTACATTTTGAGCTTGTCGGAGCCCTCCGGGGATTTCACCTCGATGGGAAGTTCGAGAAGGCCGGAGGTACCCATTTCCGTGGGAGCGCCGACGACGATCTCAACGTCCGGCCCCAAGGCGAAATAATAGCGAAGAAACGCTTCGACCTTCTTTTGGGGCGTTGCTGCCGAGGCTACAGACGGGATGGGCTGCTGGGCCATGGTGGTGGCCGCGGCGAGCAAGGAAAGTACAAGCAGTGCAAGTTTGCAGGTGTTTTTCACGCTAGTCCTCGAATTGATGGCGTTCGAATACATGTTCATGGGATGAAGCGCTGCGCAATGGGAAACGGGCGGCCAAAACCGAAAGCGCGCGAGGTGATTTTCAACCCCGGAGCGGCCTGTTTCCGTTTGTACTCGTTGCGATCCACGCGCAGGGCGATATCGCGAACGAGCTTTAAATCATAGCCAAATTCAGCGGCAATCTCTTCCGGCGTTTTCACTTCCTCGATATAGGCCTTCAAGATGGAGTCCAGCACCTCATAAGGTGGCAGGGAATCCGTGTCTTTCTGATCGGGGCGCAATTCGGCGGAAGGGGGTTTCTCCAGGGTTGAGCGGGGGATCACTTCCCTTTCGCGATTGATGTGATTGGCGATGGCATAGACCATCATCTTGGGCACATCGGAGATGACGGCAAGGCCGCCAGCCATATCGCCATAGAGCGTGCAATAGCCGACTGCATTTTCGGATTTGTTGCCGGTGCTGAGCACCATGGAGCCGAATTTATTGGAGAGGGCCATCAGGTAATTGCCGCGAATGCGGGCTTGAATGTTTTCCTCGGTGGCGTCTTGCGGGCGTGCGCCAAAAGCCGGGGCGAGGGAGTGTTTGTAGGAGTCAAAGACATCGGCGATGGGAAGCGTCAGGAACTCGATGCCGAGATTCTGGGCGAGGGCCTTTGCGTCGGTCTTGCTGCCTTCCGAGGAGAACGGACCGGGCATGGAGACACCGAGGACGTTGGAAGCGCCCAAGGCTTCAACGGCGATGGAGGCAACGACGGCCGAATCGACGCCGCCGCTGAGGCCGACGATGGTTTTAGAGAAGCGGCATTTGCGGACGTAGTCACGGGTACCGAGGACGAGGGCCTGATGGGCGTAGGCAATCTCCGTGGCGGGTTGCTCGTGGAGGTCGCCCTTGCCGGTAACGGTATCGAAGAGAACGATGTCTTCCTGGAAGGCTTTTGCCTGGGCGGCTACTTCCCCGCTGGGATTGAGGGCCATGCTGGCGCCATCAAAGATCAGGGAATCGTCGCCGCCAATCTGGTTGACGTAAACAACGGGACGCTGGTGACGGATGGCCATGGAGCGGAGCATATCGACGCGCAGAAAGCGTTTGTCAATGGTGTAGGGCGAGGCAGAGAGATTGAGGAGGACGCTGGTGCCTTGCGAGATGAGTTCGGTGACAGGGTCGCGGGCGTAGAGCGGATCGCTCCAGAAAGTTTTGTCGTTCCAAAAATCTTCGCAGACAGTGATGCCGAGCTGCTCGTGGCCCAGGCCGTAGACGTATTGCTTATCGCCGGGGCGGAAGTAGCGGGATTCGTCGAAAACGTCGTAGGTGGGGAGAAGCATTTTGCTCTGTTCGAAGACGACGCGGCCCTCGTGGATGAGGGCGGCTTTATTGGCAAGGGACTTCCCTCCCCTGGGATTTTCCACGTGGCCAGCGTAGCCGACGATGGAGGAGAGTGGGAGTTTCGCGGCGAGATCGTGAAGCGCGTCTTGATTGCGCTGAATGAAAGCGGGGCGCTCGAGGAGATCCAGAGGAAAATAGCCGCAGACACAGAGTTCGGAGAAGACGGCGAGATCGGCGCCACGGCGCTGGGCTTCGGCCGCGAGAGTCAGGATGCGCGAGGAATTGCCATCGAAATCGCCGACCGTGGGATTGAATTGGGCGAGGGCTATGATCATGCGGGTTGAAGATTAGGATAAGTGGGGACTGGAGAGAATGCAAATGGGGGAGCTGCGAGACGAACAGTGAGTGTGCAAAACGCCGCCTGCCCGTCTGTCATGGCGAAGACGGGCAGGCAACGTACAACAAACGCGGGAATAAGAACTGGGCTAAGGAATAACGGCGCTGACTTGTGTGGAGTAGGCGCTTTCCACTCCCGTGGTGCCCACTTCGGTTGCAACGTAGTAGTAAGTATCCCCGGCCACGACGCTGGGGTCGGAATAGGACGCCGAAGGAATCAAGGTGGTGTTTACCTTGGTGTACGGACCGCCGGATTGCGACCCACGATAGACGTTGAAGCCAGAGTAAGAGGAAGAGCTGGCTGTCCAAGACAAGCCCACCGAGTATGCAGTAACCGCAGTGCCCGTTCCCGAGAGCGAAACGACTTGAGGAGAGTTGGTGGCATTGCTGGTGACGGTGACGCTGCCGGAAAGGCTGCCCGTGGTGGCCGGATCAAACGTGACGTTGAAGGAGGTGGACGCGCCGGCGGCGAGAGTAACTGGGGTTGAGAGACCGGAAACGGTGAAGCCCGCGCCCGCTTCGGCAAGTTGTGAGATGGTGACGCTGGCGTTGCCTGTGTTTGCCAGAGTGACGGTTTGCATGGTGCTGGTGCCGGTGTTGACGCTGCCGAAACTCAACGAGGTTGGAGACGGCGTGATCAGGAGAGTGGGGGAGACGCCGGTGCCAGCGAGGGCCACGACAAGCGGTGAGGTTGGCGCGTTGCTTACGAGAGTGAGGGTGCCGCTGAAACTGCTGGCGGAGGCGGGAGTGAACCCGATGGTGAAAGCGGAGGAGCCTCCTGCAGCGATGGAGAGCGGAACGGTGAGGCCGGTCAAGGAGAAGCCTGTGCCCGCGAGCGTGGCCTGGGTGACGCTGAGGCTTGCCGTGCCCGCATTTCGGATGGTGACGGACTGAGTGTTGGTCGATCCAACGCTGACATTGGAGAAGCTGACGCTGGCGGGAACCACGGCGATTTGTGGCTGAATGCCCGTGCCGCTTAGCGAAACCGTAGCGGGTGAATTGGCGGCCGTGCTTGTGATGGTGACGGTGCCGGAGAGACTGGCTGCGGTGGCGGGATCAAACGTGACGGTGAAGGAGGTAGAGGCACCGGCGGCAAGAGCGAGTGGGAGCGTGGGTGCGGCGGCGGTGAATCCCGTTCCGGTCTCGGAGATCTGGGAAATGGATACGCTGCCGTTGCCGGAGTTGGTTAAGGTGACGGTTTTCGTTGTGCTGGTGCCAGTGGCGACGTTTCCGAAGCTAAGAGAGGCGGGAGAAGCAGAAAGTTGAAGCGTCTGCGCGGCGCCGGTACCGGCGATGGCGATGACGAGCGGTGAACCGGGCGCATTGCTTGTCAGCGTCAGGGTACCGGAAAACGTGCTGGCTGATGCGGGCGTGAAGCCGAGAGCAAAGGCCGAGGAAGCTGCAGGCGCGATGGAGAGCGGGACGGTGAGGCCGGTCAGCGTGAAGCCAGTGCCGGCGAGTGTGGCCTGGGTGATGCTGAGAGTTGACGTGCCGGAATTCTTGATGGTGAAGGCCAGTGAACCGCTCGAACCGACCATGACGCTTCCAAAACTGGCGCTGGCAGGAGAGACGGAGATCTGCGGCTGGATACCAGTGCCGCTGACGGAGATCGTGGCGGGCGAATTGGTGGCGTTACTGACGATGCTGAGGCTGCCCGCGGCGCTTCCTGCGGAAGTTGGCGCAAAATTCACAGTGATGGGCATGGTCTGACCCGCGGCAACGGTGACCGTTCCGGAACAACCGCTGAACGAAAAACCTGTGCCCGTGATGGCAGCCTGCGAAATGGTGACGCTGCCAGTTCCGCTGTTTGTCAGCGACATCGTTTGCGAAGCAGTGCTTCCCACCAGGGCGTTGCCGAAGCTCAGGCTGCTGGTGCTGGCGGAGAGGAGATAGGTTTGCGTAGGAGCGGGAGCCTGGCCTGTTCCTGTTACCGCGACGGAATCCGTTGAAGTGGCGCCGTCTTGATGGATGTAGCTGACCAGGATATTGCCGCTGAAAGTTTGCGCGGCGTTCGGCGCAAAAACTACCTGGAACGAGGCAGTGGCATGCTCGCTCAGTTTGATAGGCAGTGCCGGGCCGGTGACGATGAATTCCGAAAGAGTGCTGGATAAACCGTTTAGCGAGACGCTGTGCCGATTTTCATTTGTTACCACAACGGTGACGGCGGCGCTTTTCGTATTTACCGTAACTGAGCCGAAGCTCAACGAGCTGGGGGCAACTCCGACAGCGGCCTGAGCCGGCATGGGAATAGACAGGGCTCCAGCAAAAAGAGATGCAGAGCACAAGCACACCAATAGTGTTTTATTCATGAGCGGATAATCCTGCCTGTTCTTTTCTGGAGCGAAGATTGAGCGGGCGGGAGGGGGGTAGGGGCCTAGTGTTCGCCGCTCGAATACTTTTGGCCAATTTCAGGATAGAAGGCGCAGATGGAGGGAACAACTGGCAGTGAGGTCAAACTTGGAACAGGTACGAAGGCTTCCCTTGTGGACAACAGTTAGCTGTACTAATTATGAAAATGGTCACACGATCCGAAAGAGCATCGGTTGGCGGCGATCACGCGTGACTCGATAGTGTCTGAGCCAACAATCGAACTTGATTTGAAGATTGCGAGAAAAACGAGCGCTACTTTGCGGTTTGCGATTTCATGTGCATCGCCAGTTGCTTTAATTTGGCGGCGCGCTGGTTCGCGGGATCGAGCTCCAGGGCTTTTTCAGCACTGTGGAGCGCTTGATCAAACTCGCCCTTTTCCCAATGCGCAGTTCCCTCTTCAACAAATTGTTCGGCCAGCTTGATGGAAGCATGTTGATGGATGGCGGTGCAAGGCTGGCTGCCAGGGTTGGCGCTGAGAACCTTGGAGCAAAAATCGATGGCGGTGCCGTAGTCGCGGTCATTCAGAGCTTGTTGGGCTTCCTGGGCCAAGGATTCGAGACGCGCGTCTTCACGAAGGCGTTCGGAGGCAGAATCGCCCTCCGGCGGCGTTTGCGGGTTCGAGGCGGCGACGGTTGCGGTTTTGTGCTTCGGTGCGACAGGTTGCGGAGACGCATTCTGCGCGCGGAGATGGCCGACGAATTCCGGCGTAACGGGGATCAGGTTCAGCCCGGACTTCGGATCAACGCCAGGGCCATTGAAAAAGTGGTACGTGCCGTCGGAAAGCGCAGCGTACCAGACTGCGGGCTGCTTTGTGGTGGGGTCGAACCAGGAGTAAGTTGCAGGATCAAGAATGGTGAGTTCATGAGGGCTTGGCGGCGCAAGGGGCACAGGTTTGACTTCCTTAGGCGCCGCAGCGACGGGCTGCGATGCCTCTGACGGCTTCGAGAGCGAAAGTGGAATATGCGGACGGATTTTGGGCCAAAGGAGATAGGCAGCCAAAGGCACGGCGAGAACGCAGAGTCCGATGAGAATGGGCAGGGTCTTCCCTCGAGAGGGTGGGGGAAGAACGAGAGCGGAGCGTTGACCGCTGAGGGAAATATCGGCAGCGGATTCAAGAGCGAAAGCGAGATCGGCAGCGGATTGAAAGCGATGTTCGGGGCTTTTGTCGAGGCAACGCTGGACGATGCGTTGGAGGCCGGGGGGAAGATTTGGAACGAGATCGAGGATATTGGGAGGATCTTCACGAAGGATGGCGGCTTGTGTTTCCGTGGCGTTGGACCTCTGAAAGGCGCGTTTGCCCGTAAGCATTTCGTAGAGGACGGCGCCGAAAGCAAAGATGTCCGTGCGGCTATCCGTGCTTTCACCGCGGACTTGCTCCGGGGACATATAGCCGACCGTACCCATGACGACGCCGGGTTCGGTGAGGCCCCCGATGGTGCCGGGGCCGTACTCGGAAGTCTGCACCGGCTGAGTGAGCTTGGCCAAGCCGAAGTCGAGAATTTTGACGCGGCCTTCTTTGGTGAGGAATAGATTTTCAGGCTTAAGGTCGCGATGGACGATGCCGCGATCGTGGGCGGCTTGCAAGCCGTGGGCAATCTGCACGCAGTATTCGATCACTTTGCGGACGGGCAAGGGGCCGCGTTTCACGAGTTGGCGAAGATTTTCACCGGAGAGCAGCTCCGAGACGAGATAGGGCGCGCCCTCGTAGCGGCCCATGTGGTAGACGGCAAGGATGTTGGGGTGATTCAAGGCAGCGGCGGCACGAGCTTCCTGCTCGAAGCGTTGCAAACGATGAGGGTCAGTAGAGAGATTCAGCAAGACTTTTACGGCGACATCACGGTTAAGCTGAGTGTCGCGCGCGCGATAGACCTCTCCCATGCCCCCAGCGCCGATGAGGGATAGGATTTCGTAGGAGCCAAAACGGGTGCCCGTCAGGATGGCCATGGCAGGCGCGATTATACCCCTTGAACGTGATACCTAGACAAGCAGGATTCGAGATGTGCTTGATTACGAAAAACGCAAACCGTGGGGAGCCAGGAGCGGGCCCATGGGCATAGAGCGCAAGCGTATTCCTGTGGCATCGAAGACGGCGTTGCTGATGGCTGGGGCAAGGCCGATGATGGGAGCTTCTCCGGCTCCAACGGAGGGTTGATCTTTGCGGTCAAGCAGGAGTGCATCTATGGAAGGGACATCGCGGAAACGGGGGACGCGGTATTTTGAGAAGACATTGTTGAGGATGCGGCCATTTTCAAATTCGATGGATTCAAAGAGTGCGCCGCCAATGCCCATGATATTCGCGCCGATGAGCTGATTGCGGAGGCCGTCTGGATTGACGACGGCGCCGCAATCGAAGGCGGTGAGAATGCGCACGAGCTTGATTTCGCCGGAACTGTGGTTTACGGCGACCTCCACGAACGTGGCTACATAGCCGAGCTTCTCGTAGCCGCCACCCACGCCGAACCCATGGTCGGCGGCTTTTGTTCCGCTCCAAGCAAACTTCTTTGCGCCTTCTTCGAAGACCGCGCGCAGGCGTTCTTCCTTCAGATTCTTCAAGCGAAATTCCAGAGGATCCATTTTGAGGGAGTGGGCGATTTCATCCATGTGGACTTCGCGGGCGAAATGATTGGCGGAAGAGGCGAGGGCGCGGTAGGAGCCTTGACGCAGCGGGGAGTCCACAGGGTGAAACTCGATGCGCTGATTAGGAATGTCGTAGTAGGTGCGAATGCCCGCGGAGCCAGAGTTGTAATTGTGAAATTCCCAGGCGGTGATTTTGCCATCGTCGGCAACGGCGCTGCGGACTTCGATCAGTCCGGCGGGACGGAAATAGGCCCAGGTGAACTCTTCTTCGCGAGTCCAGACCAGCTTTACGGGATGTTTGGCGGCGCGCGCCAGGCGGGCGGCTTCGACGGCGCATTCGCCGGAATGCTTGCCGCCATAGCCGGAGCCCATGTCTGGCATCAGAACATGAATTTTTTCTTCGGGCACGTGGAAGGCTTCGGCGAGTTCGCTGCGGACACCAAAGGGGCGCTGCGTGCCGGTCCACACGGTTAACTGATCGTCGCTCCAGTGCGCAAGGGCGGCGCGGGGCTCGAGGGGAGCGTGGGCGATGTAGTTGATGGTGTAGGTTTGCTGCCGCGTGTGAGTGGAGGAGGCAAGGGCTGCGTTCAGATTGCCGGTTTCGATGCGCGAATTGTCGTTGCGTTCTTCGCGGGGAGAGACGTTCTGCTTTAGATAGTCGAAGAGTTCTCTACTGGAAGTCTGAGGGTCCGCGTGCCATTCGGCGCGAACGAGGGAAACCGCCTTGTTGGCCGTGGCGGAATCTGGCGCGGCTACGCCAACGAAGTTTGCATCGCGCACTACGATGACTCCGGGAAGTTTCTCCGCTTCCTTTGTGTCTACCGAGACCAGAGTGGCGTTGAATGCGGAGGGACGGACGACTTTTCCGTAGAACATGTCTGGAAGCTTCTGATCGGATGGGTAGCGATGCTTGCCGGTGACAAAATCGCGGCCGTCGACTTTGGGCAGCGATTGGCCGGCAACGGTCCATTCGCGGGGCGGGATCAAGGGATCTTCATCAGGAATGACCTGGGCGATTTGCTGGCCCTTGACGAGTTGGGCGTAGGAGAGCGAACGATTTGTTTTGGTGTCGAGGATCTTGCCGGATTCCGCTTTCAATTGCGATGGAGGAACGTTCCACTGTTTTGCGGCCATGGCGAGGAGGACGTCGCGCGCGGCAGCGGAAACGCGGCGGAGGCGGAGATTCATGACGGGCGTGGTGCGGCTGCCGAAGGTGCCCATATCAAAGGGAACCAAATGGGTATCGCCCATTACAAGACTGATCGATTCAACTGGAGCTTTGAGCTCCTCTGCAATGGCTTGCGTCAGAGAGGTGCGAATGTTTTGCCCGACTTCCACTTTGCCGGTGAATGCGGTGATTGTGCCGTTTTCGCCGATGTGGAGCCAGGCGCTGATTTCCTGTGGCAGCGAATCTTCCGGATTGCGCCTGCCGCCCGATTCTTGAGCGGCTTCGGCTTTCGAGAGGGCTGCGGCGATGAAAAGTCCCGCTCCCAGAATTTTGAAGAAGTCGCGGCGGCCGCTCTGAAAAACATAAGTGGCCGGGGCTGTGAACTCGTAGCGTTCCGGCTCGATTGTGAGAGGCACCTCGTTCTTCGGAGTCATGGCTGCCCCCGTTGCAGAACGCCGGCGGCTTTGTGGATGGCCGCGAGGATGCGCGGGTAGGTTCCACAGCGGCAGATGTTTCCCTGCATGGCGGTGAGGATTTCTTCGTCGGACGGATTGCGATTGGCATTCAGGAGGGATACGGCGGAGATGATCATGCCCGAGGTGCAATAGGCGCACTGCATCGCGCCTTCATCGAGAAACGCCTGTTGCACGGGGTGGAGTTGTTCGCCCTTGGCGAGGCCTTCGATGGTGGTGATTTGCTTGCCTTCGGTCGCGGAAAGGGGGAGAAGGCAGGAGCGGCGGGCCTTGCCGTCAATCAGAACGGTGCACGCGCCGCATTGGCCTTCACCGCAACCATATTTGCTTCCGGTTAGATCGAGGAATTCGCGGAGGACGGCGAGGAGGGATGTTTGCCGGTCGGCGGTGAGTTGATATTCGCGACCATTGATATGAAGGGAAGTTTCGCTCACGGTGGCGCTCCTTCCTGGGTTTTATTCTCGCACAAAGGGAGGTGGAAAGGGTTGGATGCGGTTCTTAAGAACAAGATCAGCCGGAATCGCGGTTGTTCAGGTCTTTGCAGTTGAGGGAACCACGGTACGTCCAAATGTATGTGCCATCAGAAACAGGCTTGCCGCTGAATTTCGTAGCTTGGCAGGCCGAGATACCTAATGGGAGTTTGTATGTGGCCCAAAGGGTTATGTTCAGAGCGCCGTAGCTTTGAGGTTTGTCTATAAACAGTTGGTCCAATATGCAGGTAACATTCGTTTTCGTTCCAGGAGAGAGAGTGCTAACCATGTCAAGAGGATTCATGACAGAGAAATCTCTCATTGTCAGATTCCCGGCTCGCACGTTTCCGATTCCACATCGGGGCGTGACTTCATGTATGTCGTAGATACTGTTGTTTTGAAGATAAAACTGTTCAGCGAATGGTCTACGGGGATCCTGTGATGCATAAGGTTCGATCAAGACATTCGGTTTTAGGACGTTATACGACAATAGAGTGGCGGCGGCGACTACTATCGCCCAGATTGCTCTGCCAATGGTCAAGAAGCTTAGGAATCGTCCTTTTTGGGCTTTCTTGTTTTTTTTCGGTTTACTTGGTTCCGGCAAAGATGTAGTTCCATTTCTCGGTAATTCAATATTCCTGAGGCGTTTCCGCCGTTGTCGGCTATTCACGTTATTAGGAGCATGCGGAGAGACAATATACCTAGCAAACATACAACAAATTGATGCTGAACTGTACCCAATGAACCCTACGGGGATGTATCGCGAATCGATTCGTGATCATCGTCGTGCACGACGTCGCACAGGCGTAAGAGGAATGGCGTAAGATTTGGAGATTGTGCGGACATGGGGTCTCCGCCTTCGGCGGACTGGACCCCTACGCACCGGCAGTGCTGGTTTGGACGAAGGCGGTGTCGGCGGTCAAGCCGAAGGCTTCGAGTAACCGGGATTGAACCGCTTCGGAGAGGGCGTTGATTTCGTCGACGCCGAGGTCTGCAGCGCTTACGCGGTAGCGCAACTTCTTATGCCCGACAGGAGTTTCCAGGATTTGCAGAACCGCGTCGGCTAGTTCCTGGGGATTACCGGCCGCGGCCGTGAGCGCGGCACCGACCTTGGGTCCGATTTGATTGGCGGCACCGTAGGTATCGGTGCGTGCCTCGTCGGCGGCAATTACGATGTTGCCGAAGACGGGAGTTTGATACGCGCCAGGCTCGACAATCACCGATTCAATTCCCTGGGGCGCCAATTCGTAGTAATAGGTTTCCGCGAGAGCTTCGAGCGCGAATTTGCTGGCGCAGTAGAAGCCAAAGGAAGGGATGATGACACGGCCCGCGCCACTGCTGATGTGCATGAGCAGGCCGTTGCGCTGACGCCGCATAAACGGGAGCACGGCACGATTCACGCGAACGGAACCGAAGAAATTTGTGTTCATGATTCGCTGGGCTTGTTCGACGGTCACGGCTTCGGCTAGACCAACAAGGCCGTAGCCCGCGTTGTTGATGGCGACGTCGATGCGGCCGGCTTGCTCGACGGTGGAGCGCACGGCGCGATCTACGGAGGCGTCGTCGGTGACGTCTAGCTCTAAGACGTGCAGGGGGAGCGATTCCCTTTTCGCCAGGGCGCGGATTTCGGTGGAGTTTATGGCGTTGCGGCCTTCGGGATCGCGCATGGTGGCGAAGACGGTGTGGCCGTGGCGCGCGAGAGTTTCTGCGATTAGCCTGCCGAAGCCGGTGCTGGAACCGGTGATCAGGACCATGTGTTTGCAATCCATGCTTTTCCTCCAGGTGACGGTTATGCGGAGCTTGTTGGATGCGAACAGTGAAGTGTTTGGATACGTTGGCTGGCGCAATATCGGGGGGGGACAAAAATGGACTCCTGGAGAGACTCCAGGAGTCCGAAAAGTCGTGGCGTGCGATCGGCGGTTAGACGCTGAAGGAACTGCCGCAGCCGCAGGTGCTTTTGACGTTGGGGTTGTTGAATTTGAAGCCGGCGCCTTCGAGGGTCTCGATGTAATCAATCTCGACGCCGTCGAGGTACATGGAGCTCATCTGGTCCACGGCGACCTTGAGTCCGTTGAAATCGAGGACTTCGTCGGTCTCGTTCGTCTGATTCTCAAACGCCATGTGGTACTGGAAACCGGAGCAGCCTCCACCGACAACGGCAACACGAAGAGCCGTGGGCACAGGGTTCTGCATGCTCATGATTTCCTTGACCTTGGTGGCAGCAGTGGGCGTCAGGTTGATCATAGTTTCTCTTGGCCTCCGCTCGCGGAATGGTTCGCGAGGAAATGTACTTTTTTAGTATAGCACAACGCGACTTAGTGCAAAGTGGGGGTGCTTATCGAGCAATTCCCTTCCCGGAAGAGGGATATCCGATATCAGCGATCAGATATCAGGAAGCAAGGGCTCTCCCTCACTTATTCTTGGCGTACTCTTTGGCGCCCATGAAATGCGGGATATATATGGTTCGTCGCCCACCACCCAACTATCGTGGCCAGGGGCGATATAGAAAACATCTCCCGCTTTTATTTCGATGATTCGTCCATCGTCCATGGCTGCTGTCGCTCGGCCGGAGAGCACGAGCCCCACGTGCTCAACGATGCAGCTTTTGGCACCCGTCGCTTTCCCCACGTGTTCAGACCACTTCCAACCTGGCTCGTAGCTCGCGCGCCCGATCGTCATCCCGCCTACGTTCACCAATTCAAATTTGCCCTTTTCGAACGTCCGCACTTCGTCCGGATGATCGAAGCGTTTCAGGATGACCTCGTGCATGATCCCTCGGAGCCAACTGCATAGCAGAGTGCAAGAAAAAGCCTCAGGCCTGAAGGCCTGAGCTACAGTAAGATAGATGCATCATGAAACATAAAGTTACGCTGCTGCCGGGAGAAGGGATTGGGCCGGAGGTTTCGGCGGCTGTGCGGGGGGTTCTGGACGCCTCAGGCGTACAGATTGAGTGGGAAGAGTTGGGGGCGCGGGCGGAGAACACTGACAAGGCCACTACGGGCGCGGAAGTACTGAACTTGGCGGCGATTGAGTCGGTGCGGCGGAATCATGTGGCGCTGAAAGGGCCGATGGCTACGGCGATCGCGGGAGGCGCGCGAAGCGTGAACGTGGCGCTGCGGAAGAGTTTGGATTTGTATGCGAACTTGCGTCCCGTGAAGAACCTGCCGGGGGTGAAATCGCATTTTGATGGCGTGGACGTGGTGATTGTGCGGGAGAATACGGAGGATTTGTATTCGGGGCTGGAGCACGAAGTGGTGCCGGGCGTGGTGGAGAGCCTGAAGATCATTACGGAGAAGGCTTCGACGCGGATTGCGCGGTTTGCGTTTGAATATGCGCGAAAGCACGGGCGGAAGAAGATTCACGCGATTCACAAAGCCAACATTATGAAGCTGGGTGATGGGCTGTTTTTGCGGTCGGTGCGCGCGGTGGCGGAACAGTACAAGGATATCGAATACAAAGAAATGATCGTGGACAATGCGTGCATGCAGATCGTGATGAATCCCGGGCAGTTTGACATTTTGCTGCTGCCGAATTTGTATGGCGACGTGATGAGCGACTTGGCGGCGGGGTTGGTGGGCGGATTGGGTGTGGTGCCTAGCGGGAATATTGGCGATGAAGGCGCGATTTTTGAGGCGGTGCATGGGACGGCGCCGGACATTGCGGGGAAAGGGCTGGCGAATCCTACGGCGCTTTTGATGAGTTCGATCCTGATGCTGGAGCATTTGGGCGAGTCGGCTGCGGCGAGGCGGATTGAGGTGGCGCTAGTGAAGGTTTACAAAGAGGGAAAGCATGTCACTAAGGATGTGGGTGGGACGGCGGGGACTAAGGAATTTACGGACGCGGTGATTGGGGCGCTGGGCGGGAAGTAAGCGAAGAGCGGATTGTTGTGCTGTATGAGTGGCGGCCCGCCTCGGAAGGCGGGCCCTACAACGGCGCGAAAACAAAGAAAACCCAAGAGCACAGTCAGGAATGACTGTGCCACAAGTCCCTGCGCTACAGGGTAGTTGAAGAATGGGTCGGAGATGGAGTAGGATTCCGCGCCATGACTACGACAACAAAAGCAAAACCTAAGGCAAAAGCAGCGGCGAAGGCGAAACCGAAGACGGCTGAGGGTTCACTTGATGCCGTGTTCGAGGAGTTGGTGACGATCCTCAAGCGGCAGGTGCCTCCATTCAGCACGAAGGTGCCACTGGTCGTCAGGAATAAGAAGGCGTTTCAGATTACGGTGCCTAAACCCGTGGTGGTGCCGGGGTCGTATGGGGGAAAGCCCGTGCCCATCCAGTTGGCCGCGGTGATTTTGCAGTCGGGTTACGTGGGGCTTTACGTGATGTGCATCTACATGAATCCAGCGGCAAAAGATAAGCTGCCAAAATTGAAGAAACTGTTGAAGGGCAAATCGTGTTTCCACGTGAAGAAGCTGGACGATGTTCTGAAGCGGGAAGTCGAAGAGGCGCTGGTGATTGCTGCAGCGGAGTATAAAAAGCGCGGGTGGGTGTAGGGCGCCGTCTCTCAGGTGCGCCTCAGAAGTCTGAAACTAGTCTTCCCTTCCCTCCCTATCCTTGGGGGCTCCGGAATCATTTTGGGGCTTTTGCTTCGTGATCGGGACAGAGCTGTTGGGGAGACCGAACACCATGGTGTTCCCCGCAGATTCAGAAAAAGCCTGCAGGGCGCGAAGCTGCAAGAGATTCGGATTGTCGTCCATGATGCGGGCGGCATTGGCCAAATTGCGGAGAGCGGCAGTCTCGCCGCGGGCACGTTCCAGGGCGGCTTGGCCTTCCTTTTGAGCTTTTACCACTTGCGCGTAGGCTCGTTTCATCTCGCCGGCGAACATGACGTCCTTTACATCCACAAGTTTGAGGGTCAGACCATACTCCTTTGCTTTCGCAACGGAGCTTTCCAAAAATTTCTTGCCGATGGTGGCGCGATTCTGCATGAGGTCATCGATCTTCTCCGTTGTGACGAGTTCGCGAAGGGCCATCTGTAAAGTCAGGTAGAGCGCGTTGCGATAGTTCGCCGTTTTGTTGATGGCCTGATTGGGATCGGCGACTTCATATTCGGCGGCGAGACTGATTTTGACAGTTACGCCATCGGCACTGACGACATCCTGGCCGGGAATGGTGACAAATTCCGGGCGAATATCCACGGGAACGATGGAAGTGAACGCGGGAAGAATCCAATATTGGCCTGCGCCCAGCACGCCAGCATGCCGTCCGTGCGAATATTTCAGGCCCTTTTGATGCTCAAAGATGGTGATGCGCTTAAACCGGAAGACCTTGTAGAGAATGAACGCCAGCACAGCCAGCAGCACCAGAATCCAAAGCGTGTCGACCATCGAAGAAAACCTCCCTCGTCCTGATTGGCGGAGCCCCTGAAGTCCGGCGGGGGTCTAAACCCACAGGGCCGAAATCCAGTTGCCTCGAAAGGCTGGCTCCGCCTCACAGGTGTTGTCGGTGGGACAGACCGTGTCAAAGGTGGAGTCGAACCACGAGCCGTCCGGCAAAAGCAAAACGGGATTGCGATGCAATCCGGCTGCGTACCGAGCCGGCAAGATGTTTATATCACGTTCACTAGTCAGGCGGGGAAACGGGCGGCGAGTTGGCGGATTTGTTTGTTTTCGATTATGCGTTTGCGGAGATTTTCTTTTGTGGCTTGGAGCATGGCGCGGCCGAGGTCTGTGCCGGAGACGTAGAGGCTGGGGAAAGGCTTGAGGACGCGGAAGAGCGGGAAGAAGACTCTGTAGAGTTTGGGGAGAGTGGGCGAGTACGTGGCGTCAATGAAAGCGGGGCGCCAACAGTTGGCGTCCACTAGTTCGATTAGGTCGTGCTCGGTTTGTGCTTTCACGCGCGACCAGAACATGCGGCTGTTGGGATTAGTTCCCTGCCCGCTGATGTAGTGAAAGGCTGCGCCGGGACTTTTCGACTTGAACATCTGGGCCGCGGCAAGCGCGTAGGAGTAAGTGATCTTGCGGTAGTCCTCTTTGGAGACTCGCGTGACGGAAATGCCCAGGCAGAACAGACAGGCGTCCACGCCTCGGAAGGCTTCCTCGACTGTGGCGTAATTTGCGAAATCCTTGTGCACGAAGGTGCGCAGCTTGGAACCGGTGTGCATGAGCGGGCGGCGGGTGATGGCGCGGACTTCGTCGACGATGGGGGCTGCGAGGCAGGCGTCGAGGACGGCTGCGCCAGCGGAACCGGTTGCGCCGAAGAGGAGGAGTTTCATGGGCCTCACTTCATTCCGTCACTCAATTCTGCACGTCGGTGAGTGCGGTACTTCAGGAAACCATCGGAGGCAGGTCACCAGGTATCGTACGGCGAACCGTTGCGCCCTCTTGACTGGGAAGCCGAGTGCACGTCGTCCACTCCTACCAGTGTGAGGTCTGGACCAACCGATAATTTGCCCGAATGTGTCACCCAGTCGTTCTTGTGGGTCATTGGATCAGTCGGGATTTCTCGGAGATATCCGTCATTGACCAAATCCTGCAGGAACTGGGGAGGTCGGTGTTTCTGAAACGTGTAACCGTCGATGGCGGACCTCATGGTAGATAAGTCAGATTTCAAAACGGATTCGCGAGCTTCTTTTTCTGCCGTAATAATCATACTGTGGCGCACGGCCACAAGGTAGAGTCCCAGCGACAAGGCAATCACTAAGAGGATCTTTATTCGTACGCTTCGATTCAGAGGCATCATTTGAAATTCGTTCAGCTTCGTTTTGCAACTTAAATGCTGCGGAAATTCTACGACCTTAATTTGCGGCGTACAACTGATAGACCATGAAGTAAACGATGACGCCGGTGACGGAGACGTAGAACCATAAGGGGAGGGTCCAGCGGGCGATTTGGCGATGTTTGTCGAAGCGTTGGAGCCAGGCGCGGCGGAGGGTGATTAGGATTAGCGGGACGATTACGATGGCGAGGATGGTGTGCGAGAGGAGTAGGGTGAAATAGACGGGGCGGATCCAGCCTTGGCCTTGGAAGTGGATCACCTGGTGGATGCGGACGTGGTAGATGACGTAGGAGACCAGGAAGGCGCAGGAGACGGCGAAGGCGGAGAGCATCAGTTTTTTGTGGAGGTTGCGTTTGCCGGAGCGGATGGCGGCGTAGCCGGCGGCTAGGAGGATGGCGCTGGTGCCGTTGAGGGTGGCGTTTAGGGCGGCGTGGGGGAGCATGGGTGGCGGTGTCAGTTTTAAGTTATCAGGTTTACGTTATCAGTAAAGAGAAAATGCAAGATCCCCGATGGCTATGAAACCTCGGATGAAGATAACTCTAAACCCGCACCCTGGAAATCACAGGGTGCGGCACCCGCAGTCGTGGCGTTGATGAAATTGTGCCGCGATCCCTCCACTGCGTGGCCCGGCGCGCACAAATCGCGCGGAAGAAAATGCCGGGCCACTCCGGTCGGGATGACAGGATTTGAGTCGTTAGCCAAAACGCGACGACCGAAGAAGGATTCATCGCACAAAAATCGTGCGATGCAAGACCGTACCTCGCTTCGAAGACTCCGCTCGGAATGACGGGGTTGTTTTTGGACTCCTCATTAGTTCAGACCGCAAGAGCAGCGACCAGGAAACGTACCCCAAGAGCACAGGCAGGAATGCCTGTGCCACATTAACGAGGCAATTTGTCGTACATCATCAGGCCCAGGAGGATGGGGATGTGCATTACCGTGGCGTGCATCAGCCACTTGGCGCGGGTGTTGGATTTGGAGGTGGCGGCCCAGAGGCAGACTTGGACCAGGGCGGTGCAACTTACTAGCGCGCCGAAGAAATAGAGTACGCCGGCAAAGCCCATCATGGCGGGGAGCAGGCTTACGGCTACTAACGAGGCAGCGTAGAGAATAATTTGACGGAAGGTGCGCGTGCCGTCCTTGTCCACTACCGGGAGCATCAGGATGCCTGCGCGGGCGTAGTCTTCGCGGTACATCCAGGAGATGGCGTGGAAATGCGGGAATTGCCAGAAAAAGAGGATGGCGAAGAGCAGCCATGCGGGCGCGTCCAGCTTGCCGGTGGCGGCGGTCCAGCCAATCATCGGAGGAATCGCGCCGGGGATGGCGCCGATGAAGGTGGCCCAGACGGTGCGGGTTTTAAGTGGCGTGTAGGCCAGCAGGTAGCTGAGGCTGGTGAAGACTCCTAGAAGGCAGGGGAGAAAACCGCCAACGACGGCGAGATCCACGGCACCGGCTACGCAGAGGAAAAGGCCGAAACGGAGGGCTTCGGCGGGCGTGAGTTGGCCGGTGGGAAGCGGGCGGCTGGCGGTGCGGCGCATGTAACGATCGGAATCGCGCTCGATGTAATGATTCAATGCGGCGGTGCCTGCGGCGATCATCATGGTGCCGAAGACGACGTGGAGCATGTGCAGCCAGTCCACGGGACCGCGCACACCCATGTAAAAGCCCGCGCCGGTGGTCATCAAGACGAGGAAAGAGACGTCTGGCTTCGTGAGCGCGATATAGGCGCTCAGTTTGCTGGGCTGCGCGAGAGCGGTGGCGCGGGCGGTGCTCACTGAGCGGGCACCTCCCCGCGAGTGGTGGCCAGGAGCACTTCCCTGTTGCGAGGGACGAGGCGGTAGCAAACGAGCACGGTGAGTATGGAAGTGGCGAAGAGAATCGCGCCGACTACGGTGTGAATCACCGTGGAGAAAACCGTGAAGGGCATCGGCTGCGGATCATCGGCGGATTGAATGCGCGCCCAAAAGGCCACGAGGCCCAAAAGGATTTGAATGCCAACGATGGTGTGCAGCAGGACGCGGGCGCGAATCATCTCGGGGACTTGCGGGAAACGGCGGCGCAAGACAAGGGCGGTCCAAACCACGACGAGAAGGACAATGGGTGCACCGAGGACGTGCGGCTTCAAGGTGAGATATTTGTGACGAAAACCGGCGCCCGCGAGAACTTGCAGGAATATCACGAAGGCGTTCAGCGTGGCGATGGTGTGAATCGGCGGATTGCCGCGGTCTTCGTATTGGGGAAGATTCTCCATCCACCAGCGGCTGGTGACAACGGCTATGCCGACTAGAAGGGCAAACATAAGCTCGGCGGTGCAGGCGTGCATCA
>Ga0181532_10002197_pt1 | contig 18257 bp, 14 predicted proteins | sample PEATcosm2014_Bin_33_FD_119768 | JGI IMG/M metagenome (GOLD analysis project Ga0181532, IMG submission 119768) | Peatland microbial communities from MTU Mesocosm Facility, Houghton, MI, USA - PEATcosm2014_Bin11_30_metaG | ecosystem: Environmental > Terrestrial > Soil > Wetlands > Peat | place...
CGCCGAAACCGCAGAACCCGTCCACTGTGGGGTCGGAATCCCGAGAATCGTGGCCGCGTCTCCAAGCCCGTACCTCGTGGCGGTGAAGAATGTGTTCGTGGTCACGTGGTTGACAAACGTGAACTTGTAAGCCGGGTGGCTCGCGAACAACGGGTGTGACTCATCGCGGTAAACCTGAGCAGCAGCCCCGCGCTCGCCCAGCACTTCCATCATTCCTCCGAGGAATGGGACGGATGCTGCCGCGAGACCGGCATTCTTCAAGAACCGGCGCCTGGACTTTTCATACTGCTCTGGGTTTACCTCAGGCTCTTCGAATTTACCCATTACCTGTCCCCCTTTTGGGATGTCTATTTTGTTGAGTTCCGCTTCGGAGGCTTCGAGGAAATACCCCTAGCGCCTCAGTTCGACGGGTGGATAAGAAATCCGCCGTTTGAGCGAAAACCGAGAAGAAAGCGGGGGAAACTGCCCCCTCGCTCCTTCTTCGCTCGAGCGCGGTGCACTTCCCGCGTAGGTCGCGGTTGGCCTCGGACCTCGGTCCAAGACCGCAAGGCACTCTCCCCAATTGCCCTGCAACTCATTACTACGTCCGTCGTGGTCCTTGGTGGACCACCTGCCGTACAAGCCGAAGCGTAACGCCGCGCACCGGGTGGGGCAAGGCGTACCAAATCGCACAATAACCAGAATTTCTGGTCAATGTGAAGTTCTTCACGAGCTCTTCGGGCACCTCTTTTCGACAGCCACGTGAAGGCGAATCTGCGCGGAGATCCTGGGCTATCCGCGAGCTATACCCATGTAGAGAAGGCCGCGCACCGAGCACGCGGCGTGAGATCGGAGACCTTCTTGGGCTCGGAAAAGGCGTCGTGGGATGTGCTTACGGGCAGGTCTGGTCGAAAATCGGTGCGCCAACCGACACCTTCGATTTCTCGCCATAAGCACCACACGAAGGTGGTTTGCGGACCGGGGCGACCACCTGGGTATGCGTTTGCCTATCGCGAGCCCCTCGTCGTGCTGGCAGGGGTTCTTCCGTTCTTCCGTTCGGTCTTGTCGCATTCACGACTGCAGGAAGCCAACGAGCCTTACGCTCACGTGCGCGGACGCAAATACCTACCTCAATACGATCCGCTGGACGAAGTGGAGCGCGACGACAGCGTGAGGCATAGCCACGTTTATTGAAAATACGTGCACACCGACGTGTGTCGCCGGGAAGTTCGTCGACGACACGGCGACGGTTGCCCTTTCAGGCGCGCGTGAGACGCATTCGGGGTTGCTTTTCACGGAGGCGACGGTTCGCTATCGAAAGACGGCGAAGAAGCACACGACCTTTACCTATCCGCTCGTCACGCGGTTGCTCACCTAAGTGCGTTTGGATCGAGAAAATGAGGAGCACATCATCTCTCGAGGACTGCCTGTGCTATGTGGACGAGACCTTTGATGCTATTTCGACCAATGTTCACGAGCTCGGCGACGACCTCGCGAATTGTCGCGACACTGTCCGCAGCCCGAAGTCCGCGTAGGCAGTCGTCACGCACTTCCTCGGAGTCATGGACTACTGAGGCGGATATCTGGTTGCGGGCAGGTAATTCAATGGTGATCGCGACGCGGAATACCACGCACAGAAGGCGGCGCCACGGCCTCGCCGCAAGGACCGCACGAGCTCGTGAGCGATTCGCGCGGGACCTCGCGGAGCTCGGGCCCATCGCTCCACTTCGCAACACTTCGAATACCGCACACTCGAGCCACCCGTCTATCGACGCACAAGCCAGCGCGCTCATGCACATCTTCCAAGAGCTCTTCCAGCATCTCGGGCAGATGGAAAAGCTGCGAGACGCCATCAGCGCTCCTCGGGCAGAGCTTGCGCGAGTTTGTCCTTTCCGGCGCGTCGGAGACGAGCTCGTGGAGATCACGGGAGGGTCATTCGCCGCGATCCTCTCGCGGGCGGGTTCCCTGTAAGCGCGCAAAAGAGAGATTGCGGGATCCCGTTCAGCGCGAGACTCGACTTGAAGGGAGAATGTCTGACGAAAAGGAACAGGTCAGGAGGATATGAGGATGGCCAAGGTGTGGGGACTCAAATCGAAGGTGACCACGAATGTCCTAAGTGGCCTCGCTCTTGCCATCGCGTTGAGTGTTGGTGGCTACGTTCTCTCCGGGGGAGGTTCTTCGAGCAATCAACCAGGCTCCGGAACGGTCGATGTTTCGGCGACGGGAAGCGCGACAGGAATGCCGGACACCTTGAGCGTGGAGCTCACGGTTACGACCAATGCGAGCTCGGCGGCGACGGCGTTGAACAAGAACGACACGGAGATGCGGCACCTGCAGTCGGTCTTCACCTCAAATGGTGTCCTCAGCCGCGATTTGCAAACGACCGGTTTGAGTGTGTCACCGAACTACAACAACAAAGGCAAGGTCACCGGATACGGAGCAGAAGACGACCTCAGCGTGACGTTGCACAACATCGCCAAGGCCGGCAAAGTCATCGACAGCGCAGAAGACGCCGTCGGCAACGACGTCTCGATCAACAACATCTCGTTTTCACTCTCGAATACGTCGCGGCTAGACAAAGACGCCCGCGCGCGGGCGATGCAAAATGCGAGATCAGAAGCCCTGGACTTTGCCCGAGGCGGCGGAGAGGCGCTCGGGCCCATCGAGAAGATCACGAGCACGCAATCGTCTTCCACGCCCCCTCCCTTCGAACCCGCGATCGGCGCGTCGGCACGTGGATCTGCGGCTTCGCCTGTTCCCGTGAGCGCCGGGACCGAGCAGGTGTCTGTGCAGGTGGATGTCGTCTATCGCCTCGTCTCCTAGGTGCGTCCTGGGTAGGAGTCGCCTTCTTCCCTTGTGCACGGAATTGACCGGGAGATGAGACAAAGTATGCAGGTGGACAGATCGCGTCGTGGCAAGACTATGAGAAGGAGGCCCGAGTGACAGAGCTAAGCGCATCGGTGCGCAGCGTGCTCGAAGGTCCCTATCTCGCACACCTTGTTACAACGAATGCTGACGGAAGTCCACAGGTGAGCATCGTGTGGGTGGGTGTCGAAGGAGACGAAATCGTCGCGGCGCACCTCGGTCGTTGGCAAAAAGTGGCGAACATCGAACGCGACGCGCGGGTGGCGCTGTCAATTGAGACGGGCCGCGCAGGGCCCAACGGACTCGATGAATACCTCGTGGTCTACGGTACGGCGCGCGTCGAGCAAGGCGGTGCTCCGGAGCTTCTCCAAAGATTGGCGCACACATACCTTGGACCCGAGGTTCGCTTTCCTCCAATGGACGACCCGCCCGCAGGATTCGTCACACACATCGCCGTAGATCGCGTCTCGGGAAACGGGGAATGGGAGCGCTGAATAATCCGCATCGTGGGCGCAACGCTCATCGCCAAGAGTTCTGAGTCGTTCGGAATGCTCGCGCTCGGCGTCGGAGCGGCATCAAGTGTTGTAGGGATTACTCCGCGTAGAACGCATTTCTCAACTCGCCGAGGCGTTCGATCCTCGTCGTCAGGACTTGGCCGGGCTCAATGAATACCGGTGGTGTTCGCGCTGCTCCAATGCCAGCGCACGTGCCGGTGAATATGAGGTCGCCCGGGCGGAGCACGATCACCGTGCTCGTGTACATCACGCAACGCACGCAGTCGAACAGGAGATTCGATGTGCGTGACTTCTGCATTTCCACGCCGTCGAGTGCGCAGCTGATCTCCAGATCAGGACGACCGTCACCGCCGACCTCGTCGCTCGTGACGAGGGGTCCCACGGGGGAGGACTTCCCCCAAGCTTTTCCTTGTAACCACTCGGAGGTCCTTGACTGCCAGTCGCGCATTGTTACGTCGTTGCCGACCGCGTAGCCGGCGATCGCAGCGATCGCATGGTCCTCGTCGGCGTTGCGCACGGTCTTGCCGATGACGACGACGAGTTCGGCCTCCCAATCGACTTTCTTCGAGGCCCTGGGGATCATGATCTTGTCCCTTGGCCCGGTGAGTGAATCAGCGAACTTCGCGAACAAAACCGGGAACTCCGGAACGATCCGATCCTCTCCTCGTCCTTCTTGCACGTGGCCCAGGTAGTTGAGCCCAAGGCAGAAGATCTTCGAGGGGTGAGGGACGACGGGCGCGAGGTCGAGGTTGTCAAGTGGTCGCCGGTCTCCGATCGCCCGGGCGACCTGTGGCCAATTGTCACCCGACGCCAACAGGGCGCCAACGTCGCTGAAGGGTAGATCGACGACTTCTTCGCCTTCGACGCGTCCGGCTTGTGTTCCGCCGTTCGTCCGAAACGTCAACAGCCGCATGACCCGGATGATGTCAGGTGCAATGACGCGGGGCAATTTGTTCCGAACGCGAAAGACGTTCGCGCGAAGCCCATGCATTGCACGCCAAAGTGAGGTATGGGCCTTCTCGCTCGGATCCTCATGACGAGGCGGACCGTCCTTTGTGTTCTTCCTTTTGGACTTTCCTATCCAATGAGACGAAGGCGCATGGGACCGAGAGTTCCCTCATCTGTGTATTCGAGCTCACGAGTCATTTCGAAACTCGCCCGATTCGGTGTTCGGTTGGACCGCGCTCGAGAGACGTTTCTGGCATAGTGCTCGTTGCGGCGCAATGCTCTCGTCGGCCCCTTTTGTGGGGGCGATGTCTCTCGAGGTGTCGCGAAGAGCACGAGATCGACATGCGCCAACGGATCCCTAGCGTCGGAGTTGTTCTCCTTTGATCAAACACTTCATTGGCGGCAGGTGGGAGCTCGGAGGTGGGCGAAGCCTCCCCGTGTACGACCCGGCGTCCGGCGAGGTGATTGACGAGGTTCCCTTGGCGAGCGCCGAGGTGACGTCGCGCGCGATCGATGCCGCGGCGCGTGTGCTTCCCAGTTGGTCAAGTGTTCCAGTGATGGAGCGGACGCAGCTGATGTTCAGGTTCAAGGCGCTCTTGGAAGAGAACTTTGAGGACCTGGCCGGAATCGTCACCCGCCACCACGGCAAGACGTTGGAGGAGTCGCGAGGCGAGGTCCGACGCGGCATCGAAGTCGTGGATTTTGCGTGCAGCGCCCCGACCCTTGCTCAAGGGCGCACACTGCGCCAAGTAAGCGGCGGCGTGGATCAGGAATACCATCGCTTTCCCCTAGGCGTTGTCGCGGGGATCACCCCGTTCAATTTTCCGGTCATGATCCCGCTTTGGATGTTTCCTCTGGCGATTGTCCTGGGGAACACCTTTGTCTTGAAGCCCTCCGAGAAGACTCCCCTTGGTGCGGTGCGCCTTGCCGAGCTCTTCGCGGACGCGGGTTTTCCCGATGGGGTGTTCAACGTCGTGAACGGCACCGCGGAGGCCGTGACCGAGCTGTGCACGCACCCGCTCATAAGCGCCGTCTCCTTCGTCGGTTCTGAACCCGTGGCTCAGTACGTCTATGGGGAGGCCGCGCGGCACGGAAAACGTGTGCAAGCCGCCGGAGGAGCGAAGAACCACCTCGTTGTCATGCCTGACGCGGACTTAAGCCTCGTGGTACCTGCGGTGTTGAACTCTGCATTCGGCAACGCGGGCGAGCGCTGCCTTGCGGGAAGCGTTGTCGTGGGGGTCGACAACGTGTACCCGACGCTCGTGGAGGCGATTTCGACTGCAACAAAGCGACTCGTCGTCGGACCCGGCAACGAGCCTCAATCCGATGTCGGGCCGTTAGTTCGCGACGACCATCGCCAAAGAGTGATCGAGTTCGTCGAGAGAGGCGAGGCCGAAGGAGCGCGTCTCGTCGTGGACGGTCGGGAAGAAATCGCGCGGCCAGGTTTCTTCCTCGGCCCGACGATCCTCGAAGGCGTGTCCTCCCACATGGTTATCGGGCGCGAGGAGATCTTCGGGCCGGTGCTCTCCGTCGCCAAGGCCGAAACGCTGCGCGAAGCGATCGATCAGCTGAACGAGGTCAGCTTCGGCAACATGGCTGTCGTCTTCACGTCTTCTGGCCGAACAGCTCGAGAGTTTCGGGAGACCGCGCAGGCAGGCATGGTCGGTGTCAACGTCGGTGTCGCCCAGCCACTTGCGTTCTTCCCCTTTTCCGGGTGGCGAAGTTCGTTTTACGGGGACCTCCATCTGCATGGCACCGACGGTGTGGACTTCTACACGAGGAAAAAGGTCATCGTCTCTCGTTGGTGAAGCGGGCCTGTGCGCGCTTTGGTGACGCCATGACCTTCTAGGCGCGCCCGATGCCGGTGTCGATGGACAAGGGCATTCATGGCAGAGGGTCTGTCGAGGTCGCTCCTCTTCGGAGAGCGAGCAATCGCCTTGCGAGGTGGATGTCCGAGAGGTGGCGAAGGTGTAGACGCTCGGCATAAAGAGCGCCAAATTCGAAGCCGGTTCTTCGATTAACATGATCTTTCTTAATCACCTTTCGCTTGCTAGTTGGAACGGGGCTGAGAGCTCAAGGATCAAACGACGAGACGTTTGATTTCGAGGTCCGAGCCATCAAATACGTGGCGCTCCCGTGCCGTCCGGCACCGATCCAAGGAGGCGTTCATGCGCTTCGTCTTTGACTTCGACCACGTCTACCCGCGCCCGCCGAAGGAACTGAGGAGTCTTCTTGGCGGCAAGGGAGCGAACCTCGCCGAGATGACCTCGGTCCTCAAGCTCCCCGTGCCCCATGGGTTCACGATCACGACGGAAGCGTGCCGTGCCTATCGCGCGACTGGGTGGCCGGATGGTCTCTCTGAGGAGATAGAAGAGCACCTCCGTACGCTCGAAAAGGCCATGGGCCGAAAACTCGGGGACCCGTCGGACCCGTTATTGGTCTCCGTTCGGTCAGGCGCGGAGTTCTCCATGCCCGGGATGATGGACACCGTCTTGAACCTCGGTCTCAACGACGAATCTGTCGAGGGCCTCACGCGCCAGATGAGCGATCGTCGTTTTGCGCTCGATTCCTACCGGCGCTTCGTTTCGATGTACGCGCGCATCGTGCTCGGAATTCCAAGTGAGCTCTTCGACACACCACTCGAAAAAGCGAAGGTCACGTCCGGCGTAAAGAGTGACGCCGAGCTTCCAGCCGAGGCATTGAACGACCTCGTCGAACAGTACAAGGCGATCGTGAAGTCCGAGACGGGCAAAGCATTCCCGCAAAAGCCAAGTGATCAGCTTCGGCACGCCGTCGAGGCGGTGTTCTCGTCCTGGGACGCGCCGCGAGCGGTCGCGTACCGGGCGCGCGAGCAGATATCAGGTGATCTCGGAACCGCAGTCAACATTCAGGCGATGGTGTTCGGCAACAGAAGCGACGCGTCCGGTACTGGCGTCGGTTTCACGAGGAATCCGGCAACGGGGGAGAACGTCGCGTACGGAGACTTCCTCGTCAACGCCCAAGGAGAAGACGTCGTCGCGGGCATTCGCAACACCGAGACCCTTTCTGGTCTCGCACGCCGCTTTCCCGGGGTCAACGAGGAATTGACCTCGATCTTCCAGCGTCTCGAGACGCACTTTCGCGACATGTGCGACACGGAGTTCACCATCGAAGAGGGAAAGCTCTGGATGCTGCAGACCCGCGTTGGCAAGAGGACGCCGCTCGCGGCACTGCGCATGGCTGTGGAGATGGTCGACGATCCCCACATTCACCTCACGCGTGCGGAGGCGATACTAAGGATCGAAGAGGACCACATATCGGGAGTCCTCCATCCCCAATTCGCGGACTCAGCGGCGAGCGTGTTGGCTCGCGGGCTCGGCGCATCGCCTGGAGCGGCGGTCGGCAAGGCGTATTTCAGCGCGGACGCCGCAGCCCGAGCGGGTGGACGCGGCGAGGACGTCATCCTCATTCGGAACGAGACGTCGCCCGATGACGTGCACGGCATGCTCGCGTCCCAGGGCGTGCTCACTGCCCGTGGAGGACTCGTGAGCCACGCCGCGGTGGTTGCACGGGGATGGGGCAAGCCCGCAGTCGTTGGTTGCGAGGCTCTCGTTGTCGGCGACCACGATGTGCGGGTCGGCGACATCGTCATCCATGAGGGCGATGTCGTCTCGATCGACGGAACATCTGGGGCCGTCGTCTTGGGTGCCGTGCCGCTGACCGCCGCGCAAGCGCCGAAGGAGCTCGAAGTGCTTTTGGGATGGGCCGATGAGTTCCGAGCGAATCGCTTGGGTGTGCGTGCGAATGCCGACACGGGAACCGACGCCGCAAAGGCGCGTGAACTCGGCGCGGAAGGCATCGGTTTGTGCCGCACGGAGCACATGTTCTTAGGCGAGGACCGCTTGCCGATCGTCCGGCGAATGATCTTGGCGAAATCTGAGAAAGACAGCAACGCGGCCCTTGAGGAACTGCGTGTCGCACAACGAGCCGATTTCGAGTCGATTCTCGAAGCGATGGACGGGCTTCCCGTGACGGTTCGCCTTCTCGATCCGCCCTTGCACGAGTTTCTTCCCGATGTCGAGTACCTCGAGGTGAAAAAGGTGCGCGACGGACTGGATGCTGGAGAAGAGGAGCTTCTCTCGGCGGCGAGGGAATGGCGCGAGGAGAACCCGATGATCGGGACGCGCGGCGTGCGGCTCGGCGTCGTGAAGCCCGGGCTCTATGCGATGCAGGTGCGCGCCCTGTTCGAAGCTGTCGCCGCACGAGCGAAGGCCGGGGGCAATCCAAAGGTCGAGGTCATGATCCCCTTGGTCGTCTCGCGTCCCGAACTCGCCCTTGCGCGTTCGTGGGTCGTTGATGAGCTCGCGGCAGTCGGCGGACTTGTTGAGACGAGCGACGCCAAAACCTCCAAGGACTCCGCGAGTGTCGGAGTAGCGATCGGAACGATGATCGAGACGCCGCGCGCAGCGCTGTGCGCGGGCGACATTGCGCTCGAGGCTGACTTCTTTTCCTTCGGTACGAATGACCTGACGCAACTCACCTTCGGGTTCAGTCGCGACGACGTCGAATCTCGGATCATGCCGACGTATCTCGCCCAGCACCTACTTTCGGCCAATCCTTTCGAAACCGTTGATCCCGAAGGTGTGGGGGAACTCGTGGAGATCGGCATCAAACGTGGCAGGGCTGCAAGAGCTGCGCTCAAGGTCGGTGTGTGCGGCGAGCATGGCGGGGACCCGAAGTCGATCGAGTTCTTCGCGCGAGCCGGAGTCGACTATGTGAGCTGTTCTCCTTATCGCGTTCCGGTGGCACGCATCGCGGCCGCCCAAGCCGTCATCGGCATGGACAGCGATGGATCAGGGGGGGGAAAGTCCGAGACCCGCTGATCGCTCGAGAACGGATGGTTCGCGCCGAGCGGGAACGCCCGCTCCGGACAACGTCTTGAGGTCCGCTCGCAGAAATCGGCGTGTGCGGGCAAAGAAGGGATTGAAAAAAGGTGCCGGGGCCGTCCGTTCCCTTGCGAGGAACGGTCCGGCCAAGGCACCATGAAGCTCGCTGTTTTGGCTCAACGCGCGAACCAGTCCTAGGACAAAAGCAGCGCTTTCGAAAGATGTGCTGTTCTGGTTCGGTTCTAGATCGCTCGGACCGAGCTTGCCTGCTTGCCCTTTTGGCCCTGGGTGACCTCGAATTCCACTCGCTGTCCTTCCGCGAGGGACCGATAGCCTTCCATCTGGATCTCGGACTGGTGGACGAAGAGATCTTCTCCTGCGTCGTCGGGCGTGATGAACCCGAAGCCCTTTTCCGCGTTAAACCACTTGACGGTACCTGCTGGCATGACGTGATACTCCTAGTACTCCACGCTCAAGAATGCGGGAGTCCATTGTGGAGACTGTCGCAGCACTCATCCGCGTGGGATGGATTAGTGATGCTCCACCCTAGCCCTGATCAAGGGCAACTGCTGATAAAGCGCCCTAGACGTCGAAACCGCCTGATGTGGTCGAAGCACCGTTCAAGGACGCGAGGAGTCATCAACTGGTTGAATCAGCGCGCCGGTACCGGCCACCCGTGGGCTCTTGCGATCTCCGCGCACGTAGGACAAAGCGAATAGCGCTTTGGGTCGCGGCTCGGTACCCAGATCTTTCCGCACAGCGCCCTCACCGGCGTGCCGTTCACGATGCCTTCGACGACTGACGTCCCCGCGGAGACGAAGTCTCCCTCGTTCGGCCTAAAACCTTCGAGAACGATATGTGACATGCGCTCGTGATCACCGTCGAGTACCGGATCTGGCCGGCGGGTAACGAGTTCGGTGTCTGCACCTTGGGTCATGGATCCATCTTTTCACGCGATGAGCAAAAACCGCCCGCGTGTACATGACTCCGATAAGTGCACTTCAGCGCTTGTTGCAGCGAACGATGACGAGCGGACACGGTGAGTGCGAGGCGAGGTGATGGCTTACCGATCCGAGGAGCATCCCCGCGAAAGCTCCGTGACCTCTGCTCCCAACGACAAGCAAGTCGGCGTCCGCAGCTTCGTCCGTGAGCACTTGAGCGGCTGCGCCTTCGACGACTGACGAGCTCACGACGGCGTCGGGATACGCACTGAGCACCTCTTCGACCTCGTCGCGAAGAACACGCGCTGCGTCATCGGCGGGGTCGAAGTCCGGTGGATACGGCGGGTTCCAACCCGTGGAAACGGGAAAGTGCCATACCAAGATGACGTCGAGGTTCGATCCGCTGAGAACCGCCTGATGCGCTGCCCACGTGAGTGCTTCTTTGGAGGCCTCTGACCCATCAATACCAACGACAATCCGTCCGGCCATCTCACACCCTCCCGTTCTCGACGTGCGCAACGTAGAGCGCGAACCCGACACCACCTTAGGAGGGTTGCACCCCAACAAATAGGGCCGACAGTCACAGTTCTTCGCAGGTCGCCGAGGCTGCGGCCACGGTCTTGCTCGAAGGTGCCGGTATGCACGACGAGAAGACGTTCGGACGCGCCTAGCGTCGTTCCGGGAGCGGCTCGCGGAAGGCGGATACATCATGAGGGCATGGATCGTCGACAAGCCAGGGCCGATCGACGGGGGTCCATTGAAAGTGGTGGAGTTACCGGTTCCCGAACCGGGTCCGCGTGAGGTGCGCGTTCGCGTCCAGGTCTGTGGCGTTTGCCGAACGGACCTACATCTCGCGGAAGGCGATGTTCCGCCTCGACGTCACGGAGTAGTTCCCGGGCACGAAGTTGTCGGCATCGTCGACGCTCTCGGTAAAGACGCGAGACGTTTCAGCCTTGGCGATCGCGTCGGCATCGCGTGGCTTCGATATACCTGTGGGAGCTGTCGTTATTGCCTTTCGGGTTCGGAGAACCTCTGCGTTTCGGCACGCTTCACCGGGTGGGATGAAAACGGGGGATACGCGCAGTACGCGATCGTCCCTGAATCCTATGCCTACGTCATCCCTCCGGAATTCTCAGATGAGCAGGCGGCCCCTTTGTTGTGCGCAGGCATCATCGGCTACCGCGCATACAAGAGAACTCATCTCCCGCGAGCAGGACGACTTGGAATTTACGGCTTCGGGGGCTCCGCGCACCTCGCGGCGCAAGTGGCGATGTATGAAGGCGCGAGGGTGCACGTTATGACGCGTGCGGATGACGCGAAGGCGCTCGCATTGGAGCTTGGAGTCACGTCGGTGCAGGGTTCCGATGATCCGCCTCCCGAGCCGCTCGACGCCGCCCTTCTCTTCGCGCCCGTTGGATCACTTGTTCCGACGGCGCTACGCGCCCTTGATGCTGGAGGCACGCTCGTCATTGCGGGCATTTACCTCACCGACATCCCCTCGCTCTCTTATGAACGAGAGCTCTTTCGCGAGAGGACCGTGACAAGTGTCACCGCGAACACCCGAAAAGACGGCGAAGAATGGCTCGCGATCGCGGCGAAAGCTCACGTGCGGGTTGTCACGGCCGCGTATTCACTTGCGGACGCCGAGCGAGCGCTGGTGGATCTCGAACACGATCGAGTCAATGGAGCCGCGGTTTTGTGCGTCAGCTGAACCTCGGGGCGAAGAGGTTCCTCACGAGCGCTGATGAATAGAGCTCGGCTCAAGTGCGCGTGCGCGATGACGCTTTCATGAGCTCGTCCACTCGCCTCTTTAGGGAAGCCACTGTCTGCCTTCCGAGCACCTCGTCGGCGATATGCCCGCTCGCGCTCACGAAGAATGTCACCGGCAAGGCGGATACGCCGTAGGTCCTCGCCACGAGGAGGCTCGACGTGTCGATCCCGACCGGGTACCTTGCGCCTGCCGAGCGAAGAAGCTGTTGTGCTTCATCGGGATCTGAGTCGTTCGTGTCAATCCCGACGAAAGCAACCGAGGAGCCAAAGAGACGAGAGACGCGTGCGAATGCTCCGAGCTCTGCCGCGCACGCCGAGCACCAAGACGCGAAGAGATTGATAACCGCGGGTCGCCCAGCGATTGCTGCACGAAGGTGCAGCTTGTCGCCACCCCCGAGACGCGCGAGCTCGAAGTTCGTCGGTGCGACATCGCCGATCTTGAGGGTTGCAGAGGCTCCAGGTACAACGGCGACGCCACCTTCGGTCGACTGCCTAGTCGCTGCGATGACGGCAAGCACAGAAAAGGTGACGGTCATGGCGACGACGACGATGCAGGCAGACCACAAAAGCCGAGAACGCATCGAAGGCTTCAAAGAACCGGTCGCGTCGGGCTCGTTCTTGGTGAGAGGTACTGCACCATAGCTGTTCTAACGTCCGGTGAGACCCTTGGCAGCGATCGCGATGTGGGGTGCCGAGATACCCGCGAAATCGAGGAGCTCGCCAGCTGTGCCCGAACAAGAAAGGTTGGCGACACCGAGGTGCGCGAGGCGCGGCGCTATTCCTGCCCCGAGGAGCGCAGATGCGACGGCTTCGCCGATCCCACCCTCGAGGTAGTGGTCCTCTACGACGACGATGCGATTCTGCGTCGCCTCACAAGCCGCAACGAGTGTCTCGACGTCGATCGGCTTGACCGAATAGCAATCGATGACGCGCGCTGAGATTCCCTCTGTAGCCAGCTGGTCTGCAGCAGCGAGGCATTCATGCAAGGTGACTCCCGCGCCGACGAGGGTGACATCGTCCATGGCACACGCGCGAACAACCTTGGCCTTTCCGATGGGGAAAGTCTCAGTTGATCGATAGATCACCGGATATGCACCACGCGTCGTGCGCATGTACGCGACTCCTGGCAGATCGGCCATCGCCACGGTGAGCGCCGCGGTCGATGTCGCGTCGCATGGATAGAGCACGGTTGACCCGTATGTCGCCCGCATCGCGGCAATGTCTTCGAGAGCCATCTGCGAGGGCCCGTCGGCACCGATCTCGACGCCCGCATGAGATCCCACCAGACGGATGCGCAGACCAGAGATGCCAGCCATGCGGACGAAATCAAACGCGCGAGCGAAGAATGCACCAAATGTCGCCGCATACGGCACATAGCCTCGGGCGGCAAACCCCATCGCGGCACCCACCATCAGCTGTTCTGCGATGAAGGCTTCAAAGTAACGCTCCGGCGCAACTTTCAAGAACTCCTCCGCATTCGTTGAATTCCCAACTTCTGCGTCGATGACGACGATTTCTGGTCGGACGGCGAGAGCAGCGAGTGCATCGCCGAACGCGCGCCGAGTAGCGAGAGCCGCACCGAGTTCATATTGCGGGAGTGACACCCTCACGTGGGGCTTCGGAGTGATCTTCGGAGTCCCGTTCTTTGGGAGCAAGCGAGGAATCTTGAACGCGCTCGTGCCTCCGAGTGCCGCGATCGCGCGCTCTGCCAAGTCCTTTGGCAACGCGACGCCATGCCAACCCTCTTTGTCCTCGATCTCGGCGACGCCCGAACCCTTGATGGTGCGCGCGACGACGACGCTTGGGCCCTTCGTCGCGACGGCTTCGTCGTATGCGGCATCGATGGCTTGGAGGTCATGTCCGTCGACGAGGATCGGCCGGCAGCCAAAGGACGCGATGCGCTTCGCGTAGATTTCGAGGTCCCAGCCGAACTCCGTTGGTCCACGTTGGCCGAGTCGGTTCACGTCGATAATTGCTGTGAAGTTGTCGAGTCCGTTCAGGCCCGCTTTGTCGAGGGCCTCCCACACGGATCCTTCAGCGACCTCAGAGTCGCCACAGAGCACCCACACCCGATAGGGGAGCTCATCAAGGCACTTGCCCGCAAGGGCGACTCCGACGGCCGCGGTGATGCCCAGTCCGAGCGAACCCGTGGCGAGGTCGACCCAGGGAAGCACCGGGGTTGGGTGACCTTGGAGACGAGCCCCGAATCGTCGATACGTCGTGATGAGTTCCGTTTCATCAACGACGCCGACCGCGCGGAACAGCGCGTACAAAAGGGGCGAAGCGTGGCCCTTGGAGAAAATCAGGTGATCGTTCGTCGCAAGCTTGGGATTGTCCCAGTCGTAGTGGAGATGACGGGACGCAAGCACGGCGATGAGATCCGCCGCGGATAGTGAAGAAGTGGGGTGTCCCGAGCCCGCTTCGGTGCTGCAGCGAATCGAGTCGACGCGAAGCTGACGGGCGATGTCGCTTATCGCCGCGACCTCATCTGGTTTCATGTGCATACCTTTTGGTCTCGGGGGTTGATTAGCTCAGTTTCGCTCAGCCTAATTTGTAGTCCCCTAGCACGCTCTCGCCCATTTGAGCGTCGCCGCGCCAACGCTTCGTTCCAAATCGGTCGGCGAAATGCATCGGTCGTAGCCTTCCACGACGCAACGTTTCGCTCGTGTTCGAAGAAAAAGCATCGTGCTCGCCGTGTTCGGAGAGCGCCCGGCGGCGATGGACATCTTCGCGCGCAGCTCAGAGCCGGTACGTCTTGCCGATCGCGTACGCGAGTGGAATGCAGACGAGTTTGTCGGTCCCAAGATAGCGATCGCCTGTGTACTCAGTGCGCGGAGTTCGCTCTACGCGAGCGGAACAGGCCCAAATAGCATAGGAGCAAGCCGATGAGCATAAGGAGACCGAAGCCGCTGAGGATCAGCCCGAAACGGACCTGTTTCGTCTTGTAGCGCCACGTGACGAGGTAGCGACCCTTGGGAACCTCGACGGTTTGGATGAGTCCGTATCGCCTCGCAGATTTGGTGAGCGTCGGACCCGAACCAAGAGGCGAGATCGTCGCGATCCAACCCGGACTGTAGGTTTCGCTTCTGACCAAGAGCGCGTCCTCTTCGGCATTGACGATCATGACCTGCGAACCGGAGGAGGAGCTGCTCTTGATGGTCACGGACCCAGCGGCGACGTCTTTCGTCTCGGGCGTCTTTGTTCCAACAGGCTGCAACCACGACAGCCCGCGCGTTTCGCTATTGCCGTAGGCGAAGTAGGGACCAACCATGCCCTCGTAGACCCAATGTGGTGGGACGAGCTCACCTTCCAAGGGTCCGTCGAGGACGAACCTCTCGTCTGGATCGTGGGTGACGATCACGAGGGCGGCTATTAGTTGCGCGTTCTCGGTGGGGTTTTCGATGAGGATTGATGTCGTTGGGGCGAGCGCCGGCGCAAGGAAATACACCTGTTGGTCCTTGGCATAAAGAGAGGCGGGGGCCGTCTTGTCGTTTGGACCGACAAAGAAGACGTGCAGTCGTTGGAGTTGTTCTCCAGTTTGTCCCTGGCCGAAGACCTCCGCGCGCACGACGGTCATCACACCCGGCACGGTCAAGGACAAAGAGCCCATCGGCTGAATGCGCCAGGGCCCAGCAACTCCGGTGTCATAGACCGTTGCACCATGTTCAATCGCCCCACTCCTTGCACGCAGAGGAGTTGGGACGGGTACTGGCACGGGAGCCTTCGCGGCGAGGACCTGGCCGAAGTATTCGGGGAGCGTCAGAAGCGTTCTTAAGTCCAAGGAGTTGAACGTCTCTCCATCGAGCCTCAAAGTCGCGAGATCTTCAAAACCATGAGTTTGGGTCGCATTTTGGTAGACGTTTTGGACGAGCGAGCCATAACCCTGGACCGACGGATTGTTCTGCAAGATGTTGATGTCTGAAATGCCTGCCTCGTCGGGCGCCGATGTCTGTGTCCATGGCAAGTAGAACAAAGGGTCATAAATTGCGTAGCGTCCGAACGCGCCGTCGAGACGCGCGATGGATTGACTGTAAGGCGTCTTCGAGCCGAGCACAGAAGTTGAAACCGTCGCGTACGAGGCATTGACGCTGAGGAGCGCGAGTTCACAGATAGCGACGACGCTGAGTGCGACAAGTTGATATCGCTTGGATATGCGCCTATGGAAGAATACGAAGATCGCGCCAGCCACGGCTATGGCGAGTGTCGGGATGAGATACCCGGACATCGACTTGAACAGTCCTTCGAACGCGTTCAAGTCATGAAGTCGCGACGCCATGTCAAGTGGCGCGACGTAGCTCGCGAGGATGAGGACGATCGCTCCTATGAGCGGAAGTGCGGCGAGCGCACGGCCGAAGGGTCCACCTAGGACCATGCGCGCCGAGACCGGTTTGCTTGAGTGCTTCGTCGCTTCTGCGTAAGTGTTGTGCTCGGGGATGAACGCGTCGATGAAGAACGCAAGGAGCACCACGAGTGCGAAGTCAAAGATCGCCGCATTTCGATTCTGAAGCCGTTCGCTTCCATAAAGCGGGAGGTGGACGAGCACATGCCCAAGAGGTGTTGTCGTCCCGAGGGTGAGCAACACCCCCAAGAAGATGACCACGTACCAAACGCCGAGCGGCTTCCCCTTGATGGTCGACGCGTCGCTTGAGTTGCGTCTTGCACGGACGAACCGCACGAACGTCGAGAAGAGCTCAGGCAAGAACGCGAAGGCCGCGACGAGTGAGATGAGGCCCGTTCCCATCGTGATCTCGGGAAGGTTGTAGTTACCCTCATAAAGTGGCATGCCGAAATTCCCATTGCCGCCGAGGAGATAGGGAACGAGCACCAAGCTCGCGAGGTGTGCGATACCGATCGAGCCTGATCCAAAGAAGTCATAGACGGTGACGCCGCGTTGAGAGTTGTGCAGGAAATTGAGGCCCGGAAGCCATTGGATGGCCGACAACAACACGCCCAAACACGCGCCCGAGATCGTGGCGGCCAGGGGCAAGAGCGCTCCGCGGCCCTTGCGAAAGATGCACGCGAGCACGTAGACGCCCGCCACGATGGGACCACTCGTTGCAGCTCGAGGGTCACCCGCGAGGACCATCGCACTCAGCGATACGCCGAGCAGCGCGACGTAGCCGACCATGTTGCGCCTCGTCGTCTCACAGAAGATCCCGTCGATCGCTACGAGCGCCCATGGGAGAAAAGAGGTGCCCTCGACGAGACCAAGGTGCACGATCTGGCCGGACATGAACCCTGTGTAGGTAAATGCCAGGGCACCAATGGTCGCGCTGAGCGGGCGGCATCGAAGGCGGCGTAGGAACACGAAGGTGCCTGTCGCACAGATGATGGGAACCGCCACGAGGTTGATCGTCCAGGCCGCAACGAGGGGTATGAAGACGAACAGCCAGGTCGCCGGGTACATCGCGCCGGCATTCCAACCCCCGAGCAAGGGGGTGCCGCTGAACACGAGCGGATTCCATACCGGGAGATTGCCGCTGCGGATGATATTTCCCGCCAAGGCGCGTAGTGGAAGGTTCTGCGTGAGGTTGTCGCCGGGGACGACGGGGTGCCCAGTGAGGGAGAAGGGAACGTAGATGAGGATCGGAAGGACGATGAGCAGGAACAGGGCGCGGCGATCACCTCGTGACAACGTGGAGTAGAGCTCGCGCGCGCGATCGAAAGGGGAGCTCTCCTTGTGCGGTGCATTCGACCGAGCCATGCGCAGGAACCTATCTCGCGGCCGTCCATGTGCTCGGCTGTGAGCCAATCTTGGTAGGCCTTAGGCGATGGAAGGCCTACCTCTAACATGAAGACGATGGGGCTTCGATGACCGCAGCTGGTCCCACGTCGTGAGCTCGATCGTCCACCCACTCCTCGGCCTGCACGGCTTCACCGCGTACCTCGTCATAGCGGCGCTGTGCTTTGGCGAAGTGGCATTATTCGTCGGCTTCGTCCTTCCGGGCGAGATCGCCGTCATCTACGGGGGCGTCCTTGCGTCCATGGGGCACGTCAACATCGTCGTGCTCGTCGTGCTCGTCGTCGTTTGCGCCATTGCGGGGAATGTCGTTGGCTATGAGATCGGACGGCGCTTCGGCCCGTTCTTGCTCACCCATCGTCCCTTGAAGGGCCATCCCGGTGTCGAACGATCCCGGGCACTTGTGGAAGAACGCGGGGCATACGCCGTGTTCTTTGGGAGGTTCATTGCCGTCGTGCGCGCCCTCGTCCCCGGGGTCGCGGGGTTGTCGGAGCTCCCGTATCGACGTTTCCTCGTGGCGAATGTCGCGAGCGGCCTCATCTGGGGGAGCGGGTACAGCCTCGCGGGGTATGCGGCGGGACGCTCCTATGAAAAGGTCGTCTCCGGGGCGAGCACGGTGTCTTTCGTCGTGCTC
>Ga0181532_10002198_pt1 | contig 18255 bp, 17 predicted proteins | sample PEATcosm2014_Bin_33_FD_119768 | JGI IMG/M metagenome (GOLD analysis project Ga0181532, IMG submission 119768) | Peatland microbial communities from MTU Mesocosm Facility, Houghton, MI, USA - PEATcosm2014_Bin11_30_metaG | ecosystem: Environmental > Terrestrial > Soil > Wetlands > Peat | place...
AGCGTGTCCTTTACCTGTTCGGTGCTGAGAAAACCCTCCGGCTTGGGCCACGCATAGCCGGGCCGCCCGTTCGGGCCGCTGTGCAGTTTGTAGCTGCATACCGGGCACCGGAACATGCAGCCGTAGTTGTGCAACGTCGCAAAGCGGTACTTCGAGTTATGTGTGATGCTGTGGAAGGGCATAACTATGGATTCGGTTGAGTGTGCGCGTTAAATAGCCGGCGCAGGTTCGTCACGTCTTCCGGCAGGGCCGCCCCGGCCACGAGCCAGTAACGGTCAATGGGATAAACGCGGCCCGTCTTGACCGCCGAAAGATTCTCCAGCCCGCCCCGCCGGGCAAACTGTTCCGGCGTCCCAAAACCGTCAATGAGCAGCACGACTTCCGGGTCGCTCCGCAACAGCCGCTCGCCTGAGAACAGGACCGGTCCGGCCGCCTCGCCCGCCACATTCCGGCCCCCGGCCAGCTCAATGAGGTCATTCAAATACGACTCCCGCCCGCTGGTCTTGAACGGGCTGTAAAGCTCCACATAAACCCGCGGGCCGTTCGTGCCGGCGCTCTGCCGCAGCCTCACGAGCCGCGCGCTCACGCTGCTCCCAAGCTCACTGGCCGCGTCCGCCAACCCGAGGCAATCCCCGACCAACTGGATCGTCGCCGGCACCTCCTCCGCCCGCCCGCAGCGAATCCTCACCACGGGCACCCGCAACTCTTCCAGCATACGCGCCGCGTCATCCTGATACCACCAAATGAAGGCAAGATCCACCTGGCGGGCGAGGACCTGCTCGCGGGAAAGGGCGCTGCCTTTGCCGAGAACGGGCAAGTTCGTGGCGCCCGGAACGATCCGGCTAAACTCGTCAATGCCAGCCAGACGCTCCTTCTGGCCAAGGCGCAAGAGGGTGTCGGTCACCGTGGTGCAGAGGCTGAGGATGCGTTGCGGTTGAGCCGGCACGGACACAACCTGACCGCCGGCGTCGGTGACCGTGTGAACCAGAGGGCCGGCGCTCGCGGCGGGAACGGCGGCGAGGAGCGCCGCGAAGAGAATGACAGAGTGGCGCTTCACTGTGCTTGGACGCGGAAGAAGCGGCTCGCGTTGGTCGCCGGCACGAGCCACTGCGAAACCGACTTGGAGCTGACGAAGCTCGCGGCTTCGACCCAGTTAACCAGATTGGTTGAAGATAGCACGGTATAGGTGCGGTTGCTCTCGCCGGTGACGATGAGCGTGGCTTGATTGGTTTGGACCGTGATGGCTAGTGTGGGAACCACAATCGGCCGCGTCACCGCCAGCGCGGCGAATTGCGGACGCAAAGCGCTCGCGGTGCCGTCGCGCGGGTTGGGGACCACGCCGGCAGCGACGGTGAATTCCACCGCGTTGGTTGCCACCAGATTGTTCAGCACGCCAAAGCTCACCACGCTTGGGCCGAAATAGGTGCTGGTGTCCCCTTGCGCGATGTCGTCACCGCCGAGCTGTGTGCCATTGAAAAACAACTCGTCGTTCTCACCCGTGTGACCGTAGGTATAGACCGCGGTGAGGCTGGCGGTGGTGGCGTTGGTCGGATTGACCGCGCCGAACACCGCCGTGCGGTGATCTACTTCGGGCGGTGTGGGCGTGGCGAAAATGTCGCCGCTGCCCTCGGCCAGCGCGTAATCGAACACGTTCGTCAACGCGGACGATTGATACACCGCCACAAGCGTGATTTGCTCGATGCGTCCGTCGAAATCATCTGGCGTCGTTTCGACCACGCTGACCGTGTTGGACGAGCCATCGGTATGAAGCATTCCGCCAGGCACGGGTAGCGTCACCAGCCAGACGCCGTAGCCTGAACCGTAGGCGCACGGCGCATCCGCGTCGAAAACCGCATTCAGGTCGGTCGTCGTGCCGAACACAAAGGGGTTGGCGGCCGGCAGGTTGGTACCGTTGACGGTTACGGTCATCTGGCAGGTGTAATCCGGCATCCCACCCCAGACTGTCATGACCAGTCGGCTCGCAAGGACTCGGTCGCAGGCCGGCAGGGCAAAGGTTTCATTATTGGTGTACGGCATGCTGACAGGGTACACGACAGCCCACGTGGGAACTGTCGCCCAGAACAGGCCGCCGTTGGCCACACTGCCGGTGAGTACATTGGTGATTCCCAACCCCTCGAAAGCGTAGCCTCCCACCGTCAGCGCGAACACGGTGCCATAGCCGCTGGCACCCCCATACGATGTCCAACCATTGAGGGTGTAGAGGTTGTTGTTGGTGGTCAAAGTGAGATCACCTTGCGGGTTGGCCCCGTCCCCGCCGGTAAAGCTGTGAAGGATGCTGAACCCGCTGCCGTCGAGATTGATCTTGAACACGGTGCCGCCATTGGCGCTGCCGCCATTCGCTGTCGTGCCGAGAAGTGTCGAACCAACCAGAGTGAGCGAGCCGTTGGGGTTGGCCCCGTTGGTCGTGCCGCCGGTAAAATCAAACAGTTTGCTGTATCCGTTGCCATCCGTGTTCACCAAAAAAACCGTTCCCAAGTTGGAACTGCTGCCAGCCGTCGTCACGCCGTAGAGCGTCGTCCCGACCAGCGTCAGCGAACCGTAAGGATTCGCACCGTCCGGGCTGCCATTGAAACTGACCAGGTTGGTGTAGCCGCTGCCGTCGGTGTTGATGCTGAATACAACACCGGTGCCGACGTCGCCGTAAGCATCAACTACATTGGTGGAACCGCCATTCGCCGTCATGCCGTAGAGCGTCGAACCGATCAATGTCAACGCGCCCCCAACCGGACTGGAGCCGTCCGATGCTCCGCCCATAAAATCGTGCAGAGTGGTGTAATTACTGGTGGCGGTGTTGAACGAGTAGATCGAACCGTAGCCATCGCTGCTGGCCCAAGTCATCCCGTAGAGCGTCCAACCACTCAGGGTCACGGAGCCAAACGGGTTGTAGCCGGGAGTGCCCTCAAAGCTATACAAGGTCTGGTAGCCGGAGCCGTTGGTGTTGACCGAGAAGATGGCACCGTTGCCGCCATCCCCGCCGCCGTAAGTCGTTCCAAAAAGGTTCGAACCAGCCAACACCACCGAAGCCAGCGGCCAGAGTCCGTCCGGCGCGTTGAAGGTGAACGTGTGCACTTCGTTGTAGTCAGTGCCATCCGTGTTTACCGAAAAGACCACGCCGCCGCCGTAGGTCCCTCCCAGGTTTGCCGTTCCGTAAAGAGTCGGACCGGAAACAACCGGCGCGCCATAGTATGGACTGGCTCCATCCGCGCCGCCGGTGAACGAGTGGAGCACGGAGAACTGGGCAGAGGCAACGCTGCCACTTAACGCCAGCAGCGCGACGGCCAATCCGAGGGATTGAGCTTTGTGGTGTTCCATGTCCGTTATGGGCTGCGTTTTGAAACTGCGGCTATTTTGAAGCGTCCCAATCAGCTTGCGTGGACGTGGTCTTGGATTCGACGTGGCCGTCGCAATAAGCGGCCACAAAGCTCCTTTTCGCGTGCCGGTAATCCACATCCACCACCGGGTTGGTGAAGGTGCTCCCGCCACCGCACCAGTAAACGGCCGACGGGCAATCTGCATAGATAATGGTGTTCAACGGCTGGTGAATAAGATTGGCATTGACGCCATACCAGAAGCAGGTGGCCGCTCCTGCGAAATTGAAGCAATTCATGCCGTAACTCAGGAAAATGGTGGGATCGTATGGCAAGGGCGCTCTTTGGGAATTCGCAGGGCAAAGATACACACTCGAGTGCTGTTCCATCACAGGCTTGCCGATGTAAGGCTTGATCAAATCCATCCAGAGGGTTTGATCGTCAATCCACGTAGGTGGGTAAGTGCCGTAGTCATCGGCATACATCTGGGTTGCGAGTTCGATCTGCCGGAGATTGCTCAAACAGCCGCTTCGTTTGCCCTGCTCTTTGGCGCTGGCCAGGGACGGAAGGAGCAACGCTACCAGGATCGCGATGATCGCAATGACCACCAGCAGCTCGATCAGCGTGAATGCCACCGTCTTCGGCCTCGGGCGAGGACAAGACGCACGCTTCCCGCAGGCTTCCAACTGCCCACAGGCACACAAGGTCTCTGGCGGCGGCTCTCTCACAAGATTACGATTACCAAGTATCGTAATACCATATCAGGTATTACGCAACACATAATTAGTATGAACCCAAGCAGTGTTTGGGCAACCGCGGCGAGCTTGGCTTGCGTTCCTCTCCACGGCTCCGCGCCGGAAGCAAGCACTGTCGGTCGGCGACAGCGTCGTCCTCACTCCCTCTCAGCGCCCCGCACGGGCCTCTACTTCCTCAATTCGGCGCTGCAGGCTATTGACGATGTGTTCCCCTCTGCTAAGGTCATCGCGATGAGAACCTCAAAGAATGATGGCGTCGTTCGTTTCACCGTTTCCGTGCCGCGCGCCTTGGCCAAGCAACTCGACCAGATGACCCGCGAAAAGGGCTACGACAACCGTTCCCTGGCGGTGGCCGACATGATTCGGGCCGGCCTGGTCGAACACCGCCAGAACGTCGGCAACCAGGAAATCGCCGGCACCATCACCCTTGTTTACGACCACCACAAACAGCACGTCCAGGCCACTCTCACCGACATCCAACACGACCACCACGAGGTCGTCATTGCCACCCTCCACGTACACCTGGACCATCATAACTGCCTGGAAGTCCTGGCGGTGCGTGGCAAAGCCGGCACGATCAAGAAGATTGCCGACGAGCTGATTGCCGCCAAGGGCGTCAAGCACGGCAAGCTCACCGTCACCAGCAGCGGCAAAGACCTTCCCTCCTAGGAGCCGCTCGCCCAAACGCCCCGCTGTTCCCAACCCAGACGCCGAGAGCCGAAGAGGGCGTTACCCCCGCTTGACTGGTGTTACGAGATATAGAAATCGTAATACTATATTGCGACCCAATCTAAACATTCGGCGTGTCCGCGTCCCGGTCGCAGGCCCCCCCCGGCAACGCTGAATTTGGCAGCGTCAATCAGGACGATTCCGACCCTTGGGTTGGCGGGACTGCGCTGGTCTAAAGGGGTAGTCGTAATTACGCCGACCAAGGCTGGATCCGCTACAACCGCCACGGTGGCCGCGCGGACTATGCCTACACTGACGGCCAGGTCGAAACCCTCCCCTGGAGCAGAGCTCGCTACGACCAATCCCCTGATCACCGAGTTCGCAAGCCTCTGGCCAATCCGCCTCAGTAAGCCGGGTGCGGCAGCTTCCGCCGGCAGCATAGCTACGTTCCATTCCCAGTACAAGATGTGCGCACGTGGCCCGACTGGCTGCCGGTGGAATATGGGAGTAAATAGCCGAAGCCGTGAGCGCCGGCTTTTACGAGCACAAGACCAACCAGCAGCGCTATCCCCGCCTGCAACTGCGCACGGTCAAAGAGTTGATGGAGGGCAAGGGCATCGAGCGCCCGAGCAACGTCGCCGCCCTGGACGAGACCTTCAAAAAAGCTCCCAAGGCCAAAGCCAAAGCCCACGAGCAGCACAACCTTGGGCTCTAAAGAACTAAAGCCCCCTCACATAGCCAAACCCGAGCGATGTGTGAGGGCGATGGTTAAGGTTGCCCTTCTTGCGGTGTTGCCGCGCGATCCGGCTAATCCCCTTCTAACCACAGCGCCACAACTCACGCCAATGCCGCGCTCTGTGCCTCCCACCGATACCCTCGGTATGCCCTTTGCCATTTGCGATATGCCATCTCTCCCGCGTGCCCCAACGGTAGTGCGACGGTATTGACGCGGTAGCGACACGGAACCACCCCCTTGTGCATCGTACGCCCTTTCCTTCCCCACGCCGTCTGGCAGCCCCGTCCTCCCGCACAACACCTGCGCCGTGTAACCCATTTAACCCATGTAACTTATGTAACTCGTTTGACCTATCTAACTCATTTAACGTCTCCGCCGCTCCTCCCCGCGCCATCTCCTCTCTTCGAGAGGCAATCCTGGCTAGGGCTACCTCACTCAGGTCCTTTTCTGTAACGTGACGCGCTGTTTCGTGGGCGGCGTTACCGTTGGAGTCCGTGCTTACAGTCCGTGCTTTGGCGGGCTGGTTCGTGGAATGGGTGCCTCCAAGTGGGAATGGCGCTTAGACAAGGCATAAAGAACCCAGCAACAATTACTTGGAGCGGTGACTAGAGTTTTGCTCCTTGGGCCCCTTCCCCAGCTCATGGGCCTCAGGGCTTCTGGAACCTTTCCTTTACGCGCCTCATTTCCGCGATTTCCAGCCTCCACGGCACTCCCGCATCGCATTGCCCACCGTCACCCCTCCGTAGCCCCTCCCGATACACACCGTAGGTTCAATTTCAACCTACGGTGTGTATCGGGAGGGGCTACGGAGAGGATCGGGAGGGGTTGGGGTGGGCGCCTCCGCCCAGGTCTGCTATTGAGAGTCACTTGGGATTTGCAGAATCCTTCCGTGTCCACGAACCTATTTCCACGAGCCAATTCGCCGCCGTCGCGGCTCTGCCCCCAGTCGGGTTCATCCGACGAGTTTGGTCCTGGCTTGGATTTTGGCTCGCTCATGTGTCGGCTCCGTTGACCAGGATTTCACAGTTGGTCTCCTCGTTCGTAAATCAGAAGACTGCGGTGATTCCGGCGTAAAAGCCGCGGCGCGGGCCGTACGCCGGGGCCGCTATGCCGATGCCTGTGCCATTGCGAATTTCATAAGCTGCGTTGAAGAGGTTGAGGCAATCGAAGCGCAGCCTTAACTCGCTGATGCGCCCCCAATGCAAATGCCAAACCTGTTCCACCCCAACATTTGCTGTCCAATAGGCAGGTAGCTTTTCCTCATTCGCGAAGCCGGCGCGCAAACCATTCCCGTACAGAAAATCGGTGTGCAACCGGGTGTTTGTCAGGAAGGCGTAGGCCACGCCCCCGGACCCGGCGAAAAGCCCTTGGTGATCCAGTTGGATAGAATTCGCGGACACGTAGGCCAGCTCGTTGTTCGGGAATTCGTATTCAGCCGAGTCAATGTTGCGTGCCTGGGTTTGGACATACGAGAAATTGCCAAACGCAGACCAGGGACCTTGCTTGTAGGTGCTGCTCAACTCCGCGCCATAAACAGTGCCGGAAGTGTAATTGAAATTATTGAGAATGACTGCACTGCCGAACTGGCCGTCGTCGAGCAGGTTTCTGGCCAGCTTGCAAAACGAATCCAGCGTGACTTGCCACGGCGTGATGATTTGGTGGGAAATGCCCACATCAAAATAGTTATCCCGTTCGCACATCTGAGGATCATCCCGCTCGTTGAACGGAGCATCGGTCGTGTACTCGAATTCTTTGACCACCGACAGGGGAATGTACTGCAGTGTCGGCGGCATAAAATAGCGCGCATAGCCAATGTGGGCGGAAGTGGCATCGTCAATCTGCCAGACCAGATTGGCGCGCGGACTGAACTGGTCTTCGTGATCGAACGAGGCATCGAAGCGGTCATAACGCACGCCGTAGTTCAGGGTAAGCTGCTCGGTCAATTGCCACTCGTCCTGCAGGTAAATCCCGGAGGTCAATCCGCTGTTTGCACTGTTGGCCGTGATCGCGACGGGCGTGGTGGACGACTGTGGCGTCGGCCCGGGCAGGTTGTTGTCCGAGGGGTTGGGGGCGAATCGTGAATTAGCAGGGAAGACGGCTGATTCGGTGTTGAGCTGTTCCTGGTCGTAGTTCACGAGCAAACCGGCCCGCAGGGTGTGGTGATCGCCCAGCTTGTAAGCCCCATCCGCCTGGAGGCCGTTGGCGAAATCGCTGTTTTCCACCTGAGCCGCGTTGCCGTCAAAGAGCAGGTCTTGCACCAGATCAGGACTGAACCGAATGCCGGTGTAGCGGGTGAAGGCGGACACTTGGAGCGAAAAAGCGTCCACCGATTTCTGATAGGAGAGGACGGCGTAATAGTTCTGCTCGTTCTGGTTTTCGTTGATTTCGGCCGAGTTGGCCGGCGGGCCGTTCGTCAATTGATAGGTCGGCGAAAGTCCCGCCGTGTTTGGAATCTCAAAGTCGCCATACGAAGCGCTGGTCAACAGGGTCAACCGGCTCGTTTCGTCGAAACGATGCGAGAAGTAACCAAAGAACGTCTCCTGATCCGTAATATCATGCAGCGGGTCGGGGCTCGCCGTTGTGTTGTCAATGCCGAGGTTGTTGTGCAAATAGGAGACGCTGACAAAGTAGTCCAGGTTGCTCGTCGTGCCGCCCAACTGCGCGGAGGCATGAACCGTATCGTAACTGCCGCCATAGAGCGAAAGCTGATTGCCGTTGAGTTGAGAACCTGTCTTGGTTGTAATGTCAATAATTCCGGCTGTGCGATCACCAAATTGGGCGGGCAACGTTCCTGTGATCAGGGTGACTGAATTGATCAGGTGCGGCTCGATTTCCTGTCCGAAACCATTGAGGCTTTCGGGCAGCAAAACACCATTGATGCGATATTGCGCATCGCCATGATCGCCGCGAATATGCACTTCCCCGAATTCGTCCTGGACGACGCCTGGCGCTCGCAATAGCACCTGCTGAAAAGAGGAGTTTTCTCCCTGGCTCATCGACTGAATTTGGTTGATGCCAATCTTGTAAGTGACGGCGCCCAGGCTGGGCGCGATCCGCTCGCGCGCTGCGTCCAGCTCCCCCGTGACGACCACAGGCGGCAGCTCGGTCGGGGAATTCGTTCCGTTTCCGGCGGCCTTTTGATCGGCTTGCGATTGAGTCGGCGCCGCAGCCGGCGGCAACGGGTTCGTAACGGCATTGGTAGAACCGGAGATGGGATCGGACGGCTGAACCCCGCCGCCCGCGACCCGCAGCGCGCTCAGGAGCACAGGGTACAGCCACGCCCCCCGCGCCGGGCCACACCACAACCATCTTGGAGTTCGCATATCTTGCTCTCAAGAAAGCACAATAAGTGTATAACGTCAAAAATAATGTATTAAGTATAAAACAATTGCGCTTCCTCGATGGTTTCAGTGAATCGGGGTTCGGTTGGCTTGGTGCCGCGGCGCTGGCAGGCGTTCACTCCTCGAGAGGGTGCCCCTTCCGCAAAAGCCCACGGCAGGCGGCAATGCGACGCCCAGCCACTCCGCGCCCTGCTGCGCTACAGTTAGCGGAGACAGTGCACCGTCATGCTTCGCGTCTTCAGAAAAGCCGGAGGAACAGAGTTAAGGTCCCGATCGCGCCAAAGCCGATGCCAAAGCTCGTCAGGACGAGGGCCTTGTGGTGCTTGAGTATCTCCCCTATAACCGCATGGACCGCGAGAAACAGGAACCCGCCTCCGGCGTGCGCCACCACGAGCTCCACCCAAACAGCGGAGATGTGGCGCAGGAAAAGCCAGCCCACCACACCGCCCAGAAGCGTGGTAGATTCGACCGCCGCCACACGAAAAACCACACCGGCGCGGTTGAATCCGGCCCCCAACAGCAGTGCGCCCAGCGCCAGACCTTCGGGAACCTTATGCACACACACCGCCATCACGAGCGAGACATCGAGTAATCTTCCGCCCTGGGCGTGTGCTGCGTGGGCTTCATGACCCGCAGCCAGGGCCAGCCCATCCGCCGTGCAGTGAATGGACAGCGCCAGCATCATCGCGGCGGCGATTTCGCTGAAGTGGTGCGCAGTGGCCTCGTCGAAATGGCTGGCGGCGCACGCCGGGCAGACGTGATAGACGTATCGGGTGATCAGGGCGAATACGGCGTAGCCCGACCCGAGCGCGAGCAAAACGGCCCACCATTGCACGGCTTCCAGGCACTCGGGCAGAATCGCAAAGGCAGTCACCCCCAGCAGCGTGCCGGCCCCGAGACTGATCAACGCGCACAAGCGCCGGTGCGATGTGCCCAACGATGCTCCCAGAGCCCCTCCGCCGACGGCCAGAGCAAACGCCAGCACGACGTATCCGTTGAATAAACCTTCGGTCATTCTCGTTGGCCCGCCTGCGACGGGCATTTCCCGATCAGGCTGCTTGCATACTCGGCTCTTTCGTTTGTTCCGCGTCGCACCTTTGCACCTCCACCGTCAGATGCACCAATTCAGCATGCTCCTTCAGGAGCGCCTTATAGGCGGCCGGAGGCTGGGGGGCATGAGCTACGACCGAAATAATGGCCGCAAATTTGTTCACGCCGACCTGCCAGATGTGGAGGTCGGCAATTACGCTATCGCCGTCGCCCTCGATCGCAAGCCTAATTTCGGCATTCAGGTCATGGCTGTGTTGCCACGTGGAAAGGTCGGTCATGTGCATGGGGAATCCCCTAAGAGCCGGGGCGGGTCAGTTCCGCGAGCCGCTTATGATCCACGGTGTCGGAGGTTTTGTCAGGAACCTCCGCAGGCGGCGCGAGGCAGGACGGTTTAACCAGAGAAGTGAGGACCTCGTCAGCAGCCGCAGGGGCCGGAGCGGGCACAGGGGCAAGCGGAACGTTCGATATGACATCGGGGGACTCGGTCGCGAATGATCCTGCCGACAACTTTTCTGGAACAGTTCCGCAATGCAAATCCTCGCAGATGATCTGCACCAGGCGTTTTGAGGTCGCGGGTGACAGGACCGGAGCCAGAGAGCAAATGGCGGCGGGTTCGGAGAACAGTTCTTCAAACGTGCCGACGGCCTCGATTGTCCCCCAGCGATGAATCGCCACCCGATCACAGATACCGACCGCGTCGGCTAACCACTGGCTGCTAAAGACTATTGCTTTGCCGCCCCGGGCCAGGGCCAGCATCCGGCGTTTCAACTCCTCCGACCCGGCTGTATCCAGCGCATCGAACGGTTCGTCCAGAAGGAGCAAATCCGGGTCGTTTATGAGCGCGGATAACAAGCCGGCCAAGGGCTGCCGGCTTTGGGGACGCTCGTCTGGCATCCCGCCGCCCGCACGTGTCACCAGCTCAAACAGTCTTTCGAGCAAACCGCGAATTCCGGCGGTCGGAGTTCGCCGAGCCTGGGTATTGTTTTCGGCCAGATAGCCAATGCGCGCCTTGATGCAGCCGCGCCGGGGGGAACGGCCAAACACCTCGACCTTGCCCTCGGTGGGACGCAGCTTTCCGGCGAGGATTTTGAGCATGGTGGATTTCCCGGCGCCGGGCGGGCCAAGCAGACCAAACACCTCGCCTCGCCGGACATCAAAGGTTGCGTTCGCCAAGGCCCTAACCGGGTTCCCACCCCAGAGGCTATCGAAGTATCTGGTGACATTGAGGACTCTCGCCGCCGCTTCGCATTGAGCGGCTGGGCGGAGCGAAGTGACCGCTGTGTCGGCTATGTTGGCTCTGTTCACGGCTGGCTCAAATCAGAAGTCAGTTTCTCGGCGTCGAGCCGATAGATGCCTACCAGTTCGCCGTTTTCCCGCACGTCACCGACATGAAAGGTGCCGCAGACGGTTACCGGCTGATCCATAATCGGCTTGATGCCCTTGCCCGCCGTACGGACGTTGACCCATTCGGTAATCCTCGGAGGAATGCCGTAGCAACACATGCTTTGATTCCTCAAGATGAGGAACTCCGTTGCCCGCCCGTGCTCCAATGTCGTCGGAAGCATAAAGCCCTTCACGGAGACCTTATGGTCGCTGAGGGCCTTCACTTCGTCGGGGATCTGCCGCAGAGTATCGGCCGAGGCCCTTCTCGCATCCTTCTTATCATCCAGCATTTGGTAGGTCACGTCGAACGGAAAGGCGGAGAGCTTCTCAAAACCGATGGATAGGTATCCGGCTGGACCTGGTGCAGCCGAGGCCGGCAGGGGAGCAGGAACAGGCTCCCTCTGGGGAGCGCGATTCGTCGTGTCTAGTTCGGCCTGTCCTTGGCTTGCATCGCCGGGCGGAGTGGTCGCTGCCGTCGAGCCTATCGCCGTTCCGCGGACCGCCTGAGCCCGGACCATGTGTTTAGGCGAAGCAGTTGGGACGACGGAAAGCGCGATGGCGAACAAGGCGAGGCACAACACGGCTCCGATCCCCAGGGTCATCCAGCCTTTCTGGTTGGCGGCGGCCAAAGCTGCCGCCTTGCGAGTGCTCCTTTTCCATCCCGTCGCGCGCTTAGGGCGTCGGGCACGTGAGACACGAGAAGCCATGCTTACGGCTTTGCACTAAGAGTTTCGGCGTCCATGCGGTAGATGCTGGAGAGAAAGCCGTTCTCGCGCTCAGCGCTGACATGCAGCATTCCACGCGCGCGCGCTGGTCCGTCCATTATTGCTGAAACCCCGGGGGGTTTGACGCGGACCTTGATCAATTCGTGGATCTGAGGCGGAGAGCCATAACAACAGCCGAATGGGGCTTGGACGAGTATGAACTCGACCACCTTGTCCTTCTCATAATCGAGGGGAACCATAAAGCCTTCGACCGAGACGATACGGCTGTCGAGTGCGCGAATATCTTCCGGGATCATCGCATTGACCTGCCCGTTCGCCTTGGCTGCGTTCGTGTTAGATACCAGGTCATCGGTCAATTGGAACGGGAACCCCGACAGCCTATCGAAGCCAATCAGAGCGCCATCCGCGACATTATTAGGGTGCGAATTGGGAGCGGAATTCGTTTTGGCTGCGTCGGACGAAAGCGAGGGCTTCCCGTTTGTGCCACCGTTGGCGCCGTCGAAAATGGAATCGCCACGGACCTGGCCGTGAGCCAGCCAAGCATGTGATAAGGTTATCAAAAGGAACAGGACAATGGAGTTATGCATAAGTCAATGGATTGCTGTCTTGGGCTTGAAGTTCGGCTGCATTCCAGCATGCGGACCCTATTTCTTCCCGCCCTCATCGCTGCCCTTTGGGAAGCTGAACGCAATATTGGTGTATGTCTTCGTGCGCACGGTGATCTCTTTCAGGACGGCATCGAATGCCGGAGTGGTTTTCAGCCAGTCCGCCTGAGCCTCAAAGAGAGAAGTGTCGCCGACTTTCTCGCCGGTGGCGTTGTTGGGGATGGACAAGAATACCAGTTTCTCCTCGTGGCCGGATACGGTGGCCGTGATTTCCAGGGCGGGCGCGGCGATGCGAACAAAGTTTTCCAATTCCCCATCCAGGACAAACGCCTGCAATTTCCCCGCGGAGGCGTCGCGCACAATTTCGACGTGATACTCCTCCTCCCCGAGTTCCACCGGCGCGCCGCCGTGCGGGGGGTGATGTTCATGCTTGTGAACGGCTTCCTTCGCAGGAGCCGCGGCGTTTTCAGGCTTGGAACAACCGGCGAAAAGGCCGGCGGCCAACGCGATAGACAGCACTCTGGTTGGCTTCATAATCTTGGCTTTGGCTGCTTCATGAATGTGGGGTCAGGTTTTCCGCGACATCCGTGCGGTAGGCCTTGACCGCCGGAATAATTCCGGCAAGCGCGCCGAGCGCAATTAACACGGTCGGAGACCAAAGCATCACGGCGTTGAACTTGAAGGGATCTATCACCACACCCGTTTGCGCGCGCATCAGGCCCGCGACGACCGTAACGATGACGCCATAGACGGCGAAGCCCGCCGCCATGCCCAAAGCCGAGATGGAGGCCGCCTCCAGGAGAATGGCGCTGAAAATCGTGAATCGCCTGGCGCCCAGCGCGCGCAAGATCGCGATTTCCCGCCGCCGCTCATTCATCGAGTTGTAAATGCCGGCGAGAATCGAAGCGGTGGCCACACTGGCCACGAGATAGGAAACCAGCGCCAGCACCCGGTCGAACCAGCCGATCTTGTCAAACAGTTCCGCCATCACGCTGCCAATGGGCCAGGCGAACGTGAGCCGGTTGCCTTGTTTGTTATACATCATGTCCATCTGAAACCCGGCAATGGCGCTATGGGCCTTGAGTTTGACCAACACGGCGCTGACATCCGTGGCGGCTTTCGGGTCGTGGCCGCTCATGCGTTGAATGCCGACCAGCGGAATCCAAATCACGCGGTCGGCGGGCGTGTTGCTCGGCTTGAGCACCCCAACGACCACGTAGGTTTCCGAATGCTGGTTCTTTTCGTCGAATATCAGCCCATGAAACGGATGAAAGGTGTCGCCCACGTGGAGTCTCATCTTCCGCGCGACGAAGTCGCCGACGACCGCCTCGCGCCGCGTCGGATCAAACCATGCCCCGCCCGGTTGCAAGGCGAATTTCTGACCGGGCGCGTATTCGGTCTTCTCGAACATCTCGGGCACCGTCCCGACGAGCCGGTAGCCGCGGTAGTTGTCCCCCACGGCGAGCGGCACGGCCAGCTCGACGTTGGGATTCCTCTGAATGTCCAAAAAGTCGCTCCAGGAGAGGTTGCCGGGCGAGGCTTCGAGGTGAAAAATCGCGTTCAGAACAAGCTGCAGCTTCGAGCCGCGCGCGCCGAGCACGGCGTCGAACCCCGCATTGACGCCGGTGAAGGTGGCCTGCGACTGCTGCTTCACGGCCCAGACCGACATGAGCAGCCCCCCTGCGAGGGCGATGGAAAAGGCTGTGACACACGTTGACAGCGTATGTTGGCGAAGGCTTTTGAGGACTATGCGCCCGATCGTCATACTGGCGGCTCCTCCGCAGAATTGTGGTTAATACGGTCGAAAGGTTCGACGTTATCGAACTGGGCGAGGACCTCGCGGTCGTGGCTGACGAGGAGCAAGGCGGCGCCGTTTTCACGGCACGCTTCGCGAATCAACTTCAGGGATTCCCGAGCATTCTTATGGTCGAGGTTGCCGGTGGGTTCGTCGGCCAGCACGAGCCTGGGTTTGTTGGCCATCGCGCGGGCGACGGCAACGCGCTGTTGCTGTCCAGTGGAGAGTTGCCGCGGGTAATGCTTGAGGCGGTCGCCCAGCCCTACGCGTTCGAGCAGTTTTACGGCGAACGGGCGGTCCGCACCGGGGCCGAAGGACATGCCCAACAGCACGTTCTCGAGGCAGGTATAGCCTTGGAGCAGGTTGAAGGTCTGGAAGATGTAACCAATGGTTGTAGCGCGCAGGTGGTCGCGCGCCGGCTCCTCCAGCGCCGACATCTCCCGGCCGGCAATCGCGATGCGGCCGGAGTCGGGTCGAAGGATGCCGGCAATTAAATGGAGGAAGGTGGTCTTGCCCGAGCCGCTTTCGCCCTCGAGGGCAACCTGGGCCTGTTCGGCGAGGCGGAAGGTCCGCACATTGACGACACAATGATTCGCGCCATCGGCAGTGAACGACTTCTTGAGCTTGGAGATTTCGAGCAGGGGCATAGGTCTGGTGCGAAGCGTCATGGGGCCTTGCCAGGGTTCTGACTGGATTGATCCGTGTGGGTCTGGTCAGCCGAAGACATTTTGCGCCGGACCTCTTCGATGTATCTCTCGACCGCAGCCGGACTTGGCGAGCGGGCCTTCCACCGTTCCATGTAGGCCAAGGCCTGGCGGTAATTCCCCTGCTTTGTTTCCAGGAGCGCAAGATGGGAGGCAATTTCCACGAACAGGAACTTGTCGGGGTCGGCTTTCGGGGCTTCCTGCTTCCCCCATTCACGGAGAGCGGCCTGCCAAAGATTTCGCGCGTGAGTCTCATCGTGCTTGTTCTCGCTATAAACGCGCCCTAGCTCATACATGATCTCGTAGCTGTCGGGGTTCGCCCGCAGACCCTCCCGCAGGAACTGCTCGGCCTCGGCCACCTTCCCCATCCGCTCGCGCAGCCAGTAAGCGCTGACCGTGTAGGTGCGAATATCATTGGGATTCAATTCGGCGGAAGTCCGCAGCCACGGCATGATTTCCCGGACCTGGGAACTGTTCCCCAAATCTCCCGAGGCCCCGCCCTCGTCGAGATGGGTGTGCCGGGAAGGGAAGAGCTGGCGGCTGAAGGCGTCAATCCAATCGCGCGGCTTGCCGAGGAAGCCTGTTTCGTCGCCCCGGTTGCGACCACCCACGGTGCCGCTGTCCTCAGCCATGTGAGGGGTTTGGAAGGCCTCGCGGTTGTCAAAGACAGTTGGGTAGAAGCCGCTGTGGAAGTAGGCATCGGCTTTGACGAAGAAATGGTTGGCAAACATGCGGCGGCTGTCGCCCATCAAAACATTCAGGAGGTCGGCTGATTCTGCGCGGTTGCCCTGCCAGCCTTGGAACCAGAGATCCAACCAGGCAGCCAGGCCGCAGCACAAGACCAGCAAGGCAATGAGGATCAGAAGAGGCAATCTGGCCGAGCGCATGGCGAGGGATCAGTTGATGGCTTTGCGGCGAAAGACGAGGCAGGCGGAGATCAGGAAGGCGGCGGCATAAGCCAGGCCATAAAGCGTCGCCACGCCGCAAACCGTCCAGGCAATCGGCGGCCAATTGTGAATAATCAAATCCCGCACATCGAAGAGTTCGAGATGGGGAATGAGGTAGTAGAAGCCATACAAAACCGACCGGCGCGGCTCGGGCAGGTGCAAGGCAACTTTGTTGAGATGTCTGCCCAGGAGCAGGATAAATGCGACCACCACAAAGCAGATAGTGGTGTTGGCGGAAGGCGCGCTAAAAATCAGCGAGCCGAGCAAGGCGAACGCGATCACCACCCCCAGCATGACCCAATGCAGCGTGCCCGCTTGCAGATAACTGAGGAGCGGCCAGTGATGTTCGCGGCTGGCGGCGAGCGCGCCGAAAAACGTGTAAAAGCAAACCAACGCCAGACCACAGGCGAGCCAGCAGCCGAGGAATTTCCCCAGGAGCAGTTGTGTTCGGGTCAATGGTTTGGCCAGCAACGGAAAGAGCGTGCGGTTTTCCCGCTCGGACGGAATCTGCCGGGCGGTCGTGGTAATCGCGATAACCAGCGAGCAAATCCAGATGCACAGGAGGCAGATTTCCTTCAGGTACCGTACGATCTTATCGTCATTGAAGAAGTTGACGGAGGCCATGACCAGGCAGATGAGCGCGGTCAGGATGAACAGGACGTAAAAGTCCTTGCGCCGATACAGCTCCTTGATGACGACGCCGGCAATGGCAAAAATGTTATTCATGGCAGGGAGTCAATTTGAAGGTCGGGCTGCATAGCCGATGACTTTGAGGAAAAGCTGCTCGAGGCTGCACTGATGCTGCCGGGCAAGCTCGGAAACACGGCCTTCGACTTTGAGTTCGCCCTGGTGCAGGATGGCGACGCGGTCGCAGACGGTTTCCACCTCGCCCAGCTCGTGGGAGGAAAAGAAGACGGTCTTGCCCTCATTCTTAAGCCGCTGGATCACCTCGCGGACCCTCATCCGGCCGATGGGATCGAGCCCGCTGGTCGGTTCGTCCAGGATGAGAAGCTCGGGATCGTTGATCAGGGCCTGGGCCAGGCCGACGCGTTGTTGCATCCCCTTGGAATAGGTTTTGATCTGGCGCATGCGGGCCTGTTCCAAATCCACCAGTTTCAACACACCGTCAATTCGTCTGCTCCGTTCCCCTCTGGGAATTTTGAAGATGCGGGCGTAGAAGCGCAGCAGCTCCTCAGCGCTCAGGAACTTGTAATAGTAGGTCAACTCGGGGAGATAGCCAATACGCTGCCGTGCGATGGGCTCACGCACATCGGTGCCGAACAGCGAGGCGCTCCCGCTGCTCGCATTGATGAACCCGAGCAGCACATTCATGGTGGTCGTCTTGCCGGCCCCGTTCGGCCCGAGAAAGCCGAACACCTCGCCACGCCGAACAGCGAGCGTCAGGTCCTTGACGGCTTGCCGGTCCGGCTGGCTGGTGCCCCGCCCGCGATAGGTGACACAGAGGTTTCTTGTTTCCAGAACCGGGTCTCTCGCCGCCTGCCGGGAGAACCCGGCCCCGGAGGAGGCGCAGGAGGGCGGGGAATCCGAACCGTGCGGGCCGGGAACCCGACCGTTTGTGCTTCGCTCAGTCTTTTGCGTCGGGAGCTTGAGTGTGTCCATAATCGGATAATGAGATGGGGAGACCGCCCATCACTGCTTGGCGGCTCCGTTCTGTTGTTTAGTGACCTTGTCAACCAGCTCGTTATACTTTGCCACCACACCGTTTCGGTCCTTCACGCTATCATTGAACTTGGCAATGAACTCGTCCCGCTGCGCCACAAGCTCTTTGATGGCCTCATTCTGCTTCTTGATTCCGTCATAGGCGTCCTTGAGTTTCGCCTCCAGGGTGGCCACCCCCTTTTTATACTCGGCGATCTCGTTCGTGAGCCCTTCGCCGGCCGAAAGGAGCCTGGCGATCTCACGCTTCTGGCTAAGAACGAGTTGGTCATTGGTTTTGGCAGTCGCTTTGAGCTCGGACAGCCGCGCATCCATTTGCGCGATTTGCCCATCCATGGCGTGGATGGAGTTCGTATAGCCCTGGATGGCCGAGGCCTTTTCATACACCGTCTGGTTCAGCTTCTCGATCTGGAGGCGCTGAGAAGTCTGGCCGTACCACTGATAAACACACAAGCCGCACAGGCCGAGAGCCAGGACAATGAGCAGGTTTTGCTGGAAGCTTTTCATATTGGCCTCAGGAATGACTGGGGGCCGGCTTG
>Ga0181532_10002201_pt1 | contig 18237 bp, 16 predicted proteins | sample PEATcosm2014_Bin_33_FD_119768 | JGI IMG/M metagenome (GOLD analysis project Ga0181532, IMG submission 119768) | Peatland microbial communities from MTU Mesocosm Facility, Houghton, MI, USA - PEATcosm2014_Bin11_30_metaG | ecosystem: Environmental > Terrestrial > Soil > Wetlands > Peat | place...
AAAATGTCAGAAATGAGACTTGCAGGAAAGAGCGGCGACAGGTACAACGTCTAAAGTTCCGGGCCTGCTATGGCCGGTTTTGAAGTGACCCCGCATGGCCGGTTTTGCACTGACCCTTGAGGGCTAGCACGCTAGATTGAGGACGGTTCCAGCGCTGGGTCAATGCCGTTAGTGACCGATATACGGCTAGCGAGCCCAGAGAAAACCACCCAAGGCAATTTTGTCAGTTCCTGGCACCTGGTGCCCGAAGATCACAATGGACATTCCGAGCTATACTCTTTAGATCATATTTTGACTCAAAATCCATGTCAGCATTCTACTCTTCCGTCACGCCGAAGATTCTTGCAACCGAAGAGAAACGCCGGTATCGCGTTCTCGTCCTCATCACCCATGTAATTCCCTACGGATCCTCATTGCTCCGGCTTCTCGCCCAGGATCAGCGCCTGGACCTACTCGTAGCTTACTGCAGCATGCAAGGTGCGGATGCCGGTATGGATCCCGAATTCGGCATCGAGATCCGCTGGGATACCCCACTGTTGGATGGCTATTCTTGGGTTCACATCACCAATCGATCTCCGTGCCCCGGCCTCGGCCGGTTTTTCGGCCTTCTAAATCCTGGCCTCTGGACATTGATTCGTTCTCAATCTTTTGACGCAGTTGTTATTTATACCGGCTATATGTGCGCAAGCTTCTGGATAGCCTGCTTCGCTGCGAAGAGCCGCGACATTCCGGTCATAATATCTTCCGATTCGAGTTCTCTACTTCAGCGTGAGGGAAAGCAATGGAAGGCCAGACTCAAGCCTTTCATTCTTCGGTTCGTTTACCGATATATTGATGTCCTTATGGCGGCATCTCGGCCAGTCAAGGACTTGGCGATTCAGCTAGGCAAGCGTGAAGAGGAAATTGTCATCATTCGCTCGGGCGTCGACAAGGACGCGTGGCTCACTCGTCTAATAAGCTTTGACCGAGACGCGATGCGCGCCTCCTGGAATGTGCCGGCCGACGCCTTGGTTGTCCTGTACTGTGCGAAACTTCAATCTTGGAAACGTCCGCTAGACCTTCTGCGGGCGTTTACCAAAGCCAACGTTACTGGGAGCTATCTAGTTTATGCAGGCGAGGGACCTCAGCGTTCAGAACTGGAGCGCGAGGCTGCATCTCTCGGCATCAATGAGCGAGTGCGAATCCTCGGCTTCGTCAACGACTCTCAGTTGCCCGGAGCCTATAAAGCAGCCGACCTCTTCGTTCTCCCTTCTGAATATGACCCTTGTCCCCTCGTAATCCCAGAGGCAATGTTCAGCGGTCTTCCGGTACTTCTAAGTGATGCAGTCACAGGACGATTGGAAATGATCGATCACGGAAACAGCGGCTACGCGTACCCATGTGGAGATACTGATGCTTTGGCCGCCTTGTTGAAGAAGATTTTGGCTGATTCAGCTCTTCTCCAACACATGAAAGAGTGTGTCGCCAGTCAAATGGAGCGATGGACTGCATCTGATCTGCTTGACTCGTGGGTGGGGGCAATTGAAACTTCATATCGTAGCAAGCAGGGGAAGGCGGCAAGGAAGAATCGCTGATACGGTGGTCGCTTTCAAGTCTTGATAAAGGCTTTTTCATTGCAGCGGAGCAACCGATCTATGAGCTCCGCTCGACTTTCTAGGAGATTGCTTTAGCTGACGGAAGATTGCTATCAAGAAATATCAATATACCTGAAAAGAAAATTCCGCCCAAGCGCGACAAGACAATCTTCACAACAGTGTTCGCTGCCTACGCTTACTCAAAGTTTCTTTCGAAATACGAAAACTGCATGAGTGGCCAAAGAGGCGGGACAGATCTTTGCCATAGCCGGCTCGGTCCAAGCTGAAAAAGGGACTGTAATGTGGCGCAGCTGCCAATAGATACGACGTATCATGGAGTATTCATCAGAATGAGAAGGAGGCCAACCGGACAGGGCTTGGTTGGCATGGATGCCTCCTCGCCCAGAAAGCATCTGTGCCAAACGAACAAAAAGACGATCGGGAAATAGGAATTCCTGTCCAAAACACTTGATCAACGTGGTTCCGCAAGCTTCGACTTCGCGAATCCAATCCCTAGGCGGTCGCGAAAAAACATGAAAACCCTGTCCACGAACTAATTCCAACAAGATCATGCGGCCCCCGGGGCGTAAAACACGGACCATTTCTTGCAGAGCCTTGGGCTGCATGTCATAAGGTATGTGTTGGACCACCGTGATGTCCGATAGGCAGTCGAACGCAGCATCAGAAAAAGGCAAGTTGTAGGCTAGCCCCGTCGCGAGAGGGGTAGTGGTGTGATGGGCGCGTGCAATGCGAAGCATCCCGAACGTCGCATCCACTCCTACGGGAGAGAACCCGAGTTCTTCATAACGCCGAACCCAGCGTCCAGTCCCACAACCTACATCCAGAAACCGCGCACCGGGCGAGATCTCTGCAATCACGAGAGCACGACGAAGAGCTCGAAATTGCAAATCATCGATGGCCTGATTGAACCAACTAGGCGCTTGAGGATGCAGGATGGGAGCGAATCCAAAAGCATCTACCCTGTCAAAGCCTTCAGCTAAACTTGCCCAGTAGTCTTTAGGGGAATACATCTTCTTTTTCGCCTAGATTGGACGCACAAGAATTCTAGCTCCAAAAGTCTGACCTCTAACATTCTTTTTCGCCGGCGCGTTGAGAAGCACAGCTGTTTGTCGCGTTTCTGGTTACTGCATCAAAAAGGAGTGCTGCAGCGCGCAATGAAGTTTTTCTGTTATCTATGCTGTCCTCAGCTTAGGTGCTAGAGATCTTATTCGAAGTGAGTCGTCGATAGATCTCGGCGTGTACCTCAATCATCCGATCCATTTTGAAGCACTTGAGAACCCTACGATAGGCAGCTTGTTCCATTCCCTTCGCCAAAGATGGATCATCCAGTAGACGAGCGATTTGATGAGCCAGGTCATTAGAATCCCCAGTCTTAAACGTAAGCCCAGTATCACCCAGAACCTCGACAAAGGCACCTAGATCAGAAGCAAGAACAAGAATTCCACGCAGCATATTCTCTGCGACAACCATTCCGAAAACTTCTCCCCCTAGCGATGGAATGACTACGAAATCTGCTTTCGCGAGGATTTCTGGTATTTGCGACTGAGGTACACGGCCTAAGAACCGGACTTGGGAAGTAAGTTGCCACTCGCGTACCAGTGCCTCGAGGGAAGTGCGCTCAGGACCATCCCCCACGATAAGTAATTCGAACGAGCGTCTTTGTTGTCGAAGTATCTTGGAAGCTTCTATGAGCAGGCGAATTCCCTTGGTAGTAACCAAACGGCCTATAAACACGAGAAGCGGTGTTGCATGAATGCTGGGAAACCGTACAAGGGGAGGGGATGTCGGCAAGCCATGATGTACGGTTTCTGAACGAGGCAACTGGAGCCGAGACGCTAGCCAGGCAGTTGGCATGATGTTTGCAGCAACGTGCCGGCACAGAAAACGGCGGAAAAAAGTGAGAAGCCATAGACGGAATGAAACAAGTCGGTTGCGACGAGGACTGCACCTAAGGCAAAATCTATGCCGGCCAGCCATGAAGTGGCCTGGACAAGGCACGTTTTCTGGTTCTTGAAACAATTGCCCTGTCGGACAAATGGCCTGGAATCCGTGATGTTCGACAATCACGGGTTTCCGCGAAAAGAGCCCATGGAGCATAGGGCCGATGGCTGGACCTGCGATATGGAGTACGTCTGCCTCTCGAATCAGTCGCCTGAGCTCTGAGGTGCCTGGCTGACGAATGATGCGGAAAGGCAGGAGTCCATCCTGAAAACTGCCAGCAGCAGTTTGTGTTACTAATGTTATATCGAAATCTGAAGAGCCGTCGACTGCTCGTTCCGCCGCCAGACCAGACGCCAAAGATAAGACAATGGTCTCTACGCCTCCGATACTTGGTGGAAAGTAGTGTGAATAGATCAGGAGTTTCACGGAGCAAGTCTCTTTGAGGTAATGAACGTGGGCTTGTCCAATTGGCAATACAATTTTGGGATGGCAGAATTGTGACGCAATTTAGCGATCATGGCAGGATTGCCTCGGTTACCTAGGCAACTCTGTGGCATTGCGACTTCCTATCGCTTCTCTTGGTTGATCCGACTTCTACCGATCAACAACCAAGATATCGTCTTGCAGTCAATTTGTCGACGAACCAGAATCATATGGGCGTGATCAATTTAGCCTCGAACGGGTGACATACCCATTGACTAGGATGGGTTGCTCAGATACGAAAACATCGAACGCTCGTATAGGAGTTGAGGCATCAGACAATGTAGTGGCCAGCTATCAGAGAGATTGCCCAACTACTAGAATTCAGGCGCTGCCAGTGTCGCTGAGAATAATAAGACGCCATGCATGAGGTCTGCCAAGGCTCGAAGCAATCGCGTGAAGAACAAAGGCGATTGAGATTTCCAATCCAGTGCCGATGACCAGCGAAAGTGCTGTCCCCAAACAAGTGCTTGCCCAGATACAGACAATGATTTTCTTTGACCGCCCCCTATTCTATAATCAACTGGCAAATAACTCCGAGGCAGTTCAGATTGACAAACATTGGATATAGTAAGGCCGACGCAAGTACCAAGCAAACCTTTGTCTCTTTTCGAGAAAGTGGAGGCCCCGTCCTGCCAAGGCCTCGATAGGCTTCTTGGCCCCGATCTGACGACACTAACGACACTATCAGCTCTATCCAATCTTTCCCAGGATCACCGGAGCTACCACCGTGAGCATTCACTGCATTGCGTTGCTTGGCCGCCAGGACAAACCTACAGATGCGGTTGAGGAATATTGTCGCTACCTCGGGAGCGCGCTGGAGGCTCATGATTTTCAGCTCGAAATCCGTCGCGTCCCTTGGGAGATTAACGGCTGGCGGGATGCACTCCACGCTCTGCAACTCCAGGCAGCAAGATGGCGCGGCACCTGGGTGTTGCTTCAATACACAGCTCTAGGATGGTCCTCGAGAGGATTCCCTCAAAGAGTTCTCCGGACCCTGAAAATTCTAAAATCCGCCGGTGTCCGCATTGCCATTGTCTATCACGATGTCGAACCCTACCATGGTTCTCGTCTCGTCGATCGCCTCCGCCGCGCCGTTCAACTTCGTACCATGCGCAGTGCTATCAGACTCTCTGAACTTGCCATATTCACCATCCCCCTAAACAATGTCTCTTGGCTCTCCAGCCCCGTACCTCAAGCCCATTTCATTCCCGTCGGCCCCAATCTGCCAATTCCCGAAACAAGTTCTAGTGTCGGCGATCCGCACGAGTTCCCAACCATCGGTGTTTTCAGCATCACCGGTGGCGCTGCCGGTGCGCGTGAAACGGACACCATCCTCTCCTCTGTCCGCTACGCCGCTAAACGTCTTGGTAGGCTTCGGCTGTTGGTTTTTGGCCGGCACGCGGAACTCCGCGAGGCAGAACTTCGTCAGGGTCTTAAGGACATGCCCATTGAATTATCCGTCGAAGGCGTTGTCCAACCCGATCAGGTCATTCGCAAGCTCTCTGCCTGTGATCTCCTTCTTTTTATCCGAGGCCCCATCTCTACGCGTCGCAGCAGTGCACTTGCAGGTATTGCCTGTGGCCTTCCCATAATCGCTTATCCTGGCACAGAAACCGCACCACCCATCACGGACGCTGGCATCGTTCTCGTCCCGCCTGACCAACCTGATGATCTTAATGCAGCCCTGGTTCGAGTCCTCTCTGACGATACCTATCGCGGGAATCTCGCAGCTCGCAGTCGTGCCGCCTACAAAACCTACTTTGCCTGGGCCGCCATCGCTGCTCGTTTCAGCACGCTCCTTAACACTCGCTAGCCCTTGGTTTTCGCATATCTCTTTTGTAGTCTCTCTATCAGTGCAGGTAGTAATTTTCCAGCTTGATTTGGTCCAATCCCTGTCTTGACTTGTGAATCCTCCCCATTCGCCGTATGCATAGCCACCAGTCAGCCAGAAAGCAGGAATTAGAGAATGAACTCAGTTAAGCAACTGGAAAGAGAGACATGCCGGGTGGTCCGTTGGCGGAAAACTAGAACTAACGGTAAAACTGAGTCCCGGGGAGCGATCCGTGATCATGTACGTTCGGCCGGTCGTCTTATTACAAGAAACACCAAGTTTTGTCCCCAGCGAAGAATCTTCGATGATTAGGATCTGGCTGTCCGCTGTCACAGCGGTAGTATTCACTCTGGCAGCTGTAGATCCTACACCCAGCACAAAACTACCCGCCGGGGCGGAATCGCACCTTGCTGGCGAGGTGGCTGAACTGCAATTTGCCAAGGTCCCGTAAGTTGAAACCACTACTGGATGCCCTGCCACATTGCAAATCTGCCCAACTCGGCAACCGGGATCAACCGAATTCATGCTAGACGCGAACTCCAGCACTTCGTTGTCAGAGATCGTTCCAGCGGGGATTATATAAAGCGTTGGCCCGTAGAGTGTCGGCGTGATGGAATTGTTATATACACCGCCCGCGCAGAGAGTGGTTGCAGAACCGCTTGATGCTACCTTGTAGGCTTTCCATAGGTACTGCCACTGACCGTCACCTTTTTGCAAGCCATCATTGCCAAAGCTGCTTGAAAATTTGGGCAGTCCGTAACCGCTACAACCTGGACCAAGAGTGCCCGCCCTTGGCCATCCCCCTTTTGCCCATACTCCGACAACGATCCAGTCGTTAGCAGTGGGTTTATAAGAAGTAGTTGGACCCATAGAAAGTATTTGAAGTCCAGCGGCATTGTAAGAGATTGACGCCGCCTTTGAACCTCCAAACGGATCAGTCAGACCCTGGGTGAAAGTTGTACCGCTGACGGGATAGACCCAAGTCGAGGTATCAACCTTCGCATTGTTTTCAAAGCGAGAAGGAACTAGCCCAGCAAGTCGCCTACCAGCGTCTGTGTTTCCGACCTCGTACCCGCCAAAAAATCCTGTTTGTCCCTGGCGCAGTGGGCTCACTGTGTTATCCGATGTAGACTCATCCGTGGAAAAAACTGAGTTAAGCATGGTGGCTACGCCTTGCACGCCCCCAGTACCGATTACTATCGGGCCTCCACCAGCACCATCATTTTCGACAGTGGGTATCGAGTTCGGATTATCAGATATCATAATGTCTTGCAAAACTGCTTTTACCCCTACTGTCCAGCCTGTAAACCAGATGGTCGGAGGAATAGCGCCGCAGCAGGCTTCTTGAATTACATTTCTTGCGTACAGGCCACCACCGTCTACCCCAGGTATGAACTTGATGCCTCCGTTGTCGAGGTTAGTATCGTTGATAGTGGCCTCAACCGCATTGCTTACCGTCGCATCCATAAGGATCGAGGCGGCATTGTTCGCAGTATAACCGCCTACTGCGACACTCGCCGTACCAGCGCAACCAAAGTCACGGAACCAAATCCAATAGCTGTAACCAGTTATGTCAGTACATGGCCCGTTTGTAGCGCCCTGATAGGCATAAGCCGCCACGTTCTCAAGGGTCAGCAGCGTGACACCGCAAGTATTATTGCGTAGATTGTTGGAGCATTCTCCTAGAACGATTCCACGCCCTGAAGCGGAAAAGGATATATTTTGAATCCTGATAGGGTAACCATTGCCGGAAATCCAGAGTGCCGGATGATTGTTGTCAGCTGTACCTCCTGCGTTAACAAGAGCTTTAGGGGCATGTGGGTTTGGGCCACCATTCGTGTTTGCGATACCGATGATGTCGATACTGTTGGTAGAAGTCTTTAGCCATCCAGCCGGCGGGCGACTATAGTTCGGGTCAGCCGAGTTCATCAACCAAATACCTGCACCAGCGGTAGGATTAGCGGATGAGCCAGTGCCCACATAGATCGTGCCGCTGCCTGCCTTATTTGTGCCGCCACCCGGCAGAGAGACCAACGCCCCGTAAATCGTGTGTTTGGCGGTAGCCCAAGACAATCCGTCATTTGCATCGCTGCCGCCATTAGAGACATATTGGACTGCGATAACCTCAGGCACTTTCGTTGATCCCGTTTTCTGTCCCCCAGGACCTTCCGATGCAGAAATCTGCTTAGTTCCGCCGTTTACGAGTTGGTCGAGCAGCTCCGAGGGAAGAAAACTCGGCGAGGGTTCAGGCTTCTCCCGCGTGTTGATCCTTGCAGCATCTGGTTCAGATATTGTGAATGGACGGTTAGCTGTGTCTTGACCAACATTGCATGGAGGGACCTGATGCAGAGCACTGGTCGAGAGGAAGGGTGCCACCGTCGCTGCGATTCCTCCACCCCATCCATATTGAGTGCGCATTGATCCAATCAGCGAAATGGTGATAATGAGCTCAAACGCAAAGTCTCTACGCATTGCTACTCCTCGATCTGTTGGTAAACTTCACAAGAGGTGCCAGTTTCCCAAACTAGTCTCCGTTTGATCGATCGGTCTAGGGTCAGGGGCCTTCGCAGTCAACGAACTAAACTAGCAAAAATTGAAATAAAAACGTACCTCTGCCAAGTAAACACTAAAGGAAAACACAGAGAGCCATCTTTTCTTCCCAGTGACCAAATCACTTGCAGCCTTAGCCAGATGCATGCTCTATCCGAGCGAGCGTTTCAAACATTTGGGTTTCCCGTTTCAGTCGGCTCCACCATCGACTGTTGTCCGACCACACGCAAGTCGAATGGAAATAAATTCCATTCCATAGAGTAATCCACGGGCTGTAGATAGAACAGATTCTTAGAAGGGATTGTGGGGCGCTTTGCACTGATCGGTGCACAGTTGTAAGTGACTGCAAAATCTGTGTTGATGGCCCCTGCCAACAAGCGCATACAAACTCTTCTAAGCAAGTACCCGCTGCATTTTCTGCTACAGTGACACGACGATGTTTTCGGATACCATTACGTCGATTGATGAGCATGCTTACATAGCGGCAAAGGTAGCGCGGGGTGCGTGCCCTGAGCTTCCTGAGAAACCCGATTTGGTTTTGCCTCCATCGCACTCAGTTCAACCTCCATGCTGGAATGAACGTAGTGAGTAGATATTCCGATCGAACTCTGCCCCGCTATTCTCGCGAGCGTCCAGACGTAGCAGCCCGATGCTCCCAGGTGCATAAGAAACGTGTGGCTCAGGGTGTAGTTCACGGAGGTGCGAACAGGTTTGGCGGGACACTCTCGCTCGCCTCCATTCGTTATGCCAAACCACGGTATCAGCCGAACGAATTGGCTCCGTGCCGGTCGCCCTCCTGGGGGTGCGACGACGCTGAAGGCGGCAAGAGAATTTGCCCGCATAAGTGTAAGGAAGAGTATCGGGAATGGCTGGGGCGCTGGGAACCGAAAGGCGACCATCGTTCGCTTTTGATTATGCAATAATTGCTAAGGTAGCGGCCCCGAGATTCCTGCCCCAGGTGTAAGAAAGGAGATTCATCTCAGCTACCACAATGTCTCTGCTTCACTTTGCCCCGTTATCAGCCAACTGAAGAAGGATCCTGCACCTGGGCCGAGTTCCTCCGTTCTCGATGAGTGCGAAGACAGCCAAGACGAAGGCGGCGAAGAACTGGAACGCGGATCACAAGAAGAAGGATTCGTTGGCCATCGGTAGCTTTCTCGTGGAGAAATAGAATGAACGAATCGAGCAGCCGCCTCGCAAAAATTTTCTTACGCTATGCCTCGCCACTCTTCGGCCTTCGTCACATTCCCCTTCTCGGCGGCCTTCTCAGTTGGACTAGTCGCCGCCTCGTGCCCAGACAAACCCTTGTATGGGTGCAAGTTCAGATCGGGCCAGCCGCGGGTCTTTCGATCCGTGTCAATCCGCGTACTGGCCAGGATGTGTGCCTTGGTGTTGTTGAACCTGCCGTTCAGGACGCAGTCCAGAAATTTCTTCGTCCCGACATGACATTTTACGATTTGGGGGCCAACATAGGTTTCTTTTCGCTGATGGCTGCGCGCCTCGTTGGCCCCTCCGGCCGAGTGATTTCGTTCGAAGCCGATCCTGAAATTGCCGCTCGCCTGCGCGAAAATCTGGCCTTTAACAACTTCCATCACGCCACCGTTGAGCAGAAAGCCGTCTGGTCTGAACCTACAAGAGTTACCTTTGCCCGTGCAGACCTGAACACTTCGCTCGACCGCGGTCTGGGCCATGTGGAACTTATCCCCTCGTCCTCCGCTGAGACCATCACCGTAGAAGCCGACTCTCTCGACCACTACACCGCCACCCACCCAGTACCCGATTTTGTCAAGTGCGATGTCGAAGGCGCCGAGCTTGCTGTTTTTCAGGGAGCTTCGCATGTACTCCGTGAAAAACGTCCCATTCTCCTAGTCGAAATTCATAGTCCGGAGAACCATCGCCTGCTCTCGAAACAATTTAGAGAACTCGGCTACACGTGCACCGTGTTGGACGAGAACCATATTCTCGCTCTGGCCAAATGATTACGCCCGTCATCGCGCTGCACGGCCATCAAGTCGGACGAGATCGAGGGATGATACCCTTATCTCACTTTGGTATTTTATGATTGTTTTTTGATTACCTTCTCTTGCGATTGAGTTTAGGGAGGCCTTAAGCCATGCCGCAGTGTGTCGAAGCCTACTCTCAAAGAATGTTCGTACCCCCCGGCCCTCTCGACCCGGTACCTAAGCATGCTTATTTCGCAAGTCGCGACAAGCATAGTGGCGGAAACGCTCGGTCGTCGGAGCTTCAACGATCCGAGAAGTGCGTTGCTTTGGCCAGCGTTCGCGTGCTCATGGGTGGAGCTGACACGCAGAAAAACGACTTGCAGTCGCTTAAGTTTCCGCTGTAATCCGAGTATGCAGTTTTGCGAACAGTTCGCATGTGATTGGAAGAGTGGCGCGCCCGTGGGGATTCGAATTCCTGGTTCTCTGCTTAGAAGGAACTTTAAGGAGATCTGTACTAAATCAGAGGCGCTTGTAACTGATTGTCCGGTAAGCGAACTCATCAGGACGGAGATTCCCGTTGAAGAACGAGGGTTTGCGCACGGACGCGGAGTGAAATCTGAGGTACACTCTTCCGAACCGCCCGACGTGATTTGTCAGTTGAATATCCCGGGGAGAATGGATGAGAGAGAATCTCGGCCGTGTCGATTTCCAAATAGCATTCTGCCTTACCCTGTTCATCGGTTTAATTGCTTGTCTTTACACTTTTAGTTTTTATCGAAATAAGCCCACGAGCGGTTGGAGGCGGACACTCCAAGGTTGGACGGCTGGGTTTGATTTCTCACTGGATACGTTGGGTGGTTTTAGCTACACCGGATTGATTCTTGCGAGCATCCTCGGTCTTTTCTTAGAACTGTTGATGATTCGTTGGATGTCTTCCGAGGTGCGCATCTTTGCGTTTCTCAAGAATTTTATGTTGGTGTCATGTTTCCTGGGCTTCGGCCTGGGCTGTTTTCTTTGCCGGAAACGCATCAACCTCTTCGCGATGGCTGCCCCCCTGCTCTCACTAGTGTTTCTCATTCAATTTCCCTGGCAACCCCTACGCGCTTTGATCAGCGCTCTTCCTTCCTATCTAGGGGTCGCCTCGGAAGTTAATTCCATGGGTATTCCGGCCGTACCCTTCTCCGGTTTGGCACTTTTGGCCTTGGGAGCGGCGATTGCCATCACCGTACCGCTGTTCATTTTGAACGCGATGGTATTTATCCCGCTCGGACAGATCGTGGGTGGCTATTTAGAAAGAGCGCCACATGGGATTTTCGCTTACTCCGTCAATATTCTGGGAAGCCTCGGAGGCATCCTTCTCTTCACGCTCCTTTGCCAATACTGGCAACCCCCTGTTGTTTGGTTCGCCATCGCGGGAGTCCTTTTGGTTCTTCTCGTAGGCAGGGTCGCCCCTCTCCGGTGGGCTTCGATCGTGACCTTTGGGTTCTGCCTCGCCCTTTTTTTGCTGCATCCAAGAGGGATCGGCCATGAATATTGGTCACCGTATCAATATCTGGAGATTTCCGAGCGCACGGAAAACGGCGAAGTGATCGCTTATCAGCTCGATACCAATCACACGTGGTTCCAACAGGTCGTTAATCTCTCGCCAGAATTCGTGGCGGCTCATCCGCAGTTTTTTTCTCAGGTGCCGAGCGAATGGGATGCGTACAACCTTCCTTATCACTTTTATCCGAACCCGCCAAACGTGCTGGTCCTGGGCGCTGGAATGGGCAATGATGTTGCTGCCGCGCTCCGCAACGGAGCGGGACACGTGGTAGCTGTCGAAATCGACCCGCTGATCCAACATCTGGGTCGGGAATCCCATTTCGAACGACCCTATTCCTCCCCTCGCGTCACTCCCGTCGTCAATGATGCAAGGAGCTACATTGAGAACAGTAAGGAACGCTTCGATCTGATTGTATATTCGCTTCTCGATTCACACACTAACGTCTCCAACTATTCTTCGGTCAGAATCGACAATTATGTGTATACCCTTGAGGCACTGGAAGCCGCGCGTCGGTTGCTGAAGGATGACGGAATCCTTGTTCTGAAATTCCAAGCGCACACTCCCTGGATTGCAGGGCGGTTAAACGGGCTGCTCCAGAAGGTTTTTGGCCAAGTGCCTGTGGATTTCTACGCCGATGCCTCGAAGTACAGCAGTGGGGGGCATTTCTTTGTTGTCGGGTCCAGGAATCATCTGGAACATGCTTTGTCCACCCCGGAGCTCGCGGCTTATGTCAAATCGCACAGCGGCGTGGAGATGGAATCGGCTCACCTCACCACGGACGACTGGCCGTACTTCTATCAGCATGAGCCTGGCTTGCCGCTCATCATACTCATTATGTCAGTCCTTCTAGTCGCGTTGACCCGGCTACTTATCCGAAACACAGGGGCTGCAGGAGGGGAGATCAACTGGCACTTCTTCTTTTTAGGGGCGGGATTCCTGCTCCTCGAGGCGCAGATCGTGAGCCGCATGGCAATGCTATTTGGCACGACGTGGTTAGTCAACTCCATCGTTATCGCGGCAATTCTGGTGCTCATCGTGTTCGTCAACTTCCTTGTAGATTTCTGGCCCTCAATACCAGTGCGTTTTGCTTACGCGGGAATCGGAATTTGTATGCTGATCTCGTATTTCCTACCACTTGAAAAGCTCTTTTTTCAGGCGTTTTGGGTGAAAGCCTTGGTAGCCACTCTGGTCCTATGCTCACCGGTGGCATTCGCGTCTATTGTTTTCATTCGCAGTTTTGCGGAATATAAATTCAGCGGCCAGGCGCTTGGATCTAATCTGCTAGGAGCATTAGTGGGGGGGATGCTAGAGTCAGCCTCGCTGTGGACAGGAATCCGATCCCTCATTATTCTCGCGGCCGCGCTCTACTTTCTTTCGTTCCTGTTTCGTGGTTCGGCAACGCGAGCCTGCGCGGTTGGTCTGCAAATGGAGGCCAGCCGTAAACCCGCCTGACCTCGATTGCGCAAGATGGCTAGCCTAGAGTGCATGTCCCTATGAGGGGCCAACAAAGTTGGAATCTAAACCCTCTGCTACAGTCTTTCTTAGTCCGTGAAGTGAAAATAACGAATGGGAATTGTACGTGCCAGAAACTGGGCAGAGGCGACTAGTTATGGCTCCAAAGGTCTGCGCGACCATATGTTTCCCGCTCGTGATTTCCACTTCATTCTGTCATGGACAGGGCAATGATCTGCCCCAGTCTGTTTCTTTTCACCGACATTTCCAGCGCTGCCTATGGGTGCTTTTCTCTCTTCCTCGCCGGATAAAATCAACCTGGCAGGTCTGCCCATCTGTTGCCGTAAGCTCGGTTGCAATGTCTTATGGAATGAGGAGCCAGACTTAACGATTCACTTTCAATATGACCACCGGAACAGAAACGCGGTTTTGATCAATCCGTTTTCCTTGAAAATTCAGGACTTCTGCCTTTGCAAAGGGCGCAAGATCACCCGTTCTTTCCATCTCGTTTAGTGGGATAGCAATTTCATTGGGATAGTTTGGCGAGCGGACCACATAGCCAATACTCTTTTTTTCCAGGAAAGCCTTCCATTCTTGCGGCGTTTGCAGGTGCTCCGGATCAACTTCAAAGCTCGTGCCCGGATCTCCATTAACGAAGGGAATGTTCAAGTAGTATAGGTGTCGAATGAAAACCAACGTTTTTTCTTGATCATTTCGCCCAGCCAACAAATGATTTATGGCCTCCGTGACTTCAAAATCTTGTGACGATTCTTCTAGATATTCTTTTTCATTCTGCAAGCCAATAGCCGCGCGAAGCGGCTTGTAAAGGTACAGAGTAGATCCTACTGAACCTGCGCAGATCATCAAAATCAATAAAGCCACTGCTGTCCGGCTGACAATTGTCCACTTTTCCCGCAGGGTAACTTCAAGGCCGGCTGCAACGCACGCGAGTGCAATTGGGAAAATAGGTAGTAGAAATCGCGGCAATCCGGAGGCAAAGAAAATTCCCAGGCTCGAGAGGAACCAGACTTCGAGCGAAACACGCCATGCCCTTGTATTCCGGAAAGCAAACAAGAGCAGAGGGGCCAGCACAAGCACCATGGGGCCGAAAAAATCCCAAAACCCCGGGCTATGCCTCTGCATTGCTGCAAAAAATAAAAACGGAAAGATTTGCCCAGATTCGTGAATCGAAGATGCTCCAGTGTCACTAGCCAAACTCTGTATGGCATACGACGTGACGAGGTGCGGCGACAGCCTCGCTGAAAGAAAAGGGAAAATCGGATCCCCTGTCCATGCAAAGTTCCGCAGGTACGGCCATATACCTGTGGCGAAAGCGCTGAAAAAAAATAAGATAGTTGCCATCTTCGACCGTAGCTCAACCACGACGGCGACTGCGAAAGCAGCCGCAATCAGGCATCCGGTATACTTTGCTCCGGCGATGCCCCCCACCAGAAAGCCCAATAGAAGTGCCTGTCTCCATGCTTTTGTTTCAAGAGTTCGTCGGAGCACCATCACTGCCGTGCTCACTAGAAAGGCCATGTAGATGTCCGGAGAGCCAGAAGAAGACATCTGCCAGAATATGACCGGCGTAAGCAAGAAGTGCAGCGTGAATACTGCCACTATCCAATCGCGAGTCCACAGTGAAGCTAAGTAGGCCAGGGACGCTGCAGTCAGCATTCCTCCTAGAAAGATGAGTCCCAGCGCCAATTTCTCACTGCCCAGTGCCAGCCCAAAGAGGATAAGCAGGTGATGCTGGCCGCACAGTAAGCTGTGTGAATTCGAAAAGATCGCATGAAAACCGTGTTCCAGAATTTCCTTCTGCACCGTGAAGTGATAGTGCAATGCATCTGATCCGGTCAGGGGAGCTAAAGAAGAAAGGAACTCCACGCACAACGAGATCGCAACAAGAACAATTAAGAAATTAACCTCTTTCGACGTGGGAACTACCTGCCGGAGTACCCGTATACTTCTTCCCCAGATCGATTTCCGGTCCACAATAAGCAGACCGCAAAGCAAGGCGGCAATTGACCAACACCCTTGTTTGATATGCTGTGTGAGTTGTACGAAAAAGAGAAGACTCTCAGTGGTGATCAAACCAACAGCGGTGGACACAAGAAAATGTTCACCCTCCGATTCCATCTTCCACTGCAGAGATTGCAAAATCAGGCTTCCCAGGCTGGTGAGACCCAGGAGAAAAACAGTGAGTGCGAACAACGTCAGGACCGCCTGTGCTAGCGCCATATCCTATGCAAAAGGCCGAAGAGGATTGTACTCAAGACGGCAAAGAATTGGTGGAAATACCAGCCGAAAGCCGCCACACCCCAGCAAGAAACTGCCATTTGGATCGTTGGGCTCCCCGTTCGTAGTTTTCCGAGGTTCATTTTTGTTAGCATCATGCACCTTTCGCACTGGAAAGAAAAGAGTTCGAGCCGTGACCTGGTCGTGACCTGGTCCCGGATTGACCTCAAGACGGGGGATGAAGTATGCTCTTGTGCAGTTCCAGTGGGGGAGTATTCTATGTCGCGCATGCGAGCTATTTCCGTTTCGGCCGCAATTTTAAGCTTGACGAGTATTCCACTCCTCGGCAGAACTACTCCCAAGATGGCACCACTAGGCATTGTTATCACTGCTGAGCACGCGCATGTGGGTGAAGCAAGCGCCGACGTCGGGACGACGATTTACAGTGGTGACAGAGTTAGCACAGACCTCCAGGGCAGCATGCAACTCCGTGCCGGCGCGGCGCGGTTATTGCTTCTAAGTTCTTCTGCCGTCTTCATGGACGAAAATGATGGCGCACCGTCCGCGAAGTTACTGATGGGAAATGCCACCTTCTCCACCGGCAACGCCCATGCCTTTACGCTGTACGCCTCGAAAGCTGCTATTCGGGCGCAGACGGACTTGCCCACGATTGGACAAGTCACTTACCTGAGCGAGAAAGAATTGTTGGTGACCGCACGCCGCGGCGGACTTACAGTGACGGTCCAAGACGAAACCAAGGTCATTAACGAGGGCGAATCGTACCGCGTGCTGCTCGATCCACCCGCGGAAGCTGCGCAAGAACCAGCTGGCGCGGGTTCCGGCAACCAAGGGCCAACCCAAGGTGGGGGCGGGCCCTTGAGAGCAGGCCGTAGCCGGTTCCTGCTTGTCGCTATTAGCCTCACAGCGATTGGCACGGGGATCGCGATATATTACGCACTTGAAAGTCCTTCTCGCCCATAATTGCTTTGATACCTACGAGCAGCTCATACGCATCCTGAAAATCGAGGTTTCTATTGCTCTTAAACCTCGTTTGTTTTTCTCAGCTGACAACTCTTGATGTTTTGCCTTACCGGGCGACGGACGGAAAACACCTGGAAGATTATGCCGAAGCAAGAAAAGCCTTTGCCGGAGTTTTCCTTGACAATTGGCCAAGTCTCAAAACCAAATGCAAAGTGCCGGCTACAGATGGAAGCAGAAAAACTGCGCGGCGGGCTCATGAACGGTGAGCGATGGTTGATTTTGAACGCATCCGCTCCTTAAGAAGATCTGGTAGTCAAGTCCAAGTAATAGACCGCATCAAGGAAATATGGGCGCATCCGGTTTCAATTGTCTGTGAGCCAATCGATGGCAATCTGCGCACAGAGTGATTAGGTTTTTCTCGCAGTCATCGCCGAGATAGCTCTTTCGTTCGATGTGGTGGATCTGGAGGTCCCCGCGCAGCCCGCAGGATTGGCAGCGCCATCCATCACGCTTCAAGATTTCCCGACGCAATACCTGATAAGGCTCGGGCGCCAGGCGTTTTCGCCTTCGTTTTGGAATTGCTTGATTCATGGCGTTGTTCCGACCTGCTCTAGGACCCGCCCTCTTTGCTCGGCGGGAAGCATGCCCACCAGTCGATGAACCGCTAGAAGCAGGGCTTCCGAGTCACCGTCCTGCAGGTTGGCCCCTGCCAGAAAATCCGCGCAGATCATTTCGAGGCAGTAGCCCCGGGACTTATCGGAACCCAACATAAGGGCAGCCGTCTCGAGCGCCTGCTCGACCACCGCCAGTTGACTCTTATACACCTTAAAGTACAGGAGTTCCCAGGCTTCGGTTTCGCGCCCGCTGAGATGCCGCTCGACCTCGCGCTTAAACTCTTCTTTGGGCAGGGCCTGGGCCTTGTGCACCCAGGTTGCACTTTCGAACCGCTCCCCCTCCCTCCGTGCCACCTTTGCTAGCTCGGTAGCCTTCGTCCAACCGATTTCCCGCAACAGCTGCTTCGGAACACGGGTCAGATTTTCGTGAATGGCCATGAGGTAATAGGCCTTTCGCCGGGAGTCTGGAAACCGCCTCTCAAGGAAGTCGTCGAACGATTTCATCTTGTCTAAGCGCCAGTACTGCCCAGCCCGGACTTCGCAGAGGTACCGACCCAGATCAACAAAGCGCAGGTCCTGTTCTCGCCCGCGTTCCTTTTCCCAGGCGAGAATCTCGTCGATCTTGCCAAGGACAAATACAGCGCGTTTCAGGTTGAGTTCCGCAGGCATCGATGCCCCTTGGTTAATCCAAAAGCTCGTCAAGCCATGCAAGGTCGTTCGCTCCTGCTATACGGATGAGACTGGAATCGATCAGCTTCTGGTCATCGAGACAGAGCCCAAGGTGCGCGCAGCTCATGCAGCCGTTTTGGGGAAAGCGGATCCCGCTGTGGGCGGGGAACTGGGCGGCCTCGATCTGGCCGATTGTGGTTGCGACGAGGTGGCCAAATCCCAGGCGTTGTTCGTCTGAGATTGAGGTCCTCAGGTATTGGATCTCCGGCTGGTGCTTCCGCACGAAGACGACGAAGGCCACGTCAGAAATCCCGGTCATCCAGGAATAGGAAATGAGTTGTGGGTCGAGCGACAGCAACCCTGCCGGTTCCTCGGGATAACGGCTGGTCGTGGT
>Ga0181532_10002204_pt1 | contig 18236 bp, 17 predicted proteins | sample PEATcosm2014_Bin_33_FD_119768 | JGI IMG/M metagenome (GOLD analysis project Ga0181532, IMG submission 119768) | Peatland microbial communities from MTU Mesocosm Facility, Houghton, MI, USA - PEATcosm2014_Bin11_30_metaG | ecosystem: Environmental > Terrestrial > Soil > Wetlands > Peat | place...
CAACGAAGACCGTTTTCATGTGCGCGGCTACATGGACCAGGGCACCACAACGACGCCGTTTGACATGGTAGTGCTGAATAAGATGAGCCGGTTTCACCTTGCCATCGACGCCCTAAAGTATGTCTCACGAATGCGTTCACAGGTTTCGGACGTAGTCGACATGTTCAACCGAAAGCTATACGAACACCACGACTATATTCGGCAACACCTGGAGGACATGCCCGAGATCCGGGACTGGGCCTGGACGGCTGATTTCAAGGAGCCAAGCGCTCCGCCGCCGCTGGCCAAGGGCCATCCTCGCGGAAGCTTATTCAGCGACAGCTAAATCGACAAAACGCCGATGAAGTCGAGACTTGAATGGGTGGGCGGAGCTCCTTTGACCATCCGGATGGATCCGTTTGACGATGGACAACGAAGGAATTGGGCCGTAACTAATTCCCGCCGAGTCCAATGCCGGAAAGAGAGTAGGTTGAAAAAATGATAGAACGGAAGCTTACCATTGCTGAGATCATACTTCTCGCCGGGACCCGCATCGCCTTGGGCGCCGGGATCGGCCTTCTGCTTTCCAGTCGGCTAAACAATGACCAACGCAAAGCCGCAGGATGGGCCCTCGCCCTAGTCGGAGGCCTTACTACGATTCCGCTGGCCATGGACGTACTAAGCAAGAAGAATTCGGTTTAGTCCGCCTGTACCAGTAGAGTCTGGGTCCCGGCACGCTATCAATTCCGAAGCCCGTGTTGTTCGTGGGGCGAAATGGTCATGGGCGAAGCCACCGGATTCTGCGTGGCTTCGCCCGAGCCTGCCGAAAATGCAAGAAGGCTATAAAGCATGTCAGTACTTCCAGCCGCCATGCTTCTGATCGGTAACCGTTCGGTTTCATTATTGACATGCGGGTTTGTGGACGGTCTTCGACGGCATTAGAACGGCTGATATTGTGCTATGCCTCGGAGGCAGCCGACTCTATCCCTAACAAGGTCAGTTGATGACCGAACGCAGGCCGTCCGTGCGGACGACGGTTCCACATCCCACGGAACACTAACCTAGCGCGAACAGAGGTACCCTGAATTCCCTAAATCAGGCCCGTTACACTCTTGCTTCCGGCAGGTCGGCTACTCCTCCCGGCGGAAGCAGGTCCGGCAGGTCAAGGCGTGCCACACCAATCCGTTTGTCGGCCATCCCAAAATAAACGTCGAAGCGGTCCGGTGAGCCAAGATCGTCGCGCCGGTCGATGCCAGTGGGGAATACGACGTTGGCGACCGTACCGTGGCGTTCCTGCGGCAGCGCCGGCGTCAGCACGGGTTCCGCCGAACGGTAAAGAATCACGAGCGGATGCTCCTTGGAAAATATCATCGCCCCCGCCGAATAACACAGCTGATACCTGCCGGTCTTGGGCTTCTCCATTTCTCTAACCCCGTGGTAGATGATCAGCCAGCCGTACCGGGTTAAGACGGGCGGAGTGCCGCCTCCTATCTTGAGCCGCTCCCACGGCGAGACTGGAGCCGCTAATCGGTGATGAAAGGTAAATTGGCCGATGCGAAATGGCTTATGGTCAAGGGACATTCGACAATACGAAATCCAGATGCTTTCCCTGTCGATATCCACCTCACGAGTCTCAGGTTTGCAGGCGGTTTCCTCGGGACGAGTACCTGGGAAGAGCGGACGGTGAAGCATCGCCAATTCCGGTTGCCCGGATGGATCGGGAATGACGACTGGGAATAGGCTGGCATCTTTGTCATCCACGTCGTCGAATTCGATACCCTGATACGGGCCAAACTTCGCCAGCCCCAGACGCCGCCAATGGAAGAGGTCTGTCGATATTGCCAAGGCGATCCGTGGGCCTCGGGGCGAAAATGCCGTGTAGGTCATTATGTACCGCTTGAGTGGTTCCACGAATGTGATACGAGGATCTTCGCAGCCACCGCCGCCGTCGGGCCGACGCTCATAATCGGCCTCCGGCTCCAGTGCGATGCCGAGCCGCTCGACGCCTGCCGGATCGCCGGCTTCATTGAACTGCACTCGTGCAATGCCGATGCGCGAGTAATTCCCCCGCGCGACCAGCCGCGGGAAGAGGTAAAGTTCACCATCTGGGCCACGGACTGCTGCCGGGTTCAGGACCCCTTCGATCTCCTGAGGATTACCCGGTTCCGGCTCCATCACCATTCCAAGGCGCTGCAACTTAAATGCACTCATCCAATCGGCTCCCAATGTCACGCCGCATGATCGCGATCGGCCAAACAAGCAATAATTGCTTCGGTAACGCGTTTAGTCTCATTGGGACCTCGAACTGGAATTGAAACAACGCCTGCTTCTTCAGCCGGATAGTCGTTCCCTCCCACGAACAGGGCATCGCCGATGTAAATCATCTCTTTCAATGAAATTCCCAGGATGTCGCGTAGCTTTCTGATTCCGTATGCCTTGTCAATGCCGGGTTTGGTGATATCAATGGATGTCGAGCCCCCGATTCGGACGGAGAACTCGGGAATGAAAGTGTCAAGAATCGCTTTAATGCCCTTCCGTTTGGTGTAATCGGGATCCCATTTGTCCTTTTCTTCTATGGGAGCTTGTTGACCAAGTGCGGAAAAAGTTATCTGGCTTCCCCGGTCTTCAATTTGCTCTCCCCAGATCTTTTCCGCCTTGAAGCCCTCTACTGCGAGCGCCTTCTTTATAGAACTGACGATTTTTTCTCTTTCATCCGCGGTGAAATCTTCTTCATAAAGCTTCTTCCAATCCGCTGAGTATTGGTAGAACTTTGTTCCGCAGGTAGGAAGCAGGGATAGATTCGCCAGGCGTTGATCGTGAGGAAGCTTGGAGACCACCTGCTTTTCAAATTGTGGCCAATCGCCTCCGGAAATCACGGCCACTTTGACGATACCGAGAAGGTTATGCAGCAGTCCCGACATTTCGGGGTCAAGAGAAGACTTACTCTCAGCAAGTGTACCGTCCAGATCAAACACAATTAGCTTTTTCACCAAGGCTTCCGTTCTCTTAATCTGTCGCGATTCAACCCGGTAGTGCGATTTCCAGCAAATTAACTGCACTGTGCGGCCGAAAAATACACGTCCCGATTACTGCTGGCAAGAGGAATACGTCCCCTCTTCCGACAGCATACGTGGCGCCCCCGTGCTCGACCTGCCCCATGCCGTCAACGCATACCAGAACACATGGCACATCCCCTGTGCCGACGGTTAAAGGCGATTGTCCGCGCAGGCGCCACAACCAGAAATGTTCACACTGAAAGAGTCTCTCGCGTTCCACCGGGGTCGTCGCCACCACTACGGGCGTCACCCGACCGACCGCCCCCTCGGCAAAATCAATGCAGGCAAGCGCCTTGTCGACTTGGAGTGCCCGTGGCTTTCCGGTCTTCGGGTCAACATGGCCCCAGTCGTACAGGCGAAACGTCACGTCGCTGTTCTGTTGAACCTCGAACACCACGACGTCGCCACCGAGAGAGTGAACCGTCCCAGCCGGCAGGAAAACGCCGTCGCCGGGTTGCGGAGTGAACCACGCGAGTTCGTCCGCTACTGAACCGTTCGTGAGGGCCTGCCGCAGATTCGCCGCAGTCGTACTTGGCTTCAGGCCCGCATAGATGCGGCTCTTGGGCCCCGATTCCAGCACGATCCATGCTTCAGTCTTCCCGGTCTCGCCCACCGGCAGCAGATCCGCGTGCGCATCCCCCGGATGGACCTGAACCGAGAGCATCTCACGCGCGTCGAGGAATTTCAGCAACAATGGGAATCGGCGGAAACGTCCGGCCAGCATTCCCAGCATTTGCTCTGGAAACTGCTCCAGCAATTGAGTGATGGTCCGGCCTTTGAGCGGTCCGTTGGCGACGCGGCTCTGATGGTCATCGCGGTCGCTGAGTAGCCAAGCTTCGCCGATAGGGCCGTCGCCCGGCAGGGGCGCGGTGAGCAGGGTGGCCAAGCGCCGACCACCCCAGAGCCGATACTGATAGATCGGCTCGAATCGGAGGGGATACAGAAGTGTTTGATTCAAGAATGTCTCTTTACTTATGTATCGTTGGCGGGCCCTATCACCCCGATTGGCGTCCGCGTGGAGTTCTAAGCTCGTGGAACCGCCAGTGACGGCGGCAAGAATCATGGGCAGCCGCTTTAGCGGATGCCCACACCCTAACCTAAACGCTCAGCGAAAAAGAAGGCTTGTGTTCGGCTTCGTGCAGCCAATATGGCGGCTGGCCGTAGTGACGGTGGATCTGGTCTTCATATTCACGAGTGATCGGTGCGGACTCCACGAACTCCGGGGCTTTTTTGATGGCTTCCCGGGAGAGCCCGACGAAGACTTTGGAATCTACCCAACTCACTCGTTGTATCCACGACGGTGAAACGAGTACCTTCTTGCCTGGCCACCAGTTTTTCGTCGCTACCTCAAGATAGCGGACAGCCCAGGTTTCATCGTCCATGACGAACCCTTCCACGTGACCGATCTCACCATCACTTGCCTCAATGTGATAACCCGTAACGGCTTCGTTGCCGCGCAGGTACGAATCCTGGGACTCTCTCCGGCTCTGATCCGACAGCGCCTCCTCGAAATCAGCTGTCGGAATGGGCAAGCCCGACGGATACAGCACGGGACCCCACATATTGGGACCGACCCAATAGTAGGAATATCCGTAATAGTCGAGGTATGCCGCCTCGTGTTGCCGGGAGACGGGTTGATGGGTGTCAATCCCAGGGCTATTCTTCACTTGCAGTTTTGTCAGTGCCACATCCAAGCGCCTAGCTTGCCAATCCGTATGGACGACAGAAATGGGCGAGATCAGTACTTGCCGGCCGCCAAGCCAGCCGCCGGTTTCCACCGTGAGGTAGCGGATGACCCACGCCTCATCGTCGAAGTAAAACTGATCTACAGTTCCAATCTCGCCGTCCGTGGCTCGGATCACCATATCTTTCAAATGCGTAGCATTCGTTAACACTATCTTGCCCTCCCGGGTAGCTGTGACTGCATTGTTGCCCAGCACGAGTCGTCTACGACTGGCGCTATCGTTCGGATCACCAGGGCGCGCAGTTGCCGGCACTTTACCTGCCAGTCCCAGCTGAGCGGTTGTCGTTGACGCGTCTTACCCTTATTGTTACTGAAATCAACCTTAACAATTGAGCAGCCACCATTCTGAGCAAAAGTGCTCTGAGTATCCCGGTCAGTCGGATTTATCTTCGAAAGGCAAAGATACAGTTGTTCCGTTCTCGTGGAGTTAGCTCTCTTGGGGACGTTGGATGAGCTCATAGAAGCGGCGGAACTTGCCCCGGAAACCGAACCATCGCCTTTCTTATCTCCCCGTTGCTGCTCTGCCGCCAACATAAGCAGTGTTCGCTATTGTACAGAAATGCTTTCTCCCAGCATCTACGATTAAAAGCTGGAGGAGATAAGAAAATGCTGAAACGTATTCTGATCGCCACAACGCTCGTTCTGCTCGTGGCCCTAACTGCTGTTGCCTCGGACCGCGAGGATGATGTTAATCGCACCCACAAAGCCACCCAGGTTTTCAAGGAGATCATGAATGCTCCGGATCGTGGCATTCCTCAGGATCTACTGGAATCGGCGAAATGTATTGCCATCATTCCAGGGGACGTGAAGTTCGCCTTCATCTTCGGCGGCAACTACGGCCGGGGGCTGGCAACCTGTCGCACCGGGCATGGCTGGAGCGCCCCCATGTTTTTGGCGATTGAGGGAGGGAGCGTGGGCTACCAGATCGGGGGCTCTTCCACCGACATCGTGCTGCTCTTTATGAACGATCGCGCCTTGCAAAGCCTGCTCAGCGACAAATTCAAGCTCGGAGCCGACGCCTCGGTAGCAGCCGGACCGGTGGGCCGGAACGCCTCCGCAGGCACCGACCTTAAATTGAATGCGGAGATTCTCTCGTATTCGCGCACCAAAGGCGTTTTCGCTGGGGTAAGCCTGAACGGCGCTGTGGTGCAAGCCGACAAAAGTGGAGACGAAGCCATGTATGGCAACGATGTGAACCGCCATGAAATTCTGGACGGCAAAGTTGCTGTTCCGGCCTCGGCGCGAGCGCTGCTGGACGAGATCGGTGGATATGCCCAGGAAGCCAAAGCTAGATAGCGGCTCCAGGCGAGGAGGGTCTGTACGATTGAAATGGTTTGGGCGACTGCTCATTTACGGCAAGCGCCCGACCCTCGCTCCTCAGTCCAGATCAAACGGACTTCGTTGGCTAGACGATAACACGGTCGAGCCATTGAGAAGAGGTTATTGAAATGAAAACAAACAGATCATTTTCAGCTTTAATATTCGTTGTGGTTTTAGGCATTGGCGCAGCATTGGCGTACGCCATGCATATGGCATCAGCCGACTTCACGGCCATCGGAATTCTTGCCGTCTCCTTTGTTCTTGCCTTCGCCGTCTCTTCAGCAATTCAGGTGGCAGATCAATGGAGCAAGGCGGTTGTCCTACGGCTAGGAAAGTTCCGCTCCCTTGAGGGACCGGGACTGTTTCTGATTTTCCCCCTCATCGAAACCATTCCTTACTGGCTCGATATCCGCGTGCTCACCAGCTCTTTCAAGGCCGAGAAGACTCTCACCAAAGATACGGTGCCTGTGGATGTGGATGCGGTGCTGTTCTGGAAGATTGTGGATCCCAAGAAAGCGGCCCTGGATGTGGCTGACTATCAAAGCGCGATAAGTTGGGCCTCACAAACTGCTCTGCGCGATGTCATCGGCAAGACCATGCTCTCGGACATGCTTGAAGGCAGAGACAAAATTAGTAATTCGCTGCAGAAGATTATCGATGAGCGGACCGAACCATGGGGCATCAATGTCATCTCGGTAGAGGTCAAGGATGTGTTGATACCACCGGCATTGGAGGATGCGATGTCGATGCAAGCCCAAGCCGAGCGCGAACGTCAGGCTCGCGTGATTCTGGGAGATTCAGAGCGCCAGGTGGCAGAGAAGTTTGGCGAAGCGGCCAAGACCTATGCCAACGATCCAATTGCATTACACCTGAGAGCCATGAACATGCTGTATGAAGGCTTGAAGGCGAACTCAACGATTGTGATTGTGCCAAGCTCCGCAGTCGAGACGATGCAACTGGGTGGTCTTGCGGGGATGACGGCGCTGACCATGGGATTGGGGCAGGAACGCAGGAGCAAAGAGAAAGAGAGTGAAGTTAACGCGAACGGCAACGGTGCCAAGCAATTGACTTCTGTTTAGTCTCGCATTTTCCGACTTGGCTCGCAGATTAACAAGCTTGGTGGATGCCAATATGACCAGGGTAGCCGACCCGCTCTTCGGGGTGTGGATACATTCTTCTGGTTTTGTGGCTTCTCGACAGAATTGTCTCCTCGCGTTCTATTCGCAAAGCCCGGTGGTCACTTCCCGAAGCTCGTAACTGCGGACGGTGTATTGCGAATCTGAGCGGGACTCCCAACACATCTGGCTCTTCTGTGGAAGGCCTACCAGACGAACAGGCGAGCACCACCGCCAGACGAACGGATCCTGCCAGTCATGACAGAGCTCTGACGACCGGGACCCATGTCATTGCCGTCGGTTCTAGGCAGGTGAGGTTCCGAGCCACTGAGCTCTTCGATCTCTACGGCATGATGACGGTTCATAATCTCAGCAGCCGCGTCCGTCTTCTCGCCCGAATCCGTTGCGAAAACCATGACTCCTCCACGTCGTACTCCCTGGACGTAAGCTTCCGCGTCCGTTTCGGTGGCGCCGATCGTCTTAAGCTCCCGGATCAAGTCCACTTCAAAATCAGTATGCGGAATATCCATAACTCCCGTGCCCGCCATCTCCCGTGGCTCGCCTAAAACACGGACATCATTCTGAGGGAAACCGTTGGCCTCGAGATCGCGAACAACCTCGTCAACCAAGCCCGGATTCTCAAACAAACCAACTGCCGTTTTTGTCATATCAGCCTCCGCCGATTAAATCTGCAGCACTGGGTTCGTAGCTCGCTCGGGCAATGTCTGCAGCATTGCCCTGATTCGGGATGTTGCCACCGCTCCTCGTTCTTTCTTTCTTCAACTGGGGTGGCGCCAATTCTCGGCGCGCTGCCGTTGCCGAACTTCAGCGCAGCGGCCGCAAGTCTGTCCGTCGCCACAGATGTACCGTCTGGTTGCCGGATAAACTGCGCTATTGAGTCATCGATAGATTCGCTTATTCCCTCCTGAAATACTGTGCAGAATAGCTCACTGCAGGGTTTCCGCAGAAGGGCAACATTGGCGCATACGCGGGTCTTCATGCCGCCTCTGCGAGGCGAAAGGTTCCTCATCTTATTGAGCCAGCCCGAAGTAACTCATGCAGACATAACGGAAATTTGTCACGGTGAGCCGCAGGGAGTGAGTATGATTCCTCACGCGTATTTGTCCAATACAGAACAGCTTAGTCTTGAGTGCGATGCCATAGTTAGAATTGGAATTTACCTTGATGGCGCGAAGAGAATGGCAAGGCAGGTGGCTGCTTAGGACGCTCGTGTCCAGCGACCGTTCTGGGCCGGCACCAAGAGCCCGGACTACCGTTACATGAAATAAGTCGAGGTCTCATCTGACCGGAGATTGGTGAACGTGGCCCTCTGGAGACCGTGGACGCTTAGGCGAACATGGAGAGCCGAATCCCGGGGAGCGGATCATGTGTGCCGCTTCATGGAGGAAGCACAGTCGATTGTCAGCGATACTCTGGCGGCGCCGTTAACGCCAGCCCTCAACCCGTGAAGTGGAGTTCCATCCGCTGAGCGATCAAAAAAACAAACGAGGACACACGCAATGTCAGTGGAACTGAAAGAACTCGATAACGACAAACTCCTCGAAGTGCATCTGACCGGCACGCTGGTTAAGGCTGACTACGAGGCCTTCTTGCCCGCGGTGGAGAGGCTGGTCAAACAGCACGGCAAGCTCCTGATGCTTGTGGAATTGAATGACTTTCATGGTTGGACAAGGAGCGCGCTTTGGGAGGACATCAAGTTCGACGCGAAACACTTCACTGACATCGAACGGTTGGCGATCATTGGCGAGAATAAATGGGAAAAAGGAATGGCGGCATTCTGCAAGCCATTCACCACGGCGAAAGTCCGCTACTTCGATCACACCCATGCCGCCGAGGCGCGGGACTGGCTTGTCCAACAGTAAGGCAACGCTGATTGGTGCATGAAGATGTAATCGCGTTGTCCCGCCCAGGTGTCTGACGGCCGTACTGATGAATTTCAAGCCGGCACTCGTCGCAGAGTTCCACGGGGAATAGTGAAGTCGGAACGAGCGATAATGAAGATACACACAGATGTTCGCAATCCGAAACACATGGTAATGCCCACGGAAGTCGAGGGGTTCGATTCCCTGGCGGAACTCGCCTTGGATGTGCATTGGTCGTGGAATCATGCCACCGACGGACTGTGGCGCACGCTCGATCCAGTACTGTGGGACCTCACTCAGAATCCTTGGGTCGTTCTGCAGACGGTCTCGCGGGACCAACTCGAGCGCGTGCTGGCCGATCCTGCCTTCCGCAAGAACGTCGATGACCTGCTGCGAGCCAAGGGTCAGGCGGCGGAGAGGCCTGCATGGTTTCAGCAAAAGCATCCGCAAGCTCCATTGACCTGCGTCGCCTATTTCAGCATGGAATTCATGTTGAGCGAAGCGCTCCCGATCTATTCGGGAGGGCTTGGCAATGTCGCCGGGGATCAGCTCAAAGCTGCCAGCGATTTGGGTGTGCCGGTAGCCGGCGTAGGGCTGCTATACCAACAAGGCTATTTTCGCCAGGTGATCGACAAGGACGGAGCGCAACAGGCCCTGTATCCCTACAACGATCCCGGACAGTTGCCGATTACGCCTTTGCGCCACCCGAACGGCGAGTGGTTGCGATTGGAGATCGCCTTACCTGGTTACTCGGTCTGGCTGCGCGCCTGGCAGGTCCAAGTCGGTCGAGTCAAACTTTATCTGCTCGACAGCAATGACGCGGCGAACATTCCTATTCATCGAGGGATTACCAGCGAGCTGTATGGCGGGGGGCCGGAGCTGCGCCTCAAGCAGGAACTGCTGCTTGGGATCGGCGGATGGCGGCTGCTCCGCGCACTCGGGATTCAACCGGAGGTCTGTCACCTGAATGAAGGGCACGCGGCCTTCGCCGTCCTGGAACGTGCCCGCAACTTCATGGAAGAGACAGGGCAGCCCTTCGAAGTCGCGCTGGCCGTCACCCGAGCAGGAAACCTCTTCACCACCCACACGGCAGTGGCCGCCGGTTTTGATCGTTTCGCTCCGGCCCTCATCGAGCAATACCTCGGTGGATACGCCTCGCAGAAGCTCGGCATTAAGCTCCACGACTTGCTAGCTCTTGGCCGCCAGAATCCGAACGACTCCTCGGAGACTTTCAACATGGCCTATCTGGCGATCCGGGGCAGCGGTGCGGTCAACGGAGTGAGTCGCTTGCATGGGAGAGTCAGCCAGCACCTCTTTCGCTCTCTGTTTCCGCGCTGGCCCGAGGAAGAAATCCCGGTCGGCCACGTGACCAACGGAGTCCATATGCCGACCTGGGACTCGGCTCCAGCCGACGATTTGTGGACGGCAGCCTGTGGTAAGGAGCGTTGGCTGGGGACAACGGAAACTATGGAGCAAGAGATTAGGCGAGTCTCCGACTCCGTGCTCTGGAAGTTTCGCACCGCTGCCAGCAGGGCTCTCGTTGAATACGCTCGCGGACGAGTGTCCCGGCAACTGGCTGTCTCAGGCGCGCCGCCCGCTGAGGTGGAGGATGCGAAGCACCTGTTTGATCCCAACGCACTGACGCTAGGCTTTGCGCGCCGCTTCGCGACCTACAAGAGACCCAACCTGCTACTGCACGACCCGCAGCGGCTCATTCGTTTGTTGACCAATTCTCAGCGCCCGGTGCAACTCATCATTGCTGGCAAGGCCCATCCGGAAGACCGGGCGGGGCAAGCCCTGATCCATGAATGGATAAGTTTCATCCGCCAAACAGAGACCCGCCCCCACGTCGTCTTCCTGAGCGACTACGACATGCTGTTAACGGAGCACCTGGTGCAGGGGGTAGACGTCTGGATCAACACACCACGCCGACCCTGGGAGGCTTGCGGGACGAGCGGGATGAAAGTGCTCGTCAATGGAGGCATCAATCTCTCGGAATTGGACGGCTGGTGGGCGGAAGCCTACACGCCTGAAGTGGGGTGGGCGTTGGGGGACGGCCAGGAGCATGGCGACGATCCCGCTTGGGACGCGGTCGAAGCCGACGCGCTCTACGACCTGCTCGAGCGGGAGGTGATCCCTGAGTTTTATACCCGAGACCAGAGCGGCATTCCCACCGCATGGGTCAAGCGGATGCGGGAAAGCATGGCGTGCTTGACACCGCGCTTCTCCGCAAGCCGCGCGGTGCGCGAATACACCGAGCAACACTACCTCCCCGCTGCTACCGCCTACCATTTGCGCATTGCCAACAAAGGTGCAATCGGTAGGCAAATGGTCGATTGGCAGCATGCGGTGGATCGGAATTGGGGCTCATTGCGCTTCGAAGACCTGCGCGTCGAAACCAACGGGGGCCACCACGTGTTTAGCGTCGAAGTCTTTCTGAACGATCTCGACCCCAATGCGGTGCGAGTTGAGCTTTATGCGGACGGAATCAACGGAGGCGATCCCGTACGGAAGGAAATGAAGTGCGCGCGACTACCTGCTGACGCATCGCTCCGCTGCGTCTATCACGCGACGGTACCCACCACTCGTCCAGCCACAGACTACACAGCGCGAGTGATACCTCAGCGCTCCGGAGTGGCGGTTCCGTTGGAATCCCCACTAATTCTATGGCAACGATGATGAAAACGCCCCAACGCGAGTTGCATTATTACATCTCGGAAAACTCCGAGAGCGCTGACGTTCGGGCGGGCTCTTCTCTGCCTTGGGAACTCAGGAAAGGGTAAGCAGGGGTTAATGTCGACATCTCCAGCCGTGATGACGAAGGAGTCATGCATGAAGCCAGCTAACCCACGCGTCCTGACGATCAATGGCGGTTCGTCGAGCATCAAGTTCGCGCTGTTCGAGGCTGGCGATCCGCTCCGACGGATCCTAGAGGGAGTGATCGAGCGAATTGGGCTACCGGAGGCCACCCTGCGGGTGAAAAGCTTGAATCAGGCAGACAACTTTTCGCGAGCAGTGACGGCACCGGATCATACCGTAGCGGTGGGCGTTCTAATGGATTGGATCGAGGAACGCAGCGGGCGTGACGCATTGGCCGCGGTTGGGCATCGCGTGGTGGATGGCGGGCCGAAGTATTACGAGCCGCAGCGAATCACTGCGGAAATGGTTGAAGAGCTGCGTCGGCTCAGTCCGTTCGATCCTGACCATATGCCGGAGGAGATCCTATTGACCGAGGCGTTTCATCTCCGATTTCCCGATCTGCCCCAAGTAGCGTGCTTCGACACGGCCTTTCACCATGATATGCCGCGCGTGGCGCAACTCCTGCCAATCCCGCGACGCTACGAAGCGCAGGGGGTGCGTCGTTACGGGTTTCACGGCTTGTCGTACGCGTTCTTAATGGAAGAACTCGCCCGCCTCGGCGATCAGGCGGCAACGGGCGGCCGGGTCATCCTTGGCCATCTCGGTAACGGCGCGAGCCTCGCGGCAGTGCGCAACGGCAAATCCGTGGACACAAGCATGAGTTTCACCCCGACCGCCGGCGTGCCGATGAGCACCCGCTCAGGCGATCTAGATCCCGGACTGGTCTGGTATCTGACGCGCACTGAAAAAATGAGCGCCAAGCAATTCAACGAAATGGTCAATTTCCATTCCGGGCTGCTCGGCGTGTCGGAGAGCAGTTCCGACATGCGTGACTTGCTCGACCGTGAAACGCAGGACGTGCGGGCGGCTGAAGCGGTCGCGCTGTTTTGCTACCAGGTCAAGAAATGGGTCGGCGCATTCGCGGCGGCGTTGGGCGGACTGGACACACTGGTGTTCGCTGGCGGCATCGGAGAGAATGCGCCCACGGTTCGCGCCCGCATTTGCGATGGTCTGGAATTCCTTGGAATCGAGCTCGAAGAAAAACGAAACGCAGCGAATGAGGCCGTCATTTCCGCGGCTGCAAGCCGGGTTGCGGTCCGCGTCATTCGCACGGACGAAGAACGCATGATAGCCAAGACGGTCTGCCGCGTTCTCGACCTCGGCTGAAAAAAGGGGATGGCATGCGTACACCAAATCCTTCAGCACTCGGCAGACAACGCTGGGCGCCAGAAAAGCCACGGCTGGGCAGAAAATGGAAGCAAGAGTTATGCAAGACGTTTCGCTGTCTTCACTGATGCGAGTTCGAGCTGCGCCAAGCTGGTTGGACACGTCGTCGAGCCGCGCTGCCGGCCAGGCCCAGAAGGCTGCGGACTTGGTTCTGAATCAGCCACCTTCAACATCGGGCGCGTAATCGGATATCGCATCTAGTCTGTGACGAAAGAGGCCAGCAGCTATAATCGCGAAAACTGTGAAGGTCCTCCCCATCACTTCCTTGCTAGTCGGTATTGCTCTGTTCCTGCCCCCGGTCTTGGCGCAGAACCCGGGACAGGAATTGACGTCGGCATCCTCCGCTGCGCAACCGAACAGTCGGGCTCAGCCTGCGGCGCCACAACCCGCAGGTTCTCAGCCCGAAGCTTTTTCTCCGCCGAAGATAATCAGCGCTCAAGCATCGGTTACCAAGCCGGCCCAGAGTGGAGCGAACAGGGTGGCTTCGGCTCAAGCAGAGCAATCACAGAATGCGGCTGCAAGGAGCCCTGGCTCCGGCGCCCGAGCAGAACCCGATGAATCGGTCTTCACGGTGCGCAGGACGGTGAACGAAGTCCACCTGGTTTTCACCGTCACCGACAAGCACGGCCACTACATCAAGGACCTAAAGAAAAACGATTTCAAAATTCTGGACGACAGCAAGCCGCCGGAAGAGATCCTCAGCTTCAGCAGCGAGACGGATCTGCCCCTGCAAGTCGGCCTGTTGATCGACGCCAGCGAATCGGTGAGCGGTCGCTTCAAGTTCGAGCAGGAAGCAGCCATCGAGTTTCTGAAACAGACGATCCGGCGGAAGTACGACCAGGCCTTTGTCATCGGCTTTGACCTGACTCCCAAGGTCACCCAGGACTTTACCGACGACACCGAGAAGCTTTCGGTCGGCATTCGCACGCTGCGACCGAGCAGCCTCACGGCAATGTACGATGCTCTCTACTATGCATGTCGGGACAAGCTTTTGAAGCAACCACAGGCTGGCCCCGTCCGGCGCGCCATCATCCTGTTGAGCGACGGCAATGACAACGCAAGCTCCGTGACCCGCGAAAAAGCCATCGAGATGGCACAACGGGCCGAGGTCTCCGTGTATACCATCAGCACCAACCCGACCGGCTCCGGCGGACACGGCAACAAGACCTTGGAACGCATAGCCGAAGCAACCGGCGGGAGATCGTACGTGCCCTCCCAGATCACCGAAGTAGCCAACGCGTTCACCGCCATTCAGGAAGAGTTGCGCAGCCAGTACGCGGTGTCTTACAAGCCGGCGGCGTTCAGGACCGATGGTCATTACCGCACCATCAAAGTTCAAGCGCAGAACCAGAAAGGTCTGCGCATCTGCAGCCGTAAAGGGTACCGCAGCCCTGCAGAACACGACGCGCCCAACCAGTAGCGCTGGTTTGCTCCCAACCAGATGAAAGAATTACATCTGATCCCAACCACTCCCAGCTCTAACTCCGAAGGTCGAAAGAAGGGACCCACCCAATCAAGGCAGGAGACCTCGACATGGCAACAACGACGTTCGTCCGATGTGAAGGGCTGGTCCCCCACGAATCAGCCCCTCGATCCCACTCGTTCAGTTTGGTAGCAATTTGGTAGCAAATTGCGCTGTTTATGCCGGTTTTACCGGTTTATCCAGCCATTAACTGCTTTAGAATCAATGGCCGGCTACCCTGATACTTCCATGGCATGGAAGAGGTCGCCGGTTCGATCCCGGCCAGGTCCACCAAACTCCTAATAACGTAGGCGAGAATCTCCTCAAGTAAGAAGTAAGTGTGCCTTTGTCACGCTGGGCCGCACACACCGGAGTTGTATCCGTCCCCGCGCAGAAGCGAGTGGGCTTTTGCGAAGGAGGAGAAATTTCGTTGCACGAGGTCCTCAACGAACTCCTCGACGACATCCAAGGTCTGTTGGGCGACACTTTCGTTGTCGATTACCTGGAACGTGCTGGTGACGAACAGCATCTTGCCAACTGGAACATAGTTCCAGTCTTTGGCGCTGTCGAGCATATGGGCCAGCCTCCGCCCCACAGGTGTGAGTTCTATGACTTTAAGTCCCGCATGACTTGCCAGCCGCTGGCTAAAGTCCAGCGACGGAGGAAGTAACGGGACAATGTCTTTGAAATTCTCGTAGCGGGTCTGGCTGAGCACCTTCTGGAAGCCGGTCTGGAAGCCGACATCCCCCGGCCTGGGCGATGCAAAAGTCACCAGAGGCTGTACATTCGGAACCTTGAGATCCTGGCTCAGAATATAGCCGGCGATGCTCGCCATGGCGCCCCCTTTGCTATGCCCGGTGACAAAAACCGGATTTTCGGGCCCCGGGTTGTAGCCGGATACCAGGGTGTGTACCTTCTGAATGACCGACGTTGTCGCATTGAAAAAACCGCTGTGCACTTGTCCTGGCACCATTGGGCTCGAGGCGGGCACGGCGAAGAAATTCTGCAGCCAGTCGAGCCAGCTGTCGGGATCGTTTAGCGAAGGCGGCAGCGTACCCCGGAATGCCACAACGATGCCAAATGGGCACTGTCCAACGGTGACGGCGTTGATCAGGCCTTCGCCTCCGCAAGCCGTTTGCGGACCCTGAGTGTAAGGAACATTCGGGCTGTACGATGGTTTACTTACGTAGGTGCATGTGCCGGGAGCAATGTTGTAGGCTGCACCGCAAGCATTCAGAAGGACGCAGTTCAGATTGGCGGGTGGCGGGGTGCTCATCTTAGACCTCCATATTGCTCTTCTGGAAAGTTGTTTTGTGGACTGAAGGCAGCCTTCGTCGCGCAAGGTTGACAGCAAGTTCACCGAGTCTCGCTCAAAGCAAATCCATAGTCAATGACTCGCAGGTGGCGGTGACCGACAATTTTTAATCCAATACACTGTCCACAAAAGCCTGCCTTTGTAGCACAATAGAGTTTGCAATCATCTCGAGATCCCTTTGGGGGGAACAATGGCACACGCTCAAAACCGCAGCACGAATCAATCGTCTATGGAGCTTCGACCCTTTGACCGCTTGACGCTTGGATTAATTGGAATGGGAGTGATCTTCGCTTCCCTTGGCCTTGGCGAAGCCGTCTATCGGCTTGCATTCTTCGACTTCGATGGAGCAACCGATCGTCTTCCACTAGAAATGTTGTTCGGGCTGGCGTTTGCCTGGATGGCAACGAAGCTGGTCAAAGGGATTTATCGCAACCGAATGGCGACCTCGGAGAGGATCAACTTGATCTGGGACCGCAACCACAAGATTCGTCACGCGGTGGATGCCATCACGCCCGTGCCCTTTCCGGGCAATCAGCAAGCCATCCGAGTGATTCGCGAAGAAGTTGATCGCATTGAATGGGCGCTGACCGAGATCCTGCCCGAGAGGCGCGCGTAGCCGTCGCTGGCTTACCTTTGTCTGTTGCCATCCTCAAGGCCGCGAGAACGTCGTCGTCTTGATTTATTCCCGTCGGTCCTTTAACTCCGCCGCTGGCCTCATCCTGCTCAGAATTTCGCCTGCGGGCCCAACTGCCCGCAGAGCGCCTCTCGTCCGATTCCAGCCACTCCCACAAAACCCCTTCGTCCCGTTCCACTTTGCCTCACAAGCACCTGTGATTCGGGTCACAGAAGATTGAGTACAACTTTGGCATAACTACTGAATGAAAAATGTGGGTGCCAGGGCCAATATCCTTAAGGCTTCGGAAAAACTGCAGAGCAGTCTAGAAACCGCGGGCAGCAACGAGCATTATCCAGCCGCGCATGCGTTGTTCTGCGAAGACGGGAAAAGTGCGGGCGTTTACCTTGTGCGCAAGGGGAAGGTGCGCATGAGCGTGCGAAACCTGCCGGAGCTCGACCGCGATTTCGCGGCGGGTTCGCTGCTGGGACTGCCGTCTAGCTTTACCGGAAGGCCGTACAGCCTGACCGCGGTGACGCTCGTCGCGTCCGACATTGTGCGCGTGCCGCGGGAAGAGTTTCTCGTGTTGATGCGCGAGCGGCCCGAGCTCTGCCGCGAAGCCACCGACATGCTCGGACGCGAGGTTACGTTTATCCAGTCGGCACTGGCCAAGCGGCATCGTCAACTCGCCATGGCGATCTGAAGTTCTCCTGCCAGTAATGCAGCCAGTCGCCAGGTCTGGCCTTTTTCGTAGCGCTAAGCGACAAGCCGATTTATGCGCTCGAATGTGCTACTTTAGCCCGGAGAGCCAGTTTCCCGGCGCGTGCGCCTGAAGCTGTTCTCGCCGGAGAAGTAAGCAAGCCATGCATCGTCTTACCATCAAGACCCACAAGAAGCGCGAGATTGTGGACATCACCGAACACCTTGAGCAGTTGCTTTGGAAGCAGTACGCGGACAAGACCGGCATCTGCCAGTTGAATTTGCTGCATACCACGGCGGCGCTGGCCACTGCCGATCTCGATCCCGGCACCGACCTCGACATGCTCGACGCCTTCGAGCACATGGTTCCCAAGCTTTCCTACCGGCATCCGCACAACCCCATGCACGTGCCCGACCACATCCTGTCAACGCTGATTGGGACCTCGGTCAGCATGCAGGTCGAACGCGGCCTGCTCCTGCTGGGCACATGGCAGCGCGTCATCCTGGTCGAGCTTGACGGCCCGCGCGAGCGGGAGGTGGTGATGGGATTCGTGGAAAGCAGTTAGCGACGAGCGTGTGTTTAACAAGTACTGTCACGACGTTAACTGAATGCTCTCGTGTCAGGGCACGACCTTGGTCGTGCCGTCATCAGCGGTTTCAATCGCGGGCTTTAGCCCCTGTGCCTTCAACCTTCGTAAGTACAAAGAACCATGCGCGTATTCCTCAGGGGCGCTCGCCAATCCTGCCTTAACCGGATTGTTGTAGATGTACAGCTGATGGGCGCGAAAACTCTCTTCGTCCTTGGTCGGTCTGCAATATCGGTTTGCGTCCCGCTGTGCAGGGGCTAACCCGCATTTCTCATCAAAGAAAATAGGAAAGGCTGTCGGTTCGTGGCATAACTGTTATTGCGAGTAGCAATTACGCCGACGAAAGGAGACAGCCTTATGACTACAGAGTGTAAGCA